>Ga0163144_10000628_pt1 | contig 82577 bp, 78 predicted proteins | sample OliLak19BULKMAT1_FD_123175 | JGI IMG/M metagenome (GOLD analysis project Ga0163144, IMG submission 123175) | Freshwater microbial mat bacterial communities from Lake Vanda, McMurdo Dry Valleys, Antarctica - Oligotrophic Lake LV.19.BULKMAT1 | ecosystem: Environmental > Aquatic > Freshwater >... | reverse complement strand
TGACCGACAAGAGCGGTGAGCGCGTTGCCGCTTATGACCGCAGCTGAGGTCGTCGCATAGTTGGCGCCACCGCTCGTTCGGATCCCCATGTGCGCCGACGAGGCTGCCTCGTCACCGAGAGCGCGTATAGAAGGCTGAGCGGCACCTCGAGGGGACCGGCTGACACGGGCCGCGGGCGGCCCGACAATTGAAGGGAACACCAAACCCGACCGAGAGGCCCGGCTTGACGGGGTGCGCCGCTTCATAGAAAGCTGCAAAGCGCGGTGCGATGATCCTGACTCTAAGCCCGCAGCTGGCCGCGCTTTGACAGCTTCATGCGGAGCCTGTGTGACAACTCGGTTCTGTTTCCTATATTGGACGCTGGTTGGCAGGCCCTCGCCCTCGTTCCGTGAGCGCTGCCCATGGCCTACATGCCCGGCGTCGACCGCACCCAGGCGGTCCTCCTCCCTGATGTCCTCGACGACTACGTCGGCCCGGACCATCCCGTCCGCTTCCTCGACGCCTTCGTGGCCCACCTCGATCTGGCTGGCTTGGGCTTCCAGCGCGCGGTGCCGGCCGAGACCGGCCGGCCGGGCTACGATCCGGGGGATCTGGAGATACTCCCTCCGAATGGTCAGACGCAACTCGGCCTTGCTGACCGTGCTCGCCTGCGACGCAAAGGTGCCGTTCTTGCGCTGGGTGCCCAGATGCATCACCCGGGTAATGTGGGCCTGGAGCTGAGCCACCGTCACGTTGTACTCCGGCGCATCCCACGGGTTGACCAGGCACCAGTCCAGCGCCGACCGGCCCATGGTCTCGATCCTGCGAACGTCCTGGTCCATAAGACCCTCCTTTGGATCCCTGGTATGACTGAAGCGATGGCTCGGGCCCCGCTCCCGGCTTGCGCCTGTTCCCATCAACCCGCCGTTCCCGAGAAAGTGCGGGCTGGAGGGGGGGTACATGCCAGCCCCGTGCCAGATTCTTGTAACAGGCAACGCGGCCCGCGAGCCGCATCATGCCGGCATCCCCGACAGCAAGCTCATGCCTCCCGCCAACGCCGTGTCGGTCGTCCCCAGGACGGTCGATGTCGTACCAGGCAGGGGACCGACCACTCCCAGGTGGACGCAGCGTTCCGCCAAGCGAAGTGGGAGTACCCCCAAGTCCGGGCGGAGCGCCCCGGAATACCGGCGGGGTGATCCGGAGCAGGGGTTGGAGAACTCCCGGGCATGGTTGACCCGCTCCGGAACGCGGGCGGATTGCCTCGCAAGCACTTACAGTGGATCCCGCAGGCTGGTGGAACGCCGTCCGGGCGGCCGCCATGGAGCCGAGCCCTGCCGCAGTGCCCCTGCACGTCCGGTGGATGGCGCCCGGTGGCGGTGCGGGAGTCTTCCGGGACGAATCGGTGCCGTCCGGAACCCGAGCGGTCGCGCCTGGAGTTCGGTGGGAGGCGGTCGGAGGGGGCGCGGTGGCGGCCAGGGGCCTGGCAAGGAAGGGCGGACCTCCGTGGGCGCGGTCCGGGTAGCGCTTCGCAAAGCCGGTCCGATCGACCCGCCACTGTCCCCGGATGAGACAGTGATCGCTCCGATCTGGGACACCTGCTCGGACCCTATGCCCTAAGTGCACCTTCCGGAAGCAGTTATGGTGTTAGGCGCCGGCACGGCGCGAAAGGTGCGGTCCCGGGACACCCGTTCTCGACCCGCCACCGGCGGCAGAGGAGACCCTGGCCTGAGAGAGTGTTACTGCTTTGACCCACATCGGCTAGCGCCGAGACTCCGGGATCACCGAGGGCTCCGCCCCGCCGACCACCCCACTCCCGAACGGCGTGAACCGGAGCGCCAGCACCGGCAGCACGAACAGGCTCAGCAGCGTCGAGGTGACCAGCCCGCCCAGGATGACGATCGCCATCGGGCCCTCGATCTCCCGGCCCGGATCGCCGCTCCCCAGCGCCAGCGGCAGGAGCGCCAGGCCGGTGACGCCGGCCGTCATGAGAATCGGCCCCAGCCGCTCCCCCGCCCCGCGCAGCACCGTGGCCGACCCCCACGCCGCGCCCTCCACGCTGACCAGAAACTCGAAGTGCGAGATCAGCATCACCGCGTTCCGGGTGGCGATGCCGAACAGCGTGATGAACCCCACCAGCGACCCTAACGAGAGCGACCCGCCCGTCCCCCCCACCGCCAGCACCCCGCCCACCAGCGCCAGCGGCAGGTTGGCCAGCACCAGCAACAGCCGTTTCGGCTGCTCGAACGCCAGCCACAACAGGAGCCCGATGACCACCGCCGCCAGCAGGCTGTGGATCAGCAGGTCCCGCTCGGCGTCGCGCTGGGCGGTGGCCGTGCCTGACAGCTCCGCATGGGTCCCCACAGGAAGGGTGCCTGGCTGCCGCAGCAGCCCTTCCAGTTCCTCCGCCACCGCGGTGACATCACGCCCTTCGGCGTTGGCCGTCACCGTCTGCACCCGGCGCGTGCCCTGGTGGCTGATCAGGAACCGTCCGGTGGACCGGCCGATGTCCGCCACCCGGCCCATCGTGGTGACCAGACCGCTTTCGGCCCGGAGCGGCAGCGTGGCCAGGTCCTCGGGCCGGCCGCGGGCGGACGGCGCCAGCAGCACCACCACCGGCGTGGTCCGGCCGGCCTCGAAGATCTCCCCCACCTGGGTGCCCCGGGTGGCGGTCTCCAGCTCCCGCAGCACGTCGTCCGCCAGCAGGCCGTAGCGCGCCAGTGCCGCCGGCCGGAGCCGCACCGTGACGCTCGGCGCCACCGGCGGCGGGTCGTACTGCACATCCACCGCGCCGGGAATGCCGCGGACCACCTGGGCCAGTCGCCGAGCCGCCGCGTCCAGGCTGTCGAGATCGTCGCCGAAGACCCGCACCACGATCTCCGCCGTGGACCCGGTCAGCGTCTCCTCGATCCGCTCCGCCAGAAACCCGCGGAGCGCAAAGCTCACCCCCGGAAAGCCGCTCAGGTGAGCCCGCAGGCTGTCCTCCACCGAGCGGGCATCCCCGCCCGCCAGCGGCTTGAGTTCTACCTCGATCTCGCTGTAGTGCGGACCCCAGGTGTCTTCCGACAACTCGGCCCGCCCGGCCCGCTGCGCTACCGCGTGCACCCGCGGATCCCGCAGGATGGCGGCGCTCACCAGCCGGCCCAGCCGGGCCGACTCCTGCAGCGACGTGCCGGGGACCGCCGCCATGTGGACCACGTAATGCCCCTCCCGGAACTCGGGCAGGAAGCTGCTACCGAGCAGCGGGACGATCGCCAGCGCGGCGGCGCAGACCAGCGCGGTACACCACGCTACCAGCCGGGGATGGCCGAGCAGCCGACCCAGCGTCGGCTCGTAGCTGGCGCGGAGCCAGCGCAGGAACAGCCCCTCCCGGATCCGGTGGCGCTCGCCGCCGAGCAGCAGCAGCGCCATGGCCGGCGTCACCGTGAGCGCCACCAGCAGCGAGGCCAGGGTGGCCAGGATGTAGGCGATGCCCAGCGGCCGGAACAGCGCGCCCTGCACCCCGCTCATGGAGAGCACCGGGGCAAAGACCAGCGCCACCACGAAGGTGGCGTAGACCACGCTGTGCCGCACCTCGATGGAGGCCGACTGCACCACCGTACGCAGCGGGAGTGGCGAGGCCAGCCGACGATTCTCGCGCAGCCGGCGGGCGATGTTCTCGATATCAATGATGGCGTCGTCCACCACTTCTCCGAGGGCGATGGCCAGGCCGCCGAGGGTGAGGGTGTTGACGCTGAAGCCGAACCGGTCGAGCACGATGATCGCCGCCAGCAGCGACAGCGGGATGGCGCTGAGCGAGATGGCCGCGGTCCGCAGGTCGGCCAGGAAGAGGAACAGAACCAGACCCACCAGCACCGCCCCGACCAGCAGCGCGGTGGTGATGTTCCGGAGCGCCAGATCAATGAACGCCGAAGGCCGGAACAGGTCCGGATGAAGTGTCAGGCCTTCCTCCGCGATGAGCGGGGCCAGATCGGCCAGCACCCGCTCCGCCGCCGCCCCGACGTCCTTGGTGTTGGAGCCGAGCTGGCCCGACACGACCACCACGATGCCGGGGCCGCCATTGATGGAGCCCTCACCGAACGGCGTGGCCGCGCCTTCGCGCACCTCCGCCACGTCCCGGAGCCGGAGCAGGCTTCCCGCCCGGGCCCGGACCACGCTGGCGCCGAGTTCCTTCGCGGTGGTGAGCTGCCCCTCGGTGCGAACCACGATGCGCTGACTGGGATCATCAATGACGCCGGCCCCGCGCACCCCGGTGGCCCGGCTCACGACCTCGGCCAGGTCGTTGAGCGTGAGCCCATGCGCTCGCAGCCGGCCCGGGTCGGCCAGCACCTGGAGCTGGCGCTCCTCCCCGCCGAACACCGCCACCTTGGCCACGCCGGACGTGGCCAGCAAGCGCGGCTTGACCACCCAGTCCACAACCGTGCGCTGTTCCATGGAGGTCCGGGTTGCGGAGGTGAACCCGGCGATGAGCACCGTGCTGGAGGACGACGTGAGCGGCGACAGCACCGGTGGCGCGACGGCGGCCGGCAAGCGGGCGGTGACCTCCGCCAGCCGTTCGGCCAGGAGCTGCCGCGCCGAGCGGACCTCGGTGCCTTCGTCGAGCACGGCGGTGATGACCGACAGCCCCTGGATGGATTGCGACCGGATCACCGCCACGCCGGCGGTGCCGTTGAGCGCGTCCTCGATCGGCTTGGTGACCAGGATCTCCACCTGCTCGGGGGAGAGGCCGGGCGCTTCGGTCTGGATGGAGACCTGCGGCGGGGCGAACTCGGGGAAGACGTCGAGCTTGGCGCGGACCAGCACCGTGGCCCCGTACAGGACCACGCTGGCGGCCAGGCCGATGACGATGCCCGGCCGCCTGACAGAGAATCCGACCAGCGCGGAGATCACCTACTCCCCGACCTCTTCGCCCACCACGATGCGGGCCCGGAACTCCTCGGAGAGCAGCAGGCCGGCGCCGGTCACCACCACCCGCTGCCCCGGCTCGAACCCCTGCTCCACCAGCCAGCCGCCCGGCACCGGGGCGGTGGTGGGCACCCGGACGCGCACGTACTGGCCCGGCGCCCGCTCCACGTAACTCCAGGCCAGCGCCTCCCACTGCACCACTGCCTGACTGGGGATCAGCACTCCGCGCCGCACCGGGTTCGGCACGGGGGCGTAGGCGGTCAGCGCGGTGCCGGGGCGCAACACGGCGCCCGTGCCGGCCAGGCGATACTGCCAGGCCGGCGTGCCGGTGAGCGGATCGGCCTCGGGCGCTGGACCCAGCCGGGTGCCGGTGAACCGTCCGGCGCCTTGCAGCGGGCCGAAGCCCAGCGTGGCTGGCGGGGTGCCGTCTTCCCAGGCCACGCGGGCGATCGGACCGGTGTAGTCAATCAGCTCGAGCAGCGGCTGGCCCGCCTGCACCAGCTCCCCCGGCTGGGCCAGGATCTTCACGACCGTGCCGCTTCTCGGCACGGTGACCGGCCGGGCGTCTCCCACCTGGGCGATCGGAGCCGACTCCTGCAGCCGCTGCCCCAGCCCGGGCCATGGCGTGCCGGCAATCTCCACCAGCCGGCCGGCGATGCCGCTCCGGACGGTGGTGCCCGCGCCGGGATCCTCGACGATCACCGCCGGAAGTTCGATCTCGGCGACGCGGGTCTGGACGGCGAGCGCCGCGGTCTCCAGCCCGATGCGCCGCACCGTGGCGCTGTCGAGTGCGATTCCCGCCTCCTCGCCGATCCGGGCCACGGCCGGCGGCGCGCCCGCCGGTGCCTCGGGTTCTCCCGCTTCGCGCACCTCCCGACCCCTGCCGCAGCCGGCCAGGAGGAGAAGCACCACCAGCGCCCGTCTATTCACCGTCGCCCTCCTTCTGTGTGTCGGTGCCGCGGTTCCAGACTCCGATGGCCCGGTCCAGAGCGTATCGCGCGGCCCGGCGCCGATCCATCGCCGCGGCCTCGATGCCCTGCCAGCGCTGCAGCTCCACCCGCCCCTGGGCGACCGGGACTTCATCAGTCTCTCCCCGGTCCCGGGCGGCCGAGGCGGCAAGGACTCGGTCGCGGGCGCTCTCGACCATTGGGAGCAGCTCCTCCAGCGCCACGCGGGCCGCCTCACAACCGCGCACGACCGCGTCCACGTCGGCCAGCACCGCGGTCTGCACCTCCGCGACGCGGGCGGCCTGGACTTCGCGGCGGGCCACCGCTTCTCCCAGCGGCCCGCGATAGTTGGTGGGAATCCCCGGCAGGCCGAATCCGATGGTCCACTTGCCGGCGCCGTGGTCGTAAAGCAACCCCGGCCCCAGGTCGAGGTCGGGCCAGCTCGCACCTACTGCGATGCGCACGTCGGCCTCACTCTCCTGGTACTCCGCCAGTACCACCGCCAGTTCGGGCCGATGGGTCAGCGCCAGGCTGGAGAGAGAATCTGACCCGGCCAGCGCGACGCTGTCACAGTGCGGAGGGGGTACCGACCCCAGCCTGAGGCGGAGGAACCACAGATCCAGCCCCGACTCCTCACGGAACCTGGATTCGGCCTCTGTCTCCACCCGCCGCGCGGCAATCAGCTCGGCCTGGATCGCGTCCCGCTCGCCCCGAATCCGGGCCAGCTCGGCGGCACCCACGACGCCTTCAGTGTACCGCCGCTCATATGCCTCAGTGACCTTGTCGGCCTCCCTCAGCAGTCGCTCCTCGCCCAACCGGGTGTATGCCGCCGCGCTCCACTCCTCGCCGAGCTGCCGCACCCAGGTCCGGAACTCCCAGCCCGCCAGTTCCGCGCGGAGCGTGACGGCCAGCACGCCGGCCCGCGCGCGCGCGATCCGGGCGTCACGCTTGCCGCCGAACTCGAGCCGGAACAGCCCCGAGAGCGCCACCGCCCACGGCGACGTGCCGTCCTTGCCGGAGAAGGTGCCTTCCACGCCGCCGGCGACACCCGGCGACGGCCTGCCCCCCGCCGACACGATCCCCGCCTCCGCGGCGCGCACCTCGACGGCGAGCCGAGCGCGTTCGGGGCGCATGAGCCAGGCGGCGTAGGCGAGCGACCAGTCGTCCCACGGATCGCCCTCATGGATCCCCACAGAATCGAGCGCGGCACGGAGGGCGGGATCGGACAGGCTCCGGGCCCGGTACGCCGCCGGCGCCGCGTCGAGATCGAGCGGGCTGGGCGCGTAGTGCGCGCACCCGAGGGTGCACGTCACGGCCAGGAGAAGGAGCGCTCTCACCGGATTCAAGGAAGCCTGTTCTGCAGGATGGCCGTCCCGGCCTAGCCCCGCGGGTGGAACTTCTTGTGTACCGAACGCAGGTATTCGCGATCCACGTGGGTGTAGATCTGGGTCGTCGAGAGGTCGGCGTGGCCCAGCATCTCCTGCACCGCGCGCAGGTCGGCGCCGCCCTCCAGCAGGTGGGTGGCAAAGGAGTGCCGCAGGGTGTGGGTGCTCACGCGTTTCCTTATACCTGCCGCCTTGGCGCACCGCTTCACCACACCCCACGCCCCCACCCGCGACAGCGGCTGCCCGCGCCCATTCAGGATGACCCGGCCCTGGCTCTTGCCACGGTCCAGTTCGGGCCGGACCTGGTGCAGGTAGACCGAGATCGAACCGATGACCTGGCGACCCACCGGCACCAGCCGTTCTTTGGAGCCCTTGCCGAGCACTCGCACCAGCCCCTCGTTGAGCAGCAGGTTCTGGAGGGTGAGCCCGCACAGCTCGCTCACCCGGAGGCCGGCGCCGTAGGCCAACTCGAGCAACGCCCGGTCCCGCCAGGCCAGCGGCTGGTCGGCTTCCGTCGCCTCCAGCATCGCGAGGACCTCCTTGACCGAGAGCGTGTCCGGCAGGGTCCGGCCCCGGCGGGGCATCTCCAGCCGGTCGCTGGGGTCGGCGGTGACATGCCCTTCCCCGATCAGGAAGCCGTAGTAGGTCCGCAGCGCCGACACCTGTCGCCGGATCGTCGCCGCCGAGAGGCCCAGGTCCTTGAGCGCGAAGACGAACGCGCGCATCAGCTTCCGGCTCACCGCCTCGGGAGTCACCACCCCGTGCGCCTCGGCCCACTTCGCGAAGCGTTCGAGATCGCGAAGATAGCTCTCCACGGTGTTGGCGCTATCTCCGGCTTCGAGGGCCAGGTAGTCGCGGAACTGGTCGAGGAGGAAGGAGCGCTTCGCGGCGGACTGACGACTCATGGATGCGGCCCCGCTCACGCCGTTAATACGAAGAGAACTCAACCCAACCGTCTAACCGCCTAACCGCCTGGCCGTCCAACCGCCTACCCGCCCCCCGTCGCCGCCCGCTCCCGCGCCACCGCCAGGTCGGCGGGGGCGAGGCCCAGGAGGTCCGCCGCACGGCGCATGATGCGTTCTTCGTGGCGGGTCAGCGCGCCGTGCGCCAGGGCGATGCGGTAGAGCCGTTCCAGCAGGCCGATGCGGCGCTGGTGGTCATACGCCTTCGCGAACATGGTGGACAGCTCGCGGGTATCGTCCGGCGTGTCGGCCGCTCCGCCGTCGCCTGCAACGGCAGACCCCAGTCCCCAGCGCTGGCGCAGGAACTCGGCCACCTCGCTCCGTTCCTCCATGCTCAGCCCGGTGTCGGAGTGGGTCAGCTCGTGGAGCAGCGCGGCGGCACCGTCTTCGGCCGGGTCTTCGGGCGGCGCCGATCCGCCCTTCCCCGGCTCGTCGCCGAGCGCCCGGCGGAGTGCACGAGCCAACTGGGCGCGGCGGGGGCCACGCTCCCGGCTTCGGCGCCAGAGCCACCAGCCGATCAGCCCGATGGTGACCAGCGCCACGATGCCCAGGGTCCGGTTGAGCTGCCCCAGCCAGTAGCTGATCGTTTCCCACTCCTCGCCCAGCCGAGCGCCGGCCCACACGATCCCCGCGTACCACAGGGCCGACGCGCTGCCGATGGTGAGGAGTGCCCGGAGCGGCGGGAGATTGACCAGCCCGACGAAGGGAGCGGTGAAGGAGCGGAAGCCCGGCAGGAACCGGCTGACGAAGATGCCGGCGATGCCGAACCGCAGGTAGGCGCGCTCCATCCCGATGATCGCGTCGGGGGGCAACAGCCGCTGTCCGAGGTGGCCGCCGACGAACCGCCGGCCGTAGCGCCGGGCCAGCAGGTACACCACGATCCCGCCAGCGAAGTTGCCGCCCCACGCCACCAGCCAGACCACCCGGGCGGAGATCGTCCCGTGCTGCGACAGGAAACCGCCCAGGGCCGCGGTCACATCGGAGGGGGTCGGCGGGAAGACGTTCTCGAAGAAGCCGGTGATGCCGATGATCAGGTGGACGGTGAACGGCGGCAGCTCTGCGATCCAGGCCAGAAACCGGTCCATCAGGCGTCCTCCAGCGTGGCGACCGCGATGACCGCGATCCCTTCACCCCGCCCGATGAATCCCATCCCTTCGTTGGTCTTGGCCTTGAGGCCGATGGCCGAGATGGGGATCCCGGTCGCCTGACTGAGTGCGGTGGCCATGGCGGGAAAGTGGCTGGCCAGCCGGGGGCGCTCCAGGATGATGGTCACATCGGCCTGCTTGGGCACGAAGCCGCGATAGCGCACCAGCTCGCACGCCTGGCGCAGCAGGCTGAGTGAGTCGGCGTCCTTCCATTCGGCGTCGGTGTCGGGGAAGAGCCGGCCGATGTCCCCCGCGGCGGCGGCGCCGAGGATGGCGTCGGTGAGGGCGTGGGCCACGGCATCGGCGTCGGAGTGGCCCGCCAGCCCCAGCTCAAACGGAATCCGCTGGCCGCCGAGGATCAGCGGCCGGCCGTGGACCAGCCGGTGCGAGTCGTAGCCGATGCCGGTGCGGGTCACGATGGGCGGTTAGGCGGTTGGGCGGGTGCGCGGTTGGGCGGTTGGGCGGTTGGACGGTTGGACCTGAAAGCACATGCGCGCCTGGCCAGCCCACCCGCGGGGAAGGATGCCCCGGGAACGAACCGCCTAACCGCCAAACCGCCTAACCGTCTACACACCGACGGCCTCCGCCGCAATAAGCGTGTAGTCCTGGCGGCGACGCATCGGCCGGAACCCGGCATCGCTGATGACCCGCTCCATCTCGGCGATCGTGGTCCGGTGCGTGGTGCCGGCGGCGGAGACCACGTTCTCTTCCATCATGAGGCTGCCGTAGTCGTTGGCGCCGAAGCGGAGCGCCACCTGGCCCACCTTGTGGCCCATCGTGACCCACGAGGACTGGAGACTCGGCACGTTGTCCAGAACGATCCGGGCCATCGCCAGCGTGCGGAGGTAGGTCACGGCGTCGGTCTTCTTGACGTCCGACATCTCTGGCGTGCCCTCCGGCTGGAGCGGCCAGCAGATGAAGGCGGTGAAGCCGCCGGTGCGCTGCTGCACCTCCTTGACCCGGAAGAGGTGCTCGATCCGGTCGGCGTTGGACTCGCCCATGCCGTACATCATGCTCACCGTGGTGCGCAGTCCCTGGCGGTGGGCCTCCTCCTGGACGCCCAGCCACTCGTCGGTCTGGGCCTTCTTGGGGGCCACCCGCTGCCGCACACTGTCCACCAGGATCTCGCCGCCGCCGCCCGGGATGCTGTCGAGGCCGGCGGCTCGGAGTTCACGTATCACTTCAGCCACCGGCATCCGGAAACGCTCGGAGAAGAACACGATCTCCGAGGGCGAGAAGCCGTGGATGTGGATCGGGTGATGGGCCTTGATGTACCGCATGAGCTCGAGGTACCACTCGAACGGGATGTACGGGTTGTGCCCGCCCTGGAACAGGATCTGGACCCCGCCGAGCGCCTTGCACTCGTCGATCTTCTCGCCGATCTGCTCGAAGGAGAGCACGTAGCCTTCGCCGTGCTTGGGCCGCCGGTAGAAGGCGCAGAAGCCGCAGTCGGCGACGCAGACGTTGGTGTAGTTGATGTTCCGGTCAATGATGTACGTGACCACCGGATCGGGGTGATGGCGCCAGCGTTCGCGGTCGGCCAGCTCACCCAGCTCGAGCAGGGGCGCCTTCTCGTACAGCTTGAGGGCGTCCTGGAATTCACTTGAGGTGCGGTCGATGGTCATCGTGTGCTCCGTCAAACAGTTCGGCCGGTGGCCCGGGGGACCGGGGGACTGTCGGTCCATCGGTCCCGCGGTCCCGCGGTCCCTACGCTGCACTCACAAAGCTCAAACTCCCATCCGGCACCAGCCCGTCCGCCGCCAGCCGCCGGAAGAAGTCCGTCAGCCCCGCCAGATGGCGATAGGAGAAGCTGTAGTCGAGATCTCCCAGATAGTCCCGGCAGACCGCGCGCGGGATTCCGGTGGTGGCCCAGGCCTGATCGGCCAGCAGGTCGAGATTGGTGATCCCCCAGGCGCGTGACTCGAGCAGCCGGGCGTGCACCTCCCGCGCCCTGGGCTGATCGGCGCTTCGGCGGGCAGCCCAGACCGCAAACACAAACGGCAGCCCGGTCCACTCCCGCCACGCCAGGCCGAGGTCCACCTCGACCGGATACTGGCCCCGCGCGGCCAGCAAGAGCGCCGCGTCGCCGATCACCAGGACCGCATCGTGCGGGAACTGCGCCAGCGCGTCGAGATCCGACGGTTCGGCCCGCACCGTGGCGAACCTGGGTGCCACCTTCCAGCGGTGACGGCAGAGCAGCTCCAGCAGCAGCACCGACGTGCGCGACGACGCGGTGCGGAGCACCGTGGCGTCTTGCAGCTCTTCGACCGGCCGGCGGGAGAACAGCTTGACGCTGTGCACCGGGCCGTCGCAGCTGATGGCGAGGTCCGGCAGCAGGTGATAGGACGCCGCGTCGCGGGCGTACTCCACCGCCGAGATCACTGACAGGTCCAGCTCGCCGGCGGCGAGGAGGTCGTTGAGGTCGGAGGCGGTGCCGGTGACCAGCTCCGCGTCGAAAGGAATCAGCCCGCGATCAATGCCCCCGTAAACCGGGTAGCAGTTGATATAGGGAATCCGTCCGACTCTCATCCGACGTGCACCGCCGGTACTGCGGCGCCGGCCATCTTCGGCTCGCGCGGGGTGAGGTCGTCGAAGCGCTCGCGCACCGACTCATAGAGGCTGTTCCGCTCCACCGGCCGCTTCCCCGCCCCGCGAATCATGCCCACCAGGTCCTCGTAGGCCATGTGCATCTGGGTCTGGGCGCCGGCTTCGTGATAGATCCGCTCGTAGACCACCGTGCCCTCGACGTCGTCGCAGCCGAAGCTGAGCGCGATCTGCGACAGGAACGGCGTCACCATGGGCCAGTGGGTCTTCATGTGGGGGATGTTGTCGAGGAACAGCCGCCCGACTGCGATGTTCTTGAGGTCCTCGTACGCCGTCGTGGCGGAGCCGACGCGTCCCAGCTCCTCCCCCAGCTCGTTGTGGTCGGGGTGATAGGCCAGCGGGATGTAGGTCAGGAACCCGCCGGTATCATCCTGGAGCGCCCGGAGCGCGGTCAGATGCTCGATGCGGTCGTCGGCGGTCTCCACGTGACCATAGAGCATGGTGCAGTTGGTGGGGATACCGAGCCCGTGGGCCTCGCGGTGCACGTTGAGCCACTCCTCGCCCGTCAGCTTCCGCTCGGCGATCGTCGCCCGGACGGCGGTGGAGAACACCTCGGCCCCACCGCCGGGGAGGCTGGTGAGACCCGCCTCTTTCATCGCGATGAGCACCTCACGCACGCTGAGCTTCTCGATCCGTGCCAGGTGGGCGATTTCCACCGCGGTGAGCGCCTTGATATGGATGTGGGGGAAGCGCTCCTTGAGCCCCCGGATCATGTCGGTGTAATAGGAGAGCCGGAGCTTGGGGTGCAGTCCGCCTACGATATGGAACTCGCTGGTCGGCGCGTTCCGGGCCGCCTCGGCCTCTTCGTACACCTCTTCGAGGGAGCGGGTGTAGGCGCCGTCCTCCTTCGGCATCCGGGCAAAGGAGCAGAAGGTGCAGGTGTTCCGGAGAACGCAGACGTTGGTGGGATTGAGGTGCTGATTGGCGGAGAAGAAGACCCGGTCGCCGTTCTGGCGGTCGTTGGCGAACTCCGCGATGCGTCCCAGGCCGAGCAGATCACCGGTCGCATAGAGCGCCCGGGCATCGGCGGCACCGAGCCGCTGGCCGGCGAGAACCTTCTCGGCGACGGGCCGGAGCGCGGGATCGGAGAGGCGGGCTGGATCGACCGGGAGCGGCATCCTATGTCCTTGGCGACAAGCGACTTAGTGTGATGCCGTAATGTACCCCGGAGATGGGGGAGCGTGCCAGTTGGGACCGGGCTGGACGCGGGCCTTCCGGCTGCGCCGGCCCGGCCTCATGTTCCTGCCGGGCGAGCGAGCGACTCTACTCCCGCCGTCCCCCGAGACTGGAGCGCAGGCAGCAATGAAGATCGACACCATCCGTGCTGGAGGCTCGGCGAGCGTAATCCTGCAAGGGCGCCTCGACCGGGAATGCTCCGAGGACCTGTCGGATACCCTGGATGATCTGCTCCAGAAGGGGGTCCGCTCTGTCAACCTCGATTTCAGCGGCGTGACCTACGTCAGCTCACCGGCCATCGAGGTCCTGGTCCACTGCCAGGAGCGGCTGGCGGTGCTCCGCGGCCACATTCGGCTCCAGGCCCTGTCGCCCGCCGTGCGACAGGCCATCGCGGTGACGGGATGGGACTCGATCGCGGTCGATGGCCCCGCCTCGAACACCACCGCGGAGACCCGACGGACTTCCTGGCAGACCCGGATCGACTTTGACACCAGTGGCCAGTACGAGATGGCCACGGACACTGCCACAGGTACGCTCACGTGCCGGCTGTACGGGGACCCCTCCAGCCTCACCTGGGCTCGCGTCGGCCCCGGCGACTGCTCCGTCGTCTCACTCCCGGAAACGGTGTTCGGGCTCGGCGTCGGCGCGATCGGCACGAGCTATGAGGAGTGCCATCCGCAGTTGGGGGAACTGGTCGCGGTCGCTGGCAGCGTCGCCTACTTCCCCACCGACGGTGCTCGGCGGGCCGATTACCTGGTCGGCACCGGCGAGGGGGCGGCGGCGCCCGACGCGGTCCTGGCCTCGGGGATCATCTGTGAGGGGACCTTTTCGCAGCTCATCCGGTTCGGTACGCGGCCGGAGTCAGCCTCGGTTCCCCTTTCGGAACTGGTGGGGGTGGCCCTTGAAGCATCGGGCGGCCAGGTCGCCGGGGTGGTCATTGCCGCCGAGACCGCCTGCCTCACCGGCACGCGGCTCCGGCGCTCGCCGGCGCCCGACGGACCGCTGCAGTTCGGCATTCCCGCCGTGCACGACTGGCTCGAGTTTGCCGCCGAGCCGAGCCGGGTCATGACGACGACGCTGATCGTCGGGGTCGTCGCATCCGCTCCCCAGGGCCCGCTGGCCGCTCACCTCCGTCCGGTGGGCGGGACGGGCGGGCTCTTCGCCCACCTCCACGCGGCGGTCTTCGCCTATCACCCCCTGCCTCAGCGCAAGGTCCGGCTCACTCCCCTGATCAAGGACACCTTTGCCAATCACCCGCTCCGCGATGTCCTGCACGTGGTCTGGGACGACCGGGGGGAGGCCGGTGTCGGCGAGACCACCCTGGTGCGCGGCGTGGCCTGGACATCGCCCGTGACCCAGGTCGGCTGAGCCCATTCCCGATGAGCGCCGCGATGAATGCCGTGCCGGAGGAACTGGCGCGGGCGCTGGGCGATCGGTACGCGTTGGAGCGCGAGGTGGGCCGAGGAGCGATGGCCACCGTCTACCTGGCCCGCGACCTCGCGCAGGGCTCGGCAGTGGCCGTCAAGGTCATGCACTCCAAGGTGGCCACGGCGATCGGCGTGGAGCGATTCCTGCGGGAAATCGAAATCGCGCGTTCGATGACCCACCCGTTGATCGTGCCGCTCCACGGGTCGGGAACCGCCGGCACGGCCCTCTACTACATCATGCCCTATGTCGAAGGGGAGTCGCTCTTCCAGCGGCTGGAACGGGAGCGGGAGCTCCCGCTCGGCGATGCGCTGGGGATCGCCCGAGACGTGGCCGCGGCGCTGGGGCACGCCCATCAGCAGGGTGTGCTGCACCGCGATGTGAAGCCGGAGAACATCCTGCTGGCGGGTGGGCGAGCCCTGGTGGCCGATTTCGGACTGGCCCGGGCCATCGGGGCGGCCAGCTACCAGAAGCTGACCGAGACCGGGGTCATCGTGGGCACTGCCCTGTACCTGAGCCCGGAGCAACTCCGCGAGGACCGCGACCTCGACCAGCGGACCGACATCTACAGCCTGGGATGCATCCTGTATGAGATGCTCACCGGTGAACCGCCGTTTCCGGGGCCGTCACTGCGCCAACTCGTCACCCAGATCCTCCGGAATCCGGTGCCGTCGGCCCGGCACCTCCGCGACAGCGTGCCGGCGGCGGTCGACGAGGCCATCGGCCGGGCGCTGGCCAAGGCCGTGGGCGCACGCTTCACCACGATGGAAGAGTTCGCCGCAGCCCTGCTCCCGCCTCAGACATAGCTCCGGCTGAGCATCGCCGCGGTCGACTCGTCGAGCAGGTCCACGTTCTTGAGCCGGGCAAAGATCTCGAGCAGGTCGTCCACCTTGAGCCGCCGCTTCCGCGGGCCGGCGATGTCCTCCACGATCCGTCCCCGGTGCATCATGATCACCCGGTCGCCCAGGCGCACCGCCTGGTGCATCGAGTGGGTCACCAGGAGCGTGGTGAGCCCGGCGCTCCGCACGATCTGGTCGGTCAGGTGCACGACCTGCTCGGCGCTGACCGGGTCGAGGGCCGCCGTATGCTCGTCGAGCAGCAGCAGTTCGGGCCGGATCAGCGTCGCCATCAGCAGGGTCAGCGCCTGCCGCTGGCCACCGGAAAGCGCCCCCATCGGGGTGTCGAGCTTGTCCTCCAGCCCGAGGCCGAGGTCCCGGACCCGCTCGGTCAGTTCGGCCCGCCGGAGGGCGGTGAGTCCCGGCCGGATGATCCCGCGCCGGCGTCCCCGGTGCAGGGCGATCGCCAGGTTCTCCGCCACGCGCAGGCTGGAAGCGGTGCCGCTGAACGGATTCTGGAAGACCCGCCCGATCAGCGCGGCGCGACGGTGCTCCGGCCAGCCCGTGACATCACGGCCCGCAATCCGCACCGTACCGTGGTTCACCGAGATGGTCCCCGCCACGGCGTTGAGCAACGTGGACTTGCCCGAACCGTTGAAGCCGAGGACCGCCACGACCTGGCCCGGTTCGACGGCCAGGCGGACACCCTGGAGGGCCCGTTGTTCGGCGGGCGATCCCGGGGAGAAGGTATGCTGGAGCCGGTCCACCTCGAGCGCGAGATCCGTCACGCGGCGCCTGCGATCTGGGGTGGGCGGCGCGCCTGGCGCCTGAGCAGGCGGGGTCCCACCAGGGCCCCCAGCACGAACAGGGCGGTCACCAGCTTGAGGGCGTTGGACGGGAGCCCCGCCCGGATCGCGCCCGCCACCAGCAGCCGGAAGAGCACCGTGCCCGCCAGGGTGCCCAGCACCTGCCTCCGGAAACTCCGCTTGCCGGTGACCGCCTCGCCGAGGATCAGGCAGGCGAGCCCGGTGACCATGATTCCCAGCCCCATCGAGACGTTGGCGAACCCCTGGTACTGGGCGAACAGCGCCCCGGCCAGCGCCACCAGGCCGTTGGCCAGGACCAGCGCCAGCGTCACCATCAGGCCGGTGTCCACCCCCAGCGCACTGGCGGCCTGCGGATTGTCGCCGGCGGCCCGCATCGCCATGCCGAGATCGGTGCGGAGGAACCAGTAGAGCACCGCGATGCTGAACAGGATGAAGCCGATGAAGAGGAACAGGGCCGCGATGTTGCTGGCGTTCACCTGGGTGCCCAGGAGGGTCAGCTCGTCGGGAAGGTGGAGCAAGGCCCAGAGTCGCTCGGCCAGGCCCGGGAGGGAATCAGAGCTGGCCAGCGAGATATCGCCGCCGCCCATGATGTAGAGTTGGATGGTGTAGAGGGCGGTCGTGACGAGAATGCCGCCCAGCAGCGTGTCGATGCCGAGGGCCGTGTACATCAGCCCCGTGGCACCACCGGCCAGCCACCCCGCCGCCGCCGCGAGGACGGTGGCCGGAATCGGGTGGACCCCGTGGACCAGCAGGGCCGCACTCACGGCGGCGCCGAGTCCAAAGGAACCGTCCGTCGTCAGGTCCAGCCGGCCCATCACGCGGTAACTGATGAACAGCCCCAGCGTGAGCAGGGATAGCAGGAAGCCGGTCGAGATGGCGCCGATCAGGAGGTTCATGGTACCAACGCCAAGCCCCGGCGCGCCGCAAGGGCTGCGGCCCGCCGGGGCATCAGCGCTCGGAGGGTCGTCCTACTGCGCCACCTGGGTCTTGGTGGTCACCAGGCGATGGAACGGAATGGTGGCCGGGCTCTCACCCTGGAGGATCCGGGCGATCATCTTGCCCGCGACCACGCCGCCTTCCTGGAAGTCGGGGTAGAGCGCCGCCGTGGCGCCCTTCATGATTTCGAACGGCGAGGGAGAGAACACCGGGATCTTGCTGGCCTTGGCCACCCGGATGATGCTCTCGAAGCCGGCGTGGGCCGCGTTGCCGAAGATCTCGATCGCGTCCACCTTCCGGTCCACCAGGATGTTGGTGGCTTCGGTGGCATCGCCGGGGGTGTTGATCGGCACCGCGACGACCTGGAGACCGGCCTTCCGGGCCGCGGTGGTCAGCCGGTCCTTGAGGTTCACCGAGAGCTGCTCGCCGGGGCTGAACAGCACGCCGATCACTTTGGCGGTGGGCACGACGCGCCGGATGAGCTGGACCCGATTCTCCTGCTCGGGGTCGCCGAAGCCCGGTGAGTAGACGCCGGTGATGTTGGGCAGGTGGACGGAATCACTGGTCCCCGCACCGGCCGCAAAGGGATCCGAGAGGATGTGGAACACGATGGGGATCCGCTTGACCCGTTTCACGGCGATCTGCAGCGTCGCGTCCTGCAGGGTCACGATCACGTCCACCTTGGCATCGAGCGCGGCGTCGATCAGGCTGGGCAGGGTGGCCAGGTCACCCTGGGCGCTGGACTCCCTGAACTCGTAGTCCACACCCTTGTCGAGATTGGCCTCGGACAAGCCGACCTTGAGCGCGTCCACGGCCCATTCGCTGCCGATCCAGTCTGCCGCCCGGATGACCGCGATCGTGGCCTTGGCCTTCGGGGCCGCCGGTCGCTCCCGGGTGGCGGCTACCGCAGATACGAGCACCACGCCAAAGGCGAGTACCCGAACGGCAAAGGACCGCCAACGGCGCTCAGGCTGGGCCATCATACGTACTCCTCAGGGTGGCAGAACAAATGGGATTCCCGGAACGTCGCGGGGGATTCCGCCGTGCCGGCATAACGAAGGGACCAAGATTATACACCGTGCACCGCCCTCCGCAATCCGGCCGGATGGGCTCGTTCTCCTAGATCCCTCGTCGCGCGGGGCGACCGCTGTGCAGTCGGCCGTCGCTCCTGCCCTTGAGGTACTGGTACAGCCCATCGAAGTACGCCGAGTCCAGCCCCATCGTCGTCGCCGAAGGCATCCCCTCCTTCGGGCGCCCGTCCCTGAGAGTGGTGATGAACCGCTCCCGATCAGGGACGTCGCCCTCCGGTCGCAGCCCCATCACCAGGCTGGGCGCAAAAGAGGTGGCCTGGGCCTCCTCGCCATGGCAGCGGGAGCAGTGCAGCATGAACTGCTGCCATCCCTTGTACACCGGAAGTTCCACGGTGTCCCGCGGAGCCGAGTGATAGGGGTCCGGGGTGGCGACGGCTGCCTCCACCGGGGGTCCGGACAGAGGTGGAGGAGGGGCAGGAGTCGAGGTGGTATGGGAGCAGGCGCCGAGGGTGCACAGCAAGCCGAGCGTCCGAGTCCAGCGGTGCCAGACCATCCGGGCCTGACCCATACCGGACTCTGGCCCACCCTGCAACGGCCCATGAGCGGTGGAGCGGCGGTTCGCAGCACTCATTCTGCCCCACCTTCGGCGGTGCCCGCCAGCGGCGTCAGCGCGGGCGCGGGCTTGACATGATCGAGGCCCAGCTTCCGCAGCAGGGCCTGGAAGCGGGGGTGAGGACGCCAGGGATCCATGAAGGGGTCAACGCCCATCATGAAGGTATACCCCCCGTGACCCCGGAGATTGTCTTCTAGTACCGCGAGCGCCGCATCGACATCCCCGAGGCCTGTGAGCACCATGTCTTGAAAGGCCGCTCCCCGGCGCCGGAGTTCTGCCAGTAATTCAGTTGCCTCCTCCCGCCGGCCCTGCTCGCCGAGCACACGACCCAGGAGCCCGATCAGGAGGGGCGACCGGCCGCCGGCCGCGATCCCGCGGGTCAGGATTTCGACGGCATCGTCGAGCCGACCCAGCGCAACATAGCACCGGGCCAGCCAGCCGCAGGTCACCACGTTCCGCGGATCCATCTCGAGCGTCGACAGCAGCTGGACCACCGCCCCAGGGTATTGCCGGGCCCAGTAGAGACAGCGGCCGAGGACCTGATGGATCGAGGTCGAGAGCGGGTCGAGCTCCACGGCCTGGCGAGCCTGGGCCAGCGCCTCCGGAAACCTTCCCTGTGAGGCGAGCCCGATGGCGCGCCAGGCATGCCCTCCCGAAAGACCGGGGTTGAGCTCCAGGCATTGGAGGATCTCGCGTTCGCCAGCGGCCCAATCCAGATCGTGGACGATGGCCACGATGCCGAGGGAAAGGTGGGCCTCGGCGACCGTGGGATCGAGCTCCAGTGCCTTGCGCGCCGCCGCCCTGGCCTTGGGGACAACCTCCGCGGGCGGCGCATCACTGAACTCGATGAAGCCGAGCATGGCCCACGCCTCGGCGATGGCGGCATAGGCGAGCGCGTAGCCGGGGTCGAGCGCCAGCGCCGCCTCACAATATGCGATCCCCGCCCGCAACCCCTCCGGGCTCCGGGACTGGATCGCGTAGCGTCCCTTCAGATAGCTGGCGTACGCCTCCACGTTCGTCCGGCGGGGGTCGGACGACGAGGACCCCGGCCGGACCAGCAACTTGAGCTTGAGCTCCTCGGCGATGGCATGGGCCAGCTCGTCCTGCAGAGCAAAGACGTCCTTCAGATCCCGGTCGTAGGTCCCGGACCAGAGCTGATAACCCCCTCCGGTATCGACCAGCTGAGTGCTGATGCGGAGCCGGTTTCCCTCCTTTCGCACGCTGCCCTCGAGCACCATCCCGACCTTGAGCCGCAGTCCGACTTCGGCGATGTCGCGATCCTTCCCCTTGAAAGCGAACGACGAGCTCCGTGCCGCCACCCGGAGGCCGGGCACCCGGGCGAGCATGCCCATCACTTCTTCAGTCATGCCGTCGCTGAAGTATTCGTTGCCGGGTTCGGGGCTCAGGTTCAGGAACGGCAGGACCGCAATGGACACCTGGGCGGGCGGGAACGCCGGCGGAGCGGGACCCTGGGCCGTCCCGCCGCCTTCCAGTTCCGCGATTGCGGCGGCCAGCGCCGCCGACGGAAGGCGCTCGGCCCGATCCTGCGCCATCGCGTGCCCCACCAGGCGCTCCACGTCGGGGGCCAGGTCGGGTCTGAGGTGGTGGAGCGGTGGCGGTGCCTCCAACAGGCGCTTGACCTGGACGGCAATTGCGGTCTGCCCGCTGAAGGGGGGTCGGCCCGCGAGCGCCTCATACAGCACGCAGCCCAGGCTGTAGACGTCGCTCCGGCCATCGAGGTCCGGCTCACCACCCGCCTGCTCGGGGCTCATGTACATCGGCGACCCCACCGTGGCGTTGACCTCCGTGAGCTGCCCGGTGCCGACCACGTCCATCGCCCGGGCGACTCCGAAATCCGCCACGACCGCGTGACCCGAGGAGAACAGGATATTCTCGGGCTTGATGTCCCGATGGACGATGCCCTGGTCGTGGGCGTAGGCCAGGGCCTGAGCGACCTCCCGGCCTACGCGAAGCACCTCACGCACCGGCAGGGCGCCCTCTCGGGCCAGGCGTTGGCGGAACGATTCGCCCTCGACATAGGGCATGACGTAGAAGAGAAGCCCGTCGACCTCACCGGAATCGTGTACTGGCAGGATATGCGGATGGGTCAGCCCGGCGGCGAACTGGATCTCGCGGTGGAATCGTTGGGCACCGTGACCTTCGCCGACGCTCGGGTTCAGCACCTTGAGCGCCACCCGACGGGCGGGGCGGGGATCCCGGGCCAGATAGACCGTGGCCATGCCGCCACGCCCGATTTCGCGTTCGAGGACATACCGGCCGGCGAGCAGATCCTGGAGGCGCGAGAGGTCAGTGGCCAAAAAGAGGTCTTTCGCTAGAGCCGACACCCAGGCCTTCCCGGTCAATGGTAGCCCTCACCGGGAGGACAAGCCAACCGCGGGATGCCTGGGGAAAGAGGTGAGGTGACTGGCGGGGGCGCACGGGCCCCGGTGATCGGGCCCCAGCGTCCGGGACCCAAGCGTCGGTCACGCGACCAGCGTGCAGGACACCTGCCGGGCACTGGCTGGACAAGCCAAGGCAGTCGGGATGCTCCACCCCCCGTCGCCCTGCGGCGTCGGACGCTCAGGGCGACCGGGTCAGCCTACGGCAGCCGATCGAACGTGATCACAGGGATGGGGCTGCCGGGATACGCCACGAATCCGCCCCGCCGTCGCGTCCACGCCGAGGCCGGCACTGAAGAAGTTGGCGTTGCCGCACTGGCCGGGGCACACCAACCTGGATCGACCGGGAGCGGCATCCTATGTCCTTGGCGACAAGCGACTTAGTGTGATGCCGTAATGTACCCCGGAGATGGGGGGGCGTGCCAGTTGCGGCCGGACCGATCAGGGGAGGATGTCGAATTCCCAGGAGGGGGCGGGGTCGCCAAGCCCCACGATCCACACCTTGCCGAGCGAGCGATCCGAAATGATCTGCGCCAAGAAGCCCGGGAAGTAGCAAGTACTGCCGTTGAGCCACGGCAAGGAGTCCGGCACGCTCACATTGCCGAGGAGAGCCAGGGTCCGCGCATCGTGGATCGCTAGCCGGGGCCCACAATCGCCGTACCCTACCAGGAACAGGTACTTGCCATCGGAATCGCCAGTCATGGCCCCGACATAGAATGGGAGCGGCGCCGAGGCCAGCATGGTGCCGGTGGTTGCATCGAAGCTCCGGAGGGAGTCGTCGGGAACGAATCCGTAACCCGCTCCATACGAGGACGGCGCCATCTGGCGAGAAGGCCGCGCCCGCCAAGGTCCGCATGGAAGGCAGACTGAAGGCGGTATCGCCGGTGTGGGAGTTGAATACCGGGACGTTCCCGTGACTGCCCACGGAGGCGAGCACGGCCCGATCCCCGCGAGGAGACAGGCTGGTCATCCAGCTGTCCTCGATATCGAAGGGCCCGTAAGTCGAGGCGGGGGTTGTGGTGTCACTTCCCCAAGTGGAGTGAGGGTGACCCGCCAGGAATACGGACGGGCCAAGCTGAGCGAGGTGCCGGTTCAAGTTCCCGAGCGGCCAGTCTCCGACCGGCGTGGGCGCCGGCCACAGGTCCCAGATGCCAAGGGCTCCGGTCGAGTCACGCAGCACAAAGCGGCCGGGAAGGTGGGTGTAGCCGATGCCGTAGTACCCGTTCGGCGCCCGGAGACCGGTGATGGTCGTCGCAACCCCGGTCGTTGGGAAAAAGGTCACGATCGCACCGGTGGCCCCGTTGCCAAGGACCGCCGGAACCCCATTCCGACTGCCGACGATGAGCGTGGCGTACTCGAACCCGGGGCTGAACCACTGCAGCGATGAGAAGCCGTAGAGACGCACCAGTCCCAGGGTATCCTGCCCCGGCCCCTCGTGCAGGACCAGCGCGACGGTGCCTGAGGGTCCACTGGGAAGGCGGAGCTGAAGCCGGTAGTCGTCAATCCGGGAGACCGAGAGCGTCTCGGCCCCGACCATGATGACCGGCAAACGGGCGAGGTTGTGAAACGCTGCGGACCGCACCGTGACGACACCGCCGCCCCACTGGGCGTCGGTGTCCAGCTCGAACTCCGGCGGCGGCAACGTCGCGCTCGTCGGGTCGCCCCCGCACCCAGCGAGGAGCGCAGCCAGCGCGACGATCCGCGCAGGGGCGGAGAGGCGAGAGCTCACGGCAGCCATCGAACGCGAAATGTCATTCGGTCCCTCCTGCCGTGCAGATGCAGAATCACGGGCCCGTGTCGGCGCACCGCCCACCCTCGCCGCCCAACCGCCTAACCGCCTAACCGCCTCCTAGAACGCCTCCGCCGCCCCGATACTCAGCCCCGACTCCCCAAAGCTTGTGAGGGTGAAGTCCACCCGCAAGTTGAGCGGGTCCTGGGGATTCACGTTGAAACGGAGTCCGGCGCCGTAGGTGAACTTGAGGTCCTGGAACAGTTCGGTGCTCCCGGTTCCGAACACGTTTCCCGCCGAGCCGAAGGCCACGTAGCCCAGCCGACCCTTGAGGTGGCCGCGGTAGTCCACCTGCGCCACCACCTCATGGCGATCCCGGAACCGGCCGAGGTAGACCCCGCGCATCAACTCCTGGGTGGTCGCGTTGGAGAGCATCGCCATCGTCTGCACCGGAACCCGCGGGCCGTTGAACTCCGCGTACAGATTCAGGGCGACCACGTCCCGCTCACCGCGCACCGGGAGGTAGCTGCGGACATCGACCACCAGGTAGTCGTAGGCGAAGTCACTGCCGAGCAGGCCTTCATTCCGGAGATAGTCGACCACCACGTAGCGCCCCCGGGTGGGGGTCGTCTGGGAGGGCCGGGTGTCATACTGGAGGCTGAAGCCCAGGCCGGAACTCTTCCCTCCCGTGCCGCCGGACAGATCCGGCGCAATCCGGGTGTCGAACTGCCAGGCGACGTCAAAGAAGGAACGCAGCCGATAGTACAGCCCGGCATAGAGCGGCCCGCTCAGCCGGCGCAGCGCCTTGCCCTCGAGTTTGATGAAACGGTGCTCCATCCGGTTGCTGTCGGCCCGGTCAGTCTGGGAGCCGACCCCGAAATAGATCAGGGGAAACGAGGCGAACGCGGCCTTGCCGGAGAACCACCAGTCCCCGCCTGGCAGGAACACGCTGGTCTCGGTGCCGACGGTCCATTGGCCCTTGGTGGAAAGGGAAGCCCCTCCGGCCAGGTAGGAGGCTCGCGTCTGCGGGCCGGCGCCTGCGCCGGGCCACTTGAACTGATAGCCCCCGCCCACCCCGAACTGCACCCCGGTTTCCGGCGCGTACGACGCGAAGGGCAGGATCGTCAGGCGGTTGTGGTAGGCGGCAGAATCAGTGGCCTGTGCCTCCAGACCCTCGGGGGGTACGGCCACGAGGACCAGCATTGCCAGTTGTGCAGTCCTTCGCACCTCACCCCCTAACCCAAGAGCACAGCAGATCCACTCGCCTTCAAGCTAAGAGGACCGGCGGTCTCCCGCATCGAAATCACACCGGTGCCCCCAGGTCGAGGGTAGGCAGGAACGCCGGCGGCCTGCGATGCAGGGTGGCCTGCTCAAAGGCGTACGCCATGCCGATGAGCGTACCCTCGCTCCACGCCCGGCCGAAGAACGAGAGCCCGACGGGCAACCCGTGTACGTATCCGGCGGGCACCGTGACATGCGGGTACCCTGCCACCGCGGCGGGGGTGGTCACGGAGCCGGTGAAATGATCGCCGTTGACCAGGTCGATGGGCCAGGCCGGGTTTCCGGTCGGCGCCACCAGGGCGTCCAGCCTGTACCTGGTCATGACCGCGTCGATCCCCAGTGATGCGGAGAGCCGGCGGCAGGCCTCCAGGGCGCGGCGGTAGGCCGGCGTCGTCAGCGGTCCCTTCTCCTGAGCCTCCAGAAGAATCTCCTGCCCGAAGTGCGGCATGACCCGGACCCGCTCCCGCTCGTTGAACGCGATGACCTCCTCGAGCGACCGAACCGGCGCGTCCGGCCCGAGCCCCGCCAGGTAGGCATTCAGCCCCGCCTTGAACTCGTAGAGCAGGACCTCGTACTCCTGGGCATCGTACTCCCCGGCGTGGGGAATGTCGGCTGGATCAATCACCGTGGCCCCGAGCCCGATGAGCACACCGAGAGCTTCCTCGAAGACCCGGTCGGTCGCGGCGTTGTAGCCCGTGAAGTGGGCCCGCGGGACCCCCAGGCGCTTCCCATCGAGTGCTCCCCGGTCAAGGAAACGACTGTAGTCGGTGCCCGCCTGGCTCCGGCCGGCCTCGGTCGCGGGGTCGAGCGGGTCCATGCCGATGATGGCGGAGAGCAGGCGGGCGGCATCGGCCACGGTCCGGGTGATGGGACCGGCCGTATCCTGGGTGGCCGAGATGGGGATGATCCCGCTCCGGCTGACCAACCCGACCGTCGGCTTGATCCCGACCAAGCCCACCGTGGCGGCGGGACAGACGATGGAGCCGTCGGTCTCGGTCCCGATGCCGACCACCGCGTAGTTGGCCGCGATGGCCCCCGCCGTCCCCGAACTGGACCCGCATGGCGTCCGGTCCAGGACGACCGGATTCCTCCCCTGCCCCCCTCGACTGCTCCAGCCGCTGGACGACCGGGATGACCGGAAATTGGCCCATTCGCTCATGTTGGTCTTGCCGAGCAGTATGGCGCCAGCCTCCCGAAGTCGCCCGGCCAGGAAGGCGTCTCGAGGCGCTCGGCACCCCTCGAGTGCCAGGGATCCGGCCGTCGTCGACATCTGATCGCCCGTGGCGATGTTGTCTTTCAACACGATGGGGACCCCGTGAAGGGGACCCCGAATCCGACCCTCCTTCCGGTCCCGGTCGAGGCCCTCGGCGATCATCAGGAGTTCCGGGTTCAGGTCCAGCATGTGCCTGAGCGCGGGACCTCTCTGATCCAGGGAGTCGATACGGGCGGTGTACTGGAGAACCAGATGCCGGGACGTCCAACGACCGGCCTCCAAGCCAGCCACAATGCCAGCGATTTCTACCTCTTCCAGCTCGAACGCGCCCAGGTACCCAGCTTCTGGTATTGTGGAAAAGCTACGCTCTCGGCTCACGCCAATACGACCAGCCGGACTGGCAGCAACGATTGCGGCCCCACCTACCGCCAGGAAGCCGCGGCGGGTCATGTCGGTGTTGGTAACCGGTAAATCCGTTTGAGTCGGCATCAAATCCCCCTGACTAAGATCCGAGCGATGTGGACACGATGGCATGGTACTTTATGGTGGCGACGCCACGACAACTGACGACAATCACGGATATGACCTCACCCAATACATGACCTTGTTGTGACAGTCAAGTGACTGCGTTTAAGGAGTATACATCAATGCATATGAAGTGATTTCTACAGCTGGCAACAATCATGCATAAAAGGTGCGCTAGAGCACTGCCAGATCACCTCATGTCGCACATACTGTATCATTATTCGCCTTCGACCGCTGACTCGAGGACCAAGACCGATGTATCGCGTCAGACTGGATTCCGGGGAAGAAGCGGCCTACCGGACGCCGACCGAACTCGCGATGGCAATCAGGAGCGGGGTGATTCAGCCCAGCTCCAGGGTTTTCCACACTGATACCGGCGACTGGGTTGCCCTCCACGAGCATCCCGATTCGTTGAGCTTCCATCCGCCGGTCGAGGAGGAGCCGGCCACTCCGGCCGGGAGGCGATCCGGGGCCTTTGCGCGGAGATCGTCCCCTGCCATCACGGCGCCAGTGGCGAATGGCAAAGGTGAAGACACGCCGGCTCCGGGCCTCGAGGCGCCAGGCCGCGCCAGAGGGGACCTTTTCCCACGCCCACCCCGCCCATCCAGGCCGCGGCGCCGTATTCCGGGCCGGGAGGCGATCGGGCGCGTGGTCCTCGGCGTGGCCGCACCGGTCCTCCTGGCGGCAGCCCTGGGCGGGGGGGTGAGCCTCGCCGACGTTCGCCTCGTGACGGGCTGGGGGCAGGAGACCCCGGAGCCGATGCCGGTGCGGCCGCGAAGAGCCACCCTGGCCGAGGCGGACCAGGCAGCAACCCGGTCCGCGGGCGGCGTGGAGGAGATCGGTCCCTCCGCCCTCGTGGCCACGCCGGGCGATGAGGACTCCCTCCGCCCGGAGGGTGAGGTATACCTGTCCCAGCTCGCCGCCAACCGCACCCGAGGGCTGACATACGCGGAGGCATACGCGGGTGCCCAGGCTGACCTCGAGGAAGCATTCGGCCTGGTCGATGTTCGGGATTTCTTTGCCCCGCGTCGTCTCATGACCCCGGATAGTATTCGAGCCGCCCGGCGCGTCGTGGCTGCGGCCGCCAACATCCTGGCCGACTACCACCGGCAGGAGGTGACGCTGGAACAGGCCTACCATCCCGCCGGGACGGACGGGCTCACTGTGCTCCGCGAGTCCTTCGACGAGGCTGAGGCTGGCCGGGCCATGCTGGCCGCCACCGACAGCCTGTTCGGTCTCCTGCTGGCCCAGGACGGCAGGTACACGCTCACCGAGCGCGGCGTTCACTTTGCGGACGCGTCCACGACCGGGCGCTACTCCGACCTGCGGACCCCGATCATGGCCTGGCTCCGGGCCACAGCGCCCATCGCCCGAGCGGGGCACGGCGTCGGCGCCCAGGGACGCCTGCGGCGCGTCATCGGAAACGAGTACCCACCCCCCCCGGTCCCCTGACCCCAACGCGCGCCTCCCCAACTCACCGGTGGGTGCGCTACTTTGTTGGGTATGTTTCGTGTCCGGCTGGCCTCTGGGGAGGAAGCGGTCTACCGCAGTGTCGATGAGCTCGCCCTGGGTGTCCAGAGCGGGATGGTCACGTCCGAGGCGGAGATCTTTCACGGGAAGAGCCAGCGCTGGCTGCCCATCGTCGACCACCCGGAGTATGGTCACGCGGTGGAGCGTGCCACCTCCCAGGTGGCCGTGGATGAGTTCCCCGCAGGACCGTCGGTGCTGGCGACGCCGGATGGCCTGCCGCAGGTGTACCAGATGTTCTCCCGGAGCGCCCGCGAACTGGCGGATCGGAAGCGGCGGCCTCGGTGGCATTTCCGGCTCGCGGCCTCGGCGGCGGGGGTGGTGCTGGTCGGGGCCACCGCGCTGGCGTTGCGCCCGGATCCGCAGATCAGCGACGAGGTAGTGTTCCCCCACCGCGCCACCAGCGCATCGCCGGCACCGGTCGCCCCAAGCGAGGAAGAATCGGCGCTGTCTCGCCGGGTGCGCTACGCCCCATACAATCTGGCCAACCGGTTTTCGCGGACCAAGCAGGCGCTCGCGTCTGCGTTCTCGGACTCGGTGGCCTCGCTCGGTCTCTCGGGGACTCTACGTCCCGCGAGGCTGGCCACGACGGACAGTCTGCGCCGGACCCTTGCTGGGCTCACGGCGCTTGCCCCCGTGATCATCAAGTACCAGACTGAACTTCGGGAGGTGAAGCTGGCCTACCGGGATACATCGGCGGCACTGATTCGGGGCGGCAACTGGACCCGGTCCGAGGCCCAGGAGTGGCGGGCCAGAATCTTGGACCCCGAGCCGCCCGCCGCCGCCTCGAGGCTCGATTCCCTGCTCGGCAACCTGACCTGGCTGTACACCTTCCTCCTTTCCGAGCCCAACCGGGTCGACGCCACGAGCGGATTCATCCCCGGCAGCGACAGCTCGGCGGCTACCTATGACCGGCTGCGGACGGAACTGACCCGGCTGCGCAGCCTTACCGACCAGCAGTATGAACGTGCCGGGGTCCCGTTGAGGACCCTGCTCGCGCTGATGGGTACGGACACCCTGCCCGCACGCCAGGGCTTCTAGGCCCCCTCATTCGTCCGTGGCGGGCGCCGGTACCAGACGCTGGGCCTTCCTGCCGCTGCGCTCCATGGGCTTGTCGAGTTCCTGCTCGTGGCGGTTCAGCACCCGCCACCAGGCCACCGCACGCTCCGCCAGCTCGCCGGAGGCCAGCCGCAGGGCATCGCTGGCCCGGACCTGCCGAACGTTGTTTTCCATGTCCTCCGCGTCCCATCCGCGTGAATGGGCGATGAACGGGAATTGCGGAAACACGAACCCCAGTTCCGCCCAGAAGGTCAGCAGCCCGCCGGCCACAGCCTGGACGTTGTCCTGCCCGCCGGTGATGATGAACGCCGCCACCTTCCGGTTGATCAGGCAGCGATTGTGGATCGTCATCTGATTCTGGATGCAGTTGAGGCGCTCCGCCATCTGGTGGTAGAGCGCCGCCGCCTGGCCCCAGCGGATTGGTGTCGCGATCAGCACCACGTCTCCCCATTGTACCAGGCCTTCATAGACCGCGGTCAGCTGGTCGGCCGGATCGCGTTCGGTGATGGCGCAGGGCCAGGTGCAGGCGTGCGCGGCCTTGGAGTAGTTGCCCTCGCAGGGCCGGAAGGCGAGTTCCCGCAGCTTGACCAGGCGGGTGTCGGCGCCGAGGGCCTCTCGGGCGTGGGCCAGCGCGGCCTCCAGGAGCAGCTCGGACGTCGAGACCCGAGGGTTATCCCCGTTCATCCCGGTGGTGGAGATCCCCAGCACTCTCGGCGGCGCGCCGGCGGGCCGCGGGGTGAGCACCGTAAGGGGATGCGGGTCGTGCTTGATGAGCCGCCGGGGGGATACCGGGTCGCTGTCGACGTAGACCCCGTCCGGGCGTTCCTCCACCGCGAACACCGGCACCGCCTCGGCATCGTACCCGGGCGGGCCCTTGCCGGTGATGACGCTGTACTCCCAGGCATGCCAGGGGCACATGACGAATTCGCCCCGGACCTGGCCCTCACAGAGCGGCCCGCCCTTGTGGTTGCAGCGATTCCCGATCGCCCGGAAACAACCCTCGTGATGGAACAGCGCGATCTGCTGGCGGTCGAGTTTCAGGGAGAAGGGAACCCGCTCAAGGAGATCGTCCCGGGGTCCCAGGCAGTGCCAGGTGGGCATACGCTCCTCAGTTCTGGTCGAGTGCGCGGCGGACGGCCGCGGCCAGGCCCGCCGCCGTGAACGGTTTGGTCAGCACGATGTCCCCGCGGTCGCTCGCCGATCCCAGCGCGACAAAATCCTCGGAATAGCCCGTCAGGAACAGGACCGGCAGGTCGGGCCGCAGGGTGCTCAGGGCCGCCGCAAGCTCGACGCCGGAGCGGTGCGGCATGACGACGTCGGTGACCACCAGGTGAATCGGCACCGCCGACTCCGCCACCCGCAGCAGCCCCTCCTCCCCGTCTGCGGCCACCAGCACCTCGTACCCGAGGGACTTCAAAATCCTCAAGCTGACCGCGCGCACCTGGGGATCGTCCTCCAGCAGCAGGACCCGCTCGCCGGCCCGGGCCCGCTGATTGGCCAACAGACCCGCGCCGCCCGACAGGCTGCCCCGGGAGCGGGCGGCCGAGGGCGGCGCGGGAGACGGCGGTGTGACGGACATTGGCGGGGCCGGACGGGCCGTGGCCCCGCCCTGATCGGGCGCGCTAGCGATCGAACCGGCGCACGGCGAGGGTCACGTTGTGACCGCCGAATCCGAACGAATTGGAGATGGCCACGTCCACCGGACGCTCGACCATGGTGTTCGGAGCCGAGGGGAGGTCACACGCGGGATCCACTGAGAACTGGTTGATGGTCGGGGGGATCTTGCCGGTGGTCGCCACCAGCATGGAGATGGCGAACTCCAGCGCCCCCGCCCCGCCCAGCAGATGTCCGGTCATGGATTTGGTGGAACCGAAGATCAGCTCACGCGCGTGGGCGCCGAAGACCTTCTTGACCGCCTGGGTTTCGGCGATGTCGCCCTGCGGCGTGCTGGTGCCGTGCGCGTTGATGTAGCCCACCCGGGACCCCGGGACTTTGGCATCCTCCAGGCACATCCGCATGGCCCGCTGCGCCCCCTCCCCTTCGGGGGCCGGCGCGGACATGTGGTACGCATCGCCACTCAGGCCGTAGCCCAGGACCTCCGCCAGAATCGTGGCGCCCCGTTTCTGCGCATGCTCCAAGCTCTCCAGCACCAGCACCGCGCCGCCGTCGGCCAGTACGAAGCCGTCCCGGTCCTTGTCGAACGGGCGGCTGGCGGTGGCGGGATCGTCGTTGCGGGTGGACATGGCCTTCATGTTGGAGAAGGCGGCCACACTGAGCCCCGTGATGGCGGCCTCCGACCCGCCGGTCACCATGGCGTCGGCCACGCCCGAACGGATCAGGCTGAACGACTCGCCGATGGCGTGAGCCGACGCGGCGCAGGCGGAGACAGTGGCGTAGTTGGGCCCCTTGAGGCCATAGCGCATCGAGACCAGCCCGGGCGCCATGTTGGCAATGAACATCGGCACGAAGAACGGGGAAACCCGGTCCGGCCCCTTGAGCAGGTAGGCCGCACAGTTGTCCTCGTAGGTCTGCATCCCACCGATCCCACTGCCCATCACCACGCCGACCCGGTTGGGGTCGGGCACCTTGCCCTCCAGCCCCGCCTGCGCCATGGCCTGGTGGGCCGCGGCCAGCGCGAACTGGGCAAAGAGGTCGTAGCGGCGGGCTTCCTTGCGATCGATGTACAGCAGCGGGTCGAACCCCTTCACCTCGCACGCGAACCGCACCTGCAGCTTGGCGGGATCGAATTTGGTGATGGGCGCCGCGCCCGAGCGGCCCGCCAGCAGGGCCGCCCAGGTGCTCTCCACGTCGGTTCCGAGGGGTGAGACAATGCCGCACCCCGTCACGACCACTCGGCGCACCAGGCTACTTCCCGAGCTTCTCGTGGAGGTATTTCATGGCGTCACCGACGGTCCGGAGCTTTTCGGCTTCCTCGTCCGGGATGTCGATGTCGAACTCCTTCTCGAACGCCATGACGAGCTCGACCGTATCGAGGCTGTCCGCGCCGAGGTCTTCCATGAAGCTGGCTTCGTTCGTGAGCTTTTCACGCTCGACGCCGAGCTCCTCGACGATGATGTCCTTGACCCGTTCTTCCACGTTACTCATGCATTCCTCGAGGGAGGGGGTGAGTTGCTGGGCCCGTCAGACGGCGACGCCGCCGTCGACGATGAGTACTTGCCCGGTAATGTAGCCAGACAGTTCCGATGCCAGAAAGTGTACTGCGCCGGCCACATCCTCAGGGCGGCCCAACCGGCCCAGAACGATCCCGGCCAACATGGCCTGACGGAGGTCTTCCGGCAAGCCGGAGGTCATGTCGGTTTCGATAAACCCGGGGGCCACGGCATTGACCAGGATGCCGCGGCTCCCGTACTCCTTGGCCACCGACTTGGTGAAGCCGATCAGGCCGGCCTTGCTGGCGGCGTAATTGGCCTGGCCCTTGTTGCCGGTGATGCCAATGATACTCGTAATGTTGATGATCCGGCCGCTGCGACGTTTCATCATGCCCTTGAGCACCGCCTGGGTGGTGTGAAAGGCGCCCTTGAGGTTGGCGTCGAGCACATCATCCCACTCCGCCTCGCTCATCCGGAGCAGCAGATTGTCCCGGGTGATGCCGGCGTTGTTGACCAGGATGTCCACCGGGCCCAGGCCCTTTTCCGTGGCGGCGATCGCGGCGTCGATCCGGGCCCGGTCGGCGACATCGCAGGCCACGCCGAGCGCCCGCTCCCCCAGCTCGGAGGCCACCGCCTGGGCGCGGGCCTGATCCCGGCCGACGATGGCCACCTTGGCTCCGGCCCCATGCAGCGCGGCGGCCACCGCCCGCCCGATGCCGCGGGTGGACCCGGTGACGAACGCCACCTTGCCCGACAGATCCATTCCGCTCATGCGGCGTCCTGGCTGAGAAATTTCTCCACCTCGGCGGCCGTCCCCAAGGTCGTACAGGTGGCGCCCGGCACGATGCGCTTCAGCAGCCCCGACAGCACGGCGCCCGGGCCGATCTCGTAGCAGGTGGCACCGGGAACCAGCGCAGCCGCCCGCTCCATGCAGCCGACCCAGCGGACCGGGGCAGTGAGCTGATCGGCCAAGGTGCGCCTGGCCTCCGCGGCGCCCAGCACCGGCGTGGCGGTGGCATTGGCAATCACCGGCACCGTGGGCTCCGCGAACGCGGCGCCGGCCAGCGCGGCGGCCAGGCCGGAGACCGCCGGCTGCATGAGCGGGCTGTGAAAGGCCCCGCTCACCTTGATGCCGATCACCCGCTTGGCCCCGCGGGCCTTGCAGTCCTCCCCGGCGCGGTCCACCGCCGCGGGATCACCCGACAGGACCGTTTGGTCCGGGGCATTGAGGTTCGCGGCCACCACCACCTCCGTGGCCGACGTGGCGGCGGCGCAGGCCTCCTCCACGGCGCCCGTGGCCAGCCCCAGCACCGCGGCCATCGCGCCCGGCCGCCGGGTCCCGGCCTCGTACATCAATTCACCGCGCCGCCGCACCAGCCGTGCCGCCGCCTCGGCCGTGAGCGCGCCCGCCACCACATACGCGCTGTATTCGCCCAGGCTGTGCCCCGCGGCCGCCCGCAGCGAGGGCCGGATCCGCTCTCCGACCACCGCCCAGACCGCGGCGCTGTGGGCCAGAATCGCCGGCTGGGTATTGTGGGTGAGCATCAGGTCCGCCTCGGGCCCCTCCCACATCAGCCGCGACAGCGGCACGCCCAGCGCATCGTCAATGCGCGCAAACGTCTCTCTGGCCGCGGGAAAGCGCTCGGCCAGGTCCTTCCCCATCCCCACCTTCTGGGCGCCCTGGCCGGGGCAGAGGACGAGACTCACCACCGGATGACCGCGCTGCCCCAGGTGAAGCCGGCGCCGAACGCCACCAGCAGCACCACCATCCCCGGCTTGAGCCGACCCGAGGCCTCGGCGTCGGCCAGGGCCATCGGGATGGACGCCGCCGAGGTGTTGCCGTAGCGATCCACCGTGACCATCACCTTGGCCTGCGGAATCCCAGCATGCTTGGCGGTCGCATCAATGATCCGGATGTTGGCTTGGTGCGGCACGAGCAGGTCGATCTCCTCCGGGCGGATCCCGGCCCGACGAATCGCCTCGTCGCAGGCCTCGGCCATGGTGAGCACGGCATGCTTGAAGACCTCGCGGCCCGCCATCTTCATGTAGTGCGTGCGATCCCGCACCGTCTGTTCGGTGGTGGGATCGAGGGTCCCGCCGCTGGGAATGTAGAGCAACTCGGCCAGGCGGCCGTCGGACTTGATGAAGGTCGAGAGCACCCCGCGGGTCCCGTTGGGCCCGGCGGACACGACGGCGGCACCGACCCCGTCACCGAACAGGATGGCTGTCGACCGATCCTGCTGGTCGGTGATGCAGCTCAGCTTCTCCCCGCCGACCACCAGCATGTGCTTCCCTTGCCCCGCGGCAATCAGGCCCTCGGCGATCGTCAGGCCGTAGATGAACCCGGAACACGCCGAGGCGATGTCGAACGCCGCCGCGCGGTCGGCGCCGAGCAGCGCCTGGAGGTAGCAGGCCGTGGACGGCAGGGTCCGGTCGGGCGTGGCCGTGGCCACGATGATGGCCGACAAGTCCGCGGGGGTCAGACCAGCCCGGTTGAGCGCATCGCGAGTGGCGCCCGTGGCCATGGTCGCCACGGTCTCATCGGCGGCGGCGTAGCGGCGCTCGCGGATGCCGGTGCGCTCGACGATCCACTGGTCCGACGTCTCCAGCCGGGTCTCGAAGTCGTGGTTGGTCACCACACGCTCCGGCACGTACACCCCCAGCCCCGCGATGTGCGCGATGGGGGTGCGCATCAGGCGTGTGCCTCGCCGTCGCGCCGCGCGAAATGGGCCCCGATATGGGCGCTGAGGTCGTGGGCCACCGACTGCACCGCCACCCGCAGCGCGTTCTTGAAGGCATTGGGCGTGGAGGACCCGTGGCAGATGATGCTCACGCCCCGGACGCCCAGGAGCGGACCGCCGCCGTATTCGCTGTAGTCCAGATGCTTGAAGATGGCCTGGGTGTCCGGCCGCTCCAGCATCCCGGGCGCCCGGCTCTTGGCGAGCCGCACGATCATGCGGGCCACCGACTCGTAGAACTTGAGGACGATGTTTCCGACGAAGCCATCGCAGACCACCACGTCCAGCTGCCCGAACTGATGGTGGCCCGCGAGGATGTCCCGGCCCTCCACGTTGCCCACGTAGTTGAGCCCTGCCGCCTGCTTGAGCATCTGGTGGGCCTCCTTGGCGGCGGCGTTCCCCTTCTCGTCCTCTTCTCCCACGTTCAGCAGGCCGACCTTGGGCGTGGGCCGCCCCAGCACGTCCTGCATGTAGATCGTGCCCAGCCAGGCAAAGCCCGCCAGCTCACGGGCCGAACAGTCGATGGTTGCCCCGCAATCGACCAGCAGGGTGGGCACGTCGGCGGTGGGAATGATCGAGGCAACCGCGGCCCGGTCGACGCCATCGTGCAGGCCAAGGAAGATGGTCGAGCCCACCAGCACCGCGCCGGTGTTGCCGGCCGAGACGAACGCGTCCGAGGCCCCGGCCTTCTGCAGGCCGAGTCCGACGGCGAGACTCGAGTGGGGTTTCTTGCGGACGGCGGCGAGCGGCTTCTCGTCCATGCCGATCACGTCCGGCGCGTCGTGAACTTCGATCCGGCTCAGGTCCAGGTCCGGGTAGCGGGCCAACTCCGCCTGGATGGCGTCACTGCGACCCACCAACTGGACCAGGAACCCCGGAGGGAGTTCCCGCAGGGCCAGGACGGCACCCTCGACCTCCGCCTGCGGGGCGTGGTCGCCCCCCATGGCGTCGAGAGCAATGCGGATCACGCTCAGGCGTCCTCAACCTCAATCATCTTCTTGCCACGATAGTAGCCGCAGGTGGGACACACCCGGTGCGGCAGCTTGGGCGAGGAACAGCGCGGACACGCCTGGGCCGGAATGATCACGGCCTTGTCATGGCCCCGGCGGAGCCGCTTGCGGGACTTGGACGTTTTGCGCTTCGGTACGGCCATCGGAGCCTCAGTCAGAAGGGGCCGCGCAACCACACGGCCCGGCGTTCAAGTCTGCCCCGCACCGGGCACACAACCCGGCGCAATCCTCTCGGCACAACGGATACGCGGACACGGCGAGCGCGATTTCCTCGCGCACCGCCGGACGGACGTCCACGCGGGTCACAGGCGCCGGGACCGGATAGACGGACGGGTCGTCCGCAGCCTCCGGATCAGCGCTGAACAGTACCTCGACGTCCGCGCCGAGGGGGTACACCATGTCGGTCAGGCAGCGGCGGCAGGTGCTGCGGAGCCGGCCACTCAGCTGCGCCTGCCAGAAGAACTCGTGATCTCCCGCCTGCGATAATCTGCCGCGCACCACCACCGGCGCGTCCAGCTCCAGACTCAGCCCGGCAAAGGTCGGATCCGCCGGATCCAGCTGACCGACGGTCTCCACCGGACCCCGTTGAAGGTCACGGGTATCGACTGTGAGCATAGCCCGAAAAGCTAGTTGGGACAACGAGTTGGGTCAAGTAGCGATGCTTCGGAACGGGCCGTCTCCGCCGTCCCTTCGGTCTAGCCCCAGAGGCCCGCCAGTTCGCTCTCTGGAAAGAAGAACCCGACCTCGCGGATTCCGTTCTCGACGCTGTCCGAACCGTGCACCGCGTTCTTGCCCTTCGACTCCGCGTACAGCTTGCGGATCGTCCCCGGAGCCGCCTCGGCGGGGTCCGTGGCGCCGATGACCGCCCGGAAATGGGCCACCGCGTCGGTTCGCTCGAGCGCCATGGGCAGCACCGCGCCGGAGGTCATGAACTCCACCAGGTCGGCGTAGAACGGGCGACCCTGGTGGACCTCATAGAACCGCGCGGCCTGGGCCTTGGTGAGCCGGGTCAGCCGAGCCGCGCGGACCACGAACCCTTCCTTCTGCAGGTGCGCGATGATCAAGCCCGCCTTGCCACTGGCCATGGCGTCGGGCTTCAGCATGCCAAGGGTCAACTGAGTTGCCACGAAACTCTCCACACAATCAGGGTGAGACAGTGAATGGTCGCGGCCAACCGTCGGTGGCGGGCCCGTGCGTCCTAGAGCCTGGCCTTGAGCAGGGCCACCACGTCGGCGGGGCGTCGCATGACGCCGATGCCGGCGGCCTCGAACGCGGCGATCTTTTCGGCGGCCGTGCCTGAAGCGCCGGAAATGATGGCGCCGGCATGTCCCATCCGCCGTCCCGGTGGAGCCGTCTGGCCGGCAATGAACCCCAGGACCGGCTTGGTCACGTGCTCCTTCACGAACTGGGCGGCGTTCTGCTCATCGGTCCCACCGATCTCCCCCATCATGACGATGGCATCCGTCTTCGGGTCGGCCTGGAAGGCGCGGAGGCAGTCGATGAATGACGTGCCGTTCAGCGGATCACCGCCGATGCCGACGCAGGTGGACTGCCCGATCCCGGCCCGAGTCAGCAGGTTGACGATCTCGTAGGTCAGCGTGCCGCTCCGCGACACCAGCCCGACCCGCCCCGGCAGGCAGATGTTCCCGGGGATGATGCCTATCTTGGATTCTCCGGGGGTGATGAGCCCGGGACAATTGGGACCGAGCAGCCGTGCGCCCCGCTCCCGGACATAGGGCAGGACCCGCGTCATGTCCATGACGGGGACACCCTCCGTGATGCAGACGATCAGTTCCAGCCCGGCGTCGGCGGCTTCGAAGATGGCCCCGGCGGCACCGCCGGGCGGCACATAGATCACCGACGCATTGGCGCCGACGCGGCCGACCGCGTCCGCGACGGTGTTGAACACCGGCACCTTGCCCTCGAACGTCTGGCCGCCCTTGCCCGGCGTCACGCCGGCGACGATCTGGGTGCCGTATTCCATCATCTGTTTGGCGTGGAACGACCCGTCCCGGCCGGTAATGCCCTGCACGATCAGGCGGGTCCCGGTGTTGGCGAAGATGCTCATGCGGCCTCCTTCACCACGGCGACGACCTTCTGGACGGCCTCGTCCATGTCCGACAGCGCCGTCATCCCGATCCCCTGCAGGATCTTGACCGCCTCCGCCTCGTTGGTGCCCGTCAGCCGGACGACGATAGGAACCTTCACCGGGAACTGCGACAGCGCCGTCTTAATGCCGTTGGCCACATCGTCGGTGCGGGTGATGCCCCCGAAAATGTTGAACAGGATGGCCTTGACGCTGGGGTCGCTGGTGATGATCCGGAGCGCGTTGACCACCTTGTCCGGGTTGGAACTGCCCCCGATGTCCAGAAAGTTCGCGGGCTCCCCGCCGTAGTACTTGACCAGGTCCATGGTGGCCATGGCCAGGCCCGCGCCATTGACCACGCAGCCGACGTTGCCGCTCAGCTTGATGAACGTCAGATTGGCGCGGCGGGCCTGCACCTCGCTGGGCTCCTCGGCGGAATCGTCCCGGAGCAACGCCAGATCGGGCCGCCGGTCGAGCTCGTTGTCGTCAATGGATACCTTGGCGTCCAGCGCGATCACCCGGCCATCGGGCGTGGTCACCAGCGGGTTGATCTCCGCGAGGGAGCACCCGTTGGCCACGAAAAGCTCGTGCAGCTGCTCCATGATCCTGGCGGCGGCGCGGGCCTGCGCAATATTCTGATAGAGGAACAGGGCCAGCCCGAGCGCCTGATGGGGGAGCAGGCCGTAGCGGGGATCGACGGCGAGCCGGCGAATCTTGTCGGGCGTCTTGGCGGCCACCTCCTCGATGTCGATCCCGCCGGCCGGGCTCACCATGAACACCGGCCGCTGACTGTCCCGGTCCATGATCAGGCCGACATAGGCCTCGCTGGCGATGTCCGCCGCCGGCACCACCAGGACCTTCTGCACCACCAGTCCCTTGATGGACATCCCCAGGATCTTTTCCGCGGCCTCGGCGGCCTCGGCCGGCGTCTTCACCAGTTTGACGCCGCCCGCTTTCCCCCGCCCTCCCGCGTGGACCTGTGCCTTGATGACCACGGTCCCACCGACCCGCCGTGCAATGGACTCGGCCTCGGATGGCGTCGACGCCACGTCGCCGTCAGGCATCGGGATGCCGGCGGCGCGGAAGAGCGCCCGCCCTTGGTACTCGTGAAGGTTCACGCGGTCCTCGTGCGAGGGATGATGCCTTCGGGCCCGGAGGGGTCCGTTGCGGCGCGGAAGGTAGCCAGAGGGCTAACCGATGGCAAGCATGAGACTTATGGCGACCGCAGCGTTCGCTTCAGCGCTTCCCATGCCCGCCCAAACGCCTCCAGGTCGCCACGCTGGAGGGCCTGCTCGGCGGCGGTCAGATATCGCCGCGCCTCCAGCAGCTGGCTGCCGCGATCCCCCGCCGAGATGATCGGTGCCGAGACCCCCAGCATGTTCTGCCAGCCCTCATCGAGGTCGTGTCCCGCACCCCGGCGCTCGAGGACCGCCAGGCTGACCCAAACCAGCACCGGCTCCGCCGCCTCGTGGCGGGCCACATGCACCTGATAGGCTCCCAGACCCTGCGACGTGATGAAGTAGCGGATGGCGCCGGGCTCCACGCGGCCTCCGGCCTTCTCGACCGAGTCCTTAAGCTGCTGAAAGGTGGGGAACCGGCCCCAGCGGGTCTGAAGCGAGGCCGGGTCCGGCAACGCCAGAATGCTGTCCACCCGAAGGATGTTGAGCGCTTCCCAGCCATCCGCCATCCGGGCCTGCACCAGGGCGGAGACGTGGCGCTCGGAGGGCCGCTGGAAGGGGACGATCTGCTCCACCCCGCTGGTGTCCCGTTCCCACTGGGCGTCCCGGGCGGGACCCGCCATCCCTCCATGTTCGGTCCGCCCGATGGCCTGGCCAATCCCCCAATGGGCCTGGGCCAGGACCCGAAGCTGGATTTCGAGAAGATCCTGCGGATAGCCGAGCGCACGGACCACCTCCGGCGGCGTGGCCGAGGCCGGTTCGATCAACCCGTCGTACAGGGCCTGCCATTCCTTGGCGAGTTCATCGGCCGCATGCCGCAGGTAGATCCGGGTCTCTCCCGACTGCGCGTGAATGACCCCGACGAAGGCGACCCGCACCGAGCCCACCCACTGTTCCTGCCAGCGTACCCGGGTGGTCCCGGGATAGCCCTCGCTGGCCAGGTATCCGTCCACGATCCAAACCAGCTCCCCGCCGATGAGCCGCGGCACCGGCGCGCCCCAGGTCGCGTAAGGGACCAGCTTCCGGAGCCGTTCCACGGGATCCAGATACCAGTAGGCAAAGCGCCGCTCCGTTCCCGCCCCGAGCAGCGCGGCCGACTGGAGGGCCCAGGCCAGGGTGAGCCGCCGCAGTCCCGATCCGACCAGCACCCCGCCGCGCGGTACGCTGTCAACGATCGTGACGCTCGACCGGGGCCAGATCGCGCGGGGGGGCAGCCGCAGCGCCGGGACCCCGGCAGGGGTCCGCAGACTGTCGGGATCGGCCGACAGGATCGGGTGCCCCGACGGCGTGGTACGGTCATCCAGCAGGACGCTGACCGTGGCACCGCGAGCCCCTTGGTCCCGCACCACCAGCCAGGTGGGCCGCCGCCGTTGCATCACGGGGACCACGGCGCGGTCGACGGCGACGACCAGCCCGGAGTCCGCCGCCGTCGCGAGGGCGGACAGGGTCGGATCCCACAGGGCGACGGGTATCGGGGGTTCCAGCGGGAGGGACCCGCGCACGAGGGACGAGTCGCGCAGCAGCGTCATGCCATAGGCCAGCTGATCCAGCTGGCGACGCGCCGCCGGGTCGAGCGCCGCCCCCGGCGCGGGACCGATCAGTGCCGGAATGATGTGGTGGCACAGCAGGGAGGCCGCGACCATCGCACCCCACGCCCAGGCCACCACCGAGTTTCGGCCGCGGTACGCCCACCAGGCACTGAGGAGGGAGGCCGCCAGTGCCAGGCTCGCCAGCACCACCGCCGCCGAGGCGCGGAACTGGAACAGGCCGGTGTGCACGGTACCGATCACGCCGGCGACGACCTCCGCCGGTTCCATCAGGTAGCCCCAACCCAGCACCACTCCCAGGAGGACCAGCAGGGATCCGAGGTGAATTCGGGCGTGGTCGTTGAGCACGATCCGGCGATCCACCGAGCGCACTGCCCCGATGATGGCATACAGGGTGCCCGCGCCTCCGAGGGCCAGGACGAGGAGCAGAACCGCGAAGCCATGCACGTGGCGCCACAGCGGGAGCTGGGCCAGGTAGAAGCCGATGTCGCGCCCGAGGAACGGATCCGCCGTGCCCACGTGCAACCCGGTCCAGGCCATCACCACGACGGGCGCCCAGCCGGCGACGCCGCGCCCTGCCAGCAGCCCGAGCAGCAGCCCCGCCACGATGCTCAGGCCACCCAGGGCCCGGAGATTCACCGCCTCACGGATCTCCAGATTGGCGAGCCGCCGGTGCACCTGCACCGAACCGATGGCCCGGTAGACCAGCAGCAGGTGGCCCACGAACCAGGCGCAGGCGAACAGCACGCCGCTCAGCTCCAGCACCAGGCGCAGCACCGCCCATTCCGTCACGAACCGGACCGCCAGGGGCGAGAGCTGCTCCGCCCACCAGCGGTCGGTGAGGAGACCGGCGATCCAGCGGCCCGCGAAGAGCAGCAGGACCAGCACTGTGACCGTCAGGGTGATGCGGACCGCGCGGGGCGACATGGGGGAGGAAGCTAACGCGGTGAGGCGCGCTGCGACTCGAGCCAGGCCATGACTTCGGCGCGATACGCCTCCAGGGCGCCCGGGTTGGTGGCTTCGAAGCGGAGCACCAGGATCGCCTGCGTGTTCGAGGCGCGCACCAGTCCCCAGCCGTCCGGAAATGTCATGCGCACGCCGTCGATGGTGCTCACCGGATACCTGGCGGCAAAATGGGCGACGGCGCGTTCCACCACCGCGAACTTCTCCGACTCCGGCCAATCCACCCGGATCTCCGGCGTGGCAAAGGTCGCCGGCAGGTCGGCCAGGAGCGGGGCCAGTCCGCTGCGTCCTCGTGAAACGATTTCCAGCAGCCGGGCCGCGGCGAACAGGGCGTCGTCGAAGCCGTACCAGTCGCCGCCGAAGAACATGTGCCCGCTCATTTCCCCGGCGAGCGGCGCGCCCAGTTCCTTCATGCGGGCCTTGATGAGCGAGTGGCCGGTCTTCCACATCTCCGGCCGGGCCCCGGCGGCCTCGAGGGCCCGGGGCAGCACCTCGGAACACTTCACATCAAAGAGCACCTGGACCCCGGCGCCGAACCGGCGGACGGCGTCCCGGCCGTACAGCACCAGCAGCTGGTCCCCATATACCACCGCACCGCTCTCGTCGACGGCCCCGATCCGATCGGCATCCCCGTCAAAGGCAATGCCCAGTTCGGCGCCGCTCCGGCGCACCTCGGCCTGGAGATCCCGCAGGTTCTCGAGGACGGTGGGATCGGGATGGTGGTTGGGAAAAGTTCCGTCGGACTCGCAGAAGAGCGGCACCACCTCCGCCCCCAGCTGTTGCAGGGTGGCGACCGCCACCAGGCTGCCGACGCCGTTGCCGCAGTCCACCACCACCCGCACCGGCCGCTCGAGCCGGTGGTGGGCCACGATGGCTTCGCGGTAGCGGGACAGGATCGAGCCATCGGAGGATTCGCCGCCCCCGTCTCCGCTCCGCCACTGTTCCAGGCTGATGATCTCGTAGAGCCTGAGGATGTCCTCCCCATGCACGGAGTCCCCGCCCAGCACCATCTTGAACCCGTTGAACTCGGGCGGATTGTGGGAGCCGGTGACCTGGAGGCCGCCATCGGCACCAAGGGCGTGCACCGCGAAATAGAGCGCCGGTGTCGGCAGCTCCCCCACGTCGATCGCGATGCCGCCGGTGGCCACGACGCCACGTTGAACGCCGGCCGCGAGGGCCACCCCGCTGGGACGGTTATCCCGCCCGATGGCGAGTCTGGGCGAACGGTCGAGCCGCTGCCACGCGAGGGTCGCGTAGGCGCGGCCCAGCGCCTCGGCCAGGGCGGGAGTCAACTCCGGCCCCACCACGCCGCGAATATCGTACTGGCGGAAGATCGACAGCGGCGCTTGCATGAGGGACGGGTGTGGGAAGCAGGAGGGAGACCGCGCCGGCCACGCGGGGCGTGGCCGGTGCCGGTCAGGGACCCGCGATGACCTGGCCGACGGTCTGCGTCAGCGACACCGCGGCGGCATCGGTGAGCCGCAGCGCCTCGGTTGGCCAGACCCCGAAGGTGAGGACCAGAAGTACCGCGACGGCGACGGCCACCCGCGCGCTCGCCGCCAGCCCACGGTCAAAGAAGACCAGCGGAGCCCGGGCCGACCGCATGTACATCGCCATGAGGACCGGGAGGTAGTAGCCGGCGGAGATGACGCTGGTGATCACCAGCACCACGGCGAGCCACGCCGCCTTTTCCGCCACCAGCGCGGAGATGATGTACCACTTGCCGATGAACCCGATGGTCCCCGGAAAACCGAGCAGCGAGAGCATGCAGATGGCCAGGGCAAACGCCATCCACGGCCGGCCCTGGGCCAGCCCGGCCAGATCCCTGGGCGTCAGATCGCGCTCTCCGTTGCGACCCAACGCGCCGAGGAGGGCAAAGGCGGCAATGCTGGTGACCCCGTAGCCCAGCAGATAGAACGTCAGCGCCGAGAGGCCAAGGGGAGAGGCCGGCCACAGCGCCGTCAGCAGATACCCGGCATGGGCGATGGAGCTGTACGCCAGCATCCGCTTGAGCGACGGCTGCACCAGGGCCACCAGATTGCCCAGGACCATCGAGGCGACGGCCAGTCCGGCGAGGATGGGCCGCCACTCCAGGACGCTGGCCCCGAAGCAGGTATACATCAGCCGGGCAAAGGCGATGAAGCCGGCCGTTTTCACGGCCGTGGCCATGAATCCGGAGACCGGCGTGGGCGCGCCGTCGTACACATCGGGCGCCCACATATGGAACGGCACCGCGGCAATCTTGAACCCGAAGCCGATCACCAGGAATCCGAGTCCGAGGCTGGCCATCAGGGACAGGTTGCCGCGGGAGAACTGGGCGCCGATCTGCACCAGGTTGGTGGTGCCAGCCGCGCCGTACACCAGGGCAATGCCGTAGAGCAGGAAGCCGGATGCGAATGCCCCGATCAGGAAGTACTTGAGCGCGGCTTCCGACGAGTAGGCATTGGCCCGGTCGTATCCCGCCAGGACGTAGACCGCCACCGACATGGTCTCCAGGCCGAGGAAGACCACGATCAGATCCAGCGCGTTGACCATGAACAGCATGCCCACCACCGCCAGCAGCAGCAGCACGTAGTACTCCGGCGCCACCAGCCGCTCCCGCTCCAGGTAGCCCAGCGACGCGAGTACCGATCCCGCCGCCACCAGCAGAATGAGGCCGCTCCCCAGGAACCGGAACGCGTCCAGGGCGATCATCTGGCCGATGCCGGGATCGTCCGGCGCCATCCGCGCCAGCACCAAGAGGGCCGCGGAGGTGAGGGCCAGGGCCACCAGGCTGAGCCAGCCGCTCAGGCGGCTGTCCGCGGCGCCATGGTGGCGCCAGCTCATGACCAGGAGGACAACGAGCGCCGCGATGGAGAGAACCACCTCGGGCAGCAGGCCGAGGGTGAGGCCGCCGGGCGTGGAGAGGTCGATGACCGGATTCACTGGGACTCCTCCGCCTGGCCGAGCGCGGTGGGTGCGTGGTGCCGGCTCAGGGCCGGCTCCACGAGCTCGATGTAGCGCTTGGCCGCCATGTCCATGCGGTCGAGCACCGGCTTGGGGTACAGCCCGAGCCACACCATGCCGGCCACCAGGGGCAGGACCACCCAGAGCTCACGGGCGGTGAGATCTTTCAGATGCTCGTTAGCGGGGTTGTCCAGCCGGTTGAAGAGCACCCGCTGCAGCGCCCACAGCAAATAGGCCGCCGCGAAGATCACGCCCGTAGTGGCCAGTCCGGTGGCCCAGGGATGGCGGTCGAAGCTCCCCAGCAGGACCAGGAACTCGCCCACGAAGCCGCTCAGGCCGGGCAGGCCGATGGAGGCGAGCGCGGTCACCACCAGAATGAGGCTGAACACCGGCACCACCCGCGCCAGGCCACCGTAGGCGGCAATGTCCCGGGTGTGACGGCGCTCATACAGCATGCCGATCAGCAGGAACAACGCCCCGGTGGAGAGCCCATGCCCAATCATGATCATCAAGGCGCCCTGGACGCTCTGCAGCGTCGCGGCCCAGATGCCCAGCATCACGAATCCGAGGTGGCTGACCGAACTGTACGCCACCAGCTTCTTCACGTCGGGCTGGACCAGGGCGACCAGGGCGCCGTAGATCACCCCGATCACCGCGCAGCTGATCACGATACTGGTGACCACCGGCGACAGGGCCACATCGGGAAAGAACGGCACCGCGAACCGCAGGAAGCCGTAGGTCCCCATCTTCAGCAGCACGCTGGCCAGGATGACCGACCCGGCGGTCGGCGCTTCCACGTGGGCGTCCGGCAGCCAGGTGTGGAAGGGGAACAGCGGCACCTTGATGGCGAATGCGAGCGCAAAGGCGAGGAACAGCCAGGGCGCCAGCGTCCCCATCTGCGGGCCGGCGCGCAGGAACGCGTCGTAGGCAAAGCTGGGCTGGCCGGTCTGGCCAAAGACCTGGAACATCATCACGATGATCGCCACCAGCATCAGCAGCGACCCCGCCATGGTGTAGATGAAAAACTTGATGGCCGCGTAGAGCCGGTTCTGGCCGCCCCAGATCCCGATGATGAAGTACATCGGAATCAGCATCACTTCCCAGAACACATAGAACAGGAACATGTCCATGGCCAGGAACACGCCCAGCATGCCGGTGAGCAGGGTGAGCAACAGGCCGTAGTACAGCCGCTCCCGCTGCTCGATGTAGTGGAAGCTGCTGAGCACTGCCAGCGGCATGATCCCGGTGGAGAGCAGGACCATGAACAGGGACAGCCCGTCGAGCCCCAGGGCGTAGTGGATGCCCCACTGCGCCATCCAGGGCACATGGACCGAGAACTGCATGGTGGGGTCGCTCTGGTCGAAGGCCCACCAGAGGCCCAGCGACAGGACGAATTCCACCACCGTCACGACCAGCGCAACCTGCTTGGCCCGCGCGGCCGGCAGGAAGATCATCGGCAGCACGCCCACCAGCGGCACCAGCAACAGCGCGTCGAGGATCCAGCGTCCGTAACCCAGGGACTGGAGCAATTCGGTCATGAACGTGGTCATCTCCAGGCCGCCATCCCGAGCACGTACAGGGCGCCCACCAGGAACATCACGACGTACACACCCACCTGGCCCGACTGCAGCCGGCTCCCCAGCCACCCGAGCGCCCGGGAGAGTCCCGCCGAGCCGTTGACGCCGGCCCCGTCGATGAGACCCTGGTCCACCTTCTTCCAGAGGACCACCCGGGAGAAGGCTTCGATCGGCAGGACGATGACGGCATCGTAGAGCTCGTCGACGTAGTACTTGTGGTACAGCACCTTCCACAGACCCCGCTCGGCCGGCGCCTCATGTGCCGGCACGGTCCGGGCCTTCAACGTCACGACCCACCCGAACGCCAACCCCGCCACCGCGATGGCCACCGCCAGGCCGACGAGCAGGGTCTCGGCGTTTCCGTGCGGCAGCGTGGCCGCAGTGCCGAGCGTTTCGCTCACCCGGGCCCCGGCGGCCAGTACCGGCTCGAGCCAGTGGTGCAGCAGCTCGGGCCGGCCCAAGCCGTGGGCGAACTCGGGGAGATTGACCCAGCCACCGGTGAGGCTCAGGAGGCCCAGCACCACCAGCGGTCCGGTCATGATCCAGGGCGCCTCGTGCAGGTGGGCCTGCTCCTCGGTGCCAGTGCGGTTGGCACCGAAGAACGTCATGGCGATGAGACGCGCCATGTAGAACGCGGTCAGGAAGGCCGCCGCGGCGCCCATCGCCCAGAACAGCCGGAAGATCGGCTGGTGCTCGCCCCGGCCGAAGGCGAAGGCCAGGATCTCGTCCTTGGAGAAGAAGCCGGCGAACGGCGGGATCCCGGCAATCGCCAGCGTGGCCAGGATCATGAGCGCGGCGGTGACGGGCATGTACTTGCCGAGACCACCCATGTTGCGCATGTCCTGGGGGTCGTCGTGCCCGTGGGTGGCGTGATACGCATGATGCATGGCGTGGATCACGCTGCCCGCGCCAAGGAACAGGAGCGCCTTGAAGAACGCGTGGGTCACCAGGTGAAAGACTCCGGCGGTGATGGCCCCGGTCCCCACTCCGACGAACATGTAGCCCAGCTGGGACACCGTGGAATAGGCCAGCACCTTCTTGATATCGTACTGGCGAAGGCCGATCGTCGCGGCGAACAGCGCAGTGAGCGCCCCCACGCCCGCCACCACCGTCTGACTGGTGGGGGCCAGCGCAAACAGCACATTGGACCGGGCCACCAGGTAGACACCTGCCGTGACCATAGTGGCGGCATGGATCAGCGCCGAGACCGGCGTCGGACCAGCCATGGCGTCCGGCAGCCAGGTGTAGAGCGGGATCTGGGCCGACTTGCCGGCGCAGCCGAGGAACAGAAACAGCGTGATGAGAGTGACCAGCGTGCCGCCCGCCGCCAGCCGGCTCTCTGCGGCCGGGAAGACCACCGCGTAGTCGAGGCTGCCGAACGCCTGCCAGATCAGGAACATCGCAATCAGGAACCCGAAATCGCCGATCCGGTTGACGATGAACGCCTTCTTGCCGGCATCGGCGTTGGCCTTCTCCGTGAACCAGAAGCCGATCAGCAGGTAGGAACAGAGGCCCACGCCTTCCCAGCCGATGAACATCATCGGGAAGCTCGACCCCAGCACCAGCACCAGCATGAACGCCACGAACAGGTTCAGGTAGGCGAAGTACCGGGCGTACCCGGCATCGGCCTTCATGTACCCGATGCTGAAGAGGTGGATCAGGCTGCCCACGCCGGTAATGACCAGCAGCATCACCATTGAGAGCTGATCCAGCTGAAAGGCGAAATGCACCTGCAGCGTGCCGACCGGCATCCAGTTCCAGTAGGTCACCACCGGCGCCACGTCGGGGGTCAGGTGCCAGAGGCCGGTGAGCTGCGCCAGGACGGACAGCGACACCGCCAGCGATCCCAGCAGCACGCCGGCCCCGATGAGGGAGACCGCCGTCTTGGCCTGAGGACGCCACAGGGACAGCGCGCCATTGAGCAGGAACCCCAGCAACGGCAGTCCGACAATGAGCGCCACGGGCCCTCGCAGCCCCAGCTGCAGTTCCTCGAGAAAGCCGGGATGGCCCGGACCGGCGGCCGCCAGAAGGTCGAGCATGAAAGGCATCAGCCCCTGAGCAGGTTGATGTTCTGGAGGTCGACCGACTTGTGATGCCGGAAGATCGCGAGGATGATCGCGAGCCCGACCGCCGCCTCCGCCGCGGCGACGGTCATCACGAAGAACACGAACACCTGGCCGGAGATCCCGTGGGCCTGGGACAGGGCCACGAACGTCAGGTTGACGGCGTTGAGCATCAGCTCCACGCACATGAAGATCACGATGGCGTTGCGCCGGAGCAGGACGCCGGCCACACCGATGGTGAACAGGACCGCCGAGAGGGCCAGGGAGGGACCGAGCAGCATCAGATCCTCCGCTTGGCCAGCACCACGGCGCCGACGATGGCCGTGAGCAGCAGGATGGAGGTCAGCTCGAAGGGAACGAGGTACCGCTCGAACAGCGGCTGGGCGATGTCGCCGGGGATGCCCCGTGCCATGGTCGCCACCGCGGCGGTCTGGGTAGAGTCGAACACGATGCCCGGGTCCGCCAGCGCGGTGGAGCCGGTGTACTCCAGGGCCAGCCGTTCGGCGCTGTAGCCGACCAGCGGCCCGAGTTGGCTGGCCAGCACGCCCACCAGGACCGCGACGCCGAGCCAGACCGGGACGCGCTTCAGGTCGGACTCGCCACGGCCCAGGTTGAGCAGCATGATGACGAACAGGAACAGCACCATCACCGCGCCGGCGTACACCAGCACCTGGATGACGCCCAGGAACTGGGCGTTCAGGAGGACAAAGATCCCCGCCAGGCAAAGCATGGTGCTCACCAGCCAGAAGGCCGAGGCCACCGGGCTCCGCATCACCACGACCAGCAGGGCGGAGACCACCGCGATGCCGGCGAAGAACCAGAAGACCGCCTCGGTCATCTATTCGCCTTTCGGGTCGGTGGGGTCCCACAGCGTGGAGACCTGATGGGTCTGTGCCGAGAGCCGCTCCAGGTCGTACACGAACCGGTCCCGGCTGTACTCGGCGTTCTCGTAGTGCACCCCGACGTGGATGGCCTCTTCGGGGCAGACTTCCTGGCAGTAGCCGCAGAACACGCAGCGGAACTCGTCGATCTCGTAGATCAGCGGATAGCGGTTGCCCTCTTCATCCTCCCCGGGCACCAGCTTGATGCAGTTGGCCGGGCAGATCTGGGGGCAGAGGCCGCAGGCCACGCACTTGGACCGGCCCTGTTCGTCGGCCAGCATGCGGTGGGTGCCGCGCCACCGGGGCGACAGGCTCCACCCGCCGCGCTCCGGCTCGGGCGCGCTCTTCTCCTCGGGGTACTGCATGGTCACCTTCGGCTCAAACATCTTCTTGAAGGTGAGCGCCATCCCCTTGAGCGTGGCCCGGACGTAGCTCACGTCCTTCTCGGGCCGCCGCATGACCTTCACGCCAATTGCCATAAGCTCCTCAGGCCGCCCGTCCCAGTCCGCCGACCGCGCCCAGGCGGTCCCGCGAACCGGTGATCAGCACGCCACGGTCGAGCACCACGAACACGATGTATCCCAGCGCCGCGCTGACGCCGAACAGGGCCCAGCTCCTCACGGCCACCGAGTGGATGCCGGCGACATTCTCGATCAGGTAGATCGCCAGCGCGATCAGCATCACGTAGGCCAGGGCGATCGGGATCAGCACCTTCCAGCCCAGCGCCATGAGCTGGTCGTAGCGGAACCGCGGCAGGGTCCAGCGGATCCACATGAAGAAGAACAGCCAGAAGAACACCTTCAGGAACATGACCAGCCCCGTCGCGACGGTCTGGGCCACGCCCGGCGTCTGGTCCCAGGTGGTGAAGGGAATGTCCCAGCCCCCCAGGAACAGCGTCGTCACCATGGCGGCCACGGTCACCATGTTGGCATACTCGGCGATGAAGAACATCGAGAACTTCATGGCCGAGTACTCGGTGTGATACCCGGCCACCAGCTCCGACTCCGCCTCCGGCATGTCGAACGGCAGCCGGTTGGTCTCCGCGAAGCCTGAGACCAGGAAGATGAAGAAGGACAGAAACAGCGGCAGGATGAACCACAGCCCGTCCTGCTGCGCCTGAATGATGGAGCTGAACGCCACATTGCCGCTCAGGAGCAGCACCGGCACCAGGCTCAGCCCCATGGCCACTTCATAGGAGATCATCTGCGCCGTGGCCCGCAGGCCGCCGAGCAGGGCGTACTTGCTGTTGGACGACCACCCGGCCAGGGCGATGCCGTAGACCCCCATGGAGCTGATCGCCAGGACAAACAGGAAGCCGACCGGCAGGTCGGCCACCGCCATGGTCGTCACGCCGCTGTGGACAAAGCGACCCAGCAGCGGCAGGGTGAAGTCGAACACCACCGGCAGCGGCGCCGCCCAGTGGATCACCGAGCCCAGGGTCAACGCCGGGATGAACGAGAGCGCCGGCGCCAGCATGAAGAGCACCCGGTTCGCCTGCGCCGGAAGGGTCTCTTCCTTGATGATGTTCTTGAGGCCATCCGCCGCCGGCTGGAGCAGGCCGGCGAAGCCGACCCGGTTGGGTCCCCGGCGATACTGCATCCAGGCCGAGACCTTCCGCTCCATCAGCGTGAGCAGCGCCACCCCGACCAGCGTGATGGTGAATACCACCACCAGCTTGATCACCGTGACGAGCAGGAAACCCTTGAGCTCGGGGGTCATGGATCAGACTTCCTGCGGGGCACGGCGCTGCTCCGACTGGGCGACACGACCGGTGCCGCCGAGATCGGCATACGACAGGCCGGCCAGCGCGGGGACCAGGTTGGCCGCGATCGCAAAGGCCTGCGCGGCGGTGGCCGGCCCTTGATCCGCCTGCGCCGCGCCGGCCACCCACCAGGCCGGCCGCGCCATCCCGGGAGCCTGCCGAGCCTGGTGATAGCGCTGGGCCCGGAGATCCCGGTTGACGTACACCCCCTGCTCTTCCGCCATGTTGGTGACCGGAAGGATCAGCGCCGCCGCGGGCAGCTCCTGCCCGATGACCGTGCCGAGCACCACCACCGACCCGGCTCCGCCGACCAGCGCCGCTTCGGCCTCCGTCAGCGTCACGTCCAGCAGCACCACGAGATCGGCCCCGGCGGCGGCCTGTACCCCGGCGGCCCAGTCGGTCCCGTAGCCCAGCAGGCGCGCCCCATCGGCGTTAGCGGCCCGCTCCCGGCGGAGCGCCAGGTTCGGGATGCCCGCCAGCGGTGCCTCCTCGTCCGCGAGGGGCACCTGCACCGTCGCGGTGAGCGTGGTGCCGCTCAGCAACTGCTTGAGGACACCCAGCGATTCGAGCGACGCCGATCCGGAGGCCAGCAGCGCCGCCCGGCGACTCTTGCCGACCAGCGTCGAGAATCCTGCGAGTGCCGTGTCCCAGCTGGTGGCGGTGTGCCGGCCAGCTTCACGGACCAGCGGGGCTTCGATGCGATCGCCACGGTTCATCCAGCGGTAGTTCATCCGGCCGTGATCGCAGATGAAATGCCGGTTGACCTCGAGGTTGGGCCGGGGGCGGAGCCGCACCACGATGTTGTCCAGGGTATCGATCATGGTGTTGCAGCCCTGGCTGCAGCCGGAGCAGACGCTGGCGGTCTTGTCGAGGTCCCAGGCCCGGGCCTTGTGCAGAAAATCCTTGGAGATCAGCGAGCCCACCGGGCAGAGGTCTACCACGTTGCCGGCCCAGGCATGGTCCAGCAGGTGGTCCGCGTCGATCCCGATGTAGGCCCGGTCACCGCGCTCCGATACGTTCAGCACCGGCTCGGCCGCGACATCTTCCATGAATCGGACGCAGCGGGTGCACAGGATGCAGCGGTTGGCCACGTAGAGGACGTCGGGGCCGAAGTCCTCCACAGGGTTGTAGCGCTTGGCGTAGTCCGAATAGCGGGTGGCGGCCTGGCCTTCCTGGAAGACGTAGTCCTGCAGCTCGCACTCGCCGGCCTGATCGCAGATGGGGCAATCCAGCGGATGGTTGATCAGCAGGAATTCCAGCACGCCCTGCCGAGCCTTCCGGGCCGTTTCGCTGTCGGTGTGGACCACCTGGCCGTCCATCACGCTGGTGACGCAGGCGGGCATGAGCTTGGGGGCCTTCTCGACCTCCACCAGGCACATGCGGCAGACCGCCGGCGAGGGCAGCGAGGGATGGTAGCAGTAGTGCGGCACCAGCACGCCCGCCTGCTTGGCGGCCTCGATGATGCTGGTCCCCTTGGGAACCTGCACCGTCATGCCGTCGATCGTGACCGAAACCAGGTCCTGGCTCATGCGCCCACCGTCACCGGCTTCTTGGAGCGGCTCAAGTAGGCCTCGAACTCGCCGGGGAATTTCTTGATGGCGCTGACCACCGCGGCGGCGCAGGAGTCGCTGAGCACACAGATGGTCTTGCCGGTCATCTGTTCAGACAGGTCCAGCAGCAGGTCCAGGTCTTCCGGCCGCCCGTTCCCGGCCAAGATCCGCTCCAGGATGCGGGTGGTCCAGGCGGTGCCTTCCCGGCACTGGGTGCACTGGGCGCAGGACTCGTGGGCGTAGAACCTGGCCAGCCGCATGACTTGGTAGACCACGTCGGTCGAGTCGTCCATGACGATCATGCCGCCGGAGCCCAGCATCGAGCCCTTGGCGACGATGCCCTCGTAGTCCATCAGGCAGCCATCCACCTCGGCTGCCGTCATGATCGGGACCGACGAGCCGCCGGGAATCACCGCCTTGAGGCTGCGGCCGGGGCGCATGCCGCCGCACATGTCGAAGATCAGGTCGGTCATGGGCGTGCCCATGACGATTTCGTAGTTGCCCGGCTTCTGCACGTGACCGCACACCGAGATGAGCTTGGTTCCGGTGCTCTTGGGATTGCCCTTGCAGAGGCCCTTGTACCACTCCGCCCCGCGGGTGAGGATGTGGGGCACCGCGGCCAGCGTCTCCACGTTGTTGATCGTGGTGGGACAGGCCCACAGGCCGGCCACGGCCGGGAAGGGCGGCTTGATGCGGGGATTGCCGCGCTTGCCCTCGATGGAGTTCATCATCGCGGTCTCTTCCCCGCAGATGTACGCCCCGGCACCGCGGTGGATCACCACGTCGACGCGTTTCCCCGACCCGAAGCTGCTGGCCCCCAGCGCACCCGCCTGGTACGCCTCCGCGACGGCCTTGGTGAGGATCGTGTGCTCGGTGGTGAACTCGCCGCGGATGTAGATGTAGATCCGCTCCGCCCCGATGGCCACCGCGGCGATGGCGCAGCCCTCGATCAGCTGGTGCGGCGTCCAGCGGAGGATCTCCCGATCCTTGAAGGTCCCCGGCTCGGACTCATCGGCGTTGCAGACCAGGTAGTGGGGCTTCACCACTTCCTTGGCCATGAACGACCACTTGAGGCCGGTGGGAAATCCCGCCCCGCCCCGCCCGCGCAGGCCCGATGCCTTGACCTCTTCGATGATCTGGTCGCGGGTGAGGCCCAGGGCCTTCTTGAGCCCTTCGTAGCCGCCGCGCTTGACCCAGCCCTCGAAGGTCCGGGCGCCGGCATCACCGAAGTGCTTGGAGAGAACCGCGTGTTCCTTGGCGTGCGTCGGATGCGGAAAGCCCATTACTTGTACCCCTGCAGGATGCCCGGGACCCGCTCAGGCGTGACGCCCTCGATGAAATCGTCGTCGATCAGCACCGGCGTGGCGAAGCCGCAGGCGCCGAGGCACTCCACCTCGATCACGGTGAAGCGGCCATCGGCGCTGGTGGCGCCCAGCTCGCCGCAACCGGTGTGCTGCAGGAACGCCCGCGTCACGTCCTCGGCGCCGCAGATGTTGCAGGGCGAGGTGGTGCAGACCTGGATGAAATGCCGCCCGACCGGATGGGTGTGGTACATCGTGTAGAAGGTGACCACGCCCTTCACGAATGCGGGGGTCACCTGCAGGACGTCCGCGACCTCCGCGATGGCCCGTTCCGAGATCCAGCCGCGCGCCTCCTGTACCATCCACAGCGCCGGCAGCAGGCAGGACTGCCTGGTCGGGTACTTGGGGTAGAGCGCCTCCAGCCGGGCCTTGGTCTCCCCGGTGAAGACCGGCTGGTAATTCTCTTCGGTGGTGGTGTGGCCGCTGCTCATCGGTCGATCTCTCCCATCACGATGTCGACGCTCGCGTTGATGGCGATTACGTCCGACAGCAGGACGCCCTCGCACAGCTTGGGCAGGCACGCCAGGTTGATGAACGAGGGCGGACGGATGCGCCAGCGCACCGGCTTGGCGGTGCCGTCGGACACAAAGTAGTAGCCCAGTTCGCCCTTCGGGTTCTCGATGCCGAGGTAGGCCTCTCCCACCGGCGCCTTGATGCCTTCCATGACCTGCTTGAAGTGGAAGATCATCGCTTCCATGTCGCTCATGGCGCGGTGCTTGGGCGGCAGCACCACCTGCGGGTCACTCACGTTGATCGGCGCGCCCTTGAGCTGCTCCAGCCGCTCCACCGCCTGCTCCAGGATCCGGTTGGACTGGACCATCTCCTCCAGCCGGACCCGGTAGCGATCGTAGATGTCGCCATGCTCGCCGATCGGGACATCGAACTCGTAGCTCTGGTAGTCGAGGTAGGGCCGGTCCTTGCGGACGTCGTAGTCCACCCCGCTGGCCCGCAGCATCGGCCCGGACAGCGAGTAGTTGATGGCGTCCGGTCCGCTCATCACCCCGACGCCCTGCGTGCGGCCGCACCAGATGGCATTGCGGGTGAACATGGTGTCCACTTCCTGCAGCGTCTTGGGGAAGGTGCGGGTGAAGTCCCTGAGCCCGGCTTCCCAGCCGTCCGGCACATCGGCCATCAGCCCGCCCACCCGGGTCATGCTGGTGGTGAGCCGGGCGCCGGTCCACGCCTCCTGCAGGTTGTAGAGCCGCTCCCGCTGGTAGAAGCACCACAAGAACGGGGTGAAGGCGCCGAGATCAATGCCGGTGGTGCCGAGCCAGACCAGGTGCGAGATGATCCGGCTGATCTCGCAGGCGATGACCCGCAGCACGGTGCAGCGCTCCGTGATCTCGATCCCCATGAGCTTCTCGGCCGCCAGCGCCAGGCAGACGTTGTTGGCCATGGGGCTGAGGTAGTCGGTGCGGTCGGTCAGGGGGATGATCTGATTGTAGTGCCGGTACTCCCCCAGCTTCTCGAAGCCCGAGTGCAGGTAGCCGATGTGGGGGATCACGCGCACCACGGTCTCCCCATCCAGCTCCACCACCAAGCGGAGCACCCCGTGGGTGGCCGGGTGCTGGGGGCCGATGTTCACCAGCATGTGCTCGCCGCCGAGGTCGTCCTGCGGAGCTTCGTAGGTGGGAAGCCGCACGCCCAGCGGATGAGTGGTCGGATGGCCCTGGGGATCGAGACCCGGCGTGGCCAAGGCCACGTCAATGGTGCGGGTGCTCACTTGACGCTCCCGCGTTCCCCGGCGGCCAGTCGGGCCTTCACGTCCGCCGGCAGCTCATCGTAGGCGTCCGCGATGGACAGCTCCTCGAGGGAGTAGTGCGCCTCGGGATTGGCCGCCAGCGCCTGCCGGGTCTGTTCGGCGCGGCTGAAGTGGCCCCGGAGCGGGAAATCCTTGCGCAGCGGATGCCCCTCGGCGTACGTGTCCCACATCAGGATCCGGCGCAGATCGGGGTGGCCCTCGAAGGTCACCCCGAACATGTCGAACACCTCCCGCTCCAGCCAGTCGGCGCCCTTCCAGAGATCATAGACCGACTGGACCGCGAGCACCCCCGCCTTGTCCAGCTCGGCCTTGACCCGGAGGTCGGCCTTCCGGGTCAGCGACCGGAGCTGCCAGACCACCTCCAGCGGGCGCTCGGCGTCCCGGTATTCGACTGCGGTCACGTCGGTCAGGTAGTCGAACTGCTGCGCCGGATCGGTCTGGAGCCAGGCCAGCACGTCGTGGATCCGGTTCGCCGTGACGTAGACGATGGTGTCACCGCAGGATACCTCGTGGCGGCCAATCGCCTCGCCAAAGCGGGTCCGGAGGGCGGCGACCGAGGGAGAGACCTCGCTCACGCCGACCTCGTCTGGTGCACCGAGTTGCCGAACGGCTCCGACACCTCGTCGATGGCCCGCGCCGACCGGAACAGCCCGTCGGGTCCGACCAGGTGCTCCTGCCGCAGGTCCGGGTCGAGGAAGGTCTCCCCCCTGATCTTCTTCTGAAGGAGCATGATCCCGTAAATCAGGCCCTCCGGGCGGGGCGGGCAGCCCGGCACGTAGACGTCCACCGGGATAATTGTGTCGATGCCCTGGACCATCGTGTAGGTATCGAAGATGCCGCCGGTGGAGGCGCAGGCGCCCATGGAGATGGCCCACTTGGGCTGGGGCATCTGATCCCAGATCTTGCGGATGACCGGCGCCAGCTTGAAGGGGAGCCGGCCGGCGCAGATCAGCACGTCGGCCTGGCGCGGCGAGAAGCTCATCCGTTCCATGCCGAACCGGGCCAGGTCAAACCGGCTGGCCGCGGAGGCCATGAACTCGATGGCGCAGCAGGCGGTCCCGAACGGCATGGGCCAGAGCGAATTGCTCCGGCTCCAGTTGCTCAGGAAGTCGAGGCGGGTGGTCACCCAGTTGGGTGACATGGTGGAGACCTCCGTCCCCGCCCCCCCTTCGGACTCGGTCAGTCCCATTGCAAGGCCCCGCGTTTCCAAATGTACAGGTACCCGATCGCCAGGATCGCCACAAACACGAACATCTCGACCAGGAGCAGCCCGCGCATGGCGGGGAGCTGCTGAAACGCGGCGGCCCACGGGAACATGAAGACGGTTTCGATGTCGAACACGATGAACAGCATCGCCACGAGATAGAACTTGACGCTGAACCGCTCCCGGGCATCGCCCAGGACCGGCATTCCCGATTCGTAGGGCGTGAGCTTGACCGGGGTCCGACGATAACTGGAGAGAACGTGCGAAAGGCCCAGCATCAGGATGGCGTTGGCCACCACGAAGGCCACCACCAGCAACACCGGAATGTACGGCTGCAGCATGCCGCGAACCTCGCTCGTGAAATTCTTCACTAGCCCCGGGAGCGACAGCAAACTAACGGCTGCCCGTAGGTTGCGGTACCCCTGTTGGGCCCGCCCCAGCAGCGTGGGCCGAGGGTGCCGCGGGAGATTTGGGGAGGACGCCAGCCGGCGGGGCCGGGCGGCGGCGGCGTCGCGCGGAGCGGTGGGCTGGGGTTACATTCTCCGCCGCGCCGGGCTTGCTGGGGAGGTGTCCCACCCCAACCCCGATCACCGACTCCCCATCACCCGACCCCTCAATATGTCCATCAAGTCCGATCGCTGGATCCGCCGCCTGGCCCGCGAACATCGCATGATCGAGCCGTTCACCGAGGGGCAGGTCCGGGAGGTCGACTCGGCCGGCCGGAAGGTCATCTCCTACGGCGTGTCGTCGTACGGGTACGATATGCGGGTGGCGCCGGAGTTCAAGATCTTCACCAACGTGCTGTCGGCCATCGTGGATCCCAAGAATTTCGACAGCCGGAGCTTCGTGGAATTCGAGGGCGACGTGTGCATCGTGCCGCCCAACAGCTTTGCCCTGGCCCGCTCGGTGGAATACTTCCGGATCCCGCGCAACGTCCTCACCATCTGTGTCGGCAAGTCCACCTACGCCCGCTGCGGGATCATCACCAACGTCACGCCCTTCGAGCCCGAATGGGAGGGGCACGTCACCCTGGAGATTTCCAACACCACGCCGCTGCCCGCCAAGGTGTACGCCAATGAGGGGATCTGCCAGGTGCTGTTCTTCGAGGCGGATGCGGATGATATCTGCGAAACCAGCTACAAGGACAAGGCGGGCAAGTACCAGAAGCAGACCGGCGTGACGCTGCCCAAGCTTTAGCCGCCGGACGGGCGTCCGGCGGCGCCGGTCTACTCCTCGGGCACCACCTCAATGGTCGTCCGGCGACGGCGGAGCTGTTCTTCGTCCCGCCCCCCCTGACTCCGGGCCAGACGCCATTCATACGTCGCCAGAACGGGACCATAGAACACCAGGTCCGCCGCCAGTTTCCCCACCAGCGCACCTAGCTGGCCCCCGATCACCCGGAGCCCCATCCCAAGGCAGAAGGGCCGGATCATCCCGCTGTCGAGCGCCTCGGCAATGCCGAATTCGAGCACCACCGTCCGGATGACCGACACGACTTGAGCGGTCCCGTAGGGGGTCCCGCGCTTCCCCGCTTCGTACGCCTCCCGGATGGTCTCGCGGAGAATCATGACCCCGTAGTAGACCACCACTTCGGACAGGGTCCCCGCGAACGCCGCCGCGACCGTGCTCCCGGTAAGCGCCTGTACCCCGGTGGCGGCGCCCACGGTCACCATGGTCCCCAGCACCTCGGACGGCCCATAGCGCACCACCCAGCGGCGCAACCGTGACGCCCCCCCCACCGCGCGCCCCGACGTCCGGGGGGTGGCCATCCGGCTCACCTGGATGGCATGGCCACCGATCTGGACGGAGTCGCCATCAGCCAGGAGCCACGGGGCCCCCATGTACTCGCCGTTGACCCGTGTGCCCAGCTGACTGCGGTCCACCAGCATCGGGCCCGCCGGCGTGGGCAGCAGGTAGGCGTGGAGACGCGACACGTCGTCGCCGGGCAAGGCGAGGTCGCACTCGGGCAGCCGGCCGATGGACAACGGCCGGTCGCCGAGGGCGGCCAGCGATTCGCCGGCACGGAGGATCCAGGTGAGGCGTGGCGAACGCGGGGGATGGTGCATGGGCTGGGGTAGGATTCTAGCCCCGGCCCGGAAGCGGAGGAAGTGTTGGTGACGGTCCAGCCCTAGGCGGGGCGGGATTCCTCCCCCGCCAGCCGGGCGTCGATCCACACCGGGCCCGCTGTGGGCAAGATCACCGTCCCGCCGACCACCTCGCCCGGCTCCACGCCCCGTGCCAGCCGGTCGAACGGACCCTCCCGGTTGAGCTGCACGCGGTACTCGAAACTCACCCGCCGCGGCAGCACGGAACGGAACTGATAGGCCCACAGGTGCAGATCGCGCCGGCCGTCGGGCAGGTTGGTACGCCGGACCCGTACCTGGACGGCCGGGGTGCTCGGCACCGGGTGCCATTCCCCCCATGGAGTCGAGGAGTCCTCCCCGTCTGTAGGGGAACGGCGCGCCCGGATGATATCGCTCCAACGGCTCATGGTGGCCACCCCGGTCAGGACGACCCAGAATGTCATAGGGGTGCGTCAATCCACCGTCATTTCACCGCCCGGTGGCCGGGGACCCGCGCCTGGAACGACGCCGCCTGCCGCGATACCCGACGCCGCCGGGCGTCCCTTGCCAGCCACGCGTCCCACCTGCACCTTCCCGCCTGACTATGCTGACCCTTCAGCTGCTCGGCGGTCTCGAGCTGCACGACCCCGCAGGCACCGATCTTCGAGGCTCGCTGACCCAGCCGAAGCGGCTGGCCCTCCTGGCCTACCTCGCCGCGGCCACCCCGCTGGGGTTCCATCGGCGGGACACGCTGCTGGCGCTGCTCTGGCCGGATCTCGGGGGGGAGGCGGGGAGGGGAGCCCTCCGGCAGGCGCTGCACTATCTCCGCTCTCACGTGGACCCCGGCCTGGTCGTCAATCGCGGCACGGAGGAAGTCAGTCTCGAGCGATCCCGGATCAGTGTGGATGTGCTCCAGTTCCGGGAGGCCCATGCCGCCGGCCGGTGGCAGGAAGCCGAGCAGCTCTACCGTGGGGAGTTCCTGCCGGGATTCCACTGTGCCGGCACCGAAACCGGCTTCGCCGAGTGGCTGGACCAGACTCGCCGGCACCTGCGGCGCATGGCAAGCGACGTGGCGCGCCGGCGGGCGGAAGTCATCGCCGTCAGCCACCCGGGGGATGCGGCGGCCGAAGCCAGCCGGGCGGTGGAGCTGGGCAGTCTGGATGAAGGGCTGATCCGGGCCGTGATGCAGCTGCTCGATCGCTCCGGGGACCGCGCCTCGGCCCTCCGGATCTATACCCAGTTCACGGAACGACTCAGCCGAGAACTCGGAGTCGAGCCCTCGGCTGTGACGCGCGCGCTGGCGGAGGACCTGCGGGGACGGCGCTGAGCCGAGGCTACGGCACCTGCAGCTGCCAGAAGCCGGAGAGCATGTCGCTCGCGTAGAGCGAGCCGCCTTGGAGCATCACGCCCCACACAAAGGTGTTGCCTGCCCCCCCGGGCTGAATCCGGGCGATCTCCCGGCTGGCCAGGTCCCCGCTCAGCACACCGGACACGTCGAGCGCGACGACCCCGCCGTTGTAGTAGGCCGCGTACAGGATCTGGCGCTGCTCGTCCATCCAGAAGTTGTGGGGACCGGCGCCGGTCCGATGATACTTGGCCACCTCGACGGGGTTGGAGAAGTCGGAGACGTCCAGGACGTGGATATCGCCAGAGCTGGAGACGCCGATCCGGGTGGGGCCCTCCTGGCCCACGAACAGGTACCGCTTCTCCCCGCTGGCCGGGTTGTGAAACCACCACCCGTTGTGGGCCATGCCGCCCGCCATCCGAATTCCCCCCAGTTTCGCAGGAAACTGCGGCGAGCCACCCTGCCCTCCCCCACCCACGTCATAGACGTAGACTCCCGTATCCCACAGGAAGGCGAAACAGATCCCGTCGCGGACAAAGGTATCGTGGATGCCGTAGTACGCCGGAACGGAGGTGCTGCTGGCAATCGTGAGGGTACCCGACGCAGCCTGCGACAGGTCGTACACCACCATCGCGGGGGAGTTGTTCCTGGCCACGAACGCGTAGAGTACGCCGTCGATCACCGCGAGTGTCCCCGTGTGGAACCCGCTCAGGACGGGCGCCGAGGCGAGGAAGACCGGTGATTCGGGCGTGGTGATATCGTAGACGGAGAGACCCGCCACGGTCCCGCCCTCCGTGGTCAGCACGAGCCAGCCCCCGTCCGGCGAGACCTGGAGGTCGCTGATCCTCCCGACGCCCGGGACGACGAGCGTCTGGACAAGCACAGGCGCACCGCCGGGGTCCAGTCGCCAGATCTTGACCGCGTCGCCAATCTCTGCTCGAAGGCCCCAGGTGCCGGTGTAGCCGTAGCCGTCGGCCACCCAGAGATCGGAGCTGAAGCGATCAGGCACATTGTTGCCGCCGGCCAGCACCGTGAAGCCGTTCGTGGCCGTCGCGGAGAAGGTCGCAGGCTGGGCGATGCCGGCGACGGTGGCGGCGACCGTCACGGTAGCGGAGGAGCCGGGAAGGCTGAGGGTCGTGGCGGCCTCGCCCTGAGCGTCGGTGAGGCTGGAGGCGGCGCTGGTTGTCCCACCGCCGGCGGTGACGGTCCAGTCCACGGGGATGCCCGGGACCAGGTTACCATGCCGGTCCAGGACCCGGACCACGAGCGGCAGTGGGAGGGTGGCGTTCACCGGGCCCGTCTGGTGGTTGCCGCTCCATTGCTGCACCGCCGCCGGCGCGTCCGCGAGCCCCGTGCTCGTGAAACTCACGGGAGAGCCCTGGTAGCCACTGGCGCGAGCATGGACCGTCTGGGGGCCGCTGGCATTTCCAAGCGTCGCGGAGGCCTCCGCGACGCCAGTTGGATCAGTCACCGACATGCCGGGCTGAACGCTGCCACCGCCGGTCGAGACCGTCCAGCGGATGGACACGCCCGCCTTGGGCGCGTCGTTGACGTCGGTCACCCGTACCCGGTATGGCCCGAGCGCGCTCCCCACCACTGCGCCTTGCCCGCTCCCGGCGTCGGCCGTGATGCTCCCGGCGTCCGAGGGACCGCCACTCCCCCCACCGCAAGCCGCGAGGGTAACCGCCAGGACAAGCAGAGCGCGCATGGGAGGTACCATGGCCTGCGTCCCACGATTCAGGTGAACGCGCCTGTGGGCGGAGGCCATGCCCACTCGCCCCGGGCAGGACTCGATCGTCCGGCCGAGTGGCCTGGGCTCAGGGCACCTGCAACTGCCAGAAGCCCGACACCATGTCGCTGACATAGAGATACCCGCCATAGAGCATGACGCCCCACACATACGTGTTGCCGGGCCCCCCTGGCTGAATCCTCGCGATTTCCCGGCTGGCGAGGTTGCCACTCAGGGTTCCCGAGACGTCCAGTGCCACCACCCCGCCGTTGTAGAAGGCGGCGTAGAGCCGCGCATTGGCCTCGTCCATCCAGAGGTTGTGCGCCCCCGCCCCGTTGAGATGGTAGAACCCCACCTCCACCGGGTTGGACAGGTCGCTCACATCCACGACATGGACGTCTCCCGAACTCGAGCTGCCGATGCTCCCCGGCCCCTCCTCGCCGATGAAAAGGTAGCGCTTTTCACCGGTGGTCGGATTGTGGAACCACCAGCCGTTGTGGGTCTGACCGCCGAAGAGCGGCGTGTTGTGATTCCCGGTGTGGCTCACCTGAACCGGCGCGGTGGGCGAGCCGCCATGGCTGCCGTTTCCGACATCGAGGATGTAGAGCCCCTCGTCCCACGCGAAAACGAAGGCGTACCCGTCGCGCACGAACGTGTCATGAATGCCGTAGAACGGCGGGATGGGAAAGTTGCCGGCCAGCGTGATGGTCCCGGCGGCTGCCTGGGACAGGTCGTAGATATTCAGCGCCGGATTGGAGGGGTTCTTGGCGGTGAAGGCGTACAGCTTCCCGCCGATGACGGCCAGGGACCCGGTGTGCAGCCCACTGGAGACCCCGAAGGACGCCCGGAACACCGGGGTTCCAGGACTGGTGAGTTCGTAGACGTACAGCCCGGCACCCGCGCCCCCTTCGGCCGTGAACACCAGCCACACCCCGTCGGGTGAGACTTCCACATCGCTGACCGTGGCGATGCCCGGCACCGTGATCGCGTTGACCAGGGTGGGCGCCCCGGAGGCCCCGAGCTGCCAGATCTTCAGTGTGTTGCCCTGCTGGCCGCGGAACCCCCACGTGCCGCTGTAGCCGTATCCCTGGGAGACCCACAGGTCCGAGCCGTACCGCTCCTGAACGTTGTTGCCGCCACCGAGCACCGCAAAGGCCTGCACGGCGGTGGCGGTGAAGGTCACGGTGTGTACCAGCCCGGCCACCTGGGCCAGCACGGTGATCGGCCCCGGGGTACTGGACAGGACCACGCCAACCGTGGTGATGCCGAGGCTGTTGGTGATCGTGCCGGGGCTGGACAAGGTGGCGCTGCCGCTGGTGACGCTCCAGTCCACGGTGACCCCGGGCACGCCGTTGTCGTACAGGTCCGTCACCCGGACCTCCAGCGGCAGGGGCAGCGCCAGGCTGACCTTGCCGAGCTGCGCCTCACCGGTGCGGCGGTCCAGGGCGTCGGGCTGGCCGGCCATCGCGGTGCTCGTGAAGCTGACGGGGGACCCGCTATACCCCGATGCCGAGGCCCGGACGGTCTGGACTCCAGCCACCAGGCCCAGCGTGGCTGCCGCGCTGGTCAGGCCCGCCGCATCGGTCGTCGTCGAGGGGGCAATGCTCCCGCCACCCGACACCACCGCCCAACGCACGGTGACCCCCGCCCTGGGATCGCCCTGGAGATCGGTGACCAGCACTTCGTATGGCGCCAGCGGCTGGTTGACCGTTGCGGTCTGGCCGTCACCGGACTGGACCACGAGCTGGCCGGCGTTTGAGGGACCGCCATCACTGCTGCCACAGCCGCCGGCGAGGACGGCCAGCCCGAGGAGCATCGAGGTGTTACGAAGTGTGCGCATAGGCCCAAGAATGGGGGAAGTCCTGCACTACCGGCGGTGCCCTGCCTCACATCCGATGTTCGCCGTGTCCCGCCCCCGGATCCAGCAGCCCGCCGTAGCGGCCCATCCGGTGCCCGGTCAGCCTCCACGAGGCGCGCAGCCCCACCGACAGGGAACGCAACCGCCGGCCGCCGTACAGAATGTCCGGTGTCAGCACACCCTGATCGACGCTGGTGGCGGTTCCGATGGTGGCCTCCAGAAAGGGCTGCACCGTCAGACTGCCATCGAACAGGCGGGCCTCGGCGCCGTAGCCCAGTGTGTGCAGGGCGAACCGGGTCGTCCCGAGAATCGAGTTTTCCAGATGTGGCCGCACCGACCGGAACAGGTCGAGGGTCCGCATGTCCTCCGGCCGCTCGGTGCGTTCAAAACGATAGTACGGGCCGTGCGGCCCGCGCCGATAGCGCACCTCCGCCAGCAGGCTCCGGAAGACGAAGAACCCCTCGGCCTCCTCCGTGCGCGCCCACTCCACCAGGCCGTAGCCCCGCCCGCCCGCCATGGGCCGGTCGATCCGGGCCGAGACATGCCACTTCCAGGCGTCGGTGCCCGCGCCGGGACGGTGCTCCGGGGAGTGCACCTTGGCGCGGGAGCCGGATAGCTCCACGCCCACAGCCGGAAGCACGGTCAGCCGACCGGACCAGGAGTCGCCGAAGCGGCTGAGCAGCGGAGACTGGCCGGGACGTTCGGGTTCGTCGCCATTGAACAGGGCGCCTTCGAGGACCACCGGGCCGGCCCGCACGCCAGCCTGCATGATGGCCCGCTCCAGTATCTGGGCCAGGTGATGATTGACCGGGTAGCGGTACACCGGCCGGCTCATGGGGTCGTCGGAGCCAAAGGGCACGAACCCCTTGCCGACGGCCACCGACACCCGCGCCGACCCGTCGAGCCGCCCCAGCAGATCGGTGCCCTGCAGCATCAACTCATGCAGATACGTGTGCGGATGCCGCCGGTCGTTGAATCCTTCGCCCCAGCCCCCCGGGAGCAGCTCCCCATCGGGCATGGTCTGGCCCTCGAGGTTGAGGGCTCCGGTCAGTGAAAGCCGACCGCCGAGCACCCACCCATGGACCATCACCATGGGCTGGACGAGCCGCCCCTCGGTGAGCGCACCCCCTCCCGGGACGGGATCCGCCCTGGTCACCTCCGCAATGGCCTGCCCGGAAAGTGTGGCTCCGGCCGTGCCCTGGGCCCACGCGCCGGCCGGCAGGCAGTAGAGGAGAGCCAGGGTCCGGCACAGGTGCGTCACGGTCGGGGACATCGGATCGGGGTCGGGGTGCTGCAATGCAAACGCGGCCCGGCGTTGAGGGGACGCCCCGGCCGCGCGGCACCGCACACACGGGTCAGATCGCCGCTTCCGCGGCGGTCTCCTCGCGCCGGGTGAGACTGGCCGTGATGTAGTCGCGGTGCAGCAAGGAGATCCAGTCAATGGAGATGGACTTGGGGCAGGCCTCCTGGCACTCGCCGTGCCAGGTGCAGCCGCCGAACCCCTCCAGGTCCATCTGCTGCACCATGCTGATGGCTCGGCGCGCCCGCTCCGGCTGCCCCTGCGGCAGCCGGCTGAGGTGTCCCGCCTTGGCGGCGGTGAAGAGCATGGCCGACGCGTTGGGGCAGGCCGCGACACAGGCCCCGCACCCGATGCAGGCCGCCGCGTCCATGGCCGCGTCGGCTTCGGTCTTGGGCACCGGGAGCGTGTTGCCGTCGGGGGCGCTGCCGGTGGAGACCGACACGAACCCGCCCGCCGCGATGATCCGGTCGAAGGCGCCCCGGTCCACGATCAGGTCCTTCAGGACCGGAAAGGCCCGGGCCCGCCAAGGCTCGATGTAGATGCTGTCCCCGTCCCGGAAGCTCCGCATGTGGAGCTGACAGGTGGCCGTGCCCTTCATGGGCCCGTGCGCGATGCCGTTGATCATCATGCCGCAGGAGCCGCAGATCCCCTCGCGACAGTCGTGATCGAAGGCGACCGGGGCCTCCCCCTTCCCGATGAGGCCCTCGTTCAGCACGTCGAGCATCTCCAGGAACGACATGTCCGGGCTCACGTCCGGAGCCTCATACCGGGCCAGGTGGCCCGGGCTGGTGCGGGAGGGCTGGCGCCAGACGAACAGGGTGAGGTTCACTTGTAGCTCCGGGTGCTCAGCTTCACGTTTTCGAATTCCAGCGACTCCTTGTGCAGCGCCGGTGCCGTCCCCGTCCCCCGGTACTCCCACGCAGCCACGTAGCCATAGTTGTCGTCGTCCCGCCGGGCCTCGCCGTCGGGCGTCTGGTGCTCGATCCGGAAATGGCCGCCACAGGACTCTTCCCGCTGCAGCGCATCGAGGCACATCAGCTCCCCGAACTCGAGGAAGTCCGCCACCCGGCCGGCCTTCTCCAGCGACTGATTGAGTTCGTCGCCGCTGCCCGGGACGGTCACGTTTTCCCAGAACTCCCGCCGCAAGGCGGGGATCTGCTGCAGGTTCTGCCGCAGTCCGGCCGCGTCGCGCGCCATGCCACAGTGATCCCACATGAGCTTGCCCAGTTCGCGGTGGAACGAATCCACCGTGCGCTTGCCCTTGATCCCCAGCAGCACGCGGGTGCGCTCGTGGGCCTCGGCTTCCGCGGCCTTCACCGCGGGATGGCCGGCGTCGATCGGCGGCAGGGCAGCGCCCGCCAGGTAGTGCCCGATCGTGGCGGGGATGATGAAATAGCCGTCCGCCAGCCCCTGCATCAGGGCGCTGGCGCCGAGCCGGTTGGCGCCGTGATCGGAGAAGTTGGCCTCGCCCAGCACGTGCAGGCCGGGGATGGTGCTCATCAGGTTGTAGTCCACCCACAGCCCGCCCATGGTGTAGTGCACGGCCGGGAAGATGCGCATCGGCACCTGGTACGGATTTTCGTCGGTGATGCGCTGGTACATCTCGAACAGGTTGCCGTAGCGTTCGGCGATCTTCGCTTCTCCCACCCGGCCGATGGCATCCTTGAAATCGAGGTACACCCCGAGCCCGTTGGCACCGACCCCGCGGCCCTCGTCGCACACTTCCTTGGCCGCCCGGCTGGCGATGTCCCGGGGACAGAGATTGCCGAAGCTGGGGTATTTCCGCTCCAGGTAGTAATCGCGCTCCGCCTCGGGGATCTGGTGCGGCGGCCGGCGGTCTCCCTGTCCCCTGGGTACCCACACCCGGCCGTCGTTGCGCAACGATTCGCTCATCAGGGTGAGCTTCGACTGGTAGTCGCCGCTCACCGGAATGCAGGTGGGATGAATCTGGGTGAAGCAGGGGTTGGCAAAGGCGGCGCCCCGCTTGTAGGCCCGGAATGCCGCCGTGACGTTGGAGCCCTTGGCGTTGGTGGACAGGTAGAACACGTTGCCGTACCCGCCGGTGGCCAGGATCACCGCGTCGGCCAGGTGGGACACGATCTCCCCGGTGACCAGGTCCCGCGTCACGATGCCGCGCGCCACCCCGTCCACGAGGATGAGATCCAGCATCTCGGTGCGCGGCAGCATCCGCACCGTCCCCGCCGCCACCTGCCGTTCCAGCGCCTGATAGCAGCCCAGCAGCAGCTGCTGTCCGGTCTGGCCGCGGGCGTAGAAGGTCCGGCTCACCTGGGCCCCGCCGAAGGACCGGTTGGCCAGCAGCCCGCCGTACTCGCGCGCGAACGGCACGCCCTGCGCCACGCACTGATCGATGATGCTGACGCTGATCTGCGCCAGCCGGTAGACGTTGGCCTCGCGGGAGCGGAAGTCCCCGCCCTTGACCGTATCGTAGAACAGCCGCCAGATGGAATCCCCGTCGTTCTGATAGTTCTTGGCCGCGTTGATGCCGCCCTGGGCGGCGATCGAGTGGGCCCGGCGGGGCGAGTCCTGGAAGCAGAAGCAGGTGACCTGATAGCCCAGCTCCCCCAGGGTCGCGGCCGCCGCGCCCCCGGCCAGGCCGCTGCCCACCACCAGCACGGAGTATTTCCGCTTGTTGGCGGGGTTGACCAGCTTCATCTCGAAGCGGTGGCGGTCCCACTTCTCCGCCAGCGGGCCGTCGGGAATCTTGGCGTTCAGTTCCATCGTTGCGTCAGCCTCGGAAGCCGATGAGGACGGGCGGCGGACCCCGCCGCCTCACAACCAGCCCAGCAGGATCGCCAGCGGGACCACGGAAAAACCGAGCCACACCACCACGGCGATCACCAGCGCAATGGGCCGCTGGCGCGGCTCCGGCGACGCCGCCGCCAGGCCCAGCGACCGCAGGCTGCTCCAGGCCCCGTGGAACAGGTGCAGGCCGATGGCCGCCATGGACACCAGGTAGAAGATGGCCACGGCCGGGTGGGACAGGCCGGTGACCAGGTTGTGGTACACGTCCCCGGGGATGAAGCTCGGGTGCACCTGGCCAGTGGTGAAGTGCAGCAGGTGGTACACGATGAACACCAGCAACAGCACGCCGCCTACCCGGAGCGTGCGCGATGCCGCTGTGGCGGCCTGGGGCACCTTCCGGGCATAGCCCACCGGCCGGGCCGCGCGGTCCAGCAGGGTCAGCTGCACCGCCGCCACCACATGCAGCACCAGGCTGACCAGCAGGACCACCCGGAGCACCAGCACGACCTCGTGCAGCGGGCCATGCAGCAGGGCGCCGTACGCGTTCAGTTTCTCCGGGCCCAGGAACACCTGGAGGTTCCCCAGCATGTGCATGATCACAAAGCCGATCATGAGAAGTCCGGTCAGGCCCATCACCGCCTTCTTGCCCGGCGTGGAGTCCCAGAACGCGCGCAGCTTCCTCACCCGAGCACCTGCATGGTGTCCTTGACCGCCTGGGCGCTCTGGTGCAGGTCGGCCCGCTCCTGCTCCGTCAGGCTCACCTCGAGGATCTGCTCCAGCCCGCCCTGCCCCAGCTTGCAGGGCACGCCGCAGAAGACGTCCTTGAGCCCGTACTCGCCGGTCAGCCAGGCGGCGCACGGCAGGATCCGCTTCTTGTCCAGGACGATGGCCTCGGCCATCTGCACCGCGGCGGCGCTGGGCGCGTAGTACGCCGACCCGGTCTTCAGGAAGTTGACGATCTCCGCCCCGCCGCTCCGGGTGCGCGCGACGATCGCGTCGAGCTTCTCCCGGGGCATCAGCTGGGTCACCGGAATCCCCGAGACCGTGGTATAGGAAACCAGCGGCACCATGGTGTCGCCGTGGCCGCCCAGCACCATGGCCTGGATGTCTTCCACGGAGACGTTGAGCGCCTCCGCCAGGAAGGCCCGATAGCGCGCGGTGTCGAGGACGCCCGCCATGCCGATGACCCGCTCCCGGGGGAAGCCGCTGGCCCGCATGGCGACGTGGCACATGACGTCCAGCGGATTGGACACCACGATGATGATGCTCTGTGGTGCCACCCGCTTGATCTCCTTCGCCACCGACTCGACGATCCCGGCGTTGGTCTTGACCAGGTCATCCCGGCTCATGCCGGGCTTCCGGGCAATCCCCGCCGTCACGATGAACAGTTCCGAGCCGGCCGCCGCCTCGTAGCCGTTGCTGCCGACCACGCGGCTGTCGAACCCTTCGATGGGGGCCGACTGCCACTGGTCGAGCCCCTTGCCCTGGGGAACGCCATCGACGACATCGACCATGACGACGGTCCGGGCGAGGTGCTTCTCGGCGACACGCTGGGCGGCGGTCGCGCCGACATTGCCAGCACCGACAACGGTGATCTTGTTTAGCATGCCTGGGAGCGGGTGAGGGGAAGAGAGTCGCCTACGAGGACCGTCAGGCGCAGGAACTTACCCGAGGGGAAGCGCATCAGCCACTCACCCGGCGCGTTTCCGCGGGCGGCCACGACCCCGGCGGCCACGCACGGGCCGGGAGGGCCCGGCCCCGGCGGACCGCGCCGGCCGCGCCCCCACCGCCCCGGTCACGAGCTGCCCATCGGGCGGCTCGGCCTCGTCGTCACACTCGTCCACCAGCGGCGCCGGCTCGTCGGAGATCCCCAGCTGGCGCAGGCCTTCATACAGGACCACGCTCACCGCGTTGGCCAGGTTGAGGCTGCGCATCTCCCCCGGCATCGGGATCCGGTAGCACCGTTCGGGATGCTTCTCCAGGATCTTTTCCGGCAGGCCATCGGTCTCGTTGCCGAACACCAGCACGCTGTTGGCCGCGAACCGCGCGTCGCGGTAATCCTGCCCGGCGTTGGCGGAGAAATACAGGCAGCGGTCCCGGCTGATGGCGTCCCGGAACCGGAACCAGTTCGGGTGCACCCAGAGATCCACCTTGTCCCAGTAGTCCAGGCCGGCCCGCTTCACCTCGCGGTCGTCCAGGCTGAATCCGAGCGGTTCGATCAGGTGCAACGGCGTGTCGGTGCCCACACACAGCCGTGCGACGTTGCCGGTATTGGGCGGAATTTTGGGTTCGATCAGGGCGATATGCAGGGACATGGCGTCTCGGTTCGGTCGGGAAGATCCCGTGGCGGTCTGGGCGAACAGGGCAACAGCGCGGCGGGCGGTGGAAGCAGGCCGCGCCGGTCCTCAGGGGCGGATCTATCCGCCCCGAGTGTGCATTTCCTTGCGCGGATCCGATCGCAGCGCATCCAGCTGATACAGTGCCCCGCGCTCCGGCTGGCCGGCCCGCTCCTCGGCGCCCCGGTCGCTGCGTCCTTCCCAGCGCTCGCGGATGAGCCCGGATATCTCGGCGTCGGTCGCGCCGTCGCGCAGCGGCCCCCGCAGGTCCAGGCCGGCCGCGGCGTACAGGCAAAGGAAGAAATGCCCGTCGGCGGTGAGCCGGGCGCGGTCACAGGTGCGGCAGAACGGTTCGGTGGTGGAGGCGATGATCCCGAACACCGTCCCGTCGGAGAGCCGGAACCGGTCGGCCGGCGCCCAGCTGGCGGCGTTCTCCGGCAGCGGTTCCACCGGTCCGTAGCGCCGGGCCAGTGTGTCCAGCATGGCCCGGCGGGAGACGACCTCCCCGGCCGACCACTGATTGGCCCCGCCTACATCCATGTACTCGATGAACCGGATCTCGAGCGACTCCGCCCGGCCATACTCGATCAGGTCGGCCAGTTCATCGTCGTTGTATCCCTGAATGATGACCGAGTTGACCTTGATCCCCTGGAACCCCGCCGCGGCCGCCGCCCGGATCCCGGCCAGGACGTCCCCGTGCCGCGCCGAGCGCGCAAACTGCTGCATCCGCTCCGGTCGCAGCGTGTCGAGACTCACGGTGAGCCGGCTCAGGCCGGCCCCACGGAGCGCGGCCGCCTGATCGCCGAGCAGGATGCCGTTGGTGGTCAGCGCCAGATCGGTGATCCCGCGCCGGCCGGCCAGCATCCGCACCAGCGACGGCAGATCGTGCCGAAGCAGCGGTTCCCCGCCCGTCAGCCGCAGCTTGTCCACGCCCAGCCCCGCGAAGATCCCCGCGACCCGGTCCAGTTCTTCAAACGAGAGGATGGACGCCCGCGGCAGCCAGACGTACTCGTCCTCCGGCATGCAATACCGGCAGCGCATGTTGCAGCGATCGGTCACCGAAATCCGCAGGCTCCGGAGCGGTCGGGAAAACCGGTCCACCGGTCCCGGGCTCAGCCGCTCGGACGTCCTCGTCACAAATTCCCCCCCGTCTTGGTCGGGTCCACCCACCCGACGCTACCATCGCAGTAGAACTCCTTCTTCCAGATCGGGACCCGGTGTTTCAGCTCCTCGATCACGTAGCGGCAGGCATCAAACGATTCCGCCCGGTGGGACCCCGCCGCCACAACCGCCACGGCGATGTCCCCGATGCCGAGTCCGCCGAGCCGATGCTGCAGCGCAATCTGCACCGGCCACCGCTGCGTCGCCTCCGCCACGATCCGTTCCGCCTCCGCCTCGGCCATCGGTTCGTAGGCCGAGTACTCCAGCCGCTCGACGGTGCGCCCATCCTGATGGTTGCGGACCAGGCCGAGGAAGCTGGCCACACCGCCGCGATCCGGCCCGCTGACCGAGGCGGTCAGATCCGCCAGCTGAATGCGGTGCCGGGTCAGGAAAGTGGTCATGCCGGTGTCAGCCCCCCGCCATCGGGGGAAGCAGCGCCAGTTCCGCTCCGTTGCTCACCGGCTGGTTGGGCTGGGCGTGCACCTGATTCACCGCGGCGAGCGGGCGCTCCGGGAGCCTGCTTGCCCCTGGCACGCTTTGGCGGAGGTGCCGCACCACATCCGCAACTGTCGCCGGCCCAGGGAGTTCCACATCCACGCTGGGGCGCCCCACCAGATCCGCGTAGGTCGCGAAGAGGAGAACCCTGACGCTGATGAGGGCCGGGGGGGGAGAGTCACCTGTCGGCATACAGCGAAGATAATGGCGGCCAGCAGCTTGAGACACGACGGGGCGGGTCAGCGACCCGCCCCGATCGGCCCGCGGCGCGTACGGAGGTCAGGCCGATTCTGCGGCTTCCCTGTCCTCGAAGGGTTCGTCTGCCACCAGCGCCCGCAACTCCTTGCTGGGCTTGAAGACCGGGACCGGACGCGCGGCAACTTCCACCGGATCGCCGGTGCGCGGGTTCCGGGCCATACGGGTCTTCCGGCGTCGGATTTTGAACGTCCCGAAACCCCGTACCTCGATGTTGTGCTGAGCTTTGAGCGCGTCCTTCACCGCATCCAGGAACGCGTCCACCACCCGTGCACAGTCCTTCTTCGAAATCATGGGACCGGCGGTCCGGGCAATGGACTCCGTTACCCGTTCGACGAGATCGGCCTTGGTCATGCTCTCCCCCGAGGTCTCCCCACCCGGCACCCCATTCGGGGAGCGCAGGATTACGCTGTCAGACTACGGCCTTACCCGTTGACTGTCAAGGGGTTGGGACGCCGGAGGGGGTCCCGGAGCGCAGCAGCCGCAGGAACTCCCGGAAGTGGGGGTAGGCGTCGTGGGGTCCGGGAGCGGCTTCTGGATGATATTGCACCGCAAACACCGGAAGTTCTTTGTGGCGAATGCCTTCCACCGTTTTGTCGTTCAGGTTGAGGTGAGTGACATTGAGTCCCGGCGCCCCGGGAACGCCCGTTTCATCGCCCCGGACCGCGAATCCGTGATTCTGCGAGGTGATAAGTACTTGTCCCGTCGTGAGATCACGAACCGGATGGTTGCCGCCGCGGTGGCCATAGGGCAGCTTGACCGTCTCTCCCCCGAACGCCAGTCCCAGCAGCTGGTGTCCAAGGCAGATCCCGAAGGTGGGAATCCCCGCGTCACACAGCTCCCGGATGTTGGTGATGGCGTAGCTGATCGCGGCCGGATCTCCGGGGCCGTTGGACAGGAACAAACCGTCGGGCCGCAGATCCTTCACCCGCGGCACCGGTGTCCGGGCCGGCACCACGGTCACCCGGCATCCGGCGGCGACCAGCATCCGGACGATGTTGCGCTTCATGCCGAAGTCGTACGCCACCACGTGCGGCCCCTCGGAGCCCTCGCTGTACGGTTGATCCACCGACGCGCGGGACGCGAGATCCAACCCCTCCATGGACGGGGACTCCATCAGCCGGAGCGTCAGCTGCGGTGTCGGTTCGCGCCCATCGGCGATCACCCCGCGCATGGCACCCCGTTCCCGGAGGTGCCGGGTCAGCCGGCGCGTGTCCACGTTCTCGATGACTGGAATGCGGTGGTCCGCCAGCCAGCCGTCCAGGGACTGACGGGAACGCCAGTTGGAGGGCCGGCGGGCGATCTCCCGGGCCACCACGCCGGCCACCTGCGGCCCGCCCGATTCCATGTCGTCCGGATTGACCCCGTAGTTCCCGATCATCGGCGCGGTCATCACCACGATCTGGCCCAGGTAGCTGGGATCGGTGAAGACCTCCTGGTAGCCGCTCAGGTTGGTGGTGAAGACCACCTCCCCGAACGCGGCTTCGGCCGCCCGGGGGGTGGTTCCCGGGTACCACGTGCCGTCCTCCAGCAAAACAAACGCGGGGCGATCGGTCATGCCGATCCCCCGCGTGGCGTGCAGCGTGTCATGGTGGTCAGTTGCCTGGAGCTGCCGGCGTCGTGGGGGCCGGGGCCGCACCGGTGCCGGGAGCCGGAGCCGAACTGGGGGCCGTCTCCAGGGGAATGGTGGCTGGCGCCGGCGCGGGCGCATTCTGGCGAATCCGGTCCAGGACCTCGCTGCCGGACGCCCCGCCCGAGGGAGCCACCAGCGAAATCAGCAGCGCCAGGACCAGAAAGGCACCGCCGCAGAACCAGCTGGCCTTGGTGAGCAGCGTCGCCGCCTGGCGTCCACCAACGACCATGTCGGTCGTCCCGCCACCCATGGACGCGAGTCCGCCGCCCTGGCCGGCCTGGAGCAGCACGGCGGTGGCGAGCACCAGCCCATCGATGATCAGCAGTGTAAGCAGGAAATAGTACATGTCCGGTCCGTTAGAAGCCGGGGGCAGTTTAGCAGCGCGGACCATCGATTGGTAGGGGGATGCTACATCCCTACCATCTCCGCCCACCCTTCCGGATCGAGACTCGCGCCCCCGACCAGCACCCCGTCCAGTTCCTCCTGGGCGAGCAGCGCCAGCACGTTGCCCTTGTTCACGCTCCCGCCGTACAGGACGGGGATCCGTCCCGGGGCCCCCAGGCGGGCCAGTTCGGCCCGGATGGCCACATGCACGGTGGCGGCATCGGCCGGCGTGGCGTTCTTGCCGGTGCCGATGGCCCAGACCGGCTCGTACGCGATCACGATCCGGGACCAGGCCGGGCCGGCCAGACCGGCCAGACCGGCCTGCAGCTGCCGGAGACACACCGACTCCGTGTTGCCGGCCTCCCGTTCGGCGAGTTGCTCTCCCACGCAGAGCATCGCGGTCAGCCCCGCCGACAGCAGCGCCTGCACCTTGCGACCGGCCTCGGCGTCGGTCTCGCCGAACACATGGCGCCGTTCCGAGTGTCCCACCAGGGCCCCGCGCGCGCCGGCGCCCGCGGCCAGCGGCACCGACGTGGCCCCGGTAAAGGCGCCCTTGGGCTCCCAGTGCACGTCCTGGGCGCCGACCGCGACGTCAGCCCGCTCGGCAAAGGCCTGGACCGTGGACTCGAGCGAGACCGCCGGCGGAAAGAACCAGAGCGCCCGTCCCGGCACCGGGGCGGTCAGCTCCAGGAATCTCCCGGCAAAGGCGCGGGCCTCGGCGGGAGCCACATGCATCTTCCAGTTGGCGGCGAATGTCAGGTTGCGCACAGGGCTTTCGGTCGGGGGTCAGGCGTCGTCCAGCGCGGCGACGCCCGGCAGTTCCCTGCCCTCGAGAAATTCGAGCGAGGCGCCGCCTCCCGTGGACACGTGACTCATCTGCTCGTCGAGGCCGGCCTCGGCCACGGCCGCGGCGGAGTCGCCGCCGCCGACGATGGTGGTGGTCCCGTTCGAGGTGGCCTTGGCGAGCGCCCGCGCCACCGCCAGGGTGCCGTGGTCGAACGGCGGTGTCTCGAACACGCCCATCGGCCCGTTCCACACCACCGTCCGCGCGGCCGCGATCCCGCCGGCAAAGTCCCGCTCCGTCTGGGGGCCCACATCGAACATTGCCCAGCCGGCCGGGATCTCCTTCCGGTCCACGGTTCGGGTCGGGGCACCGGCCTCGAGCTTCTGGGCAACGACAGCATCGGCCGGCAGCACCAGTTTCTCTCCGGCCTTGGCCATGAGCCCCCGGGCCATTTCGACCCGGTCCTGTTCCACCAGCGAGGTGCCGGTCTCGAGTCCCATGGCGCGGAAGAACGTGCAGGCCATCGCTCCGCCGATGAGGATCGCGTCCACCCGCGGCAGGAGGCTCTCGATGAGGTCAATCTTGCCGGACACCTTGGCGCCGCCAAGCACCGCGACGAAGGGGCGCCTGGGCTGGTGCAGCGCGCCGCCGAGATACTCGAGTTCCTTTTCCATCAGGAACCCCGACACCGCTGGCTTGAGCAGCGTGGCCACCGCCGCGGTACTCGCATGCGCCCGATGGGCCGACCCGAAGGCATCGTTGACGTAGAAGTCTCCCAGGGAGGCAAACAGACGTGCCACCTGCGGATCGTTCTGCTCTTCGCCCGGATGGAAGCGGGTGTTCTCCACCATGGCCACCCCGCCCCGCGGCAACCGCTTGCTCACGGTCACCGCGTCGGCCGCCGCCGGATCGGCAATGAAGGTGACCGGCGCGCCCAGCAGCTGCTCGAGTTCGGCGGCGCAGGGCCTGAGGCTCTGCGCAGGGTCGGGTCCCTTGGGCCGGCCCAGGTGGGAGAGCAGCACCACTCGCGCGCCCTTGTCCCGCAGGTACTTGATGGTGGGCAGCGCCGCCCGGATCCGGGTGTTGTCGCCCACCCGGCCGTCCTTGATGGGGCAGTTGAAGTCCACCCGCAGCAGGGCGCGACGGCCGTCGAGCGCCACGGGGTCCAGGCTCCGGAGCGATCGCTTCATCAGGCCCGCTTGGCGATGTAGCGGATCAGGTCCACGCACCGCGCCGAGTAGCCCATCTCGTTGTCATACCAGGACGAGACGTGCACTAGCCTGCCATCGATGACATTGGTCAGCGCCAAGTCTACTGTGCTGGACGACTGGTTGCCGATGTAGTCCACCGAGACCAGTGGCTCATCGGAGACTGCCAGCACGCCCTTGAGCTTGCCGCTGGCGGCGGCCTTGAAGGCGTTGTTGACCGCCTCGGTGGTGGTGCTCTTCTCCACTGTGCAGGTCAGTTCCACCACCGAGACGTCGGCGGTGGGCACCCGGAGCGCCACGCCGTCAATCTTGCCCTTGACCTCCGGGATCACCAGGCTGGTGGCCTTGGCGGCGCCGGTGGTGGTGGGAATGATCGACACCGCCGCGGCCCGCGCCCGGCGCAGGTCCTTGTGCGGCAGGTCGAGGATGTTCTGGTCGTTGGTATAGGAGTGAATGGTGGTCATGAACCCATTCACGAAGCCGAAATTGTCGATGATCACCTTGACCATCGGTACCAGGCAGTTGGTGGTGCAGCTGGCGTTGGAGATGACGTGATGGGCGGCGGGATCGTACTTCTCGTGATTGACCCCGTAGACGATCGTGATGTCCTCCTGCTTGGCCGGCGCGGAGATGATCACCTTCCGGGCACCGGCATCGAGGTGCTTGGCGGCCTTTTCTCTGTCGGTGAAGATCCCGGTGGACTCGAGCACGATGTCCACGCCGAGCTCCTTCCAGGGGAGCGCGCCGGGATCCCGCTGGGCCAGGACCTTGATGGTGTCGCCGTCGACCACCAGGGTGTCGCCCTTGGCCTCCACGGTGCCGGGGTAGCGCCCGTGGACGGAATCGTACTTGAGCAGGTGGGCCAGGGTCCTGGTGTCGGTCAGGTCGTTGACCGCGACGAAGTCGAGTTCCTTGGCGCCCATGGCCTTGGCGGCGCGGAGGACGTTGCGGCCAATGCGGCCGAATCCGTTGATGGCGACTTTGGTGGGCATTGCGTCTCCCGAAACAGGGTCTGGGCCAGCTGGGGTCAGGCGAGCGGCGGCATCGCCCGGGCAAAGGTAACCGCGTCCACCGATCCGGCTCCAGCCTCGGCCAGGGTGAGTGCGGCTTCACCCAGGGTTGCACCGGTGGTGAGCACGTCGTCGATCAGGATCACCGCTGTGCCCGCCGGGACAGTGGACCGGAACGCGCCGGCGATGTTGGCCCGGCGCGCCTCGGGCGCCAGCGCGGTCTGGGTACTGGTGGAGCGAGTGCGGACCAGAACGGAGGGCTCACACCGGAGGCCCGTCGCCTGGGCCAGAGCGCGAGCCAGCCGTTCGGCCTGATTGTACCCCCGGCGGCGGGCCCGGCCCGCGGCCAGCGGCACCGGCACGAGCACGGCAGCGGGACCGGGTCGAGGGATCAGTCCGCGCATGGCCCGCGCCAGGGGCTCCGCCACTCGCCACCAGCCGCCGTACTTGAGGGCGTGGACGGCGCCGCGGGCGCGGTCATCCAGCCAGACCGCGCTCCGCGCGCTGCCGAGGGCCTCCGGCCAGTCCCGGCAGAAGCGGCACGGTTCGGCGTCGTAGAGAGGCTGGCCGCAACGGACACACTGCGGTTCGGGAAGCCGGCGCCAGCGTGACTGGCACAGCGGGCAGATCAGGGGATCGGCGGGGCCTGTCGCCGCCTCCCGGCACACCAGGCACGCGCCGGGCAGGAGCCATTGCTCGGCCGCGTGCAGGCTCTCAGCCGAGAGCATTGTTGACCGCGGCGCGCATCACTTCAAGCGGCGGATCCTCCTCCGGAAACCAGTGCCGAAACGCGGCCGCCCCCTGGGCCACCAGCATGCTGCGACCGTCCGCGGCGCGCAGCCCCTCCTGGTGCATCAGCCGGATCCACGCAGTCTGTCCGCAGGCGTAGACCATGTCCAGGGCCACCTGCGCCTTGGGGGCCTCTTCATGGGCCAGCGGGAGGTGGTCCCCCGGATGAAGGCCCAACGGGGTGCAGTTGATGAGCACCTGGCACTCCCCGGCGGGGACGATGGTCACGCCCTGGCCCCGGGCCCAGGTCTCGAACGCGGCGCGCCGGGGTCCGTTGCGCGACCGCACCGCCACCCCCGCCCCGCGCGCCACCGCCGCCCCCACCACGGCCCGGGCGCTCCCGCCGGTGCCGGCGACCAGCCACGCCGTGTCCGGCGCGTCCAGCGCGGCGAGCGCCGCCACGACGCCGTCCACGTCGGTGTTGTCTCCCAGGACTCTCCCTTCGACTCCCCAGAACGTGTTGCAGCTCCCCAGCCCGGTCACCCGGGTGCTGGGTTCGTCGAGGGCGCCGGCGGCAGTTTCCTTGTGGGGCACCGTGACGTTGCCGCCACCTCCGGCGCGGGCCAGCACCCGGATCAGGGCCGGCAGGTCTGCGGCCGGAGTCTTGAGCGCCACGTACACGGCGTCCAGTCCCAGCGCCCGGAAGGCGGCGTTGTGCATCGCCGGACTGAGCGAGTGGGCCACCGGATCTCCCAGGATCGCAAAGACCCGCGTGTTACCGCCGATCACGGAGCCGCTCCTTCTCCAGCCGGGCCGTCACCCCGTCGAGCAACTGATCGAGTTGGGTCCAGGTCTCGCGATAGCCCTCGAGATCCCCGCCGAAGGGATCGTGGACCTCGGCGCCGGCCCCTTCCTCTCCGGCGTACTCTCCCAGCAGCACCGCATGCGGCTCCCCGCCCAGCTGTTCGATCCGCGCCCGGTGATGGTGCGCCATGGTCAGGGCCAGGTCCGCCTCACCGAGCACCTCCCGCGTCAGCAGGCGGGCGCGGTGGCCGGAGAGGTCCACACCGTGTTCCAGGGCCACCAGATAGGCGCCCTCGCTCGCCGGCGCGCCGTCCCACGCGCCGGTCCCCGCGGACGCGACGGTGACGCCGTCAATGCCGCGCTGGCCGAGCTTGAGCCGGAGCAAGGCCTCCGCCATGGGACTGCGGCAGGTGTTTCCAGTGCAGATGAGGAGTATCCGCATAGAGAAGCGATCCCGAATGGTGTCAGGCTCAGCCGCGGCCGGCTCGGCGCACCGGCCTCACGAGGCACCCGCCCCGCCGGCCAGCATCCCCCGAACGAGCAACTCCGCCACCCGGAGGTCCTCTTCGGTGGTGATCTTGAAGTTTAGCACCGATCCGGGCACCAGCCGGACCGGCCGGCCGATCCCTTCGACCAGCATGGCATCGTCGGTGACCGGCAGGCGCTCGGCGCGGGCCCGGGCGTGGGCCTCTTCCAGCACCGCCCGCGGAAACCCCTGCGGGGTCTGCGCCCGGTAGAGCCGCTCCCGGGCCAGAGTGCGGGCCACCCGCACCGGCCGCGCCGGCCCGCCTGCTGCATCGGGCGCGGTCTCGGCCTCCTTGAGTGTATCACCCACGGGAAGCGCCGGCACGGCGGCCTCCCCGCTCCGGGCCGCGGCGATCACCGCATCAATGAGGGCGCGGTCTACCAGCGGGCGGGCGGCGTCGTGGACCAGCACGGTGGCACAGGTGGATGGCAGGGTGGCCAGGGCGTAGGCGACGGAGTCATTCCGTTCCGCGCCGCCCGCCACCACGGTGAGGCTCCCGCCCAGCAATTCTGCCAGCCAGGCGGCGGGACGCATGGCGTCCGCTGCCGGGAGGGCCACCACCGTGTGGGCTACCTCGGGGTGGGATGTGAACGGCCGCAATGCACGGAGCAGCATCGGCACGCCGCCGATCTCCCGGTATTGCTTGGGCACCGACCCGCCCACCCGGACACCCTGCCCGGCGGCGACGATGATCACCCCGATATCATGAGGCAAGCGCACCCACCAGCTGGTCCAGCTGATCCAGCCCCACCACGGTGAGCCCGGGAACCTTGGCCGTGCCCCGTCCCGAGGCAAACACCCGCCGGAAGCCCAGCCGGCTCGCCTCGGTCAGGCGCCGCTCGAGCGCCGCCACCGGACGGATCTCCCCGCCCAGTCCCAGCTCCCCCAGAAATAGCGCGTCCGGTGGCGCCGAGCGGTTGAGCACGCTGGAAATGAGGGCGGCCGCGACCGCGAGATCCGCGGCCGGTTCTGTCAGGCGCACCCCCGCCGTCACCTGGACGAACACATCCAGGTCGCTGAAGGAGGTGGCGGCCCGCCGCTCCAGCACCGCGAGAATCACGGCCAGCCGCTTCTGGTCCAGCCCGGTGGCCACCCGCTGGGGCGTGCCGAAGCCGCTCCGGGCCGCCAGCGCCTGCACCTCCACCAGCACCGGCCGGGTCCCTTCCATGAGTGCCGTCACGGCGCTGCCGGTGGCGCCGGCGGCCCGCGCGGCCAGAAACAATGCCGACGGGTTGGGCACGCCTTCCAGCCCGTGCCCGGTCATGGAGAACACGCCGATCTCGTCCACCGATCCGAACCGGTTCTTGGTGGCCCGCAGCAGCCGATGATCCAGCGTGGCCTCTCCCTCGAAATACAGCACCGTGTCCACGATGTGTTCGAGCGTCTTGGGACCGGCGATACCGCCGCCCTTGGTGACGTGTCCCACCACGATAACGGCGGCACCGGTCTCCTTGGCAAAGCGCATCAGGCGGGCGGCGCACTCCCGGACCTGGCCCACGTTGCCCGGCGCGCCCTCGAGCGAGTCGGTATAGATGGTCTGGATCGAATCGACGATCAGCAGATCGGCGCCCAGCGTCTGGGCCGCCTCCAGCACCGCCTCCAGCCGGGTCTCCCCCACGACGTGCACCGGACCGGCGTCCTCCAGCAGCCGGCCGGCGCGGAGCCGCACCTGCTCGGGACTCTCCTCACCGCTGGCGTACAGCACCCGCTTGCCCGTGCCCTCCAGCCGCGCCGCCGCCTGCAGCAGCAGCGTGGACTTCCCGATCCCGGGCTCGCCACCGACCAGGGTCATGGACCCGGGCACCAGACCGGAGCCCAGCACAAAGTCCAGTTCGGGGAGTCCCATGGACCAGCGGACCAGCCGGGACTCCTCGATGTCCCGGAGCCGGGTGGGCACCGCGATCCGGCCGGTGGGACTCCGGCTGGCGCGCTTGCCCGGCGGTGTCACCGTGACCGGCTCTTCGGCGATGGTGTTCCATTCGCCGCAGGCCTCGCAGCGGCCCGCCCACTTGGGGTGGTCGTGGCCGCATTCGGTGCAGCGATAGACGGAACGGGGTCTGGCCATGGGGAAGGATATATCCGGAGGGAGGAAACTCAGTGGCTCGGCCGGCGGCCGGCGGCGTGGCTACTCGTCGCCGCCGTTATCAGGGCGTCCGTTACCAGGACGTTTGGAGGCGTTCTCGAAGCGGGTGATCTCTTTCCGGAAGTAGAGCTGCACCTGTCCGGTCGGGCCGTTGCGATTCTTGGCCAGATCCAGCATGGCCTTGCCCTCGATGTCCTTGCCGTCTTTCTCGGCCTTTTCTCGCAGGTCGTAGTACATCTCCGGCCGGTGGATGAAGATGACCAGGTCTGCATCCTGCTCGATGGCGCCGGAATCCCGGAGGTCGGAGAGAATCGGCACCTTATCGCCGCCGCGCTGCTCCGATGCGCGCGAGAGCTGCGACAGCGCCACGACCGGTATCTCCAGCTCCCGCGCCAGCGCCTTGAGCGAGCGCGAGATGTCGGAGATTTCCTGCACCCGGTCCTTGGCATACGTCGGACTCCGCATCAACTGGAGATAGTCCACCACCACCATCCCGATATTCTCTTCCAGCCGGAGCCGCCGAGCCTTGGAGCGCATCTCGAGCAGGGTGAGCGCCGGGGTGTCGTCGATCCACAGCGGGCAGCTCGACAAGAACCCCGCCGCCCGGGCCAGCCCGGTAAAGTCCGAGTCGGTCAGGTTACCCTGCCTGAGCCGGCGGCTCTCTACCCGCGCCTCCGCTCCCAGCAGGCGCTGCACCAGCGCCTCCTTGGACATTTCCAGCGAGAAGATGGCCACCCCGCCGGTGGTACTCTCCGGCTGCAGCGACTCTGCCGCGGCGTGCGCGGCAACATTCAGGACAAAGGCCGTCTTGCCCATGGAGGGCCGAGCCGCCACGATGACCAGCTCTGACGCCTGGAACCCCAGCGTCAGCTCATCCAAATCTCTAAACCCGCTCGGCACACCGGTAATCGCCTGCTTGCGTTCATGGAGCTTTTCTATGCGCTCCATCGCCGGCCACAGCATCTCCTTGAGCCGGCTGAACCCCTCCGCCTTCTGATACTGGGATATCTGGAAGATCCGTGACTCGGCCTCATCCAGGAGCTCGCTGGCGGGGAGCCCGCCGCCATAGGCCTGGGAGACGATCGCCGTGGACGCCTCGATGAGCTGGCGCAGCACCGCCTTCTCCCGGACGATGGCCGCGTGGGCTTCCAGGTTGGCGGTGGTGACCGCGGCATCGATCAGTTCGGCGAGGTAGCCTTCTCCGCCGGCGGCCTCCAGCTCTCCCTTGTTCTCCAGCTCGTCGCGCAGGGTGATGTGGTCGATGTTGACCCGCCGCTCCACCAGCCGGCGCATCGCTCGGAACACCCGGCGGTGCCCCTCGCGGTAAAAGAGCGCGTCATCCAGCAGCTCGGCGCCGCGGAGCGCCGCGTCGTTGTCGAGCAGCATGGCGCCCAGCACCGCCTGCTCCGCCTCGTTGCTCCACGGAGCGCCACGGACGGATTCCTGATTCGGTGCGACCATGGTGCCGGCGTCGCGGTCCGGTGAATTCGAGATCATTGTGTTGGGAGCGGGCGGAGAAGCAGTGTCGCGGCGATCGGACCAAGCTTAGACAATTCGACCGGCCGTGGCAACGGAGGATTAAGCACGAACATTGCCCACAATGAGTTCACACCCCTCAACAGACTTGTCCCCAGAGTTCTCCACGACCTGGCCGGACGAAGTGCTCAGGACGCCGCAGAGGGAGAGGGGTCGCCGGGCGCTGGAAGGTAGCGCTCCGGCAGGCGGCCTCTGCGCGCCTTCGATGTTCCCCTAGTGTCCAGTAACAGTGGTTCGCAAGATAACTCATGCCCCATGGGCCTGGAGGGTCCGCTGCGCGAACCGGGCGATGCTGGCAAGGATCTCGTCGGCGGTCTTGGTCCAGACGAACGGCTT
>Ga0163144_10000627_pt1 | contig 82580 bp, 76 predicted proteins | sample OliLak19BULKMAT1_FD_123175 | JGI IMG/M metagenome (GOLD analysis project Ga0163144, IMG submission 123175) | Freshwater microbial mat bacterial communities from Lake Vanda, McMurdo Dry Valleys, Antarctica - Oligotrophic Lake LV.19.BULKMAT1 | ecosystem: Environmental > Aquatic > Freshwater >... | reverse complement strand
TGGAAAGACACGACCATTGATACCAAGAAACATATGGGCGTTCTCGCTCAAGATGTTGAGAAAATCTTTCCCGACGCGGTTCACGGGAAAGAAGGCGCTAAAGGGGTTGATTATCCGTCTCTGCTTGCTCCTTTGATCGAGGCGGTTAAAGAACTTAAAGATCAGAACGACGTTCTTAGTCAACAGCTTCAGGCCCAATCTTCACAAATTCTTCAACAGCAGCAAAAAATCGACTCTTTACAAAAATCGCTGGAATCCAAAGAGCCGGCTTTAAATCCGTAGGAGTTTTTTTGAAAAAAATATATTTAGTTTTATTTTTAATGATGTCGTCGACCCATGCCGCTGATGCGGCTCCCGGTCCCTGCGCCGCGGCAGGAGTACAACGTTACGACGCCGTTAACAGTGTTATGGAGTTTTGTGACGGAGTGAATTGGCGCATGATAGGGGCACCGAATAAGATCATCGCGGCTTGCGCAACAGCTACGGGTCAACAAATTTATAACTTCGGGACCGATGGGATGGAATACTGCAAGAATGCCGGAACAAAAGCCTATTTTAATACCAACTGCGCCATAACCACCGATCTCTGTACATTGCCAGAAAAAGGCACCCAGCGTTATAATACAGTCCCCAACCCTGATATTATGCAGTATTGCAATGGGGCGAACTGGGTCAATATGACCAGCACCCCTAACAATCCCTGTTGTCCCGACGGATTTATTCCAGTACCAGCAGATGCCTTAACGGGCGCAAATTATGATTTTTGTGTATCGAAATATCATATGAAAGCCACGACCAACGCCGGAGCAAGTGTCAATGGTTATAATCTGGCGGATAAAAACAATCATTTCCCGGTTTCACGACCTGCCCATACACCCTGGACCGGGTTAGATTTTAATGATGCTGAGGATGAATGCGATATTTTCAACGGCGATTATGATTTCCATATCATCACCAATGCCGAATGGATGACTATTGCTAAAAGCATCGAAAATAATACGCTAAATTGGTCCGGGACAGGAGTGATAGGGGCAGTTGGGGCCTATATCCCGCGCGGCCATAGCGATGGCAATCCTAACAATGCCATCCAAGCACCGTCGGAACCAAATGCTTTACTAGGCTGCGATGGTATTAATAACCTCAATTGCGATGACCCAACTAATCCGAACTTCCGTCAAAAACGGACTTTAGTGTTATTAAATGGCCAGACCATATGGGATTTTGCCGGAAACGTCAACTCATGGGTCGCAAGTGATCTTGCCGGAAGTTCCTTGAGCTACCCGCGGACAGTTTGTAATCCTCTTGTCAATCCCTGCACGCTAGAACTTAACGCCAACTACAGCATGAATGCGATGACAGGAAAATATGTCACCATTTCCGCCCCCTTCATGTATCCGCCTAATCCTTTGCCTACGACCAATGAACTTGGTTTTCTTCCGGCGAACGATGCGGTTTGGGCCACAGGGATCAACTATGGGGCCGGACTTTATAGTCAAAGGGGTTTTGGGATGATCACGTGGCTCGGGCGTAACTTCGGCGACCCTGCTTTTTCTCCACAAACCATACCGTACCGCGGAGGATATTACGCACAATCTAATGCCCCATCAGGAGAGAAACCGGGAGGGATTTATTCCATTTGGATTGATCTCAATAGAAATACTGCCGCCCCAAATATTGGTTTCCGCTGTATTTATAGACCGACCTATTAAAAACCTGAAATCCCGTTGCAGTCTTACGAATTTTGATTAATATAGATTTATATTATTAATCATAGGAGACATATGGCATTTACAGATTTCATGAATAGAGTCAGACAGTGGGACACACAAGCCGCCCGCTGGATGATGCGTCACTTCTACATCCTCTTTTTCGAACTCGTCCTGCTTGTGATTTTCTGCTTTTTCCTCTGGGGAACTTATCGCACCATCGACCTTTCGCAAAAAGCCGCCGAAAACAATATCTTAGAACAACTCATGGTCCAGCAAACAACCGGGACCTCCATCATCATCATTCTCATGCTTTTAAATTCCTTTTGGATGCTGTATATGTTCAGCGAAGTGACCCGTTTACGGACAATTCTTAAGGACATTTCTTTTTATCAATCCCGTCGGAAACCCAACGAAAAATAAACTAGGGTCAGTTGTTTTTATGTTAGGGGCGAGTTTGATTTCGTTTGCCGGTGAACTAGATTCTTAACCATAGTTCATTGCAAAAAAAACCAACTGTTTGAGCCACGGAACATAGCAACAACTGACCCTAAAAATATTCCTGATACAATTCCATTAATTTATCAGAAAACTTTTGCTTAATACTCATCTGGCCTTCTTGCGCGGAAATAATCCCACGCCCACGCATCATTCCCGACTGCGCCAATCCGACTGCACCAAAATATTTCGCCGCATGCGGCAAACGCTTTGCGGTGATATTCAATTTACCGATCTTAACCGACATTTTCGCCGCTTGTTCAATACGTTCTTCCAGACCCGGCAAAAGTGACCCGCCTCCGGCCATGACGATCCCCGCTTTAATTTCTCCAATGAGACTTGAGCTGTTGACCGCCTGCAAAACCATTTCCACGAACCGACTGACTGCCGGCTCCAAAGCCTGGGCAATGATTTCTTTTTTGATCGGAGTATAACCGTCTTCGTTCTTGATGAGAATTTCTTCGTCGCTGCGGCTTTCCGAACTCAAAGCAAACGCGTATGACTTTTTGATTTCTTCGGCCAAGTCAAAATGAATTCCCAAACGATTAGCGATACTTTGGGTCAAATGCTCGCCTCCGAGCGGAATGTTAACAACATATTTTAGAAATCCGTCTTTAAAAAGCAAGATGTCAGTCATCGCCGTTCCGATGTCGACCAACGCACAGCCTTGGCGGCGATGATACTCACTCAAACTGGCTTCGGCCGAGGAATACGAGGTATAAAAAACATTACTGACATCAAAACCGGCCTGATTGACCGCTTTGACCAAATTTTGTAATAAAACATTCTTGACCAGAATCAATAATGTCTGCACTTCCATCTTGCGTCCATAAAGACCAAGCGGATTTAAAGCAGTATTCACATCATCGACTTTGTAATACTGCGCAAAATTATGCAGAACGTGTTCATCCATGGTCGCGCCGAGAACCTTGGCCTGGTCTTTGACTTTGCGCACGTCGGCGTGCGAAATGACTTTGCTGCCGCGTTCCAAAAGCGGGATGACCGCGTTAGAATAATGCTTATTAATCAATTCTCCGCCGACGCCGAGTTGAATGTCTTTAAGCTTGATCCCGGTTTTACCCAGAAGGCCGGCAATCGTCAAGTGGATACATTCCGCAAGTTCGCCCATGTCCGTCAACGAAGCGTTTTTAAAACCGGCCGTCTTGGATTCATAAACCCCTAGCAGTTCGGGAGATTGATTGGCATGATCTTTGATCAACGCCGCTTTGACGGTTTGCGTCCCGAGGTCAAATCCGCAAAAATATTTTTGTGAAACAATCTTTCTAAACATTATTATTTAAACCCCTCTACCCTTTTGCTTCCTTTTAAAATAATAATATTTTATTTCTGCAAGAAATGAAATATCGCTTATTTTTTTCCCAATACCGGTTCCCTAAAACGCAGATCAATATAATTGACTTCTTCTAGTTTAATCTTTCCTTGCGACATCACAATACCAAGCATCATAATTTTTTGCTGCACCTTGTCTTCAGCAAGAATAACCTTTAATTGATTGGCCAGAACACCTTTTATTTCGGAGAGATTGGTCAAATCCAGACTGACCACCGGCATTGATTCCAATTTAGGGTTGTCTTTAACCGCCTGAATAATAGAAATCGCCAGCGTCAAATCGGGATGATGCAGCGGTTTTCCGGCAGGCGGCACTTGTTCAAAAGTCAATCCGGTGATAATCGGCAACTTGGTATTTGGCGGAGCAGAAAAACTCAAGACCGTACCGGCTTTGTCTACCAAGATTTTTTTACTTTTGAGGACCACAACCGCAAACGGATCACGACGGACCGCATCAATATAAATAAGGTCAGGGAACTGGCGGTAAATTCGCAAATGGTCGATCTGCGGATATTCCGATTGCAATTTGCGCTGCACATACGCAAGGTCGACGTCAAAAATGCTTTGTCCGATCAAACGGTCAAGCGTATGGGTACGAATAAATTGCAAGGATTGCTGCGAACCCACTTTTTTAACTTTAAAAATCGGCGAGCTACGCATGTAATTGACGGTCACCTGCCACAGCGCAAAAATCACAAAAGCCACACACACTGCAATCATGAAATATTGCAAAATCTTAACGGCAATCTTTTGGTTCTTTACGTCTACTTTTTTAGCCATACCAAAATTACTTTCTCGATAATTGCGCCCGTAAAGCAGCAAAGCCCGCCAGCTTCACGCATAGTTGTTCAAAACTGATATCCTGTTCCAGCGCCGCTTTCGGCAAAAGGCTCATTTCGGTAAATCCCGGAATTGTGTTAATTTCCAGAAAGTAGGCCCGACCTTGAGCATTGAGAATAAAATCGGACCGAGCCATATCGCGGCAGCCGGTCAAGGCAAAAACTTTTTGCGAAGTTTGCTTAATCGCGCGGGCCTGTGACTCATCGATCTGAGCCGGAACAATGTAATGACTCAGGCCTTTTTGATACTTCGCGGTAAAATCAAAAAATTCGTGCTGCGGCTTGATTTCAATAAGTGCTAAAGCCTGTCCGTCACCAGGGTGACCTAATCGGCCGAGAATTCCCGACGTCAGTTCTCTTCCGGCAATATATTTCTCAACTAAAATCTGCGGACCGAATTCAAAAGCTTTTTTAATAGCGGCGTTAAACTCTTCCGGCTTATGGACGATCGTGATCCCGATACTAGAACCTTCGCCAGACGGTTTTACGACCACCGGACAGCCGCCAATATTCTTTAAAAATTCACCAGTTTTATCCTGTTCATTTTTGGTTAAGACAAAAAATGGCGGAACCAGAATTCCGTTCTTCTGCAAAAGGCTTTGGGTCGCGGCTTTGTCCATGGCCAGACGACTGGCTTGCGGATCGGAACCGGTATAAGGAATGCCGGCCTTATCGAAGATGGCCTGGATAGTACCATCTTCACCAAACTTGCCGTGCAAAACGAGAAACACAATATCAACGCGATTGTCGCGCAGTTGTTTTAGAATTTCCGCTTCATCGGTGGTTTGTAAATCAATGGCGACCGTGTCGCAGCCGCAATGACTCAGCGCGTTAAAAACCCCTTTGCCGGATTTGAGCGAAATCTCCCGTTCCGACGAGCATCCGCCCATTACGACCCCGATGCGTCCCAAATTTTTAACGGAAGAATTGTTCGGGTCCATTATTTCGATCCGGTGGGTTGTTTTTGCAATTCTTTAAAAAGGTCTTCCCCGACGCGATAAATATCTCCGGCCCCGAGAGTTAAAACTAAATCTCCCGGACGGACGATCCGCAATAAATGGGCCGCAATGTCTTCTTTTTTTAAATAAATTGCATCTTTCTGGCCATCCCTGCAGATCTTTTCTAATAAAACTTCTGAAGTAATTCCCGGAATCGGCTCTTCACTCGCGGCGTAGATATCAGTCAGGATCAACGTATCGGTCTGACTCAAAGCTTTGACGAAATCTTCCATCAAAAACTTTGTCCGGCTATAACGGTGCGGCTGAAAAACTGTGATCAAGCGACTTTTCTTAACCGAGTGAGCAGCTTTCAACGTGGCAATGATTTCGGTCGGGTGATGGCCGTAATCGTCGAAAACTTGGATGTCGTTGGCGGTACCCTTGCGTTGAAAACGTCGTTTAACACCGGCAAAACTTTTCAAACTCATACGAATGATTTCGGGCTCAATGCCTAAACGCAGGCCCAGCGTAATGCAGGCCATGGCATTAAGAATATTATGCTGACCGGGGATCGTGAGCTGAAAACGCGGCAATTTTTTATTTTTAAAAACACATTCGAATTCCCAGTAGCACTGTTCATTATTAACAAATTGCATCGACTCGGTATGCAGATCGTTAACCGACGAAAATCCATAGGTCAAATATTCACGGTTGCTCTTTAAAAGTATTTCTTTTAAACGGGTGTCGTCGCCGCAGCCGATCAAAAGACCTTCGGGCTGAGTACGGGCCACGAACTTTTCGTAAGCTTTAACGATGTTGTCCCAGGTGTGGTAATAATCTAGATGTTCAAAATCAATATTGGTGATGATCGAGTATTGCGGATTGAAATACAGGAAAGATCCGTCGCTTTCATCGACTTCCGCAACGAAATATGTTCCGCCTCCGAGATTAGCATTATACGATTGGCCATTGAGGATTCCGCCCACGGCCGTAGTCGGATTCAGTCCGGCATCGAGCAAAAGATGGGAAACCATTGAGGTGGTCGTCGTTTTGCCGTGTGCGCCTGCGACGGTGATCCCGACGTGATTATCCATAATCTGCGCAAGCAATTCAGCGCGGCGAAGAACCGGGATCCGCCTGTCTCGTGCGGTTTTGAGTTCTGGATTTTCAGCTGCGACCGCCGAAGAATACACCACATAATCGGCGTCTTGCACATTTTGGGCCTGATGCCCGATCATGACGATCGCGCCCTTTTCCCTCAGCATGGCAGTCATAGCACTGTCTTTAAGGTCCGAGCCACTGACCTGATGACCTTTGTCGATCATTAAAGACGCCAAGGTCCCGACTCCAATTCCACCGATTCCGATAAAATGATAGTGCATAATTATTTATTTTGCGATTTGATATAATCTATCCACCGGTCGTTAAGTTCCGCGATGGTACGGAAACGTCCGTAATTATTGTACAAAGCTTCTTCAAACGGTATCCCGTCGCTGAGTTTACGACAGAAATTTTCAAAACGGCTTTCGCCTAATTCAACTATCATATAATACACAATTGAAGCCGCTTGCGCATAGAAAATATTGATGATTTCCTGGTCTTTCTCAGCTCTCAAACGTTCAAAAGTCATATCGGTGAGCGGCAAAAATTTTCCAGCTTTCATCGCGTTTAAAACTACTTTATTAGCACCCCAACGTTTCGCTTTTTCCTGATACATCGCCACACCCTCATCAAGCCAGAGCGGAATGGGATTATTGCCGATAAATTCGCGAAAAATGATGTGCGCCAATTCATGCGGCAATGTGGAATCGAAAAACCCCGCCGCAGACGGATACGTCCGGATTTCTTTGCGGGCTATATTCGCATGTCCGCTCGACCAGCCCATATTTTTGGCATCAATCGTGTAATCGTCATGGTCGTTATAAATATAAATCGCAACCCGGTTTTCGTATTTCCATCCGTTGTAACGAATAAAACCTAAATTGCGGGGAATTTCATGATAAAGTTCCTCAGCGGTTTCCGAAACGCTCTTCACAAAATCCAAAGGCGCCTCCTTGTAATAAATCACAAAATGTGAGGAGTTGAGCTTACGCCAATTATCGGCCGCGTCCGCTCTTGCGGTCAAACCAAATATCAAGAACAAAGAGAGCACTACAGTTCTCTTCATGACTTTAACCTTTCGATCTCGTCGGCCAAAACCCCGGCGGCATCGGGACGGTAAATTCCCCGGTAGGCGTGAAGTGTTTCTTCTTTGGATTTATTTTGAGTCAACATACTTAAAAGTGCGGCTGATAATTTATCGATCGTTAAATCTTTTTCGTCAATGATAATGCTCATTCCTGTCTGCGCCAGGACCCGCGCATTTTCTCTCTGATGACCGCCGGCATAAGGGTATGGAATGAAAATGGTCCGTAATCCATAAGCGGCCAATTCCGTCAAGGTCATAGCACCGCAACGACTTACGGCCACATCGGCAATCGCATAAGCTTTATCAATTTCGTCAGTAAAACCGAAAACACAATGATGTATTCCGGCCTGCTGATAAGCAGTTTTACATTTTTCGACATCCTCCTCGCCGCAAATATGCATAACGCTGAATGTCGCTTTATTTTTTAAAACCACGGCGACGCGAAGCATTTCCTCGTTGATTCTCCGACTGCCTTGACTACCGCCTAAAACGAGAATGACGGGAGAACCTTCCGGTAAAGAGAATTGCGCAAGAATGGCCGAACGTTCAAAGTGCGTTAGAATCGGGCGCAACGGACAGCCCGTTACAATTGTTTTGCCTTCCGGCAAGCTACGTTTGGCTGCGTCAAAACCGACCGCGATCTTTTTCACAAAAAATGACAAGAGCTTATTGGCTTTGCCCGGAAGAACATTCTGTTCCTGAATCATCGTCGGAAAACCCTGCAGGACCGCAGCGAAAACGACCCAAAAGGAACCGTATCCGCCGAAACCGGCAACGACATCCGGCCGGACTTTCCTTAAAATTTTCCCGCATTCAAAAAAAGACTTAAGTGAAGCCGTAAAAAATGATCCGAGGGCAGAGACCGACTTCGCAGAAAACCCTTTGGCACTGATTTCGTAAAACTCAAAACCTTCCGCGGATAACCGGGACCCGCCTTGTCGAAAAACACCGGCAAAAACAATGTCGTGTCCACGGCGTTTCAATTCCCGCGCCGTGACCAGCGCCGGAATAATGTGTCCCCCGGTCCCCCCTGTGGCGATTAAAATTTTCAAGAGCATTCGTCCACGCGCGAAATGTTAAGTAAAAGGGCAACGAGCATCATATTGACGACCAGCGCAGATCCGCCGTAGCTGATAAACGGCAGGGGCAATCCCTTTGTCGGCAAAGCACCGATGGTGACGCCGACGTTGATGACGGCCTGTAATCCTAAAATACAGACGATCCCGACCGCCAAGTAATATCCGAATGGATCCTGTACTCTTTTAGCAATCCGTGCGCCCTGCCAAATAAAAGCCCCAAACAAAAGAATGACGGTGAAGGCACCCACGAATCCCATTTCCTCGCCGATAATAGATAAAACAAAGTCAGTATGCGCGGCGGGCAGATAGAAAAGTTTCTGAATGCTATGTCCTAAACCGACACCAAAAAGACCACCGGATCCGAAAGCGATCTGCGATTGTGTCAGTTGGAAGCCGGCCCCTTGACTATCCTGCCAGGGGTTCAAAAAGGTCGCAATACGTGCCCATCGGTAAGGAACTTTTACAACAAGAAAATAAAAACCCGGAATGGCCATTAACGCCAGGACTCCCAGATACGCGATCTGGCCTCCAGCAATAAAAAACATGATAACCACGACCGCACCGATCAAAAATGCGCTTCCCAAATCTGGCTGTTTCAAAATCAATGCGCATACCACACCCAAAACCATCATTAAAGGCACAAAGCCGCGGCGAAAACTTTTCACATCAAATGATTTTCGCGACAAGAAATCCGCCGCATAAACAAGCATCGCAATCTTTGCGAATTCCGTCGGTTGAAAATTAAAGAAACCCAACTTGAACCAGCGGCGGGCGCCATAACTCGCCTTTCCAATGTGCGGAACCAAAACCAGTATCAGCAACAAAATGGTAACAAGCAAAATAGGTTTAGCAATTTTACGCAGGTCTCTATAATCAAGCGACATGATCACGCCGGCAAAAACAAAACCCATGGCTAAAAAAATTACATGGCGTTTCAAATAATAAAAGCTGTCCCCCTTCCCCTGCATGGCATAAATCCCACTCGTGCTGTAAACCATGATGACACCCAGACAAATCAAGGCGAGGCAAATCGTAGCGACGGAAATCCGAAGTTCACGCATATTATTTTTAATCCTTAAACTTACCGTCTTTGCGGGGACGCACGCAGTGGTGACGAAATCTTTATTTTAAATTCTGGACGATGGTTTTAAACGCACGGCCGCGTTCTTCGAAATTTTTAAACATATCGTAACTTGTACACATGGGCACCAGCATGGCCACATCGCCGGGATTAGCGACTTTGCGGGCATGTGCGACCGCATCTTCGAGAGTCACACATTCCTCTAACTTCACGAAGCCGTCAAAAGCGGTACGCAATTTCGCACGCGCTTCCCCGAAAAGGATCATCTTTTTGACTTTTTCTTTAACCAAAGGGCGGAGGATAGAAAAATCTAAATTCTTATCACGGCCCCCACAGATCATAACAATCGGCTGCGAAATACTTTCCAACGCCCAACGTCCTGCTTCCACGGTGGTCGCTTTGGAATCATTTATATATTCCACTCCGTCGAGCATGCGGACTTTTTCCATACGATGTTCGACCCCTTTAAAAGCACGAATTTCCTGTAAACAGATATCGAGGGGCAATCCCAAAACTTTCGCAACGTTGAGAACTGCTAAATGATTGGGATTAGTAATCCCTTCCGAAGCAAATTCTCCTTCATTGAAAAATGAAATATGCGATTTAAGTTCAGCCGCAGCTTTTTTGACCCATTCATCCTGGGCGTTAAGCACGGCAAAATCGTTGCGACCTTGGTTTTCAAAAATGCGTTTCTTAGCGGCGAAGTATTCTTCGATATTGCGATGACGATCTAGGTGATTTTGCGTAAAATTAAGAAAAACGGCGACATGCGGCCGAAATGTTTCAATCGTCTCCAATTGAAAAGAACTGATCTCGGTCACAAAATAATCATAATCCGCACTCTGTGCCACAAATTCGGCAAAGGGATTGCCGACGTTCCCGCACAAGCAGGCTTTTTGTCCGCTGGCATTAAGCAAAATATTAATGAGGGTCGAAACCGTGGTTTTTCCGTTAGAACCGGTCACGGCGATGATCGGCTTCGTGCATAAACGCGCCGCTAATTCAATTTCACCCCAGACGGGAATAAATTTATTCCGCGCCCATTGCACCGGCAGTGCGTCAATGCGAACACCAGGACTTAGGACAACAAGATCACTTTGTTGAATAAAGTGTTGCGTGTGACCGTTAAACTCAAATTCAATTTGATTCTGACGCGCCCAGGAACGAAAAGTTTCTCCGACGACGGACTCGTTGCCCGCTTCGGAGATTCGGACATTGGCTTTTAACTTTTTTAAAAGCCGCGCGCTGGCCTGCCCACTTTTGGCCGCACCGATGATGACCACATTTTTATTTTCGAAATTCATCAACGAATTTTCAATGTAGTTAATGTGAGCAGCGCTAAAATAATACCTAAAATCCAGAACCGGATCGTGATCTTAGATTCGGGCCAACCGCTCAGCTGCAAATGATGATGGAACGGCGACATCTTAAAAATACGCTTTTTCCGTGTTTTATACGAAGCGACCTGCAAAATGACCGACAAGGCTTCAATGACGAAAACGCCGCCGAGAATGACCAGCAGGAGTTCTTTTTTAATAAAAACAACAATGGCACCCAATGTACCGCCAAGTGCCAAGGATCCGACGTCGCCCATAAATACAGAGGCCGGATGACAATTAAACCAAAGGAATCCCAAGCTGGCCCCAAGAATTGCAAAACAAAAAATCGTCAATTCCCCGGTGCCTGGTAAGTACGGGATCAAAAGATATTCACTAAACTTCAAATGGCCGGAAATATAACACAGCACTGAGAGAGTAGCGCTCACGATCATGACCGAGCCGATCGCTAGCCCATCTATCCCATCGGTAAGATTGACCGCATTCGTTGCACCGACGATAACAAGCGCGACAAACGGAACATAAAATATACCTAAATCCAAGACCAACGATTTGAGAAACGGAATATCAATCTGCGTGTTGATGCCGGGATTCCAATACAGATAAGCGCCGATACTGCAGCCCCAAAGAATTTCCCAAAGAAATTTCGTGCGGGCACGAACGCCGCGATGCTTCCCTTCTTTCGTCAGCTTCACATAATCATCCACCCCACCGAGAATCGCAAAAAATAAACATGTCAAAAGCGTCAAAATAATATACCGATTGGACAGGTCGGCCCATAATAATACGGAAGCGACAATACTCCCGATGATAAAAACACCACCCATCGTCGGAATCCCTTCTTTGTCATTCTGAAATTTATCCAGATCGGGGCAGTCGTCGCGCTTAGCCCGTTCACGAATAGCCCGCGCTTTGGAGTATTTAATGAAGAGCGGGCCAATAATCAGACACAGTACAAAGGTCGTGACCGCTGCCATGGCTGAGCGGAAGGTGATGTATTTAAAAATATTGAATTCAAAATAAACCGACCGTAAGCTTGAAAGCCAATAGAACATTCTTATCTCCCTTATTTTTTGAATTCTCTTTTAATCTCTTTTACTTGCTTGTTCAAAAAATAATCCTAAGCCCCGCCGATTAGGCCCCGCTGGGGGTATGGGGCGAGGGATTATTCTTTTTTATAAATTCCACAAAACGTTCCGTGCGCATTCCGCGCGACCCTTTAACCAAAACAACATCTCCGGCGGTAAGATAATCTTTGATCTTTTCTTCAACCGCTTCGGGTGTCGCACCCTGAAAAATTTCGATGCGCGAGTTCTTCGCTTTTGCATTCAGTCCGATATATTTCGCAAACTTTCCGTAAGAAAAAATACTGTTTATCCCGGCGGCGGCGGCGCGCTCACCCATTTCACGGTGCAAACGTTTAGAATGTTCGCCTAATTCCAACATGTCCGCACAAATCAAGACTCGGCGTCCGCGGCATTCTTGCTTTGAAATCGCTTCCAATGCACTGCGAAAGGAAACCGGGTTGGCGTTATAAGTGTCGTCGATCACCAAAACTTTACCGGCCTTGACGTACGTCTGCCGTCCTGACTTTAACGAAAACTTCTTGAGCACCTTCTTAATATCCGGATAACTGACTTTAAACAACCGACCACAACAGATTGCGGCTAACGCATTGTAAATATTTGCCGTCGCTGTCCCCGATAAAATAAAATCGCCGGCACCACTGACCTTAAACTGGATATTATTCCCGATGACCATTACGGTCCGAGCTTGAAACTCTGATTTTTGCTCCAAGCCAAAAGAATAAACTTTGTTTTTCGTCTTGACCGGCACTTTTCCCAAAAACCGATCATCGCTATTCACAATCGCAACACCTTTATTTCGCAAAGCTTCGACCAGGGCAAATTTCTCTTTAAAAACATCGCCCGGTGTTTTCAATAATTCTAAATGCGACTCCCCGATGTTCGTCATGACCGCAACTGTCGGCTGGACAATCGAAGCCAACCAGGGAATATCACCCGGCCTATTCGTCCCTACCTCAAGAACAGCAATCTGGTCGGTTTTTTTCATTTTCAAAATCGTCAACGGGACACCAAACTGATTATTTTCTGTTCCGATATTCTTTAAGACCCGGTATTTGGCTTTCAAGACTGCGGCAATCATTTCTTTGGTGGTCGTTTTACCCGCCGAGCCGGTGATTGCAATGACCGGGATATTAAAACGCAAACGGTGAAAACGCGCGATATCCCCCAAAGCCCATGTGGTATCCGCAACTTTGACAATGGCGACTCCGGCAGGAACATTGGCCACACTGCGCGAAACAATCAGTCCGGATGCGCCTTTCTTAACGACGTCAGCGATAAAATCATGCGCATCATGCTTCTTCCCAACGATAGCAATGAAAAGGTCGCCTTTCTTAACTTCACGCGAATTCGTTATCACTCGGCGAATCCCCGATTTCCAGGAGCCTTGCAGTAATGTTCCGCGCGACGCTTCAATAATTTCGGCGATCGTAAATTGCGCCATTAATTCGCCTTCAAATGTTGTAAAACAATTTTGCGTTCATCAAACGAGACGGTTTTATCCTTAAAAATCTGGTAGTCTTCGTGGCCTTTACCGGCGATCAAAACCACTTCCCCACTTTTCGCCGAGTGCAGACTTTCCTTGATCGCCTCTTCACGATCTAGTATGACTTTATAATTTTTATTCTTAAACCCACCGAGAATATCTTTCGCAATCGCTTCTGGGTCTTCGGTCCGGGGATTATCATTGGTCACGATGGCAAAATCAGAAAGCCGCTCCACCACCGCCGCCATTTTGGGACGCTTGGTCTTGTCGCGATCGCCGCCGCATCCGAAGACCGTAATGATCCGTGTCTTCTTGACCGCGCGGATGCTTGACAAGACATTGTCCAAAGCATCTTCAGTGTGGGCATAATCGACAAAGACATGAAAATTTTGTCCGCCGTGGATTCTTTCTAAACGTCCGGGAACAACAGTGAGGCTTTCAAGCCCATTCTTAATCAGATCTAAAGGAATTCTCTCGCCGACACCGACGGCCGCCACGGAGAGAATATTATAAATGTTATGTCGCCCGATGAGGCGTGTTTTGATCGAAATTTTTCCGATCGGGGTAACCAAATCAAATGTTGTTTCATCGAAATTCAACGTAATATTTTCGGCAGTAAAATCTGCTTTGTTCTTGATCCCGTATGTCCAGACCGGTGCAGAGGCCATGCCGACCAGACGAAGACCAAATTCATCGTCGACATTGATAATAGATCGGCTAAACGGCGACAAATTCGTAAACAGTTTGGCTTTCGCCAAAAAATACGCCTCGCGGTTTTTATGATAATCAAGATGGTCACTGGTCAAATTCGTAAAGATGGCATAAGGGAAATTCAAACCTTCCACCCGGCGCTGGTCTAAAGCATGCGAAGAGACTTCCATCGCGCAATACTCGACTTCATGCTGAACCATCTGCATCAATAATTGAAAATTCTCAACGAGTCCCGGCGTAGTGTTCCCGGCTTTTAAAATTCTTCCGCCATAACGATGATTGACCGTGCCAATCACACCGCATTCTCTCGCTAACACGGAAAACAAAGCTTCTAAAAAATAGGTGATCGTTGTTTTTCCATTCGTTCCAGTAATTCCGATGAGACGTAGCTTTAGCGATGGGTGATGATAAAAATTGTTTAAGGCTTTCGCCAAGAAAGATTGCGGATCGTCGACGGCAATGGTGTGGACTCCGGGAGGAATTGTCGCGAGTGCGCCACCCAAATCGAATCCCTTGGAGACCACGATGACCTTGGCCCCTTTTGCGATCGCGTCATTAATAAACTGCGCGCCATGGGTTTTAGCTCCAGGCAAAGCAAAAAATAAATTCCCCGCGGTCACTTTTCGCGAATCCGTAGTGATAGCAGTAATTTCAAGGTCAGCGGAATCCTGGCTAACTTCAACTCCTGTTTCCATCACAATTTCAAAAAATTTCATCTCTTCCCTCTTATGATTTGATGTCTTGGGAGTCTAAATATTTTAAACTATCGACGACAATATCGCGAAACACCGGCGCGGCGACCGTCCCGCCGAAGTGGTCTGGCTTGGGATCATCAAACATGACAATAACGCTTAGACGTGGGTTTTCCACTGGGGCAAAGCCCATAAATGAAGCAAAGAAACTGCTCTGCGAGTAACGCCCATTAACGACCTTTTGTGCAGTTCCAGTCTTTCCGGCAACACTGATACCTTCGATCTGGGCCCTCTTTGCCGTCCCGCGATCGACAACGCCTTTCAAAATTTGTTGTACACGACGGGCCGTATCAACACTGATAACCCGGGAAACAACTTTCGGTTCCGTCCCTTCGATCAATTCATCATTGTTATCTTTGACATACTTTACAATATACGGCTTCATATAAACACCGTCGTTGGCAATAGCAGAAAGGGCTCCTAGTAACTGAATTGTCGTCGCCGTGATTTCCTGCCCTATTGGAATGTTACCAATAGATGTCTTAGACCACTGTGACGGCTTTTTCACCTGCCCGTCAACCTCGCCAATAAGATCAATGCCGGTTTTGTCCCCAAAGTGAAATTTCTTTTCATATTTATAAAATGTGTCCGCACCCATTTTTTGCGCGATTTTGGTGGTGCCGATATTGCTTGACTGCTCGATGACTTCACTAAACGTCAACCATCCATGTCCATGGTGATCATGCAAAATATGTCCACCCACTCTATAGCTGCCGTTTTCGCAAAAAATCTTATCGTCCTCTTTAAAAATCCCTTCCTCAATCCCCGCTGATGCGGCCACAATTTTAAAAATCGAACCCGGCTCATAAATCAAGGCATGCGCACGGTTGATACGGTTTTCAGGCGGAAAAGCGTCGACATTCGTTAAGTCATACGTCGGGCGATTCGCCATGGCCAGTATCTCACCGGTCTTAGGGTCCATGACTATGACGGTGGCCGCAATCGCGCGACTTTTAGCGAAGGCTTTATCCAAAGCGCGTTCAGTGATGTATTGGATCGTTTCATCAATTGTCAAGACGAGATTAAAACCGTCTTTTGGCGGAAGAAAGTTCTTCTCCAATAAAAGTTCGCGCTGTCGTGCGTCACGTAATATTTGCGAATAACCCGGTTCGCCCCGCAAATATTTATCGAATTTCAACTCAATACCTTCCAACCCCTTATTATCCATACCGGCAAAACCAATCACGTGGCTGGCCAAAGATTGATTCGGATAATAACGTTTGCTGTCTCTGACAAAACCGATTCCCTTAATTTTCTCATGCTTGATTTTTTCGACGAGTTCAAGCGAGACCTTTCGCATCAACCAGACGAAAAATTTATCGCGATTGAGTTTTTCGCGCATTTCATTAGGGCTGATTTTGAGGATTTCCGCCAATTGACGGGCCGCATTGTCTTTTTCCGCCGTCTTCATCCGTCTAGGATTAGCATAAATCGAATAGACCGTGACATTGACGGCCAACGCTCGCAATTTACGGTCGTAGATTGTCCCGCGCACCGGTTCGATCGGCACCGAATAGTTCTGCTGCTTTGCGGCCAGCGCCGTCAAATGCTCAGAACGGAAAAATTGGATCAAAAGCAATTTAAAAGTGAAATAGGACAGTCCTATAAACAGAAATGAAAAAACGAGGATAAAGCGCAGAGAACGTTTTTGGATATACACGTCAGAGACTCAGTGGGTTAAAACATTAACGACCAATACTCAGAAGTACAGTGCTAGCGGGCTCTTCTCCACGGCTTTAAGTCATCCGTCTTTTCCTCGGCGCGAGCTTCCGTCGGCGCTTTAAAGAAAAAGTTGAAAAAAGAATTCTGTTTCAGCGAAGCTGAATGTGAAGTAGGAGCCAATCCGGCTGATTCTACTGACGGGAAAGATTCTTTGCTGACGAGTTCAACGACACTTTGATTGTCTTGAAAATGCAATTGTGAACTTTCTTTAAGAAGATTATCGCCCAAATGGTTTGCCGACTTCAACTGAAGAATCTTATAAGCAATCACACTTGTGCTTTCGTTAAGCTCGATGATCTGCTTTTCTTTTTTCTTACCTTCGTAGGCAAGACTGACGATTTCCATCTGCATGTACACATAGATCAGCGCCAAGCCCGTCAGGACGACCATTACGCGGATTGATTTCATAAGTTTCATTTCTCCCCCACACAATTTTTTATTTCCCGAAAGAACAGCAGCCCCGCTCCGTAGGAGGCCGCCGGAATTACAATTTCTCAGCGACCCGCAAACGCGCACTACGACTGCGGGGATTGGTCTGCTCTTCTTGCGAGCTGACCGATAAAGGCTTTTTCAAAACGATTTTTATGGAGGCGGCTTGGCCTTCGCCCTCACGTCCTTCGCCCTCATGGGCAAACATACGAAATTTATTCTTCACGATCCTGTCTTCCAGCGAATGGAAGGAAATCACGCACAAACGGCCGCCGGTCTTTAAATACGGCACCATTTTGCTTAAGGCAATGTCGAGTGATTCGAGTTCCCGATTGACGGCGATACGGAATGCTTGGAAAGTCCGTGTTGCGGGGTGAATCTTTTGCCATTTCTGGCCCGACGGTATTGCTTTCAGAACGATATCAGATAAATCCTTCGTCGTCTCAATCGGACGAAGGGAACGCTCTTGCACCAAGCGGCGGGCAATGCGGTTATGCCACCGCTCCTCACCATAATCTTTCAAAATAAGCGACAGCTCTTTTTCCGACAAAGAATTGATCAGGTCATAGGCGGAAAGCCAGCTGTCCTGATCCATACGCATATCTAGTGGGCCATTGGCCTTTATACTAAATCCTCTTTGCTCATTGTCAAGTTGAAAGCTAGAAATCCCCAGATCAAGGACGATCCCATCGACATCATTGATCGAAAGACTATCGAGGACGCGGTCGATATTGCGAAAATCATCCTGCATAAAAACAATACGATCGTCGAGCGAAGCTAAATTCTTTTTTGCCGTTTCCAAAGACTGACGGTCACGATCGATCCCGATGATCTTTCCAGATGGGCCGACTTGTTGGGCCAAAAGACGAGTGTGCCCGCCCATACCTAATGTGCAATCGACACAGACTCCGCCGAGCGGCAGGGCCAGATACTCCACCACTTCTTTGTACATGACTGGAATGTGCGCGTCAGCTTGATCCATACTATTTTTCATCTCCTCGAAGAGCCAAGCGAATTGAACCATATCTTTACCCTATTTTATGAACTGATCATATTCTCGGCTATTTGTTCGAAGGATTCGCTCGAGGTGGCATAAAAACTCTGCCAGCTCTTAGTGTCCCAAATTTCGATACGATTAGAAACGCCGATGACGATCGCATCTTTTTTAACGTTGGCATAATCTTTTAAATATTGCGGGATGATAAAGCGTCCTTGTTTATCCGGAGCGACAGAAATGGCGCCCGAAAAAAACAATCGGTTGAAGCTGCGGGTTTCTTGTTTAGTAAACGGCTGATTCTTAAACTTCTGTTCCTGAATCCGCCATTCCTCCTCGGTGAACATAAAAAGACACTTATCCAAACCGCGCGTAATATAGAATTTCTCGATTCCGCTTTCTTTACAAATTTCGCGAAAACGCGCCGGCAAGATCAATCGTCCTTTGCGGTCAATTCCATGATTATATTCACCGTAAAACATTGTGTTGTCCTGGCGGAAGATTATTGAACCACTTTAAACCACTTTGCTCCACTACATGCATTATTCTAGTAATCCCTCCCCACCTTGTCAATAATAAATTTAGGGATTTTTCGACGGCACAACCGGTTGTAGCAAAACTATAAAGTGATCAATATGTAGTCGCCAAAATAACGATAGGGTGGCTGTGCCGTCATTGTTTTGTCTGTAGCCAGACTTTCGCTGAGGGAAGACAAAATGATGACGGCGCAGACAGGACCCGACCAACGTAATAGCTAATGATCTTTTTGAGGATTATTTACTTCGAAGAAACCACTTGCGAGAAAAGATGTCGTCTTTTTTCAATTGCGCGATGAGCGCAGCGCTAGACAGAAAATGCAGTTCATTGCGAACTTTATGCAAAAATTCAATGACGATTTCGTAACCGTACATATTTTTATTAAAATCAAATAGATGGACTTCTACATTCATACGTTCATCTTTATGAAAAGACGGACGCACGCCAACATTAGCCATTCCCTTAAAAACTTTTCCTTGATGACGGACGCGCACCACATAAACACCCTGCGGTGGCAATATTTCTCCTTGCGGAATTATATTTGCCGTCGGAAAACCAAGCTTTTTGCCTCTTTGGTCACCGCGGACCACGACACCAAACAAAGAAACGGGCCGGCCAAAAATATGCGCGGCGGTTTTTAAATCACCGATAGCAATGGCATCACGCGCAGCGGTGCTGCTAAATTCTTTATGGCCGCGTTTTTGCGTTTTGACACTCAAAACTTTAAAACCGTTTTTCTCGCCGGCTTGTTCAAAAATCGCAATAGTCCCGGCGCGATTTTGCCCGAAACGAAAATCATCGCCGACAATCACTTCTAACGGGGCAAAAGGTTTTAACAAATATTTTTTTATGAATTGTTCCGGGGCCAGACGGGAAAATGTTTTCGTAAACCGCACCACGACGACAATATCCACACCCAACGATTCGATTAACTTAAGACGATACGCCAGTGAAACAATCAACGGAAGATGATTTTCAGGACGAAGAACATGGACCGGATGCGGATCAAAAGTCATAACCACCGCGGTCCCGTTAAGAGCTTTGGCGCGGGAGACGGCTGTACGGATCAATAGCTGATGTCCAAGATGCAATCCATCAAAAACCCCGATCGCAACGACCGGATTCTTAAACTTCACTGCGACAGATTTAATATCGGAAAAAGTTTTCATCAATGAGATTGAACCATTACCCCGTCCAATCGCGGATGTGCTGCTCGGTCAAATTTTCCAAATCCACTGATTGCTCGATCGTAAACGGGCCGACCTTAGTGCGCTCGATCTCAGCGATACAAGCGACCGTGCCTAAGCGTTTGGCAAAATCCTCGGCGAGCTGGCGAACATACGTTCCCTTAGAACATTCCACATAAAAACGGGCACGCGGCAAATTAAAATCTAATAAATCGAGTTTATCAATATGAATTTTGCGCGGTTCGCGAACCACTTCGATTCCTTTGCGGGCCAATTCATACAAACGCTTTCCGTTAATTTTGACCGCGGAAACCATCGGCGGAACTTGCTCGGTGTCACCGACAAAATCTTTTAAGACATCTTCAAATTGTTCGCGGGTTAACTTATCGAACGGCATTTCCTGGGTGATCTTGCCTTGAATATCAGCGGTGGTCGTCTTAGTCCCGAAGATCATGGTCGCTTTATACGCTTTATCAAAGGCTTCAAATTTCCCAAAAAGTTTCGTCGACTTACCGAGCAGAATGACCAAAATGCCCGTTGCTAAAGGATCCAATGTTCCGGAATGTCCGACCCTTTTCATTTTAAAGATCCGCCGCACCCGCGCAACAACATCATGAGAAGTCATACCGGACGGTTTATTTAAAATCACAATTCCGGTCCGTTCATCGGCTTTACGGATTATCGTTTTTTTGTCAGTCATGATCATATTTTTCTCATTTTAAAATTTTTTTTAATTCCGCGAGAATACGTTCTCTGGCTTGTTTAATATTTCCGTCGATGACACAACCGCTAGCGCGACTATGTCCCCCGCCGTCAAAAATCGCGGCTAAACGTGCGACATCCACTCTAGTTTGCGATCGCAAATTGATGCGTGTTTTACTGGCGGTCTGTTCGGTCAAGATCGCAAAAACTTCGGCGCCCTTAATCGAACGCAAATAACTAAAAATCTTGTCACGCAGATCAAATTCTTCCGAAAACTTTTTAAAAGCACTGCGCTTTAACTCGATATAAATCACTTGCCCCTCGAAAGCGGAGTGAAAACGGCTCATCAGCTTAGTAAAATTTTCGATATCGCTCAAAGGAACGGTTTCGTAGAGGCGCTGATAATATTGGTTGACCGGGAGATCAAATTTCAAAAGATGACTAATGACTTCGTGGGTCCGGCTGGTCGTGTTTTCGTAACGAAACGAGCCGGTGTCCGTCATCACCCCCAGATAAAGCAGCATCGAAATATCTTTATCCAACTGGAATTTTGCCGAGAGAAGGAATTCAAAAATAATCTCCGCAGTGGAAGAGGCGCGTGGAACAACATGATTGATCGTACCGAATGAATCGTTGGTGATATGGTGATCGATGTTGATCAACGGTTTTTTTCGGTCGAGGACTTTATTGACCGTGCCGATTCTTCCCCGATCGCCACAATCAACAACAATCGCGACATCGTAGACATAAGACTTTTTCGTATTGACCTTCTGCACCATTTTTGCACCCGGCAAAAAAGAATATCTTTCTGGAACAGTGTCTTCGGCAAGAGCCAGGACCGTCTTACCTTTTTTCTTTAAATACATTGTCATCGCCAATTGCGAGGCCAAAGCGTCAGGGTCGGGGTTGACATGGGTGGCAACAATAAACGTTTTAAACTTGCGGATAGCTTGTGAAATTTGCAAGAAACTCATTCTTGCTCCGGAGATTTCTTTGATCCGTCGTCTTTAGATTGTTCGGCCTCTTGGGAACGGCGCTTGATTTCGTCGAGCGTCTGCTCAATACGATCGCTATGTTCAATCGAGCGATCATAAAAAAATTGGATTTCCGGCGTATAGCGCATGACCACTCTCTGCCCAACCAAACGACGGACAAAGCCGCGCGCGCTTTCTAACGCCTGTTCCACCCCGGTGCGGTCAGTCCCTAAAAAGCTGTAAAAAACTTTAGCATGCTGCAGATCACGGCTGACCTCGACATTCGTGACAGTCACAAATTTAAGACGAGGATCGCGCATTTCCTCAAGCAGCATCGTACTGATTTCCCGTTTCATCATTTCATTAATACGTTTAATACGGTCCATCTCGCTCTACTCCTTTTATTTAAACCCCAACCGTTGTGCCAACTGAATTTCGTCACACCGGTTCTTTAATTTCTCATCCACTTTATTTAACAAAAGCGTATGCAGCAACGCCCCCATTTCCCGTCCGGGCTTGATCCCTAAATGCTTTAAATCATTTCCGGTGATCTCGAGGCTGACCAAACGCCATTTTTGCAAAAAATCATCAATCCGAGAAGCCACTATAGTAACCGAAGTTACCGAACGAATAAAGGTAATTATTTCCAGATCCACAGGATCCAAAATCTCATAAATTTGGCTCGGTTTTAAGCGTGGAGTGCGCAATTTATGGATAATATCGGCCACCTCGCTAAGACCTTGCAGACTCATGAGTTCTTTGCCGGTTAGATGAAATTTCTTCGCGAAACGAATAATTTCCTCTTCCGAACTGCGGGAAAAGAAAGCCAGCAAATAAACGGTTGACCAATCGTAGGACTTAAAAAAGACTTTCTTTTTTAGGGTTGCGATCGTTTTTTCAACTTTGCCCAATGTTTTGACCGGCAACGTGAAGTGCGGCTGGACAAAACTTAATCCTCCCAGAGCACTCAGACGCTTTAATCCAAGCGATGGCGTCTTTTCAGCAAAGAATTTACGGAATTCCGTAAAATAGCGCGGCGACTTGACCGTTAAATAAACATGCTGCTTTAAAGCGGACTTCAAAAGACGTAATGTTTCTTTTCCAAACGTAAAGTCGAAGCGCGATTGAAAACGAACAGCTCGCAAAATCCGCGTCGGATCATCAACAAAGCTTTTGTCGTGCAGGATATGGATCTTTTTCTTCTGCACATCAACACGGCCGCCGTAAAAATCCTGCAATTCGCCGAAACTCTGTGGATTTAACATTATCGCCAATGCATTGATGGAAAAATCCCGACGAAAAAGATCATCTTTAATTAACCCGGCCTTAACCACCGGCAAAGCGCCCGGCTCCGGATAATGTTCACTGCGCGCCGTGGCAAAGTCAAGCAAGGTCCCGTCCGAAAGATTCAACGTCGCGGTCCCAAATTGTTCATAGACCGTCACTTTCGCCTTGAATAGCACAGCGACAACTTTCGCCAACTCAATGGCATCGCCTTCCACGACAACATCCAAATCCGTATTCGGCTGTTTCAAAAGCAAATCGCGCACGACACCACCAACGAGATAAACATGAAATCCAAGACGCTCCGCTTCGCGTCCAATGAATTGTAAATCAGAGTTGGCTTTTTTACCGAGCACAGAGGGATTGATTTTCATAATGTTATCCGCGCGGATGAAATTGTTTATGCACTGTTTTTAAGCGGTCGCGGTCGACGTGCGTATAAATTTGTGTTGTGGAAATATCGGCATGCCCGAGCATTTCCTGGACGGAGCGAAGGTCTGCGCCGTGCTGCAAAAGATGCGTCGCAAACGTGTGCCGCAAGGTATGCGGCTTGATCGTTTTGTGAATATTCGCTTTCTTGGCGTACTTCTTAATCAATTGCCAAATGAATTGCCGCGTCAATCGCGTGCCGCGCTGACCCACAAATAAATCCGATGACAATCTCGACTTTAAAAATTTAAGCCGCGCCGAATCGCAATATTTTTTCACCGCATCTCGTGAACGCTGGCCAATAGGAATAACGCGCTCTTTGCGCCCTTTCCCTAAACAACGAACATACCCGACGTCAAAATTAAGGTTCTCGACTTTTAAAGACGCCAGTTCAGAGACCCGCATACCGCTGGCGTAAAACAATTCCACAATTGCCCGGTCGCGGACTTGCTGCGGTTTCTTCCCTTGCGCGGCCGCGATGATCGACTCGACTTCCGCCTGCGATAAAATATCGGGGATTTTTTTCCAAAGCTTCGGGGTATCGACAAGATTGGTCGGGTCCGCAGGAGCTAAACGTTCCCGCACCAAAAATCGATGGAACATTTTGATCGCCGCCAGACTCCGGCAAATTGAACTTGTTGATAAACCGGCGTCTTTTTCGTGAAAAATAAATTCTGTGACATTCTCACGGCTGATTTTTTCAATCGTCTTAATTCCGCGCTCGTCTAATTGCGTGACATATTTGTTCAAATCCCGTCGATAAGCCAGCAAAGTATTGTCAGCCAAGCCACGCTCGACGGATAAATGATTGATGAAATTATCGATTAGATCATTCATGGTTTATGACACCGGCAACAATTGATCTTTGACTTTCTTCAAAGCTAGCGTGTCTTTGACACGGCGATCCAAAAACCGAATTTGTGACATCAAAGCCGTTTTATTCCGCATTTCCAAAGGCTTCTGAAATGCTACCTTCAATTTCTCGAGTTCGACTAAATACTCATCAACCTGCCGCTGTGAATCAGCATTCAAAAGACCGCGCATCGCGGAGAGCTGTTCCTGCATTTGCGTCACCGTGGATTGCAGTTTTTTAGCATTGGCGTTATCGCTGACTTGCGTCATGAGATCTCCAAGCCAAACTTTCCATAAATTGAAATGCTGAGAATAAATCTCCGCGGAAGTTTTCACGACGGACGTATACTCGATAGGATCATAAATCGCCCCGAGCTTATCTTCGGTCGTATCAATATTCTTTTTACGGACAAATTTTTTTCGCAACGGTTCACAACCACTGGTCGTTAAAACGGCGCTGGCCAAAAACAAAATGATTCCTAACCGTAGACATTTAACCATTAATTAACTCCTTGAATTCCGAAAGATTAAGAACTTTCACACCTAAACTCTGCGCTTTATTATATTTCGAACCCGGCTTATCACCAACGACAACATAATCTGTTTTCTTACTGACGGAATCGACGATTTCGGCGCCTTGTTCCTTAGCCATTTGGCCGGCCTCGAGGCGCGATAATCCGTCGAGCTCACCAGTAAAAACGATTTTCTTGCCCGTCAAGTTCCCGGTCACAATTTTTTCTTGCGGTTCACTCATATTAACACCCGCCAACTTCAAGCGGCCAAAAAGCCTTTCACTTGCCGGCAAATGAAAGAACTCAAAGAGCGATTGCGCCATGACTTCACCGACTTCATGAATTTCATCGATCTCATCCTGACTGGCTTTACGTAACTTATCCAACGTTCCAAAACGCTGAGCGATCACATACGCGGCTTTCTCGCCGATATTATTGATTCCCAGGGCAAATAAAAGACGAGACAATGGCTGTTTCTTACTTCCGGCGATAAAAGCGAGCAAATTATCGGCTTTTTTATCTTTAAATAACTCCAACTTCAGCAAATCTTCCTTTTTTAAAAAATAAATATCGGCAAAATCTTTAATGTGGTTTTTGGTTAGCAATTGAGTGACCACCGCTTCCCCCATCCCCTCAATGTCCATGGCTTTACGCGAGGCAAAATGAAAAAGACCGCGCTCGAGCTGTTTGGGACACGACAGATTCAGACAACGATAAGCCACATCCTCGGAATTCAATTTTGTAATCGGGCCGTGGCAAGCGGGGCAATGTTTCGGAAGAGCAAAACTCTTTTTTGTGTTGGATGATTCCACAACTTTGACGATTTTAGGAATGACATCGCCGGCGCGTTCGATCAGGACGCGATCTCCGACATTCACCCCCAAGCGTTTGATTTCATCAAAATTATGTAAGGTCGCATTGGAAATAGTGACGCCGCCGCATAGCACTGGCTCAAGTTTAGCGACGGGCGTAAGCACACCAGTCCGGCCCACATTCACTTCAATTGCCAAAACTTTGGTTGTGGCCTGTCGGGCAGGAAATTTATAGGCGATGGCCCAGCGCGGACTTTTTAAGGTGGTCCCTAAAGCTTTTTGTTGCTTGAGGTCATTGACTTTGATGACAATGCCGTCGACCTCGTACGGTATCGAGTCGCGGACTTCTTGCCATTTACTACAAAATACTAACACTTCATTCGCATTACGACACAAAATGCTTTCGGAGTTCACCGCAAAGCCGAACTTTTTCACCAAAGATAAAAATTGCCAATGGGTCGTAAAACTCTGCGTTCCCTCAATGGTCCCGAACGAATGAATGAAAAACTGTAGCTGACGCTCTGCGGTCAAACGCGAATCCAAGAGTTTCAATGATCCGCTCGTCGCATTACGAGGGTTGACAAAAAGATCTTCGCCGGCATTCTCCCGCCGAATATTCATCGTAGCGAAATCTTTGCGGGTCATATAAACTTCACCGCGCACGTCCAAAACTTTCGGAAAACCTTGCTTAGGAATCATATTCAACTGCAACGGAATAGACCGGACCGTACGGACATTCGGGGTGACGTCCTCGCCGGTAGTACCGTCGCCGCGCGTAGCTCCAAGGGTCAAAATACCGTTTTCATAGGTCAAGGACGCGCTGACTCCGTCAATTTTGAGCTCGGCCACATATTCAATTGTCTCACCTGGCAACCCCTTTCCCACCCGCTTAAACCAATCTCCCAAATCTTCAACGCAATAGCTATTATCCAGCGACAACATCTTAGTACGATGCGTAATATTCTTACCGGCGCTCGTTAGCAAAGCCCCAACACGCTGAGTTGGAGAATTTTTAATTTTGAGTTCTGGGAATTGTTCTTCGAGGGCCTGCAATTCTTTTAAAAGGGCATCGTATTCGCTGTCGCTAATCGTCGGGGCGGAAAGATTATAATAACGCTGATTATGTTCTTCGATAACACGCGTGCGGTGGAAGATTTCTTTTGCGGCTTCTTTTTTGTTCATACTTAGATGGTGACACGGAAATCTTTAAAATGTTCAATCGGGTCTTGATAAGAAATATCTTTACCGCGGATCGATCCGGAAAAATGGGCTTCTAAACGTTCAAACAATTCCAAAACTTTCGGCTTCGGCCCTTCCGCGACCATCTCCACCCGCCCGTCTGAAAGATTTTTGACCCAGCCGGTCAATTGCAAGTCTTCGGCAAAACGTTGCGTGGTGTAACGGAATCCGACGCCCTGGACGATCCCGGTATAAAAAACATGGGCCCGGATATTCATGGCTAGAAAAATCGCAGCGCAAAAGGATAACGAAAGCTCTCGCCTTTTTTAGCTTTGATTGCAGCCATTAAGACCAACACAAGATTAGTTATCGCGACGACAACAATAAAAAAGAATCCGATTAGAATAACACAAAGCCATACGGAAATAAAAAAAGCCAACAACATCGTGATTTGAAAATTGGCTGATTCACGGGCGTGGGCATCGACAAACGTCGAGGTGTCTTTTTTAACCAGCCATACCAGAAGCGGACCGAGAACATTTACAAAAGGAATTGGAACCAGACCTAACAAATGTGCCAACATGGCCCAATTGCGTTCGATTTCTGGTTTTGTTTCAATGATGACTTCCGTCATGACAGCTCCTTTCGTCAATAAGTGAACGTGGTGCGGAGAAAGATGGCAGGAAAAAGATGGTCGGGAAGGTGGGATTTGAACCCACGACCTCAACGTCCCGAACGTTGCGCGCTAGCCACCTGCGCTACTCCCCGAGCGAGCACTTCTGTGCGAGCGAGTCCCGACGCATTGATTTACGAGCTTGCGAGTAAATCAATCGGGACGATTTTCTTCAAAGAAGGCACTATATTACCACCGACCCCACACCCCGTCAATGTCCTTGCCCCTAAGCTGGTGGACTCGGTGGGGCGGGTTTTTTCTTTGGATCGAGCAATGAAGCCACCACTGAAGCTGTCAGCAATGACGCGATCACAACTAAAGAAACAACGATAGGAACCTTATAAAAATCTGAAATCAACATCTTCGTACCAACAAAAACAAGAATGGCTGAAAGCCCGTAATGCAGGTAGTGAAATAAGTGAATCGTTCCCGCCAAAGCAAAATAAAGCGACCGCAGGCCGAGAATAGCAAATACATTTGACGTATAAACGATAAACGGATCATGCGTGATAGCCAGAACCGCCGGGATAGAATCGACGGCAAAAACAAGGTCGGTGGTCTCGACAATCAACAAGACAATAAACAATGGCGTAGCAAATCTCCGGCCATCTTTAATAACAAAAAACTTCCCTTCCACAAAATCCGGGGTCACCGGCATCACCTTACGAAATAATTTAAGAATGACATTGTTTTCCGGATGGATTTCTTTATCTTTTTCCATTACCATTTTGATCCCGGTGAAGATCAAAAAAGCACCAAAAACATAAATGATGCCGTGGAAATTCTTGATCAAAGCAATTCCACCGGCAATAAACGCCGCCCGCATCACCAAAGCCCCCAAAATTCCCCAAAACAACACCTTATGTTGGTATTTTGCCGGCACTTTAAAATACGAAAAGATCAGGATGAACACAAAAAGATTATCAATACTCAATGCCTTTTCGATTAAATAACCCGCAAAAAACTCAAGGGCGAGTTGTTTCCCTTGATAAAAATAAATACCGATGTTAAAGAGCAAGGCTAAAAAGATCCAGAATGCGCTCCACAGAAGTGCTTCTTTAACTTTTATTTCATGCGTCTTGCGATGAAAGACAAAAAGATCCAGCGCCAGCATAGTCACAACAAAAGCATTAAACCCAATCCAAAGCCAAATGTTTCCAGATCCCATCGCTAATTTATCCTTTCCAAACGGTGATAATAAATGACGCGCGGTATTGTAGCAGTGCGCTCACAGCACGTCAACGGCGTGATAATCAGTTTTGGCAAAAAACTAGGGGGTTTTTAGTGACAAAAGTTGTGACGGATTTTGCGCTTTATCTTTGACAAAGTCCGGCATAAAAAGCATGGGGTTTATGATCGGAGCGAACTCAAGGATCTTGAAATCCATCCCCTGCAGGTCCTGATAAAGCAAATCGGGAAAAAGCACCGTGGCTTCATTGATAGGATTTTGTCCTTTAATCTGAAGACTTGCTTCAACCTGCATATCGACCCCACCGGTATTTCTTTTAACGATATCTGCGTCTTCGTTGGGCCCTCCGGCTGCACCGATTTTCTTATCCGGGCCTCCTGCCACCACCACTGAGCTCGCCACAAGCTGGGCTGCTAACTGTTCTTGAGAACTGCGTTTAGCCTTATCTTTCGCAGCATCGCGATAGGAGACTTTTTCATCTGTAACGGATGAAGCCACCAAAACCAACCGACTCCCTTCGGATAAAACCGCGCTGGAAGAAACCTCAAAGCCAATATTTCCCTGAGTATCGATCATATAGATTCTGCCCGCATCGACGAGATAAACCGCTGTTTTTTCAATTCTTCCGGCCTTTTTCAAGATATCGGCATTTTTAATGACTGCGGCCGGACCTTTAATAAAAACCAATAGCGGCGAGCTCGCGGAAGCAGCCCTTACTTTTTTAAATTTATCGACATAAAAATCAAATAATTCATCACCATGGACTTCGCGCATGGAAGCTTTAAAAACAGAACCGGGATCTGAACCGGCTAACAGGGCTTGGCTAGGGAGTATTTGGGAAAGCGGCCCGACATTGTAAGGAACGGGTAGCGGCAAGGCCCCATTACTACCCAACGGGCGCAAACGAACCACAGCGAGAAAAAGTTTTCGTCCAAGCAGAGCGAGAAAATCCCCCGAGGAAATCAACGTCTTTGATATCGGGCGGATGTCTAACCATTCTTCGACATTCCCGATAGAAAATCCGCCGGAAAAGTATTGTCGGGAAATCATGCTTCCGCTGGGCGCGTCATAATCTCCGCGGACATAATTATAAACACCCTTTTCCAACACTTTCATGTACTGTTGATAAATTTTCTCGGCGGTCTCTTCGCTATCATCTTCGATTCCTTTAACTTTCTTGCCATCGACATAAACCTGAGCGAGAATATGTTTCTTCAATTTCTTTTTAAACCAAGTGGCAAGAATGATCGCGTTATAAATTTGCCGTAAAGACGCAAAGTTCTTACCTTCATTAATTTCTTTTTCAATCTCGGGCAAAATGATCTCGCGGGTCACCGTTGAGGAAAAATTATTAACCTTCTGCGCTTCCTTCAATGATAACTTTTGCAATAGCCCGCTCTGCGCATTCTTAAGTGCCATGTAATCATCTTCCAATAACACTTTCAGACGGCTTTCCGTAATAAAGGCCGTGCCGTTGTATTCATAAACGACGGCTTTCTCCGGCATGATCCAAACACGCTGAAAAGTATCGATAGGAACGGCGGTCGTACCGTACATAGCAATAGCTTTTTGGTAAACCCGGCTCCAAAAGGCTTTGCCGGTCTCACTTTCTGGATAGGTCAACGAGGCCGCAAGTTGTTTTAACATCTGGTCCTGGCCTAACAGTTCACGTCCAGCCGAAGTTTGGCCGAATTGCGCAGCAATGATTCGATTGGATTCCGTTGGTGAAAGATTGACCCACATATCTTTTCCCGGGGTGGTCATTGCCGCAAGGAAATATTGCACCAGTTTATTTACATCTGTCTCGTCGACTTGATTTTTATCGGCGCCGTCGATGACAAAAGAGATTTCAAAGGGAGATTGCGGATCAATATGAATAGCTTTTAACGTGGACGGCAAAAACGCGTCCGAAGGCATGACAAGATTCAGCTGGGTATTAACCTGGGCGAAAGCTTGTGAAGATTGGTAACGAAGGATGTCGACAATGATAATTTCGTATAAAAAAGAAAACGCGACAACCGCGGCGACAATGCGCATTGCGGGGGAAAAACGGGTCGATTTGAGGAACTCGTACATTAACAACATCTCACGGTATACATGCTTTGTTATCCCCCCGGTTAACAAAGTACAAATGAAGTTAAAAATAAAAACAACGTTAATAATTATAATCATAAAAAGAAAAAGATCAAAGCTTAAAATGCCTTGATCTTTAGGATTGACAGAGCCGCGTAAACCACTAATTCTTAATCTTTTTAAATGAGCGGCGTACGATTGAATTTAACGTGTATCTTTTTGCCGGAGCATGATATTTAAGCCACGTTAAAGCATAAAACACAATCCAATGATCCGCGGCATAACGAAATCCAATATCGTAACCGCACTTTTCACTTTCAATCCAGCGGTAACGCTCGATCTCGCTGACAACGTTATTGTTTCGTAAAAGCTTACGTTCATCAAGCTGTATCATCTTTTTCTCCTCCTTTTTATGGCATTTTAAACGACAATAATTGCTGTGGTTCGCTTCCGTTTCCTTTAACAAAATCCGGGATGAAAAGCGGCGGATTAATAATCGGGGTCAATTCCAGAATCTGAAAACCCATCCCCTGTATCCCCTGCATCAAAACTTCTGGAACCGTGGCCGCGTCCCAGTTTGTATTATCTTGGCCTTGCACTTGTAGTTTTTTCTCGACCTGAAGATCAATCCCCCCGGTATTTTTGTTTTTCTCACTCACTGTAGCGGCCGCACCTTGCGACACGGCACTAGACGCGCGGACTTTTTCATCAGGGCCTCCGCCGGCTACCGACAAATGCTTGCCGTTTCCGTTTCCATTACCATTTTTCCAGAACTTAGATTGGACCTGCTGATAAAGAAAGTATCCCATAATGACCGTCGGAAAGAAAATACCCGCAACGTAATTTATGTAATAAAGGGCCTGCGCCCAGACACCATTAATCATGCGTTTGTTTTGCAGAATCCGCATTTCACCATGCGAAGAGTTTTTTTCATACGATTCGATGATCTTTAAATAAGAATTGCGTTCCCGCTCCATCGCATTGATACCATGGATCGGGTTGATCCAGTAAGCGATCACGTAAAACACGACCGAGAAATTTACAATCGAAAGGCCGACAAACTGCGGTTGATTAAGAAAGGCGATTAGTTCAGAACCGGTCAGGAGTGTCGTCCCGCCCATGGAAGTCGAAATAAAATTGACCGTCGAAATAAGAAACGGTAGAGCAATAATCCCGACCGTAGCTAACAGCGCCACAAAGAATCCGGTCATGATCCACATTCCGTAATTGCGCATATATTTGTCATTTCCAACGAGGCTGTTTTTAGCCGGGTAACGGAAAGTAAAGTCGGCTTTTTCGAATTCCGTTTTGAGTTTTTTCTCAATGGCTTGTCCGGCAGACTCATTCTGAACCATTTCAGAACCCCCGGGGATTAGCGCTTGCGCCTGGTCCAAAACCTGCCATTGTGCCGCGACCCGTTGAATCGATTGAAGCGTGTCGGTCCGCGCCCACGAATATAAAAAAGAAACACCGAACATGGCCCGCAGAATACGAGAAACCGGGAATCCTAATATTTTGCTGCGGAATAAATCGCCATCAGGCAAAAACCATGTTTTTAACGCATCCATACCTGCAAAACTCGCCGACAAAAACCGTACTTCCGTGGCATAACGAGCCAGTTCCAGAAAATACTGCCGATAGCGCGGATCAACCTCCTTACCACCGTTAACGACTAGCAGTTCATACGTGGCAAAAGCGCGCTCGAGAATTAAGTGATAGAACCCCGCATTTTTACGAAAATCGGTCAAATTCATGTTCCCTGGCTCATGAAATGCTTTGATTGCGGCAATCAAAGGATCCAAACCGCTAAAATTATTTTGCTTCATATCGTCACGCAAATGGTCCCACTGATTGATAAGTTGCTTGAAAGGATCATTAGTGATCTCAAGGATATAAGATTTTTTACTATCAGGGCCGTCTCCGTTGTAAAGAAAATTGATACTTTCGGCTTGAATATCAACGTTTTTAATCTGCAAGCGGATACCGGTCGGATGGACATACACGACGATACGTTTAGGGTCGATGTCTTCGAGCGCGTCATTGAGGGCGAGCCGGAATGCCAAACGTCCTTGGTCGATGGCGCGTTTGACCTGATTGATAACGGCTTGTTCACCTTCGCGGCTTGCGGTCATAAAATGGCTGTCGGCGACAAACCGGACTTCCACATAGGAATTTTCGCGAATAGCCTTCACGTCGGAAAACTTAGTCGCGGCGAGAACGAAACGCGAATCGCTCCAGCGCGTTTTCGGCAAGAACTGTTGAGTCACATAATTGAGCAATGTGTCTTTATTTAAAACCGGGGAGGCAAAATCTTCGGGGACATACGCCGGTTTAAAGACCGACAGAGTTTCATTGAATTTCCGAAATTCAAAAAATGTAAAAAACCGGCTTAGATTCGGCGCAACATAATTGATCGAGATAAAAATACCTACCCCGAGTACAAAAGGGATCCAAATTGACAATGATGAACCAAATGCCCACCATAATAAAAACGGCGAGAGCAGAAACATAATGTCTTTAATTGACTTCATGACTTTTTGGTGACGGCGAAAAAGGTCGAGTCCGACAATGCTGTGCGCATATGGTTTTTCAAAACTCATACTGAATTGATCGAATTCCGAGATCAAACTTCCGACATTATAAGTTTGCGGGTCAACATCGACACTCTCGTCGTCGGCTTTTTGTTTCATCTGAGTTTCCATCTGGTCAAGAATTTTGCGGCGATTGTAATATTCCGTCAAACTGGTGCGCACATTGTTCTGCGCACGATAATAGACATACTCGACGAGCGTTAAAACGCGATACGCTTTGTCCAGCGAAAGTCCGAGAATTTTAAAATTTAATGTATCGTTTTCCGGCAAAAAACTGCTTTTGTAAGTATCCAGTGTCGCGGATTGCGCCAAAAGATAACGGACCATATTCGCATATTGCCCTAGGTGGTAAAAATAATCGGCATAACTGGACCGCATGTTCAAACTACGGATTTTTCGTAATGTCGCAACGGCCAGTTTGCGAATCTTAAAAGCGATAACGGCCTGATTACGAAAATCCTTAAACGTGGGTGGATTCTCCTTACGATACACGCTGATCATCTCCACGATATTCTCTGCGGTAGCTTCGGAAAACTCTTTATCCTTTAATGCTCCTTCCCAAGAATCTTCCAACTCTTTAAAAGGATCTTCAGAGACAGCCATTTGAAAGAATTTTAAACGGTTGTCTTGCGCCCGATAAGACACCGTGACGCCTTTACCGTTGACTTTTTCGTCCGCAGGCATCGCGAAAAACAAATGAATGCGAGTATCGAACCGTTCGAGGCGTTTTAATTCCAAAACATTTGCACCGTGCATCAAACGAAAATCCCCGTCGGTAATGGCATTCCCAAAAGCCTGTTCGGTCAAATTTCTTTGTTTCTTTTCCCAACGGCCTTTGAGCGAATTACCAGAACGAATGATAAGTTCAATTTGGTTGCCCGCAGAACGCGCGGTCATGTCGGACAACGCCGCTTGCTTGGAAATCAATGGCACCGACTGGCCGGAGAAAGTATGACGGGTATCTCCTTGCAAATATTTCGTTAAGAGACGAAGCAATTCCACGCGATCGCTCATATTGTTTTTTGAATCGCGGTAAATACGAAACGTCTGTAACCCGATGAGCAGAGTCAAAAACACTTCAAAAAGCAAATTATTGAATTGTTTGAAATTACTGATGATCGTGCCGGTCCAAGATTTGACTTCGACCGGTCTTTTGTCCGGAGGCGGGCCACCTGTTCCTGCGGTCGCTTTCGGGCGCAAAGGTGGTGGCGCAGCATTAGCCAGACGACGGATTCTTTCACCTTCTGCGGCGATGGCTTTACGTGTTAATTGTCCCAGCTGACCATCTTGACGAAGGCCCAATTTATTCTGGGCGGCGATCACTAATGACTGTTGCGGCCAATCATAAATGCGACTTTTGAGAATATTGTCCCAATTACGCGCAATAAAATCTTGGTCTAACTTATAAAGTTTACCTGTTTGCGGATTGGTCACCTTCGCTAACCCTGCAACATCTTCGAGTGTGATGATATTTTTTAATTCCTGAAAATATTTAGCGTCAGCGGATGAAATCGGTTGACCGAGCAACAATGTTTGCCCCGGGGTCTCCGTTACTGATACCGACGGCGCCGCTTGTTTTTGACCCGGAACCTGGACAGCGGCCACTTGCGGCCCGCTTCGTAACTGGGCTTCAGTCGCGGACCCGATTTTACCGTCTTGCGACAACCCCGTTTTATGCTGATACGCTAAAACGATGACTGGCTTAACCCAATCAGGCGCGGTATTGGTGCTGATGCGGTACCATGTCGAATTCCAATTTTTGAAATAATGAGTATCAATCTCGTAAGCTTTCCCTGTTTTAGAATTGATCTGACCGTCTAATGCCAGAACATCGCTCAATGTGACTTTTTCCTTGAGCAGTTCCCAGACCGGAGTGTCTTTGTTAACCGAAGTATCTTTCAAATCGCGCGTTTCAATATTCCCGGGCGTTACGTCCGTGCCCGGCGCCTGCGAATTGTCCATGGTCATGATTTGGGGCGCTATAGTAGGTAACGGAGCGTTTTGCATGCCATTGGCAACACCAGCCACCGGAGCAGCCAGCAAAACACCAGCCAAACCCGCCGCAGCCATACGCCGAATACGTTCATTAAACGGTGCCGATTTTTTCTTTACCGGTCTTACTAAAACGGAAGCCGCGACGAGACTCTTTCCGTCTTTGCCGAGTGGCGATAAGGAGATCTTTGCAAAAAACAAACGCCGGCCGAGTTGCTTTAAAAATTCTAAAGAGGATAACATCAGATTTGATATCGGACGAATGTCCAGCCACTCGTTAGAATTGCCGCTGGAAAAACCGCCGGAAAAATATTGCCGCGGGATCAAGCTTTGACTGGGGGCATCAAAATCTTCGCGAACATAGTTGTAGACCCCGTCCTTCAAAACTTGAATATATTGCTGGTAGATTTTTTCCGCGGTCTGCTCGCTGTCGTCTTCAATTCCTATAACTTTTTTGCGGTCGACATAGGTCCGCGCCAGAATATGTTGCTTCAATTTCTTTTTAAACCACGTCGCGAGAATCAACGCGTTATAAATTTGACGTAACGCGGCAAAATTTTTGCCTTCATTGATTTCTTTTTCAATCTCAGGAAGGACAATTTCCCGGGTGACCGTCGACGAAAATGTATTGACTTTCTGCGCTTCCTCCTGCGATAAACGTTGAACGTTGTCTTTATTCTGGGCGTTCTTGAGGGCCAGGTAGTCATCTTCCAATAAAACTTTTAAACGACTTTCGGTAATAAATGCCGTCCCGTTGTATTCATAGACGACCGCTTTTCCCGGCATGATCCACACACGTTGAAAAGTGTCGATCGGCACTGCAGTGGTTCCGTAGATCGCGATGGCTTTCTGATAAACGCGATCCCAAAACGCTTTCCCGGTATCACTTTCTGGATAGGTCAACGACGCGGCTAATTGCTTTAACATTTGGTCCTGCGCCAAAAGCTCGCGGCCCGCGGACGTTTCACCGAACTGTGGGGCAATAATACGTTTCGATTCATACGGCGAAAGATTGACCCACATGTCTTGTTCGGGAGTGGTCATGGTCGCCAAAAAATATTGCACCAGCTTGTTAACTTCCTGCTGATTAACTTTACTTTGATCAGCGCTGTCGATAATAAAATCGATTTCCAGCGGGGCCTGCGGATCGATGTGGATGGCTTTTAAAGCTGGTGGTAAAAAAGCGGCCGAAGGCATCACCAGATTGGCCGAGGGATTGAATTGCGCGGAGGCAACAGAGGATTGCAAACGCAGAATATCGGTGACGATGATTTCGTACAAAAAGCAAAAACAGACAAACGCGGCCAAGACGCGAAAGGTCGGGTTAAAACGACTGGACTTGAAACCGGATATTAACATGTCTTAAGTATATCCAGGCCATGTTAACTCTCTATGAACCCTTTGTGAAAGTTATGTAAACTAAATATTAGGAAGCGCTTACGGCCAGGAAAACCGCAAGTCATTTAATAATAATGACTTATATATACTCTATATTCCTAAATCTTTAAATAACTGCGTCGAGGAGCGCAAATAGTGGTCTTTATCGATCTCGTCTAGCCACGCTTGCTTCAAAAGCGGGTCGTTTTCGACACGGCTGTCGCCCCAGCCCTGCCCCTTCCACATCGGAAATTTGTCCCACTCGCAATTGATATAACTGATCGCGCGGACATCGTATTCGCGGGCAAATGCAAAAAGCGTTTTATACCAGCGGTCCCACCGCTTCTTGGTTTCCATCGGAATTTCGGAATTCGGCGAGGCTTCCGCGATCATGAGCGGCTTACGGTGCTCCCTGGCCAAGCGCGCAAAGGCCCCCGCGTCTTTTTGATTATACAAACTAAATATGCTCACCCCGAACCAATCGACATAATCGTCGCCGGGATACCATTGCAGGTACGGTTTCTCGACATTGATCACACCGTAGGAATGCCACACATAGGCGACATTGGTGACATTTTGGCTGCGCCAATGGTCGACGAGATAATGAAACGTTTTTTTGTAAAGTTGTGCATCATAGCCGTTCTGCGGCAGATCGAATTCATAACCGATCCGCAAAAAAATGGGGCGCCGCGTTTCTTTGAGCCACGTTCCGAACTTTTCAATATTCTTATTATACTTTCCGTCCAGGATCTCCGAAAGCGTTCCAACCAAATACAAACCGATCTGCATGGCCGCGTCGGGATATTCGCGTAAAAGATAAGCTGCGTCCTGAAAACCAGCGCCATAATCGACGGGTTCTTCCGTCCCGGCCAAGGTTTGGATCGACGTGTAAAACATAACGCCGGCGGGGACGGCATTTAATTCACGGCTATAGGTATCGATGGATGCGCGGTCTTGACCGATAAAAAGCAGGATTTTGTTATCAGGGGGAAGGAATTTCGCCGCGCTCGGCGGCGCAGAAAATGCGCAAGCGGGCAAAGAGAAGAAAAACAAAAGAAGGAAGAATCTCATCGGCCGATTAAACTTCTTTGATCCCGAATCCGATTTCAGATTCTGCGACTATTTTGTCCTTCACAAAAGCCTGGGCTTTTAAAAAACCAGCCATAGGCAGCATTTTTACCGTTGAGATTTCAATCCGTAGTTGATCGCCAGGGACGACCGGCGACGTGAACTTAGCCTGTACCCGGGCTAAATAATAAATGAGTTTCTTGTCTTGTAAATTTTTGCTGTAACAAAAATAAACGCAGGCGGCTTGTGCCATCGCTTCGATAATTAAGACGCCGGGCATGACTTTTTCGCCCGGAAAATGGCCGACAAAATACGGTTCATTGACCGATACGTTCTTGAGGGCGATTAATTTTTCATTCGGCTTCAAGTCTAAAACTTTGTCGATGAAAAGAAACGGAAAACGGTGCGGGATGACTTTTTGAATTTCTTCGATATTCAGTTCCATAATTTGAATCCTTTCGTCTTAATCTACGCGGGTCCTGCCTATGCCTTCGTCCTTTTTGTCCTCGGCGGCACCCATCCCCCCGTGGGGAACCCCTGCCGCCTGCGGGCAAAAATGACTTCAGGCACAGTCACCCGCTAATCATTAGCGCATCGTCAATCCACCATCAACGGTAATAATCTGTCCTGTAACGTAGGCTGCGGCTGGACTTAATAAAAATTTCACAACATTTGCGACTTCTTCCGGCGTACCCATTCGACCTAACGGAATCGTTTTTAAAATTTCTTCCTTGTGCTTTTCATTCATCGCATCAGTAATATCAGTTTTGATAAGTCCGGGTGCGACCGCGTTGACCTTGATGCCGTAGGGAGAAACTTCTTTCGCCAAAGCTTTAGTGAACGCATTCATCCCACCCTTACTGGCCGAATAATTCACTTGCCGCGGCAGACCAGTCAAACCACTCACCGATGAAATATTAATAATGTCGCCGCTACGTTGTTTTAAAAACGTAATGATGCAGGCTTTGCTCGCATAAAACATTCCGTCGAGATTTGTACCGGTGACGTCTTTCCAATCGTCTTCGGTCATCATCATGAGCGCTTTATCGCGAACAATCCCAGCATTGTTGACGAGAATATCCAAACGCCCGAATTCTTCTTTGGTCTTGGCCACCCATTCTTTGACGGCAGTATTATCTTTGATATCGACACAGGTCGCAACGCAACGAACCCCGAGCGCTTTGACTTCATTCTCAAGTGTAGTGGCGGTTTCTTGACTCTTTTGAAAATTAAATGCGACATGGCAGCCTTCGCGGGCCAGCATCAAAACAATTTCGCGGCCGATCCCTCTGGCCCCGCCGGTCACAATAGCAACTTTATTTTCTAATAATTTTTTCATATTCTCACCTTAATTCACAAATCGTTCTGTCAAAAATTTTTAATCTGATTCTGTTCAACTTGTGTTTTTACAGAGGGTTCTGATTATTGAGTTTGCCTCCCCCAATGATGTCATTGCGAGCCCCGCAGGGGCGCGGCAATCCTTTTAATGAATAGGAAAAAAGATTGCTTCTTCCGCACACTTCGTCCCGTTGGGGCTTTAATGTACAACATGAGAATCACCAGAAAAGGAACAAAAATTCCTGCCGCAGGAGGGATCCATGCCCCTGAAGAAAAATAACTTCGGTGTTTTGAAAAGTAGACCCGGCAGGCGCTAGTGTAACGGCGAGCCTATAACGAAAATACGCATATGCCATTGCAAGAAAAAGGAATCCCCCTGAAATCCACAAAACAATTTTTCTTGTCGATTCTGTTTTCATGTCTGATACTTTCGTAACACCATACACGAATTCGCTCCGCTCGGCGCAAAGCCGACGACAAGAACGTTTTTCAAATTCGCGGGAACACTTTTGTTCGCAATGATATTTAAATCACACTCTGGGTCAGGAACTTCGTAATTGATCGTCGGGGGAATAAAACTTTCATAAATCGCGCCTAAGGCCGCCGCCGCCGAGAATCCGCCCGTCACACTATAACATTCACCGACCATCGACTTGACCGAACTGACCGGGACTTTCTTGGCATGCTCGCCAAAAATATCTTTAATAACCATGCTTTCAATTTTGTCCGCAGCTTGTGTTGAATTGGCATTCGCAGAAATATAATCAATGTCCCTTGCCATCAACCCCGCATTATCGAGCGCTTCTTTGATCGCAATTTTCAAACCTGTCCCGCGTGGATTATATTTATGTAAACGAAACGGATCGAAACTGTATCCGAAGGACGCGACCTCGCCGAGAATACGGGCGCCGCGGGCTTTGGCGTGGTCATAATCTTCCATACAAAATAAACATGCGCCTTCACCGAATGTGATCCCATTACGACGTTTGTCGAACGGAGCATTAATGAATTGTTGTCCTTCTTTTGAACCCGAAAGAAACTGTAACGTGTGAAAACCGAAATAAGTGTGCCAGCACAATTCTTCCACCCCGCCGGCATAAATGACTTTAGCGCGGTCCCATTGCAAAAAATTATAGGCATAACTCATCGCGTCGATCGCCGCGGTAAAACCGGTGGAGATCGTCGTATTAAAACCTTTAATTTTGTGCCATATGGAAACCTGACTGGCGGGAGAATTGATAACCGTATTGGGGAATAAGGCCGGATTGACGTAACGCGGGCCTTCGCGCAAAGTGACCTCATCAAACTCAGCAATACTTTTCAAACTCCCAAACGTGGTCCCGACCGAAACGCCGACATCGTCGGTATTTTCTTCAGTGATTTTAAAAGCGCTGTCATCAATGGCCAGTTTTGCCGACGAAACCATGAGTTTGATACTGCGGTCCAGCGTGCGCAAACCTTTGACGCCCATGTAAATGGTCGCATCAAAATCGCGCACTTCCCCAGCGATATTGACATTAAACTTGGCGGTATCAAAAAGCGAAATCGGTCCGTAACCGACCCGGCCTTCTTTTAAACCCTGCCAATAATCCTCACGACTTTTGCCCACGCCATTGAGGATCCCTAATCCGGTTATGACGACACGTTTTGACATAGGAACGCATTGTATCGCAATTAACGTAAAATGTATCTCGCCAAAATATCGGTCTCGATGTTCATCGGATCGCCGTTTCGCTTCACGCCGAAAGTGGTTATTCGTAACGTGGCCGGGATCAAATGCACAACGAAACTGGTCTTTTTCACGCGTCCGACCGTGAGGCTGATGCCTTCGAGCGTGACCGAACCTTTGGCCACCAGATAACGCATTAACGCCGGCGGCGCTTGAATCTCAAAATCGACGTAATTGGCCATTTTTTTGATCTGTTTAATAGTCCCTTTGCCGTCGACATGCCCGGTCACAAAATGTCCGCCGAACCGTCCGTCGGCTTTCATCGCCCGTTCCATATTGACCCGGCTGCCAGGCTTTAAATCACCCAGCGTCGTGTTATCTAACGTCTCGCGCATCATATCGAAACTTAAAAGCTTTTCTTTTTGCGCGCAGCGGGTCACCGTCAGGCAACAGCCGTTTATCGAAATGCTGTCGCCGTTCTTCGTTTTCTGCAGCACTTTGTCCGCCTTGACGAAAATCACAGCCAGATTTTCCTGACGGACAACTTTCTCGATGATTCCCTGCTCTTCAATGATTCCCGTAAACATATTCTTCCTTATTTAATGTAACCTTCCAACAAAAAATCTTCGCCGATTGATCGTACGGTGATGTTGCGCAAGCCGACCGCTTGTTTAAGCTTCAAAGCTTTTAATCCAGCGATCGAACTGATCGCATGTTGTTCGCCAATGATTTTCGGGGCGATAAAAATCAACATTTTATCAACGAGTTTGTCTTTAAGCGCACTGCCGATCACTTGGCCGCCGCCTTCGATCAAAATCTTCGCCATTTCTCTCTTGGCCAATTGTTTCATCAGCCATTTTAAATCAATCCGTTTGTTTTTGGCTGGACAAATAATGACATTAACGCCGCGTTTCTCAAACTGCAATAACTTTTTCCTATCTGCACTTTTCGTCGTCGCAATAAAACAGTTCTGCGCCGGTGTGTTCTTAAAAAGTTTAGCTTTCAACGAAATCTGCAATGACGAATCCAAAACAATCTTTTTCAAATCTTTAACCGGCGCATTCAAAGCCGGATTATCTTTTACAACGGTATTGATTCCCACTAAAATCGCGTCAAATTCGTTACGCAAATCATGGCTGTACGCGCGAGTTTCGGCACCCGTGATCCATTTGGATTCGCCGCTTTTCGTGGCGATCTTTCCGTCGAGAGTTTGCGCGGTCTTGGCGACGACAAACGGCATTTTCTTGGTGATATATTTTACAAACGCTTCATTCATGTCCATGAGTTCTTGCTCTATAATTCCGGACTCGACTTTGATACCGGCGCGACGCATTTTCGCAATGGATTTTCCGTTGGTCAAAACGTTCGGGTCTTTCATACCGACGACGACATGTTTGATTCCACTTTTGATGACGGTATCGACACAGGGCGGCGTGCGGCCATAATGGAAACACGGCTCAAGAGTCACATACATTGTCGCTCCGGCAAAATTTTTTTTCATTTTTCGCATGGCGATGACTTCAGCATGCGGACCGCCGCGGTGGTGGTGAAAACCCTGAGCCAAAACTTTCCCGTTCTTGACGATCATCGCTCCCACCATCGGGTTCGGCGAAACAGTCATCTTGCCTTTGAGAGCAAGTTGCTGCGCAAGCTTCATATAATCTAAATGATTCATAATTTAGGAGAGGGATGGTTTGCCATCCCTTTCAAACGAAATGTTCAGGTCTTTTTGCGCGGGCGCGCAACTGTTCGACTAGTTCACACGGAATACGGCGCTTACCGATCCAGGTGTTGGTTTTGTTCTTGCCATGGGCGTCGGAGCCGCCAGTCATGGTCAGTTTATATTTTCGTGCTATCCCCTCATAAAACATAACGACGGCGTCGGGACAATTTGGGTAATAGACTTCAATTCCACCTAAACCGGCTTCGACAAAACTGGGGATCAACTCATCGCGGTTCGTCACCATCGGATGCGCCATGACCGCAACACCGCCGGCCTGACGGATTAGGGCAATCGCTTCTTTCGGAGATTGACGATATTTGGGGACATACGCCGGGCATTGTTCGCCGATAAATTTATCGAACGCTTCCCAATAATTCGCGGCCCAACCCTTTTTAATCAGCGCAGCCGCCAAATGCGGGCGCCCTAAAGCGTCGGAATTGGCCTGCTCCTTGATCTCTTCAAAGGAAAGGTTATTGACCCCCTGCTTTTTCAAATTTTCAATCATGGAGGCAATGCGGGCAAAACGAGCGGCGCGGAATTCTTCAAGTTTCCTGGCCAAAACCGGATTCTGCTGATCAATAAAATATCCTAAAATATGAATGTCTTTTTTGGCGACTTCCGTGGAGAGTTCGATCCCGGGCACAACTTCAATGCCCCATTTGACCGCCGCTTCCTGCGCCGCCTTAACCCCAGCCATGGTGTCATGGTCGGTCATGGCAATAACGGACAAGCCCGCGTGGCAGGCTTCTTCTACGACCGATTCCGGGGCATCACTGCCATCGGAATAAAAGGTGTGCATGTGCAGGTCAGCGAAATGGTTCACAATTTCTGTCTTAAAGAGATAACTTCTGTTTTGTGGATTTTGTCTAAAATACCATTAACGAACTTACTGGATTCGAGATCGCCGTATTTTTTGGCCAATTCGACCGCTTCGTTAATACTGACTTTCGGTGGGATATCCGGGCAATAAAAAAATTCAAAGCAGCTCATGCGCAGAATATTACGATCGATAATCGCCATACGTTTGAGTTGCCAATTAGTCGCGTAAGAGGAAATCTTGGCGTCGATAGACGCGATTTCGAGCGAGACGCCGTAAACTAAACGCGAGGTAAATTCTTTGAGTTCAGCATCAACTTCCGGCGGAGCTTCGTCTTCATCGAACAAGTTGGAATTCCAGAAATCTTCGACCGTCGCTTCGATAGGCCGCGCCGTCGTGTCCTTTTGGTAAAGGATCTTTAATGCACATTCTCTGGCTACACTGCGTTTTCTCATAAGATCATCATGTTCTTGGTAAGAGGCTAAACACAGACGCCAACCAAGGTCAAAGATCAAGTTGACTTCAAAATATTTGCCATCTCCACTGCGGCACGGGCCGCATCGCAACCTTTATTATCGCCCTTTTCTTCAGAGCGTCTATTCGCCTGTTCAATCGTATCGGTTGTCAAGACTCCAAAAATCACCGGTTTCATCGTATCTAACGAAACTTTCATAATTCCTGACGCGGCTTCTTTTGCAACCAAATCATAATGCAATGTTTCGCCGCGAATGACCGCCCCTAAACATACGACGGCTGCAACATTCTTTCGGCGTGCGAGGTTCAAAGCCGCAACCGGAATTTCAAAAGCGCCGGGAACCCAGACAATTATCAAATCTTTATCGGCAATTCCAGCCTTCTTAAACTCTTTCAAACAGCCAGATAATAGTCTTAACGTTACAAATTCATTGAATCGCGAAACAACGATGCCGTATTTCTTGGTGCGATTCTGTGCTAACTTTTTATTTCCTAATGCCATACGGATATTCCAATGGTATAAATATACCCTATAAAGACGCCAAAAAGCAAATCGGCATTCATCTTAAATAAGATGACCCATTTTCTCTTTTTTCGTCTTTAAATAGTTCTTATTGTGTGCGTTCGGTGCAACTTTCATTGGAATACGTTCAACAACGGTCAGACCATAACCTTCAAGTCCGACAATTTTGCGTGGATTGTTCGTTAATAGGCGGATTTGCTTAACTCCAAGATCAACGAGCATCTGTGCGCCAATGCCGTAGTCGCGCAAGTCAGCAGAAAACCCTAACGCTTGATTTGCTTCAACAGTGTCCATGCCTTTGTCTTGCAAATTGTAGGCTTTCATCTTATTTAAAAGCCCGATGCCGCGCCCTTCTTGGCGCATGTACATTAAAATTCCCGAGCCGTTTTCCGAAATCGCCTTTAAGGACGCATTCAACTGCGCGTTGCAGTCGCAGCGCTGCGATTTAAAAACATCGCTGGTCAAACATTCAGATTGAACACGGACCAGTTCGGGAACACTTCCATCCACTTTGCCCATGACCAACGCGATATGCATCGTGCCGTCGACCTTGGACTCATAACCGTACATATTAAATTCACCAAAATCCGTTGGTAAACGCGTTTCAACAACGCGCTTGACCAATTTTTCCGACTTGCGGCGGTATTCGATCAAACTGGCGATCGAACAAATTTTAAGACTGAATTTTTTAGCGAACTCGACGATGTCCTCGGTGCGGGCCATGGTTCCATCTTCATTCATAATTTCGCAGATAACACCGGCAGGATAGAGGCCGGAGATTTTCATAAGATCGACCGAGGCTTCCGTATGGCCGGCGCGGACTAAAACGCCGCCGCTTTTTGCGCGCAGCGGGAACAAATGGCCAGGAGCTTCCAAATCGCCGGCTTTAGATTTCGGATCAATCAAAACTTTAACGGTATAGGAACGGTCGAAAGCGGAAATCCCGGTCGTGATTCCGTGGGCCGCGTCGACAGAAATCGCCCAGCCGGTGTTGCTGACTTTGTGGGCGCTTTGTGCGGAGAAAAGATTTTTCATCGGATGTAATTCAAGATCGTCCAAACGCTGCTCTTCCATCGGGACACAAATCAACCCGCGGGCATTCTTGGCCATAAAATTAATGATTTCCGGCGTGATAAATTCTGCAGCGACCAACAAGTCGCCTTCATTTTCACGACCTTCATCGTCCATGACGACAACCATTTTGCCGGCTTTCAAATCATTAATGACTTCCGCAATCGGATTAAACATGTTTCATCCTTTGTCGATATTATCGTTAAGAAATTGATCCTCAGCTCTTTGAGCTTGAGGATGATTTTTGGCTAAGGAAATCTTAATCAAGACCCAAAAATCAAAAAATCCCGAGTCAACTTTCGGGATATGATCGCAACGGTCTAATTTAAATAGACGAAGCCCTTATCTTGACCGAACTGTCAAAAAAAGAGTGTGTCTCCGTTGCTTTCTCCCATCCAGGCTTTTCCAGTTCAAATTACGAGCTGACCGTTGGCTCAAGAATCACACTTGATCTGTTTCCACGAAGCGGAAACTCGCAGGCTTACCTTAAAAAAGGATTCACTACCAGCTGGGACTTTCACCCTGATCCTGTAAAAAATTTACAGGATTTCCCGAAAGCTATTTGAGCAATATATTGGAAAATGGTTGAGTTGTCAAGACGACAAAAGGAATGCTTTAGAAAGCTTATTTGGAGGGTTTTTTGTAATGCTTGACCCAGCCTGCGGAAAATTTGGCAATCCAATCATTTGCGGCTTGGTCAAAACCGATATCATGCCCGGCTTTTTCACTTTCAAGCCAAAGATGGCGCTTAATCTCTTCGACGACGCGGGGGTCTTTAAGTAATTCTTCCTTACTCATTTTGGCCATCCCGATGGCCCCGCGATGATTAAATAGCGCTGATAATATTTTCTTCATAGTTTTCTCCCTTTGGCGTTAACCGCAGGATTAAAAATGATAATTTTATTTTAAATGTAAACACCTAGAAAATCAAGGACTTCGAAGAATTATCTTTATTGTGGTGAATCGCCAACGACTATTTCGATGATCAGATCAAGAAGCGTGGATGGTTTGCGTGAATTGTGTAGCTTCATATGTTTTCCCTTTCAAGGCATCAATAAAAATGCCCATTCCCATTAAAATAACGGAAACAGGCATTCTTCCGTTAGTGGCAGCTGGCTATCCGACTGATTTCCTTTATTTCAGAAAAATCAGCAGGACCCTTCTAGCTTTGTGTCCCATCCTTACGAATGGTTTACCTTTTTCAATAACTGTAAAACTGTTAAAGTATTCAATATGGTTTCGGTATTGTCAAGGGCCAGCGGTTCAAAAACTTTTTATTGAACAGTGGCCGCTTTTCCCATATTCTAGATAAAATAATTTAAGTCTATGACTCCCCTCAAAAAACTAGAGCATCAAAGTATTTATATTATCCGTGAGGCCTACAGCCGCTGCCGGAATCTGGCCCTTTTATGGTCGATTGGAAAAGATTCCACTACCCTGCTCTGGCTCTGCCGCAAAGCCTTCTTTGGTAAAATTCCTTTCCCCGTCTTACACATCGACACCAGTTATAAATTTAAAGAAATTTATGACTTTCGCGAAAAATACGCACAGGAATGGGGATTAAATCTCATCGTCGAAAAAAATGCGGCCGCTTTAGCGCAAGGCATGAACAATACGCTGGGAAAGTTCGATTGCTGTAATAGTTTAAAAACTGAGACGTTAAAGAACGCCATTAAAAAGCACGCTTTTGCGGCCTTGCTCTTAGGTATCCGCCGCGACGAGCACGGCATCCGCGCGAAAGAACGCTTCTTCTCGCCGCGCGACGCCAGTCACCGCTGGGATTATGAAGGTCAGCCGCCGGAACTTTGGAATTTTTATCAAACCAACGTCGAGCAAGAGCATCACTTACGGGTCCATCCGCTCTTGGGCTGGCGAGAAATTGATGTTTGGGAATATATCCAGGAAGAACGCATTCCGGTGACCTCGCTTTATTTCTCTGATGGTAAAAACCGTTTTCGTTCAATCGGCTGCCAACCGTGCTGCGCGCCGGTGGATTCCAAAGCGAATTCGATTCCCAAAATTATCAAAGAGTTGCAGACGACCACCGTTTCTGAACGCAGCGGCCGCAGTCAGGACAAGGAAGATTCTTATAATATGCAAAAACTTCGCAGCCTGGGATATATGTAAATGAGCCCACGATTTATGGAAGCTTTAGCAACATAAATCGTATGTGCGAATTTATCCCTGCGAATTGATTTACGAAGGTAATGGGCAGGGAGCAATAAAATTATGAAAAACAACAGCGAGCAAATTAAAATCGCGGTGTGCGGGCATATCGATCACGGAAAATCGACGTTGATCGGCCGCCTTCTGCTCGACACCGGTTCTCTTCCTGAAGACAAGATCAAAGATCTCACACGCATTGCCAAAGATTTCGATGAAGAAACCCAGCTCGCGTATTTAACCGACCAGCTCAAGGAAGAACGCGAACGCAATATAACAATTGAAACAACGCAGATTTTTCTCAAAACGAAAAAACGTCCTTACTGCCTCATCGACACACCGGGACATTTGGAATTCATCAAAAATATGCTTAGCGGAGCCAGCCAAGCCGAAGCCGCTTTGCTCGTCGTCGATATTACCGAAGGCATCCAGGACCAAACGCGCCGCCACGCCTACTTGCTGCGTTTCTTATCGCTGCAACACATCATTGTTATAGTTAATAAAATGGACGTGGTGGCTTATTCACAAGAAAAATTTCAAAGCATCGAGAATAAAATTACCGAACTTTTAAAGAATGTTGGTTTAAAACCGCAACTTATCATCCCGGTTAGCGCGAAGTTGGGAGAAAATATTTGCCGCTCGTCAAAAAACATAAAGTGGTATCGTGGGCCTTTCTTGACCCAGGCTATGGATGCCATTCCTTCCAACTTGACTCCTAAGACATCATTGCATGACCTGCGTCTGCCGATCCAGGATATTTATAATATCGAGGGCGAACGCATCATCGTCGGACGAATAGCGGCTGGACGTTTGCGGGAAGGTCAAAATGTCGTCATTCTTCCCAGCGGCACGCAATGTAAAATCAAAGCCATCAAAAGTTTTCAACAAACCATTAAATCTGCAGCGATCGAAGAAAATGTCGGATTGACGCTCATGGCCGACATTCCCGGATTACAATGCGGCAATGTCATCTGCGCCGGAGAAAATCCACCCAAGAACTCTATACGTTTTCGCGGCAATCTCATTTGGCTTCACGCCAACGCTTTGACAATCGGGCAGAATCTGAAATTGCACTGCGCGACACAAACGTTGCCGTGCACTGTCACAAAGATTACAGAACGGATCGACCCGAAAACCCTGACGATCCTAGAAAACGATGCCCAGTGCATTAGCGAGAATCAAGCCGGAATTGTTAAGTTTGAACTACTAAACCCTGCCCTCATCGAAAAACATTCTGCCGTTACGGAACTAGGGCGATTTAGCATTGAAAATGACCATGGTCTTCTTGGCGCTGGAACAGTTTTGGAAAATTATGTTTAATCTAAAAGTATATCTTTTCGTTTTTTTAGTCAGTGTTCTTCTCAGCGCACCGGCCAAAGCCGAAGAACAAAAATCCGACCCAAAATTGCATGCGTTGATGGCACTTCACTATCTGCAAGGCTACGTCAAAGCGCCGGAACACACCAAGGTCATCGTTTACAATCGCGGACTCACGGACCAAGGTTACAGCCTTTACTCGTCTGGCCATGCCGGCGCCGCCACTCTCATCAACATGAAAGGCCACGTTTTACAAGAGTGGTCTTACGACATCAAGAAAATCTAACCTAACAAATCGATAAAAGAAACCGCGCCCTTCTGGGAAAACGTTTATCTTTATCCCAACGGCGATCTGCTTGCGATTTATCACAACGGCGGCCTGATTAAAATCGATAAAGACTCCAAACTTTTGTGGATGTACAAATGCAACGCCCATCACGATATCGACGTTGATGACAATGGGCAAATTTATACCCTGACCAACGACTGGATGAAACTCAAAGACGGTGTTTTGATCATTGATAATGCGATCCTTATTCTTTCTTCGAAGGCAAACTTATCAAGAAGATCCCTTTCCTTTCGCTTATGTATAAATCACAAAACCCCACTGTGGAAACGCTGCTCAAGCGGGTGGTCGGGGTCGCTTTAGCCGGAACGCAGGATGTTTATCATACCAATACCCTGCAAGTCCTCGACGGAAAATTGGCTGCCGAACAGCCTTTGATCTATAAAAAAGGGAATCTTCTAATCTCGATCCTCACCTTAAGCACCATCGCCATTATTGATCCCGAGATCGAAGATATTGTTTGGGTCGGCGGGCCGCGGCTATGGAAAGACGGCCAGCATCACACTACTTTGCTCGATGACGGGAACATGCTGACGTTCGACAATCATTACAAGAATCAAAAAGACCAATCCCGCGTCTTAGAATTTAATCCGCTGACTAAAAATATTGTTTGGGAATATAAAGAAAAGGATTTTTACACCGATACGCATGGCGCCCAGCAACGGCTAAATAATGGCAATACGCTAATTGTGGAAAGCAATAAGGGACGGGCTTTTGAAGTGACGAAGGATGGAAAGATTGTTTGGGAGTTTTTGAATCCGCATACTACCGGTGAGAAGAACGATTTGATCGCCGCGATTTTTGCTATGTATCGCATCAACCCTGCCACGACCTCTGCCTGGCTAAAATAATTACTAAAAGAGAGGACGATTAGAAAACAAAACGCCATCGACTAAGACCGGATCGAACAGGTGCGAACCCGACCATTTGCGCAGATTATCTTCGATCAACTCCGACGGGACAGCGCCCAAAGCAGTCTGCCACGACGCTCCATATCCGGCATTGAAACCAATAACTAAATCCGGAGCATCTTTGACATGCGGGCCTTTGTAAACATCCGCACCGCGATACATTTTATTAACAACGCGCTCGTCATATTTGCTGTCCACCCAACTTTCCAATCCGCTGACAATTTTCGTCAGCAAATCTTGTTCTTCTTTGCCGAAAACAATACCCTGTGCTTCACGTCCCTGTTTATTTAAATAAATCGAGCCGAAACCGATCGAATAAGCCTTGGTTTTCGCCCAATCAATACTTTTCAAAAGCGGTTCACCCGTCAATGCGCCGACATCTTTGAGTTCAAGCAAGCCGTTATCGCGCAGCCAACTGTTTACGTGCACGGTCCGTCGATACGTGTCAAACCCATGGTCGGACAAAACCAGCAAGGTGTCGTTTGGTCCCACGTGTTCCATGACTCGTCCCAAAACCTCGTCCATCTTTTCATACCACGTGCTGATCATATTTTTGTATTCGGCGGGCGCGTCAGATTCATACAGCGGTGCTTGGGATCAATATAACGCCAGAACATATGCTGAATAATATCAGGGTCTTCGAAATAAAAATAGAACACTCCTTTATCAAAACGCTTTAATTCCAAATCGAGCATCTTTTCTCGTTCGGCCAGAACGTCATTAACCTGCACGAGAAAATTCTTTTCACGATGATTGTAACCCAGGCGATGTAGCGTTTTAAAAAATTAAATATCTTTTTTATAAAAGCAGCCTAGCGCTCAAAAACCTTAAAAGAAACGTCAACAAAATCCCGCCCAAGATTACAACGGTGAAACCTGTTCCCGGGTCAATGTAGCCGAAAATCATTGAGTTATTCTCTTTTCAGACATGAAAAAAGGATAGGCTAAAAATCAACCTATCCTTTTCGAAGAAACATGACCAATTTCATTGCACCGGATGGTGAGTGACCTTATCGAGCGGACAAAAGGGCATCTTCCCCTTCATCATATAACATTCGCTGCCTTTCATACCCGGGCTTAACACGACCATTCCTTGGAGCGAGTAAAAGATTCCCGCCAAGAATACAATAATGACCAAGAGCATAAAACTCAGCAAAAGACTTCCCGACCTTGACTTACAGCAATCGCCTTTGCTACATTCGCATTTTTCGGAACTTTTTTCAGTCATAAAGACTCCTTTTTTAATTTCTTGTATTATAGATTAAAAAGAACATTCGTCAAAAAGAATCCAGTAATTTCGATGGTAGTATTGAATTGCATAATAAATTAGGGTATAACTATAACATATGAAAAAAGACGAATTCCAAAGCGCGGGCAAAGGTTTCACCCTTATGGAAATCATGATCGCAGTTATCATTCTAGGGGTCATTGGTTCTCTGGCCCTACCCCGCTACAACAATGTCGTGCGCCAAAACGAGTGCCGCCAAGCGCAACAAAACATGGTGCTCATTTATAATGCGGTACAGGTCTTCAAAATCAAAAATCTGCCAAGTTCATTTCCCGAATCACCAACTTTGGGCGATATCAATACCTCTCTTAACCTATCAATACTTCCGGATCCCAATCATACTTACTACATGCCAGCAGGCAGCGCACTAGGCCCTTGGGATATTAGCGTTGACAGAAATGACGGAAGCTATCAATGCTACATGCAATTCTGGGAAATGATTAGTCCGTTAAGTAGCACAAATCCGGCTTGCTCCGCAGGTATGATATTGGCCTGCCCCTCAATCATAAAATAAAGAAATTCCTTCTTAATTCTTCATTCCTTCAATTCCTAAATGAATTAACGTTCAGGCGTATCGTGCCCCAAGTCTTCGCGATGGTGCTTGATGAACTTAGCCTGGATCATGTAAATGACTTCTTCGGCAATATAGGTCGCACGGTCGCAAATACGTTCGAGATCGCGGGCAACGAGAAGCAGCGGGATGGCGCGGGGGGCAGTCTTGCCGTCTTTGACAATAAAACCATCGACGAGACGCTGGATGATGGCACTACGAAGTTTATTGGATTCATTATCCGAAAGAATAACTTTTTCCGCCAAAGGCTCGTCGTTGTTGACGAAAGCATCAATCGCATTTTTGACCATCCATTTCGCATTATCAGCCAAATGTGGCAAATCATTGATGGGTGCTAAAAGGGCACCACCCTTGTCGGAAAGCTCCAGAACACGTTGGCAAATATTCACAGTCAAGTCAGCAATCAGTTCCAGTTCGGCATTGATATGCATCGCGGTGACGATAAAGCGCAAATCTTTGGCCATCGGTTGAAACAAGGCTAAAAGCTCGATCGCGTGTTCTTCATTATCGATTTCCAAATCATCGATCTGTTCATCGCGGGCAATGACTATTTCCGCAAGATTTTTATCGACTTTTTGCAAAGCTTCAAAAGAATCATGAATAGCCAGCTCAGTCAAAGAAGCCATTTTCAAAAGATTTTGCTTTAATTTTTGCAATTCGTCATCTAAATGTCTATCCATCGATTCTGTCCTTTATTGTAAAAGATTAAAATGAGTATACACCCAGATCATATTCTTTAACCGAATTTTCCTGTTAAATAGGCTTCCGTCCGATGGTCTTTTGGTGCGGTAAACATCTTCCCCGTCGATTCAAACTCGATCAAATCACCCATAAAAAGAAAAGCGGTAAAATCAGAAACACGCGCCGCTTGCGCCGTATTGTGCGTGACGATCGCGATCGTGTAATTTTTCTTTAATTCCAAAATGAGCTCTTCAATCTTGGCGGTCGCCATCGGGTCCAAGGCCGAACACGGCTCATCAAAAAGAATCACTTTCGGTTTGACGGCCAGCGCACGGGCAATACAAAGACGCTGTTGCTGTCCGCCGGACAACGACAATGCAGAGTCAGTCAGACGATCCTTGACCTCTTCCCATAAAGCGCCACGCTTGAGACTCTCCTCGACGACACCACTCAAATATTCACGATCTTTAACACCTTGAATCCTCAGGCCATAGGCAATGTTTTCAAAAATACTTTTTGGAAAAGGATTAGGCTTTTGAAACACCATCCCGATCTCGCGGCGCATTTCCGTAACGTCAACGACCGGAGCATAAAGATCAGTGCCATTATAAATGATATGGCCTTCGTGCCGGAAGGTCAGTACCAAATCATTCATGCGGTTCAAACAGCGGATCAAAGTACTTTTTCCGCATCCGGAAGGGCCCATCAAAGCGGTCACAGCTTTTGGTGGAATATTCAAGCTGACGTTCTTAAGGATTTGCTTAGCACCATAAAAAGAATTTAAATTTTTGATCTGAAAAACCGCTTCCGCCGACATAACTACCACCTTTTCTGATTTTTCTGTCTTATATAGATCGCTATCGCATTCATAAACAATGTAATAACTAACAAAACAATGATCCCGGCTGCCGCGTTAATAAGGAAGCCTTTTTGTGGACGAGAGACCCAATTGAAAACCTGGATCGGCAAAACTGTAAAAGGATCAAGAAAACCCTGCAAACTAAAATTCACAAAAGGTGCTGATTTTGAAACCGAGACTGGGCTCGTCGGCAAGAACGGAATATATGTCAGAGCGCCGATAGCGATCAACGGTGCGGTTTCACCAATCGCGCGCGACATCGCTAAAATGATCCCGGTCATGATATTCGCGAGCGCGGCGGGCAAAACCTGATAACGCACCGTTTGCCATTTCGTCGCCCCCAGGGCCAAAGACGCTTCGCGGATCGACGACGGCACCGCCCGCAACGCTTCCCGTGTTGAAAGAATGATGATCGGCAAGACCAACAACCCCAGCGTCATTCCGCCGGTGATGACCCCGCGATCTAATTTCATGGCACGAGCAAAAATAGCCAAACCCAATAATCCATAAATGATCGACGGAACACCGGCTAAATTCGCGATATTGATCTCAATAAAATTAGTCATGCGATTCTTACGGGCATATTCTTCCAAATAGATCCCTGACCCGATCCCGATTGGGATCGCGAATAAAGCGGTCGTCAACATGACCCAAACCGTCCCCACCCAAGCCGCAAGGATCCCGGCCTGCTCAGGCTTACGCGACGGATAACTGGTGATGAACTGCCAGCTCAAACGGCCAAACCCGTCCGTAAAGACGTCGATCAACAAAGCGGCCAAGACCGCGAGTCCAAAGAAGGTCGCGGATAAACCGACCACTTGAAAAATGCGGTCGTTAATTTTGCTCCATTGATTTTTAGTCATAGACTTCCTGAAAATGCTTGCGTAATTTAAAACTGATCACATTTAAAATGAACGTTAACAAAAACAAAGTCAAACCGCAAACAAATATTGTTTGATATTCAATCGTGCCATGCGGGGTATCTCCCAAACTCACCTGAACAATATAAGCGGTGATCGTCATAACGGGAACCAATGGATTAGCCGTCAAATTCGGTTGCTGTCCTGCGGCGATCGCGACGATCATAGTCTCACCGATGGCGCGGGAAACCGCAAGGATGACCGCGGCCGTGATCCCAGAAAGCGCAGCGGGAAACACAATACGAAAAGCGACCTGCAATTTATGCGAACCCAAAGCATAGGCCCCTTCTTTTAAACCCATCGGAACCGCATGCATCGCGTCTTCGCTCAACGACGAAACCATGGGGATAATCATGACGCCCATGACCAATCCCGCAGACAGTGCGTTAAAACCAGAAATACCGGGGATCAGAACCTTAAGGATCGGCGTAACGAAAAGAAGGGCAAAGTAGCCGTAAACTACCGTCGGTACTCCGGCCAAAATCTCCATCAAAGGTTTGATGATGTTGCGGGCTTTCGGAGAAGCATACTCACTTAAATATACGGCACTGGCCAAACCCAGGGGAACAGCAACAAGAATAGCAATGAAGGTCGTTAAAAGTGTTCCTGATAATAGCGGCAGGATTCCATAATGTTTATCGGTAAAAAGCGGCGTCCATTGAGTGTCGGTCAAAAAACTAAAAATTGAGACATGTTTAAAAAACCCAATACTTTCAGAAAGCAAGACCCAAATAATCCCAAACGTGGTAAAAACTGACAAGAGGCTGCATGACAACAGCAGCCTCTCGATCAGTTTTTCTTTGAACTTTGTTGAACCAGCTAACTTCATTTATTATTTTTCCATACGAACAATGTCGGCGATCGACAATCCCGCCGTGGAAAGTCCTGAAAAGACCGTTCCAGGAACTCCATTGGCGAAACGATTTTTGCCGGCTTCATAAGCATCAGCAGGAAGCGGGATATAACCGACTTCTTCGACTAATGTCGCGCCATTATTAAGATAGTAATTGACGAAGTCCGTGACCTTAGAACGTTTCATCGAGCTTTTGGAAACATAAATGAAAAGCGGACGAGCCAAAGGTTGGTACGTGCCGTTCATTACTGTCTCGACTGAGGGAACGATAGCACCCTCGCCATTGCTGGATTTTTCATCATTGATCGGGACGATCTTAAGTTTATCCTGGTTTTGTTCATAATAAGCTAAACCAAAATAACCCAAGCTGCCTTTATCGGAAGCGATTCCTTCCACAAGAACGTTATCGTCTTCACTGGCCGTATAGTCGCCACGGCTGCTACCAGTTTTTCCGCTGATTACTTCCGTGAAATAATCAAAAGTTCCGGAATCGGTTCCCGGCCCAAATAAACGGATCGTAACATCCGGAAAACCATCGCGGACTTGGCTCCATTTTGTAACAACACCCTGTGCACTCGGTTCCCAGATTTTCTTGAGTTCCGCGACGGTCAAATGATCGACCCAGGTATTCTCTTTATTGACCATAACGGCCAAACCATCAAAAGCGATCGGAAGCTCAACGTATTGGATCCCAGCCGCTTTACACGCCGCTACTTCGCTGGACTTGATCGGACGAGAAGCATTGCTGATATCAGTTTCACTGCGGCAAAAACGCTTGAAACCGCCACCTGTTCCGGAAATACCGACCATGACCTTAGTCCCGCCGGAAGCCTTACCGAATTCTTCAGCAACGGCTTCTGTGATTGGGAAAACGGTACTGGAACCATCTATCTTTATAACTTGCGCGCCGGCATTTTGGCTGACAGCCAAAACGGCCCACAACGCCATTAACATCACGATTGTTTTTTTCATTATATCTCCTTGCGATTAGTAATTATACTGAACAAATTCTATTTTTCAACTCCTGCGACCATATTTTTGGAAGCAGTTTTAGAATTTGACAACCAAGTCGCCTTGAACCAAAGTTTCTTGATTATCTGTTCCTTTGATACGGTTAGAAGCGTAATAATCGAGGCCGAAGGTCACATTTTTCATCAAACCGACGGTCATGATCGCTTCGTGAGAATAAACATCGGTTCGGCCGCCAAGACGGTCAGAATCCGGAAACACGTCTGGAATAGCATCCTTACCGAGATTCACATATTGATACTTGATCTGCCATTGCCCCAACCCATCGACTTTAGCACTCCCAAAAACAAAACCAGAGGCCCAGCCCACATTCAACTTGCTCGGTTCGGGGTTATTGATCATGTCACCGAAAATCGCTATACGTTCATCAATACCATAAGGAAGCCCGCCAAAAATCTTGGACAATCCGAATTCCGCTGAGACAGCAACAGAATCGTAATCGAATTTAAGATTGGCATCGGCCGCATTCGCGACTTGAGTGTTGGTATTTAATTCATTGTCAAGATCATAACCCTTGACACCGTTATAGCTAAAATACGTAGCGGCGATTCTGCTATCGATCTGATTTTTCTTATAGATCAATCCGCCTTGAACATACGTCATGAACGGGTCAACATCCTTGGTACTCGTCGAGGAATTTTCATCAAGCACCCAGACCCCGCCGTTAACAAATCCTTTAAGAGTCATGTCGGTGAAAAGATCCTTCTGCAAGTTAACTGACATCCCGTAAGGATTAATGTCTGTATCAAACATCATGTCGGTCGTTTGCCAAAAATAATTCGGAAAAAGGAATTTACCGCCAATGACCTTGGCCCACGGAGCTGCAGCATATTCGATAGAAGCGTAATCTAAACGAATATCAGGACGCTCAAAGCTATTTTCCCAAGTGACATTCGTGGAGCGCGGATCCGTACCACCGGAAGCGAGACCTGCAGAAACGGTCAAGTCTTTGATCGGAGCAAGATCGATCCCAAGACGATAACGGGTTCGTCCGCGGCTGCGGGAAACAAGCGTGGTTTGAGTTTCTTCATATTGATAACGAAGACGAATATCGCCTTTAAGCTTCATGTTTCTCACCCATTCCGGAAGATTTCTCTGGAAAGAATCTTCTTGAATGAGTTTCTCATCAGCGGCAATATCACTTTTTAACTTGCGGGCTTCTTGTTTAGTGAACGTGCCTTTCTCAACCAACTTTTCTAACAATGCATCAACTGACGTCGCGGCAAAGCTTACCGAACTCCCACATAACACTGCGACAAGAGCTAGGGTTAAACTAAAAATCTTTTTCATTCCATCTCCTTTGTTAATTGTGTTTATCAACTGGAAACAATTTAACTTTCGAGTATGAACGAGCGATGGCATAAATGTGAACATTCCGTGAACTGTTTAAAGTGCCTATTTACAATGGTTTATGCGCCTAAGAAAGCGATTGTGGCATTAAGTTTTCGGGAGCGTGAAGCAGAATGTTGCGCCTTGACCCAATTGGCTTTGCGCTTTGATTTCACCGCCGTGGGCTTGGACAATGTGCTTGACAATCGATAGACCCAGGCCGGTGCCAGGAATGTCGCGAGAATGGGATTTATCGACGCGGTAAAAGCGTTCAAAAATGCGGGGTAAATCGTACGGGGGGATACCGATGCCGGTATCAGCGAGGCAAACTTCGACCCATTGGTCTTTTTCATGCGCGGAAATAATGATCTCGCCGCCGAGCTTGTTATATTTGATCGCGTTCTCGATCAAATTCAAAAAAATTTGTGCGACCGCGGAGTCGTCGGCTTTGACGTCAGGAAGTTCTACCGGAATCTCTAAGCGGACTTTCAATTCCCGTTCTTTAATTTTCGCTGCTAATCCTGCCAAGCCCCAATCAAGAATTTTTGCAATACTACAGGGTTTAAAATCCAGCGCCGGAGGTCCCATTTCATTACGCGCCAGACTGAGCAAATCGTCCACTAATTTAGCCAAGCGGTCGGACTCAGAATAAATAATTTTCAAAAAATCACGTGCATATTCTTTGTCATCGAGGGCACCGTCCAAAAGCGTCTCGGCATAACCTTTAATACTGGCGACCGGGGTGCGTAACTCGTGTGACACATTAGCGACAAAATCCTTGCGGACTGTTTCCAAACGGCGAAGATCCGTAATGTCATGAAAGACCAAAACCGCGCCATCGATCTTACCGTCGCGTAAAACCGGGGCGGCATGCACATGCAAAATCTTTTCTTCCGGGAAAAAGAATGACATTTCTCGAGCGTCCACACTTTCACGAAGCGCCAATACGCTATCAACGATCTCTTGAATTTCATTATTACGGATGACTTCCAAAGGCTTACGCCCGACCGCTTCATGCTCGACCCGTAAAATCTCTTTCAATGTTTCGTTGATCAACAAAATTTCCCCCTCACGGTTGACGACCATGACCCCCTCAATCATGCTTAAGAAAACCGCTTCCAAGCGTCCGGCTCCCGACTTAGCCTCTTTCATTCGGGCACTAATTTCGTGCGACATAAAATCGATCGCACGAGCGAGCTCGTCAATTTCTCCGCCTTGCGACAGGGAAGCTTTCTTGGAAAAATCTCCGGCGGCAATGCCTTGGGCGATCTTCGAAATACGCTCGATGGGTTTTGTAATTAATTTAGAAAGGGAGAAATTCAAAGCGACTGACAATAAAACAGCGACGAGAATGGCAATCCAGAAGAAATTTTCTAAATGAACCACATTGGCGGGAACCTGCGAAAACTGCAAAGTTTGGTCGAGATAAAAATACAGACCAAAGAGAACGGCCGCAATAAGAAGACCGAAGGCAATCGTAATCTTGTGGTGGGTTTTAAGACTCACCTATTCCTCATCATCAATATAACGATAGCCCAAACCGCGGATCGTTTCTAAAACATCGCCGGCTTTACCAAGCTTCTGGCGTAATCGCTTGACGTGCGTATCAACGGTGCGCGTCGTGACATCTGCTTCAATGTTCCAGACATCGCTTAAAAGTTGTTCGCGGGACTGTACGCGTCCCCGGCGTTCGAGCAAAATCGTCAATAGTTTAAACTCCATCGGCGTGAGAATGACTTCTTTACCTTTCACACTGACACGGTGGCGAGGAATATCAATTTCTAATTCCCCGGAACGTAAATTTTCTTTCGCCGGCTGCTTGGCTTGCCCTCGCCTGAGAATCGTTTTGATCCGCAGTACAAGTTCCCGCGGACTAAACGGCTTGACCACATAATCGTCAGCGCCAAGTTCGAAACCGACAACGCGGTCGACTTCTTCCCCGCGCGCCGTCAAAATCATGATCGGGATCGACGACAAACGGCTATTGTCTTTCAGACGACGACAGGTTTCCAAACCGTCCATTTTTGGCAACATCAAATCCAAAATAATCAAATCAACGAGTTGCTTACTGAGTTGCTCAAGCGCATCCTCACCGGTAATAGTAACGAAAACGCGATAACCGGCTTTCTCTAAATTATAGCGAACCAACTTAGCGATATTTTGGTCGTCTTCAACAATGAGGATGGTTTCTTGCGGCATAAATTTAAGGTTTCAAAGTTTCAGCAAAAAATGATTTCATGGCCAACCACGAACGCTGATCCACGCTTTGGTTATAAGCTGCACCTTTAGAATTATCGTTACCGGCGGCAGGATTTGTAAAACTATGTACTGCCCCGCTGTATTTCACGAGTTGCCAATCGACCTTAGCGTCGGTCATTTCTTTTTCGAAAGCCGTCACTTCATCCGTGGGAACATAAGGATCGTCCGCGCCATGCAAAACTAAAATTTTGGCTTTGATATTCTTAGCGTCCATCGGTGTAGGGGTGGCTAATCCGCCATGAAAACTGACAATACCGGAAACGGGAGCGCCGCTGCGGGCCAACTCTAAAGCCGTTGTCCCACCGAAACAGAAACCGATAATCCCGATTTTATTTGCGTCAACCGTTGCTTCGCTCTTGAGCGCATCATAACCCGCTAAAATGCGTTTACGCAATAACGCGCGGTCGGCTTTGTAAGACGATGACAGGGCTCCAGCTGCATTCGTATCTTTCGGACGGATATCTTTACCGTAAATATCGACCGCGAAAGCCGTGTAACCCAATTTTGCTAAATCGTCCGCTTTCTTATTGCCGAATGGCCCGAATCCCATCCAATCATGGACCACCAAAACTCCGGGACGTTTCCCGACGATAGCGTCATCATAAGCAACATAACCCTCCAAGACCGTATCGCCGTCTTTGTATTCAATGGTTTTCGTTTGTACCGCGGCAAAAGCTGGTCCCGCCGCTAATATTAACAACAAAAAAATACTTAATTTTTTCATAGTCATTAGGAAGTCCCTTTTAAAAATGACGTGCAAACCACCAACAGGAGGAATTTTACGCTTGCGAAGAAATGATCTTTTCCGCTTCAAACCAATCCGTCAGAGCATCACCGTTTACCCCGCCACGCTGCAAAAAAAGCTGATAAGCGGTTTTCTGCACGCGCTGGTTATATGTCGCCTGGCTGACAAAGCTCGCGACGTTTGAGGAAATAAGCGATTCTTTTTTTGCGGTATTAATTTTCATCGCGGCTTTGGGCGCTGGTTTTTCGGTATTTTTTACTTTTGTATTTGCCATGATCAACCTCCTTGTTGTAATTCATAACTTAACTCATTATTGTGAAATTATTGTGTCAGCTCTGCAACAACGGTGAAAAATTATTCCGCCGTTCCGCGATTTTTTTTGTAATGTAAGCCAAAATCTCCGCCGGGACATTGACGTCGCAGCACTCTTCCATCCCACGAAACCCGGGCGAAGAATTCGCTTCGCAAACCTTAAAAGTCTCGCCATCAAAGAGAAGATCTACGCCGGCGATCTCCAGTCCCAAAACCTCCGCCGCAGCGAGTGCTAAACGTTCAATAAGCGGTGTGAGCGGATACGCCGCCACGGTTGCACCGCGCGAATAGTTAGCTTTAAAAGTTTCTTCACCGGCCACCCGCATCATACAACCAATCACTCGTCTGCCGATGACAAAAACGCGCAAATCGCGGCCGGAACTTGGGGCAATAAATTCTTGAATAACAAAATTGGGATTTCCGCGGCTCGTCGTGATCATGCCTATCAAATCTTCAAACTTTTGCCGGTTCTCGCATAAGAAAACACCGCGACCTTGCGAACCCGCCAATGTTTTAACGATCACCGGAAACCGCAATTCGCGTTCAACAAGATCAACGTCGGTTGGAAATTTTGCCAGCATCGATTTTGCAATCGGCAAACCGTTTTGCGCGAGAATTTGCAAGGTATGCATTTTGTCGCGCGCCTTTTCCACACTCTGCGCGGTATTCGGCATATAAACGCCGGCATTTTCCAACTGGCGCATCGCGGCCAGCGCAAAATACGTTGTGGCCGAGCCCATACGATTTAGCACAAAATCCGGCAGGGCCACTCTTTTGCCATCAATAAGAAAAAGATGCTGCCCGCCGATTAGGCTCTCGGGAGAACGATCCTCGACAATAATATCGATTTCTTTTGGCGAAATAACCCGCAAAGCGATATTCTGCTGACGCGCTTCCTTTAGAAAACGATTTATGCCGTGCGAATCCGCCGTCAAAGCGTCTTGCGCTAATTTATTGAGGAGCCATCCTTGCATAGCAAGCTTAAAGTTCTGCGCCGGTGGTCGTAACATCATCATCGACGATTTCGCGATGGATGATCTTCGCAACACGCTGGCCGCCCTGGTCAAGATAATACACTTCGACCACATCTTCAGTTACAAGTTCGGTAACGGCTTTTAGACCTTCAAGTTTTGTTTCAGCGTTAATTTGGTAGGTGACTTCTTTCTCGACGTCAGAATCGTAATCGTATTCCTGGAGGGTAATTTCTGAGTCGCTGATTTTCAAAACAGTTCCGTAAGAATAAATAAACTGGCTCAAATCAACTTGTGATAAAACCGACTGTTCATCTTTCGCAGCAGAATAAACGGCAGGTACCGCAGCTAACATAACAAAAATCCAAATAAACCACGCTAAGACTTTCATGTTTTTCTCCTTATTATTTGAGCTTCTCTTCAACTCTTACGACCTTGCTCAAACAACAATCCCCACGAAGGGGCCTATTGGTGAGCGAGCGCCGATTAGGCTCCCCTGGAGCAGCGAGTGAAGGATCGAAATTTCCATTAATAAACATATTCCACTTATATCATCAGGTCTGAAGGTTGAAAAGTAATATTTTTCGTGTATAATCCGCAATATGAAAGAAAAATTCTTTATTGGCATTGATGTCGGCGGTACCAAGATCGCGGCCGCCGCGGTTTCCCAGAGCGGAAAAATATTATCTCGAGAGAAAATCGCCACTCCCCCGGATTCCAAACCCGCCGACTTGCTGAAATTAATCATCGGACTCATCGACCAAGTCTTAATTGAAAGCGATTTGTCAGCGCAAAACCTAGCCGGTCTTGGCCTAGGCCTTCCCGGTATCGTCGATAAAAACAACCGCATTTTGGCGACCCCCAACATTGATCTTGCTGGTTTTCCCCTATGCGCAAAATTAGAAAAAAAATTCGGTGTGAAAATTTCCGCCGGAAATGATGTTAATCTCGGACTTTTAGGTGAGCAATGGCTCGGGGCGGGACGAAAAGCGGATAATATTATCGGTATTTTCCTGGGCACGGGCGTCGGCGGCGCAGTCATCATCGACGACAAACTAGTGACCGGAACACAGGGTGCGGCCGCAGAACTCGGACATATGATTATGGTGGTCGACGGCCCGCGCTGCAATTGCGGAAATTACGGCTGTTTGGAAGCTTTTGCCGGACGCTGGGCCATCGAACGCGATATCCGCGCAGCGATCAAAAAAGGACGCAAAAGTCTGATCACGGAATTAATGGGCACGAAAACCGGGGCTATAAAAAGTAGATTTCTTAAAAACGGTCTCGCCGCGAAAGATGCAGTAACGATCGAAATCATGACCAAAGCTGCTAAAACACTAGGAGCGGCGTGCATCAATGTCCGCCACATTTTCAACCCAGAATTAATTATTCTCGGCGGCGGCGTGATCGAAGCGTGCGGCGATTTCCTCCTCCCGATCATCAACAAAACTTTCCACAGCGATCCCTTTTTTGCCAAAGTCGACAAATGCAAAATTGTCACCTCACAACTCGGGGACGATGCTGTCATCCTCGGCGCGGTCGCCCTCGCACGAAAATAAAACAACTAAGAAATTGAATTGGCGCTGCCGTAATAGCTGATCATCCGTTCCTGAAAGTTGAATTTCTCTTCATTATCTTTCTGGCGGATGTATTTGCGGTCGGATTGCAAGAGGCGGGATTTTAAATTATCTTTCCAGCACATGTCCATTAAAAATTTGATATGCTCCCTACTTTCTTCCTGATAAATCTCAAAAAGTAATTCAATGCGGCTGTCAAAATTGCGGCTCATCCAGTCGGCCGACGACAAAAACACCCGCGGATTGTCGTTATTATTAAAAATCATGATGCGAGTATGTTCCAGGAAACGACCGACAATGCTTTTAACTTCAATGTTTTCACTTAAGCCGGGTACCCCGGGAATCAAACAGCAAATTCCGCGAATGACCAATTTGATCTTCACGCCGGCATTGGAGGCTTCATAAAGTTTCTCGATCATTTGCACATCTTCCAGCGAATTAAGTTTCGCGCGGATCAAACCGCTTTGCGACCGCTTCTGGTTTTCGATTTCGCGGTCAATCATATCAAAAAAATATTTTCGCATGTCATTGGGAGATGAGACAACACGTTTCCACACCGACGGCAGCGAGTAGCCAGTAATAACGTTAAAAACGTCAGAAATATCGCGCGCTACGTCGTCATTAGCAGTAAAGTAACCAATATCGGTGTAAATCCGCGCAGTCTTTTCATTATAATTTCCGGTCGAGAGATGCACATAACGGCGAATGCGGTCTTCTTCTTTACGGACGATCAGTGTCATCTTCGAATGGATCTTGATATTGGCCATCCCATAAATAACATGGCAGCCGGCGTCTTCCAATTCTTTAGCCCAGCGGATATTTTTCTCTTCATCAAAACGTGCTTTGATTTCAACAAGAATCGTGACCTGTTTCTTATTCTGGGCCGCTTCAATCAGAGCGTTCATGATCGCCGAATCTTCGTTAGCACGGTACAGCGTCATCTTGATGGCCAGAACATTCGGGTCATGAGCCGCAGTATGAATTAAATCTACCGTCGGGTAAAAAGACTGAAACGGCAAATGCGAAATAAAGTCCCCCTGACTGATCCGTTCAAAAATATTTTCATATTCGATTTTCGCGGGCTTATATTCGCGATACAACAAAGCGGGATTATCCAAAAGGCGGGCCAACTCAAAAAGACAGCTCAAGTCCAGCGTACTGCCGATACTGACAACTTCTTCCTTAGGAAATTGCAAACCCTGACAAAGCACATCGAGAAATTCCACCGCACAGGACTTTTCAATCTCAAGATGCACGACCTTGGCGCGGGTGCGGCGCTTGACCTCTTCTTCGATAGCGACGAGCAGATCCTCAGCAAATTCCTCCGCGAGGTAAAGTTCGCTGTCACGCATCAAACGAAACAAAGTATATTCCTGCAACTCATAACCGCGAAAGAAACTCTTTAAATGCGCACGGATGATTTCTTCGACCATAATGAATGATGCTTCCCCGCGGTCCGACGGCAAACGAAAGAAACGGGAAATATTCTTAGGGACCGGAATGATCGCCAAATGCGGCTTATCATTACGCAAAACATTAACGGCAAAAGCGATGGTTTTCGAAGGCAAGACCGGAAATGGATGGCCCTGGTCGACGGCCATCGGAGTCGTGATCGGGAACAGGGTCGACTCAAAATACTTCCGCACTTCTTTTTCTTGTTCCGGCGTCAGTTCCGCATAACTCTTAATAAAGACTCGGTTTTTCTCAAGGTCTTTTTTCATCTTGCCCTGAAAAACTTCATAAAATTTCCTGGTCAGCACATCCGCTTGCTTACGCACCTCGGCAAAAATTTCCTCTGGAAAATATCCGAATTTGTCTTTGTGGCTATACTTAGAATCGATCAAACGCTTCAAACCGGCCAGCCGCACCATGTAGAACTCGTCGAGATTGCTGGTGAAGATCGCCAAAAACTTCAGACGTTCCAGCAATGGATTGGCGTTATCGCTCGCCTCTTCCAAGACGCGTTCGTTAAAGAGAAGCCAGCTCAAGTCGCGGGCAATAAATTTTTCTTTACTGGTAAGGGGGGCTAACGGCGACATAACATCCTTTATGAATCCCGGCCTTTGACCGTCAAAGTCACACGGTTACCGGTAATTTCTTCGAAGAGTTCTTTCTTTTCTTTAAAAAATGCGCGTTCCAGCAACAAATTATCTGACGATTGCGCCACAATATTGATATCGCCTTTAGACGTGGCTACCACTTCGATTTTTTTGATCTTTTGTTTGTGCGAGCGGTCTAAAGCATTGGCGATACGCAGTAATGCGCTGAGTTTCTGCACGAGAATCTGCGAATCCGACGCCAGCGTATTATAGAGAAAATGCGCCAACGCCGGCGTACCTTTGCGGTGATACCGGGCAATACAGGCGATGATATTCATTTCGTCTTCCGTCAAACGAAACAAACTCAACGAACTGATAATATATTCACTATGCTTGTGGTGTGTCCGGTTATTGACAAACATCCCGATGTCATGCAAATACGCAGCCAGCGTCAGGTAGATCAAATTCTCATTCTTAAGACCGAGCGTGTCCTGCAGTTGTTCAAAAAGCGACTTGGCCAGTTCGGCGACATGGCGGCTGTGGTTAAGATCAAGTTTGTATTTACCGCAAAGGTTTTGCGCGACGGAAATCAGGTGGTTGGTTTTATCATTTTCCTGATTATTCTCCAACTTAAAAATCATATTCGCCAGGACTGCTTCCGACAATGAGGTCTCGAGCAAATAAATATATTTGTTTTTTGTTAAACGGAAAATTTTATTCACGATGATCGCGTAGCCGGCCATAGTTTCAGCGATTTCAACCGGAACTTTGTGCGTCATGGCGACTTCTTCCGGATTGCTCTGGGTCAACTTAGCCAAAAGTTCATCAGATTCTTTTTCGGAAAACATGAAGAATTCTTTTTCGCGGCGACGACTGGGAAGAAAATTATTAAGATAGGAACAATAATTTTCGTCTACGACAATAATATCGTCGAGTTTCAGATGCGGCATGGTCTTTTTGACATACAAAATTTCGTTGGTGATATATTCTTCGACCGCTTCATAAACTTCCTGCAAACTACCGTCCAAACTGTTCATAAAATTTTTAAGACGCAACGTCCCCACCGGAATACCCACGCTCATTTGCGTAAACCCGTTCTCAAGGACAGAAATATCCACACTCCCGGCACCCAATTCCACGATCAAAAGGTTCTTTTGGTGGATCGGATATTTTTTCTTAAGTTTGTGCGTTAAAAAAGCATCAATGTAATAAACCACGTCACCGACGTTTAAAACCTCGACTTTAAGTCCGGTTTTGCGCAAAACGGCATCAGCAAATATGGCGCGGTTAGCCGCTTCGCGAACTGCGGTTGTCGCGATCACACGAACACTGGAGACATCATATTCTTTGAGGCGTTCTTGGTACTTCTCAAGGATGGAAATGGTCTGGTTGATGGTTTCCTGGGCAATACGGCCCCTAAAAAAGGTGTTACGGCCGATCGGAACCACATTTTTGAGGGATTCGAGGATTTTGATCTCGTCACCGGCTTTTTCGCCGATGACCAATTTGAGTGAATTTGAACCAACATCAATGACTGCGCCACGCATAGAAAAGCTCCAATAGTTTTATAAAGGATACCAGATTAAATCATTTAATGCTAAGGGATTTTTGGAGCGGAAATGTGGCGGAAAAGCGAATAAGAAGCAAACAAAGGCAGTTAGGGCAATCCCTTCTTGGCTCGAACAGTCCTCGCGCAAGCCGCTAATCTAAGTAAAAAGGCTTTTAAGTAAGCGGCTTTGCTGCGGAACTCGCAGAAGGGCTTGTCCTAACTGCCTTATATATTATATTTTATGGTTATTCGGCCGGGTCAAGACCACTTGAGCGACACTGATATTGCGGGTTTTGAACGCCGCCTCACAATACGACCAGTAATAATTCCATTTCCGGACAAAAGCTTCATCAAAACCAAGCTCTTTGACTTCCGGAAGATTAGCGTTAAAGTTCTCGCGCCACGTAGCCAAAGTACGAACATAGTGCGGGGTCATATCTTCATAATCAAAAATACAGAGCGATCCGGTCCGGTCGAGGCCCCGCATAATCCGCTTCATGGATGGCAAAAGACTGCCCGGGAAAATGTGCTTTTGGATCCAGTCGACATTGTCGCGAAAACTTTCATATCGATGATCCGGGGAAAGGATCATCTGCAAGCCCAAAAGACCGTCTTTGGCCAAAAGTTCATGGCATTTGCGAAAATAGGTGTCGATATATTTATCGCCGACCGCTTCGATCATTTCGATCGAAACGATTTTGTCGAAGGTCCCTTCCATCAAGCGATAATCGCAGAATTTCACTTCCGCGAGTTTATTGACTCCCGCTTCAAAAAAGCGTTTCGTCGCGTAATCAAACTGTTCACGCGAAACCGTCAAAGCGGTCACATGGCATCCATAATTTTTCGCAGCGTGAACGGCAAATCCGCCCCACCCTCCGCCTATTTCCAAAACCCGGTCCGTTTCTTTTAAACAAAGTTTGCGACACAGCTCATCATATTTTTGAATTTGCGCTTGCTGCAGGTCTTGGTCCGGCGTTTTAAAATAAGCGCTGGAATACGTCATGGTGGGATCGAGAAAAAGTTTGAAGAAGTCATTACCTAAGTCATAATGCGCGGAAATATTTTTGCGGCTGCCATAAATTGAGTTCATGCGGACCAAATGGCTGATGATATTAAGCAGGCCCAGCCAGTTGACCGGCGTAAATTTCTTTTTATCCGACATCAGTGTCGGATGGTTTTCGACATTACGGATCATCCATTCGATGACGCGCGTAACATCGGAGGTGTCCCAATCCCCGTTGACATACGACTCCCCGAAGCCCACATCACCTTGCCAAAAACATTTTTTAAATAAACCGCTCCGACGGACCGTAATATCGGCCTGGACACCGCCTTCCCCGTCGCCATAAAGCAGTTGGCGGCCGTCCGGCAAAGCGACCGTCAAACGGCCGTCGCGCATCGGCTGAAAGATTTTATTAAAAATGAATTCGTAAAAATTCTTCTCCCAAGTCGCCGCGCGGTTTAATGTTTTTTTAACTTTTATTCCACCCACGAAGGACCTCCTTCTGCAAATGCGGACTATCTTGTTTCGCGTAAAAAGGGACTTTTCTAAAATATAACCACAGCGCATGAAAATGAATCAGCGAGATGATTTTTAAGGTGACCAATGGATAACGCAACGTCAGCCATAAAAGATTACGCGTATTCAAAACTTTGCGCTGACCCGTCAAGGAAGCGTATAAAATCTTTTCCCCACCACTGATATCGTCGACCCGAATATCCAAGTGTTCATCGGGGATTTTAAAATTAAAATCCAACGAGATATCCAGCTTGGAAAACGGCGAGATGTAATAAAACTTATCTTGAACGTCTTTAAAACTCTCGCCCTGCAATGTGGCCGGCGGCAGAATAAATGGTTTGATTTCACCGAAGGTATTTCCGATTTCTGGGACGGAGCACAAGGGTTTGCCATTGGTATCAAAACAAAAATAAACCGACAACGGATTAAAAACATATCCGAAGGTCCGGAAATTCGCCAAGAGCATCACCCGCCCCATGTCCGCAGTGATTCCTTTGGAACGCAAAAAATGAATCAGGTTCTCGCGTGCCGTGCTCTTTCCCAACGGCAGATGATCTTGATCATAAAAACTATACGGACGCCAGGTGTTGTGACCGACCAACGAATTCTTTTCACAAATCAAATCGATCTCATCGAGATCAACATAAAACATAAAAATCTTGTGCAAGAGTCGATGCTGCTTCGGTTTGACCCGCAAATGCATTACGGTGCATTCATAAAGGCAGGAGTTCATTGCCAAAACATCTCTCCGGTGATCGCGCGAGCGGCATCCCGTCCGGAATTAAAAGCGTCTTCATGAAAACCGTAACGGAAATAACTTCCGCAGAAATAGACCGGTCCGGTTTCGTTTAATTTAGGGAGGTCTGCTTGCGCACGGATAGCGCCTAAACTAAACAAAGGATGCTCATAGTCCCCGCGCCAAAGGACTTTCTTCGGATCGATGTGTCCGGGATCATTGACCGAGACAAAATAATCTTTGTTTTTTGAAACCTTCTGCAGGTTGTTCATGTAATACACCGTGGTGGGAAGCAAGCGGCCGTTTTCGTTCGAACTGATACGGTAATTCCAGGACGACCAGAGATTGCGGGTCTTAGGCATAACCGAAGAGTCGGTATGCAACGTCACGTGATTATGATTGTATTGAAACTCTTTTAAAATCCATTGTTCAGCCGGAGTCGCCTTCCCACCCAAAAGACGCAGGGTCTGATCAGCATGACAGGCCATGACAACATGGTCGTAAGTCTTTTTGTGGCCATTGATGTCAAAGACCGAAACTTTCCCAAATTCACGGACCACTTCCATCGCCATATTCCCGAGCAACATTTTACCGGGAAATAATTGCGCCACGCGATCGCGGTAAATACGGCTTCCTCCGGGAATTGTGCGCCATTGATAATGTCCGCGCAAGCCGAGAAATCCGTGGTTCTTAAAAAACCGGACCAGTGTGATAATTGGAAAATCGAGGATCTTTTCCGGCGGAGTCGACCACACAGCCGAGCTCATCGGGATTAAAAATTTGTGCAAAAAATTGACGCCAAGCTTTTTTTCTTTCACATAACTGGCGACAGTATGAAACTGATATTTATCTCCGACCAAAACTTCCGGCGCCTCACGATTAAAACGCGCCATCGCAAAAAGCAATCCCCAAAAACTCGGTTTAAACATATTGATGCTCTGCCCAAACAAACCGCTCAACCCGGCCCCACTGTATTCCAATCCGCTGGGAATATGCTGGACACTAAACGACATCGTCGTCGGCATCGTCGGCACTTCCAATTCGCGAAAAAAGCGCGTCAGGTTGGGATACGTGATCTCGTTATAAACCATGAATCCAGTATCGACATAAACCGTCTCATTATCGCCCTGAATCGTAACGGTATTAGTATGTCCGCCGGCATATTCCGCTTTTTCATAGAACGTAACATCATATTTACCTTTTAAAAAATACGCAGCCGCCATCCCGGCAATCCCGGTCCCGATGATCGCTACTGTTTTCATAATGCCTCCCGCTTATTAAACAGGTAATGGCTGACAATCCACTGATTCCCGCCATCGTAGCCCCACAATTCCGCACAGGCCATAAAGAAAACTCGCCAATACACCCACCACTTGCGGTAATCTTCGCCGTAGGTCTTCTGCAAAATCGGCAGGATCTCTTCGCGATTACGGTCCATGTTAGCCAACCAGCATTCGGACGTTTTTTGATAATGCGTCCCCCAAACGCGCCAATGGTCCTTGATTAGAAAATGATTTTGGAAAGACAATAACAAATTGTCCGACGGCATGATCCCGCCAGTGAAAAAATATTTTGCGATCCAGTCCTTATCATCCGTCTCGTCGTAGAGATAAGCAAATTCGCGATGAGTAAAAATATGCACAAAAAGTTTACCTTCGGGCTTCAGAAAGCTTGCCGCTTTCGCCATCAACTTTTCATAATTACGCATATGTTCAAACATTTCCACGGAAACGATCCGGTCAAAGCGGCGGGAAATTTCAAAAATATTCATATCCGAGGTAATGATCTCAATATTTTTAAGATTACGCGCCTTAGCTTGTCCGTCGATATATTCTTTCTGCGTGCGAGAGTTGGAAACACCGACAAATTTACTTTGCGGAAATTTTTGCGCCATGAATAACGACAATGAACCCCAGCCGCAACCGAATTCCAAAACGTCCTGACCATTTTCCAAAGCGGCACGCTCGCAGGTGATCGCGAGCATATCCGCTTCCGCTTGCCCAAGATCAGTGACGCTATCACGAAAATAGCAGGAACTATACTTAAGATGCGGACCCAAGACGAGCTTAAAGAACTCCGTCGGAACTTCATAGTGCTGACTATTCGCTTGGGGAGTATTGATCGCAATCGGGCTAGATTTGAGTTGATTGATAAGCTGAATTTGCCGCGCTTGGCCGAACTCGAGGCCGTCTTTCTTCTCGGCAGCGATTTTTTGCCCCAGAAGCTCACGGATGCCCCAGCGGATCACCGGGTCGGGCAACAGCCCTTTTTCTAATAATTTTTGTGAAAATGTGACTAAGTTCGACATATTAAAAATTTTTCGGAAACCATGGAAAAAACATGTTCGTCGATTGTTGATAGCGACGGTATTCTTCGCCACGCGACTGCAAGGATTGCGCTTCCGCAAACGGCACACCGCTGACATTAATAAGAAAGTGGTACATGATAAACGGACAAATGACGGCCACCCAACCCCACGGACTGCCTAAAGCAAAAACAAAATATCCGACCCACATTAACCATTCAAAGAAATAATTTGGATGACGAGAATAATACCAGAGGCCAGCATCACAGGTCTTTCCCTTATTCTGGACATTGTGTTTAAATTTCTTGAGCTGTTCGTCGGCGATCACTTCTCCACCGAAACCGATAAGCCAGATGAGAACGCCTAAGATCTCAACGAACTGTAACTCAGGACGAGGATTAATCGCGATCAAAAGAAACGGCAGTGAAAGAACGAGGGCTAAGATGGCTTCCACTTCAAAAAGTGCTAAGAATTTCCATTCGACATTCGGCTTCCAATCTTCACGAAGTTTCTGATAACGTCGATCTTCATGTTTTTCACGCAACATACGCGACACCAGTAAAATACTTAAGCGCAGCCCCCAAAAAACGACCATTAACCCAATCAACGTCGAGCGGACAACAAAACCATCACCTTTTAGAACATAAAACACCGTTAGTAAGACCAATGATAAAGCCCAGCCAATATCAACCACACCGACGTTTTTGATTCGCAGACTGAGTATCCAAAAAAGGAACATCAAAACAGCGGCTAAGGCAAACCCTTCAATCGCAAGCATTTTTATGTGTTGCACAGAATCCATAATTTTGAATCAATTCTAAAGACTATCGGGGGGATAACAACAATGAATAATAACCTACATAATCTGTATAAGAAATACACACTCTAAAAGAATTTAACTATTTCTAAAATAAGAAGTTAGATTGACGCTGCGGTTAACAAGCCCGAGTTTTCGGCGTATTTTGTTGCGGATGGTTTCAACGGTCTTGATCGAAATACTCAAGGTGCTGGCAATATCTTTACTGCTTAAGCCGGATTTGACCAGATTCGCGATCTCCACCTCACGCGGGGAAAGACGATGGCTCGGCTGGGAAAGCTGCGAACCGAATGCGGAGGTCAAATCCTTAAGATGTTCTTCGATGATGCCGATGTATTTTTTTTCGTGGCGACTCTTACTGCGGCCCAAACGGCTTAAAGCCGGAAGAACCACGACTTCAACATTGTTGCTGACATTCTCTTTGATCTTCTTCTTTTCGATCTCAACCAATTCAAGAATCTCGCGCAAAGCGGCATTTTTCTGTTCCAAAATATTCTTTTGCTCTAAAATTTCTTCTTCCATTCTTTTGCGTTCAGTGATATCGCGCTGGATCGCAAGAAAATGAGTGATGTTATCTTCAACATCTTTAATCGGTTCAATATGCCATTCATTAATGAATTCCCGTCCGTCTTTACGATAATTGACCGTCCAGCCGCGAAAAACTTCCCCTTTTTGCAATTTTGAATAAAGCTCGTCTAGAACGGCCGGATCCGTTTTGGGACCTTGCAAAAACTTAGGGGTTTTGCCCACAATTTCTTGCGAGTGATAACCGGTCATCCGCGTAAAAGCAGGATTAACGTAAACGATGGCCGGACCTGATTGCGAAATATCAGCATTCGTGATCACAATGGCATCCTCAGAGAAATAGACGGCCGCCGCCAACAACGACTCATTTATAGCCGCGGGTTGACCAGTACGTCCAACTTCTAGACCGGTCTGATATATTTTGGTATTGGGGGTCATTCGATATCTTTCCTATAAGTAAAGATGCTTTAAAGCTTTGTATAGTTAATACTTATAGCAGATTTTTTAGAAAATGCAAAATCTTTATTTATGATTGACTTTTGATACCCAGACTGTTATAAAAAACTCATCGCCTAAAATTATTTTCTTTAAAAAATGTTTCTAACCTATGTGCCCCAAGCGATTACGCACACGGCACTGTTTTTCGTCCAAGCTCTGACAAAACACCATGCCGCCCCCGCCATACTTGGCCCCAAAACGAATCAGGCAGCACCTCTGGGCGGGCTCGCTTTTGGCCCTTCTGGCCATTATTTGGTACACCATCCTTTTTTTCTCTCTGAGTAAAACCGCAGGGATTGCGTCACCTCTAATTAGCGCCCAATATCTTATTTCCATCGCCTTTCTTTTAATTATGACCTTGATCATCTTGGTCACCACCCGCGGACATCTTAATCGCGAAAAGAATTTACACGAAGAACAACAACAATATTTCGATCTTGTTCAGCAAGCTGCCGACCCGGTCATCGTCCTCAATGAATTAGGGGTGATTGTTTCCGCTAACTCAGCCGTCGAACACATGACCAGCTATAAACCAGAAGAATTGGTCAATAAGCATTTTCTAAAAACCAATGTTTTAGTCGGGAACGCCGTCGCAACAGCGGCCCGGGAATTCTTACAAACGTTAAAGGGCGAGACAAGGCCGCCTTTTGAACTTTCGATGATCCGCAGAAACCTAACACCGCTCATTGCTGAAGCGCATGCCAGTCGGGTCAGAAATATTAACGGGCGCTTTGCCGTTCACGTCATCATGCGTGATATTACCGCACGCAAGAACGCGGAAAAACTTTTTATCCAATTACAAAAAAACCTGGAAAAAGTTAACGTCGAACTTAAAGCCAATGGACGCAAACTAGAACGTACGCTATTAGAAATGGCGGCAAAAAACAAACAGTTGCAAGAAGCCCAGAATCAACTGATCCAAAGCGAAAAATTGGCCGCGATCGGTGTCCTATCGTCGGGAATTGCTCATGAAATCAAAAATCCATTAGCCATCATCAGTTTAAGCATTGAAGAATTTGAAGACCATTCACAACAGCTCGACGAACAGAATAAAACTTATGTCCGGATGATTAAAAATGCGGCTGAGCGAGCCAACAATGTCATCATCGAACTGTTGCGTTTCGCACGCGTTTCCGATTTGACGGTCGAGAATATTAACTTTTATGACCTTATCGAAGGCACCTTTCTTTTGGTAAGAAATAATGCTAAATTCAAAAGCATTCCGATCGAACAAAAAACAACTGATAAAACCATCGAGGTTTCAGGGGATCGCATTTTGCTGGAGCAGGTTTTTTTTAACCTCTTAATGAACGCGATCGACTCAACCGAAAACGGCGGCAAGATTACGGTGGCAACCACGGTGCGAAAAACTTCACCCAACTCGGTCGATCAAAACGAAATTATCGTTGAAGTCACCGATACCGGAAGCGGTATCCCGGCTGAGATTTTGCCAAAAATTTTTGAACCTTTTTTCACGACCAAAGAACAAGGCAAAGGCACTGGTCTTGGCCTGAGTACAGTGTATACTTTACTCAAGCGCCACCGGGGGACGATTGACGTCCGCAGTGCCGTCGGCGAAGGAACAACTTTTATCGTCACATTACCGCTGGCGATCAAAGAATAACCGGAGGTTAAAATGGATAAAATAAAGATTGTTGTTGTTGATGACGAAAAAGATTTATGCATTCTTATCCAAACTATTTTGGAAGGCACCGGAAAATATGAAGTTTCCATGGCGCATGACGGCGTGGAAGGAATTAAGCTCATTGCAGAAACCGTTCCGTCGCTGATTTTCGTCGATTTCGTCATGCCCAAAGCCAACGGCGACAAAGTCATCGCCGCCACGAAAACCGATCCGGCAACCGCCAAGGTTCCCATCGTACTTATGAGCGGTCTCGGGGAAATGATTTACTCAAAAGCCAAAGACCAATGGAAATGGCTACCCAACAATCCGGCGACGAAAAATCGCGGCGAACTTCCGGAAATCCTCGCCGACAAAACCATGGCCGGCCAAGTCGCGGAAACACTCGGAATCAAAGACTTTTTGCAAAAGCCTTTTAAGAAAGACACTTTAATTGAGATTGCCGCTGATTTATTAAAAGTTGTGGAAGTAAAACAAAAGACCGACGACGTTTAGAACGGTTTACTGAAAATGTTGACGCGCAGCGGAAAGATCCCTTCGCTGGCTGACTTGATATCCTCGACGGTATAAAATGCACGCGGATTAAATTTTTTGATGATACGGATCACCTTTTTATGATGTCTGCGCGGCACAATCGTAAAAATCATTTGTACCCTTCCCGTTGATCCTTGAGCATCCATACATGTTGTGCCGTAACCTTCCGCCGTCAATGAATTGACCAACTCTAGCGCGTCATTTTTCGTAATAATACGAATGACCTCAAGCCCGACGGCGAGTTTTTCCTCAAGAATAATACCCACATAATTCCCCATCGCAAAACCCGCGGCAAAAGCGATATAGACAAAGGGGTTGTTTAAGTGCGACATGATCTGGGTCACAGCCACCAACCAGATTAGAACTTCGAAAAAACCAAGGAGGGGCGCCAGAACACGGCGGCCGCGATACAACAGGATCAAACGCACCGTCGAGATAGAAACATCGCAGATGCGCGCCAAGAAAATCAGAAGCGGCATAATCACATATTGGAATAAAGGTGTTGAGATAAACACTGTGTCAGTCATAGTGCGGGTGAGAATTTTTTAAGTTGAACCTGGAGCCATGTGCTGGGCGACAATCGCCATAATTCCCCGACGGATCATCATAATGGCAATCGCGGCCAAAAATAAAGAAAAGATCTTGGATAAGGCATTCGCCCCGGCTTTTCCGAGAACGCGGATCAGTCTATCGGAGAAAAAGAACGTTAGACCGGCAATAATAATGTTAAGTAAAACGGCGAAAATCGTTAACGGGATACCATGCTGATCGATTGTGATAAGTGACGTCGTCAAGACCGCCGGGCCGACCATGAGCGGAGTGCCGATGGGGACTGCGGCCAGTTCGAGCGCGGAACGTCGTTCGACTTTGTTATGCGTGACAAGATCAAGAATCGCGATACAGAAAAGAATTACCCCTCCGGCGATCATAAAGTCTTCGATGGTGATTCCCAGAAATTTGAAAATAGCCCGTCCCGAAATAATGAAAACGACCGCAAGGATGGCGGCCGTGAGGATAGATTGCGCAATGATTTTATTTTTCGTTGGGCGGTCAATACCGTCGGTGAGAGAAACAAAAATCGGCAAAAGACCGATGGCGTCAACCGCGACAAAGATAGGAATAAATGCGAGTAAGAATTCGGAAAACATGTCTTAACCCTCCAATGGCCCCTATTCTACCATTGAATATGTTCAATGTTCAAAAGGATAAGGAAATTTTAGACTTTGAGACGTTCTTCATACAACGCTTCGCGGCGTTTATGAATGTCGGGATCGGCTAAATATTCATCCAGTGTAGTGTTGACACGATCAATATAGCCATTAGGAGTAATTTCGATGATGCGGTTAGCGACCGTTTGGATAAATTGGTGGTCGTGGGAGGAGAAGAGAATTGCGTTCTCACATTTCATAAGTCCATTATTTAAGGCAATGATCGATTCTAAATCCAAGTGATTGGTCGGGTCGTCAAGAATCAAAGCATTCGAGCTGGCCAACATCATACGCGAAAACATACAGCGGACTTTTTCGCCCCCGGACAAAACGCGAACGATTTTTAGCGTTTCCTCGCCGGAGAAAAGCATCTTACCCAAAAACCCGCGGATGAAGTTTTCATCTTTTTCTTTCGAATATTGGCGCAACCAATCAATCAAATTCAAATCGACCTGAAAAAAGCTAGTATTGTCTTTAGGGAAATAAGCGGTTGAAATCGTTGAGCCCCATTTGATGGTGCCGCTATCAGCGGTCTGTTCTCCCGCCAAAATTTGGAACAAAGTGGTCGCGGCCATAGCGTTACGACCAAGAAAAGCGATCTTGTCGCCCTTATTGACGTGCAACGAAACATCTTGCAGGAGGACTTTCCCATCGATGGATTTGCTTAATTTCTGGACATCGAGAATATCGTTACCGGCTTCGCGTTCGGCTTTAAATGCAATGAAAGGATATTTGCGGGACGACGGGCGGACTTCTTCGAAGACCAACTTCTCCAAAACTTTTTTACGTGACGTGGCCTGTTTGGACTTGGACGCATTCGCGCTAAAACGGGCGATGAAATCCTGCAATTCCTTCTTCTTCTCTTCGGCTTTGCGATTAGTGTCCTGCTTTTGCCGCAACGCCAACTGGCTGGCTTCGAGCCAAAATGTATAATTCCCGGTGTAAAGCTGCACTTTTCCAAAATCGATATCGGCAATGTGCGTGCACACCTGGTCAAGAAAATGGCGGTCGTGAGAAACAACGATCGCCGTGTTTTGAAAATTGCAGAGGAATTCTTCCAGCCATAACGCGGTTTCCACGTCGAGCTGGTTGGTCGGTTCGTCGAGGAGCAAAATATCGGGATTGCCGAACAACGCTTGCGCGAGCAAAACGCGGACCTTCTGGCTGCTTTCCAACTGCTTCATTTTCAAGCCGTGAAATTCTTCCTTAACGCCCAAATCACTCAACAAGCGCGCCGCTTCCGATTCCGCATCCCAGCCATTCATTTCGCCGAATTGTGCTTCGAGTTCCGATGCACGGATGCCGTCGGCATCGGAAAAGTCCGCCTTGGCATAAATCGCGTCTTTTTCCGACATAATCTCAAAAAGTTTTTTATGCCCCATAACAACGGTAAAAAGGACCTGATGTTCATCGTAGGCGTATTGATCCTGCTTTAAGATGGAAAGGCGTTCGCCCTTGGTGATGCTGACATTACCAGTAGTCGGCTCAATTTCGCCGGAAAGAATTTTCAAGAAAGTAGACTTTCCCGATCCGTTAGCGCCGATCAGGCCATAACAGTTTCCGGGTTTAAAAGCGGCCGTGGCACCTTCAAAAAGACGGCGTTTACCAAATTGCAGGGATATGTTTTCGACGGATAGCATAGACGAATTATGTTGCCTTGTTTATAAAGTGAGGATTATAACACAGAATGACAAAATTACGACTGAAGAATTTCTGGCATCGACCGCAGAGCTTCGGATATGGGTAAAATGATTATTCCATCTTCATATATACGTCGGCTTCCCCCATAGATCAAAAATCCTTTGGCAGACGGATAATCCCTTAGAATTGATTTTAACCCCCCTAACATCTCGCTTGTAAATCGTTCTGTACGCTTAACTTCAATCGCTTTAATCGTTTTTTCTCCGTACAATACAAAATCGACTTCCGCGTGATTTGCAGTGCGCCAGTAATAAAGATCATATCCTAGTTTTAGCGCGTCATTCACTGACCGTAGTTCCTGAAAGATCAATGTTTCAAACGCAATCCCTTCAATTTCAAAAGGATTGTCAAGCGAACCCGCAGGCCTGATTGTCCGATATACGCCGACGTCAAAGAAATAAAATTTTTGATGGGTGATCATCCGCCGCTTGGCTTTCTTTGTGAAAACCGGCAAACGGTACCCAATCATGAGATCTTCGAGAATCGAGAAATAATTTTCTACCACCTTACGGTCAATCGCGCAATCGCGAGCGATCGACGACATATTTAGAACACTGCCTTGCGAAAAACTCGCGGCTTCCAAAAGGTCAATAAAGAGTCCTTGAGGAAACGCTGTCTTAACCCAGTTTGTCTTCCCTGTTCCGCGAGGGCCGAATAGGAAGAAACTTTTATCTTTCGGGGGAATAATGATTCTGGGATACATACCGGCATTTTACATACCGAAATTTACTTAACGACAAAATCAAAAAGAAGGGATAAAATTTCTTATCCCCTCTCTTGATGTCATCCCCGAACGCTTTTATTGGGGATCCAATTTAACAAACTCACGTTCCTGTCGACCGCGTTCTAGCGCATTGACAATTCCGGGACTTTTTTTCCTTTATCAGAACTTAATAAAAACGGGAAGTTCTGGATGGTCGCCGGTTGTATATTGATAATGACGGGATACAAACCATCGATATTGATATTCTCGATATTTTGTTGTGGCAGTGGTAACGGAACACCTTTACCGTTACGCTTGATCTGTAAATTTAATAAGGACGGATCAAAGTCAATACCACCGACGGTCGCTTCGTTGGCTTGGGCGCCACTGGAAGCCACAGACTGCTGAGCTTGACCAGCCTGATCAGCGTACGCAATAGTGCCTGGCCCCGCGTTAGAGGTAACAACCACGTTATTCCCAACCATGTCAAAATCGAGACCGCGAAAATCAGTGGGCTGGGCATCGGCCTTAACAAAGCCGTCCCCTTCTTTGCGAAAACTTCTATTCCCAATGGGGACACCGCTTTCCATGTCACCTTCTTCATAGGGGATAATATCGACGGCGGGTTCGCCTCTGATTTGTTTTATTTCGATGGCGACGATAATTCTCTTATCTCTCCCGGGGATAGTGATGCTGACTTCCCGGTCTTTTCCTTGAGTTAAATCCCCTAATTGCAAGACAGTAGGAACGCCATCAGCAATACTCTGAACACCGAGGGTCGTGGTCACTTCAGAAACGATCGTCAGGACATTCTGCATACTAGACTGGTCCTTCGTAATCACTGCGATACCGGCATTCCTGATGGCCTGTCTATTAACGGTGGATTCAGCCGACACTAAAAGAATTCTTTTTGACGCATTAGGGAGGCTTTTTAAGAATTCCTCGTCGTTGGCAACAATAACGTCGGGAACAACAGCTCCGTCGCCATTTAACATCTCCTGCGCCGCCGTCACATCACTCATTTTAAAAACCTCATGCCCTCTGCGGAATAAAAATTGCGCCATCAATGGCTCACCCACAACTAATACTGTGGTCGGGCGGACCGCACTGGAGGCGGCAGAATCAGGAAAGAATTGCTCTTCAAACTCTTTAAAGGCCGCAAAAGTGGTTATTTTACCTTCAACTCCCCCGGTAAAAATCCTGACAAATTGATACTTCGCAGGATTGCCGGCTTTAAGTTGTGTCAATTCTTCTCGCGCATCGACTGCTGTGCTCATAAGAAAAACCTGCGGTTTGGGCCCTTCGCTATTAGCAATGACTTCAATAAAATCAAGCCCTGTCTTTGCTGTTCCCAAATTAAAATCCACTAAGATGATGTCAGCGCCTTGCGTCTTAGTCAGAGCATCATCGACATCAGCTGTGATATCGACCTTGACAGCACCACTCTGTCGAAGAACTTGCTCGGTCATAATTTGATTGATCACGTTATCTTCAAGATACAGAACTTTCTTCCTCGTCACCGCCGAGCTGGCCAAGGTTTGTGAATTATAATTTACAGTCGAAATATCATCTCCATCGCCATTGACCTGAAGGTCGACTTCTTTTAGTGCCGATGAGGCGAGCGCGATCGTTGTTATCGTTCCGTCCCCATTGATATCGACCTGCACATCTTTAAACATTAATCGGCCATTTGCTGTAGTTCCAAGCTGATCTTTAAAAGACGTCAAATCAACCAATTGCCCGGTAGGATTATTGATAACAACCTTACCCTGAAACACAGCGTTAGGCATAAGAACCCGCCCAGTAACATCCAATTCTTTTAACCCGATGACGCTGAATTTCCCAAAAGATGTTGTCATATTGGTAACATCTTCGTAATATTTATCATTGCTGTTGCCGCCAACAAGGTTAACGATCGGAAGCGGAACTCCCGGCTGAGTATCTTCCTTCATCCAAGTTTTTCTATTGAGCCGGTAATAATCGCTGTTAGTTTGCAATGCAAAGTCCAACGCGGACTTGATCGGCGTGAAGAATCTGGTTCTATTATTTGCTTCGACATGGACGATACGCAACATCCGGTCAACTTTATATTTTTCCATGATCCGCTTAACTGCGGGATCTTTACTGGTCGCAAAATAATTATGTAAATTAGTAAGAACCGTGCCAATTGGCCCTTCAAGCTGAACAAACATTTTACCCTTATCATTAGGTTTCTCAGAAGCAATAAGGTCAGGGGTAAAGATCTTCTGCATGGGAGCGACATCACCATTGAAAATCTCTTTCAGAACATCTTTCAATATTCTCGCCAAAAGAGCTTGGTTAATGACTGCAATATTGGTATTAAAATCTTGTTTCCCAGGCTCTCCAATACCACCTTCTAACCCCACATGTTCAAAATTCAACTGCTGACCATTAATCTTAGCAGAAGCTAATTCAAGCATTTTGACGCGAACTTGGCCACCTTCGACGAACTCAACCCCGATCTGTCCACCTTTTTTATCAAGCGCTGTTTTGGCTGTCGAAACCATCACAATAGGAACATTATTGGCGGCCATCCAATCGAGAATATGATTATCGGCCATATTATTTGTTCCATCACCGTTCAAAAAAACATTAAATTGCGGCTGGTCTTGATCTTTCATTGATAGAGTGTCTAACATGATCTTAAATCCAACTTCACCATGACTTCCAGAACTCTCGCGTTCCCAAGAAGGTTCATAAGTTTCAATATCTAACCCCGGATAAAATGGGACGATCTTTGATTCGATCTTAACTCCAAGAGATTTAAGTACTTGACCATATGTTCTAGGTTTTTGGCGAGACTTAGGATTCAAGACATCATTTAAATACGGTTTTTGAAATAATTCATCATACGAAGGTTTTGAATCTGCGCTAACAACAGGTTGAAAAGTTAAACGACCACCTAATGCAACCGGATAAGCTCCTGCTTCGATATCCGTGATTAATCGTAACAATTTGATTTCCGCGATACTAACAACTCCTCCCGGAATAATACCCTCTTCTCCCAGATCAGTACCCTTTGCTCCGACTTTGTCACGTCCAAGCCCTTTAACATACTGTTCACGCCCGACGCTCGTTCCGAGACCCGCATCGAGCGAACTAAAAATAACATCATATTTTAACGTGCCCGTTACAGGGGTGACTTCTTGCAACAGTTGACTATAAGTGATTAGTCCTAACAAATTTGTGCGTTCCGACTGGGTCAGGAGTGCAGACGGCTTAAAATTCCCCGGAGGCGCGTCACCGACCCTAATGATCAATGGCTTTTGATCTTTTGTCGGATTGGAAAACGCTGCTAATAGAGCTCCAAAATATGCTCGGCTTGGCTCATCCATACCCTTTTCATCATAAACAGCAGTTAACTTCTGCTGAAATGCAGCTTGCTGAAGTCGAACGGAGCTAGATGATGCGC
>Ga0163144_10000626_pt1 | contig 82605 bp, 49 predicted proteins | sample OliLak19BULKMAT1_FD_123175 | JGI IMG/M metagenome (GOLD analysis project Ga0163144, IMG submission 123175) | Freshwater microbial mat bacterial communities from Lake Vanda, McMurdo Dry Valleys, Antarctica - Oligotrophic Lake LV.19.BULKMAT1 | ecosystem: Environmental > Aquatic > Freshwater >... | reverse complement strand
GGGCTCACGACGTCGTCGAGGTCGATGTCGATCAGCACCGCGCCCGTGCGGCCGGAGACGATCCGCGCAGCCACGCCGGTGGCGACCCTCTCGTCGACCGACGAAATGTCGTCGTATCCATCGGCGTTAACGTCACCGCCCGACTGCATGTAGAGGCCGAGCTGCCCACCGCCACTGATCGGTACTGCTCCCGTCGTGCTCCAGATGAGCGCGCCGTTCACCCCAGAGCGCATGGCGATGTAGGGGTACGGTTCTCCGCCGATCAAGGGGCCGAACCAACTCGCGGCGAAGTCGCCAACTCCGTCGCCGTCGATGTCATTGACTCCAGTGTGCCAGTGCGAGTTCACGAGCGTGTAGAGGATCTGACCGGTCGCGCCCGAATGTACCAGGATGACCGGAGTCTGCCCGCTACTGGAGTACCGCACTGCAAAGTCGCGCAGGCCGTCTCCATTCACGTCGTCGAGCACGTCCTGGTCGGACGAAACACCAATGGACCCCGGCACGTCGTACAGCATCGCATGCCCAGGCGCGCCTGAGAATGCGCGATAACGCGACTGCGTTCTTTGCAACAGAACATCCGGCACGCCATCTCCGTTGATGTCGTCGAGACCGAGCACGCTCTTGAATTCCGCTTGGACCGAGAACGTATCGAATTCCACGATCTCACCGAGGTAACTCCCGGTGGCGCCGCTGAGGAAGGTGCACACGTCGGCCATCCCGATTCCGGGATAGCCGACGTTCGCTGACGTGACAGCGACGTCTCGGATCCCGTCGTTGTCGAGGTCTCCGATGGCGCTGAGCGCAAACGTCTGACTGTGGGTCGTCCGGTGTGGCGTGAACCATACCAGGCTGCCCGTTGGGCCATCAAATGCGGCAACACCTGATATACCTCCGAGTGGATGAAGGCCACGACCGGCCACAAGATAGTCGTTCATGCCGTCGCCGTTGAGGTCGCCGCTGCCCGTGTACCATTCGGGCTGCGCTCCCACTTCGAACGCATCGTGCGTCCGCAGGAGACTCTGCGCAGTGGCTCGCGCACATGGCGTTGCAGCCAATACGGCGAAGGTCACCGCGATTCGGACTCGCCGAACGTTGGCGTCACCGCCCATCGGTCCGCGCACGAGCCACCAGGCTGCTCGTTCTTGCTGTAGTTGTTGCATGATTCACGTCCCTCGTTTCAGGGCTTGCGGTAGAAGCGGTACCCACCCGACTGGTCGTCGACGAGCAGTAGCCGACCCTGCGGAGTGGCCCGCACAGTCACGGAATGGGGTGCGCCGGGGGTGACCAGGCGCTGGGAATCACCGACAAAGCCAAGATCGGCGTCGAAGGCGATGATCTCGACGCCCCCGCGGCTGCACGGGACATAGACGTTGGCGCGCCCAAGGTCGCTGGTCACGTCGGTCGCGACGTCGAACAGATTCGGCCGTCGCAGCTCGAGGGGATCGACCGGCGCCTCCCAGGTGTCGAACGGAGTGCGTCGCACGATCGAGACCTGCAAGAGGTCGGTGATGTCGAAGGCCTGGATGGTGCCAGCGAAGTCGACCACCATGGCGAATGTGCGCTGGGACCCAGCGTTGTTCTGTAGCTTCACGAAGTGGAGCTGGAACGCGGACGAGCCTTCACCCTGCAGGAAAAGGGGGTCGAGATCCGGACTGCCCGCGGGCCGCTCCGTGGGATGCCACGGATCCGCAGGGGTCGGATCGGTGGCGCGACGCGCTCGTGACCAGGGGTCCACCCCAAGATTCCCGCCCAGCGGATCCGGATCCTCGGTGGGAAAGGCCGGTGTGCCCGATATCTGCCAGAGGCTGACGAAGCCGCAGCGGTACTGCGCATCCCACGGATGCGTCGCGTTATAGGTCGCAGGGATGGGCAAGTAGTGGTAGTTGTCGCCCCACAACGGGTCGATCTGACCGGTCGTGGGGTTGATGGGATAAGGGTCGCTCGGATCGATGGCGAGGGCTGTGCCCAGGAGAACATCGAGGTTGGCCGGGCACGACGCGTAACCACACGGCGCACCGAGCACAAGGGCCTGCACTGTCCCACTGGCATTCAGGGGGAGCTCGGTGATCTTCGGGAGGAAGGTGTAGGTCGTGACGACCTCACGGATCGGGAACACCCGTTGGTGATTTGTAGTACGCCCCGAGAAGCCCTGAAAGGTCGCGGTGAGCAGGGGATCAGGTTCGCACCAGAAGAGCTGCTGGGTGTGTGCGAGGGTCGAACCCGTCGGCGGATTGGAGCGGCGTGGGTAGTGGAGGTTGTTCCACTCGGGGTGGGAGTTGAGGGTAAAGGCCCAGTCACGGCTCCGAGGCGAAGGCGTCGCGTTCCTGTACGTAATGTCTTGCTCCCGGAACCACATATCGTCGCGGAAGGGGACGGACGCACTGACCGTTGAGGGGAATGAGGACAGGTGGCTGAGCACCGTATCCCGCCCCATCACAACCACCCCGTCCGGTGACCCCATCTGCGTGACCGTCACAAACGTCGTCGCAACACCAGTCGACGGATCGAGCAGTACAGGGTTTTGCGTCACCCCCGGCGCCGCCCCCACCGTGAATGTGTCGAATTGCGGATGCGCCGTCATCGAACGGTAGTAACCGTGGAGGTCGATCCCATACCGATGCTGCATCCGCCCGAGCAACCACTCGCCCGTCAAGTCCATGGTCGGGACACCGCCGAGAGGTGGCGCCTGGTAGGAATGACGTCCGAAGTAATAGTAGGTACCGCCAAATCCCGGGATCGTCCGGTCCCCGATGATCCACTGCTCGACCACACCCCCGCCCGCATCGCGCAGGAACTGGCACCGCTCGTCGCCCTGGATCCCCGAGTCGAGGCGCTTGTCCTGCGCACCAGACGGCAGCGTCGTCGGCGGCGCCAGTTGACCGAGGGACCCGAAGCCGGACTCGAGCCCGAGCGAGACGAGCGGGGCCGACGGATCCACCGGGTAGTCGTTGTCCCCCTGCATCACGACGTTGCCGGCGCCAATGTCCGCGAAGGCCGCGGCGAAGGCATAACGCCCGGGCATCCGCGTCTGGTCGCGTACGAGCGTGGGATAGATCGCCTGCGGGTTGTTCGTCCCCGTCGCGAGGTCGACGAACGTGACGCAGACGTTGCCTCGATCCAGTTTGAACGCGTTGTCGGGACCGGCCGTGGGGCCAAGCGGGACGGCCAGGTCCAAGACGTGATCCGAGTGCAGGATCCGCAAACGCTCGAGCGAGGGAAGTCCGTTCGCGGGTTGGTCGTAGGGCACGTGGAGCGTCGCGCCGCCCGCGCGCACCGCGCGTGTGTAGTTGGCGAGATCGATGCCGCTTGGGCTCTTCGAGACGACTCCGCCGATCGTGTCGTACCGGAATGGCAGCGCGAGGGTGCCCAACTGGTCGTATACGACGATCGACGACTCCCCCTCCTGATGCCAGAGGAACAGGTACCGGAATTCCCATGAACCGATCTCGTGGAACGTCTGGTCGAGGATCCTCCCGGGTCCTTTGACGCGGGGGTCCATCGTCCAGGGGAGGCCCTGGTAATTGACGACGAGCGCGGTGCGCTCGAACTGCCCATCACCTACTCGCGTCAACGCGACCTGGAAGGCGTGCAAGGAATTCGGCTTCGCAGGATCTCCGACGTCGAAGGGCTCGAGGAATGGCGAGCTCGACGGAAGGTCATTTTGGAAGGTCCGGTTCCACGAATTCTCGGCCACGACCACCGGCCCACCGGTCGGCACGCCTGCTGCGTCGCGCTTCACCGCCGGGCGCCCCTCCAGGTGCGCGATGGGCATGCCGAAGCCGAAATTCGAGGTCGCGAGGTCGAAACGAATCCAGCCGAGGTGCCCCATTGCGCAGTAGAGGAAGTGCCCGCCGTTGTCGTTCTGTAGCGCGACGTCCATGAAATAGGGCGGGTCGCTGCGCACGACGTCACCATGCCGAAAGGATCGGCCAGCGTTGCGGCCCACATGGTTCTTGAACCACTGGCTGGGCAGGCCCGAGGCGTTCAAGCTGACTCCGTTCAAGGTCTGGGTGATCGCGTCGTACGCGACCGTACCGGACGGAGCAGTAATATCGCTGCCAAAGACCGGGCCGCTGGTCTGGTAGCCGATGATGACGCGCGGCGTCCCGGCCGAATACAGACGGAACCGCTCGAGCCCTCCGGAGAGCGCCGCCACGTACACGTCGACCGGCGGCGTGATCTGCTCGCTCCCCACCTCGTCCGAAAGGTTCGGCATAGGGTCGACCGCTACGTCCATGCCATAGGACCCGGCGAAGGTGACTCTCTGGCCGTTGAAAAGGGCGTCCGGTGCTTGTTGGGGATGCGGGCCGAAATAGAACGAGGCGGCAGGGTCGACCTCCATGTCGATGTCGGGAACGCTCGGTGCTCCATTGCGCACCGCGTCGAGCGCCGTGCGGCAATCGTCGAGTCGATAGACTCGCAGGAGGTTGTCATCGCGGCGCGCGAAGAGTCCGAGGAGGTAGTCCTCCCCGTTGATCCGCACGACCTCGACGTCGGTGCTGAAGCGCTCGATGAGCTCGGCGCTCGGGTTCAGCTCGCTCGCGCTGTCGAGACGGACGGCGCGATTGATATACCCCGCAATCGGGTGGGCCTCGATGGCCCAGAGTCCCAAGTGTCCGCCGGCGACGTACAGGATGTCCTTGTAATCCTCGGCGCCGGGCCAGTACTTCATCGGCTCGGTGCCGAAGGGCAGGCTGTCCGGCTCGTCGGAGAGATCGAGGCCCGGATCCAGGGCAAAGTCCGCGGCCAGGACGCCCAAGGAGCCGAGCTGGACGCGCTTCTCTTCGACGCGCATGTCGCGCCTCAATGTGAGGGGGTCGAACTGCACGGTGCTGGGGTTCTCATCCCCGTTGAAGACAAACGCGAGCATGCCTCCCTCGCCAGAGAAGACCCAGCGCCCGTCGGGAGTCATGATCTGCGCCGTCGGGTAACTGGCCGGGCTCAGCGCCACCAATTCGTCGATGGCTTCAGCGGGGTCCTGGGCCGAAAACGGGCTATTCGGGAGGAGCGGAGCGGCGGAGAGCGGTCCGAGCGCGAGCGCCGCACACATGAGGCGCGGCGGGCCCGTTAGGCGGGCAGGCGGGCAGGCGGGCAGGCGGGCAGGCGGGCAGAGTCCATAGTAAGTCCTCGCGAGTCAGAGACTTGGCGGCCGGGCGGGTCGGCACATGCCGGGCGCGGCGTGATGTCGCAAGACTACCAGTCCCTTCCAGGAGCGCAAGGCAACAGCGCCAAGCAATCCGCGAGGCTGAATCGCCGATCAGCTGGCCGGTGTCGCTTCCGGCATGGTTTTCTCAGCAGGGACCTACGTTCTGGGCCCCCATCGCATACCAAAGAGGCATGACATCGGCCCCCGCCGCCCATTTCTTGCGACTCTCCGGCGCGGAAGTGCCGCTCATCTGCGGGGCCATGTACCCGTGCAGCAACCCCGAGCTCGTCGGCGCTGCGGCCGCGGCGGGCGCGATGGCGATCGTACAGCCGTTGTCGCTCGTCTACGTACACGGACGCGAGCTGCGCGCCGGGCTGCGCGAGATCAAAGGCCTCGCCGGGGGCCGTCCTTTCGGCTTCAACGCGATCATCGAGAAGTCGGTGAAGGCCTACGAGACGCGCATGCGCTCCTGGATCCAGATCGCCCTCGAGGAGGGTGTGCGCTTCTTCGTGACGGCCCTCGGGAATCCGGGGTGGGTGTGCGAGGCCGTGCACCAGGTCGGCGGCACGGTGTTCCACGACGTGACCGAGCGCAAGTGGGCGCAGAAAGCCCAGGACGCCGGCGTCGACGGCCTCATCTGCGTCAACGCCCGCGCGGGTGGGCACGCGGGTGTACGCACACCCGAGGCCTTGTACGCCGAGCTCCACGACCTCGGCCTGCCGCTCGTCGCCGCGGGCGGCGTCGGGGACGAACGCGCCTACGTCGAGATGCTGCGTTTGGGCTACGGCGCCGTGCAAATGGGCACACGCTTCATCGCGACCGAGGAGTGCAAGGTGCACCCGGACTACTGGAGCGCGATCATCGACGCCGACGAAGAGGACATCGTCCTCACGGAGCGACTGTCGGGTGTGCCGGTGGCGGTCATCAACACGCCGTATCTGCAGCGTATCGGCACCAAAGCCGGCCCGATCGCGCGCTGGTTGCTGCGCGGACGCCGCACGAAACACTGGATGCGCACGCTGTACGCGCTCAAATCGATCCGCGACCTCAAGCGGACGTTGAAGGAGGGGGTCTCCTACCGCGACGTCTGGCAGGCGGGCAAGAGCGTCGGCGCGATCGAGCGTGTCGAGCCTGCGGGTGAAGTCGTGCAGCGCTTCGCGGAGGCCTGGCGCGCCGCGAACCTCTGAACGCGCCGCGCTGGAGGGTTGTAGTTCTGCGCAATACCGACAGTACGGAGCCAGGGTCGTTTCTTCACATTTAACGATCGATCGCGCTCCGCGCGATCGATCGTTAAATGTGAAGAAACGACCCTGGCTCCGTACTGTCGGTATTGCGGACAACCACCTTCTCCGACGCCCCACTTTCTTCCGCGAAACTCAGCCGCGTAGTTTCAGCGCGAGCTGGTTCAAGAAAAGCCCGACGTCGGTGACGACACCGATCGTCTGCGACGACCCGCGATCCGCGAGCTTCGTGACGACGGCGGGGTTGATATCGACGCAGACGACCCGCACCCACGAAGGCAGCATGTTGCCGACGCCGATCGAGTGCAGCATCGTGCTGAGCATCAGCACCATCCCGGCACCCTCGAGCGCCTTCGCGTACTGGCTCTGGGCCTCGATCAGGTCCATCAAGGTGTCCGGCAGCGGACCGTCGTCGCGGATCGAGCCCGCGAGCACGAACTCGACGCCGTTCGTGACACACGCGTGCATGATCCCGCGGGTCAGCACCCCTTGCTGCACGGCGTCGGCGATCGAACCCGCGCGAGTGATGCGGTTGATCGCGCGCATGTGGTTCTTGTGTCCCTCTTCGACGGGCGAGCCGGTCTCGAGATTCACCCCGAGCGACGTCCCGAAAAACGTGTGCTCGATGTCGTGCACGGCGAGCGCGTTACCGGACAACAGGACATCGATCCAGCCCCCGCTCAGGAGCTCGCAGAAGTAGTCGATCCCGCCCGTGTGGATGAGAACGGGCCCAGCGACGACGGCGATGCGGCCGCCGTTCTGGCGCACTTCGCGCATCATGTCGGCCACTCGCGCGACGCTCGTCTCGACCCGCCGCTCCGAGCTGATCTCGTTGCTCATGAAAGCGAAGCCCTTGCGATCGCGCGCGCGGGACTCGGGCTGGACGCGGATCCCGTCGACGCCGCAGACGACCTGATCGCCGGCGCGCACATCACGCAGCAAGCGGCATTTAGGCTCGCCGTCCACCATGAGGATCACGGCGTCCATACGCTGCGCGCCGACGTCGGTCCAGGTCCCGTCGACGCGTATCTGCGTGCGGTGATTCGTCGTCGAATAGAAGTCCTCGGGCACGCAGCCGTCCTTGGCCGTGGGCTCGAAGCGCGCATCGCGTTCTGACTCGATGCGGCAACCATACGGCACGAGCGCCTCGAGCAACGCGCCCAGCGCCTCTTCGTCGCGCGCCGACAGGCGCAGGCGCGCGTAGGACATCTCGCCGTTCGAGCGCCCGATGTCGAATTGCAACACTTCGTACGTCGCGCCGTGCTCGACGATGCGGTCGAAGATGCGCTCGAGGACCTGGGCGTCGATCAGGTGCCCTTCGGCGGTGATCGTCTCGCTGACCGATTCGCTGGACATGGTGCGCGAAGTCTACGCTGCGATCAGGTCTTGCCGACCTCGCGGTCGCGCAGTTCGCGTCGCAGGACCTTCATCACTGAGCTCTTCGGGAGCTCGTCCAGGAACTCGACCTGGCGCGGGATCTTGTAGGCGGAGAGCTGTTCGCGCGCAAACGTCTCGACCTCGGCTGCCGTCATTTTGGCGCCGGGCTTGAGCACGATGAACGACTTGACCGTCTCGCCGCGCTCGGGATCGGGCACCCCGATCGTCGCGGCCTCGAGGATCTTCGGGTGCGAGACAAGGACGCTGTCGACCTCGTCCGGGAACACCTTCATCCCCGAGCAGTTGATCATGTCCTTCTTGCGCCCGACGATCTTGAAGTAGCCGTCCTCGTCCATGACCGCCAGATCGCCCGTGTGCATCCACCCGTCGCGCAGCACCTCGCGGGTCTCTTCGTCGCGGTTCCAATAACCGCGCATGACCTGCGGGCCGCGCACGATCAGCTCGCCCTCCTGCCCGGACGGCAGGACCTTTGTGGGGTCGTCCGTATCGACGATACGCGCGTCGGTGTCGGCGACCGGAATACCGACGGTCCCGGACTTGCGGACCCCGCGCAGGGGATTCACGTGCGTCACGGGCGAGGTCTCGCTCATGCCGAAGCCCTCCACGATCGTCGCGCCCGTGAGGCGCTCGAACTTCGCCTGCACGTCCTTTGGCAACGGCGCCGAGCCCGAGAAACACGACCTCACCGAGGACAGGTCGAGGTGCTCGATGCCCGGGTGGTTGTTGATCGCGTTGAACATCGCCGGCACGGCCGGGAAGATCGTCACGCCGTGTTTCGTGATGTCCTTGACCAGGGCCGGGACATCGCGCGGATTCGGGGCCAGCACGATTTTCGTGCCGCTCCAGATCGACCAGTTCATGCCCACGGTCATGCCGAAGACGTGGAACAGCGGGAGGGCCAGCAGCAGCACCTCGCGCCCTTCCTGCACGTCGACGAACCACCCATGGATCTGCTCGACGTTCGCCGCCAGATTGCGGTGGGTCAGCACCGCGCCCTTCGAGAGGCCCGTGGTGCCGCCCGTATACTGCAGCACAGCGACGTCATCGAGGCCGACCTCCATTGGACGCGGCTCGGGAGGCGCGCCCCGTACGAGGCGCTTGAAGCGGTGGACTCCAGGCTCCTCCTTGAATCTCGACCAGCGGCCGATGCGCTTCAGCTTGAGTGGCGCGAGCCAATTGAGCGGGAAGCCCAGATACTCGGGGATCTGCGCCACGACGTAAGTCTTGGGGCGCAGCTTGGCGCGATTCGGTCGCAGCGTCTCGGTCCAGATGAAGTCCGCTGTGATCGCGACCTCGACGTCCGCATCGCGCCACTGGTGCTCGACCTCGCGCAGGGTGTAGAGCGGGTTCGTCATGACGACCTCCGCGCCAGCGCGCAGCGCGCCGTGGAACGCGATCACGCCCTGCGGGATGTTCGGTAGCTGCACCGCGACCCGTGTGCCGCGCTTCACGCCGAGCTGCTGCAGCGCGTTCGCGCAGCGCGAGACCTCGAGGTCGAGCTCACGGTACGTGAGCGTCGCGTTCAGAAACGTCACCGCCGGTCGATCCGGAAAGCGCAGGGCCGCTCGGGCGAGAAGCCCCGCGATCGTCACGCCGGCGTAATCGATCTCGCGCGCGACCCCTTCGTCGTAATGGGCGTGCCAGGGTTTCTTCTCCATGGTGCCCTGGAGCATAGCGAAGCGACCCGCCGCCGCAGCAAGGCCCCCTCACTCGAACTGCTCGAACTGAAGGCCGCGCCGCTTCGAGCCCGCGTGGGACGCTCGCCCTGCCGTGAAGTCCCCGATTCGGATCGTTTGCAGCGCTCCTCCCGCTTCCCGCTGGCAACACCCCCTCCCAACGCCGAGAATCGTCCGCTGCCCATGGGCGCCACCTACCGAGTCATCCGCGTCTGGGCGCGCCTCCTCGTCACGACGTGGTACCGCGCGCGGATTCGCGGCGCAGCGTTCCCAGCGGAGACCCCGTGCATCGTGGTCGTCAACCACACGAACGGCCTCTGCGACGGTCACTTCCAGCTCGCGATCAGCAAGCGCCCCGTGCGCGTGCTGGCGAAGTTCAAGCTGTTCGAGGTCCCGCTGCTCGGCTGGACCGTGCGCAACGTCGGCGCGATCCCCGTTTATCGCAAGAAGGACGGCGTCGACACGACCCGCAACGCGGACTCGTTTCGCGCGATCTACCACGCCCTCGGCTCGGGTGACGTCATCGCAGTGTTCCCGGAGGGCGAGTCGCGTGGCACGCCGTACCTGCGCGAGGTCAAGACCGGCGCGGCGCGCATGGCCCTCGGCGCCGAGGAGGAGTCCGCGTGGCGCGCGGGCATCCGCATCGTGCCCGTCGGGATCACGTACGAGGAGCCCGGGCGGTTTCGATCGAGGGCGGAGGCCTGGATCGGCGAGTCGTTCGCGGTGAAAGACAGCCTCGACGCTTGGAACCACAGCCCGATCCTCGCCGGGCGCGCCCTGACGGAGCGCATCCGCGAAGCGATGCGTGCGCTCGCGCTGCAAGTGCCCAAGGGCGACGACGACGGGCGAGGCGCTGCCGAGCTCGCGTGCGCCCTCGAGCGACTCTCGCCGCCTAGCGATGCGCCCCTCGCGGCGCGGCGCCAAGCGGCATGGAACCGCTTCGAGCGCCTGGGCGAGCGCGATCCCGAAGGACAAGCGCGCCGCAGAGAGGCCGCGCTGCGACTCGATCAGAACCTGCGGGCCCACGCGCTCACCCGTCGCGATATCTTCGAGCCGGAGCGCACACGCGTGCCCACGCTGCTGGCCGAGATCACGCTCCGCGCTGCGCTCGGGTTGCCCGTGCTGGCGCTGTCGGCGCTCGCCTACGGACTGCCCTTCCTCGCGGCCCGGGCGATTGGGCGACGCGGCGCGAGCACCCCCGACAAGGTGATCACGGTGACGCTGTTGACCACTTTCGGCTTCATGGTCGCGTGGCTTTCAATGCTCACGCTGGTTTTCGTGTTCGCGCTCGACGGACCCGCTCGGGGCTTGGCTCTGACGGCGCTCGCGGTCGGCACCATCGGGCTCACCCGCGCCTACGACAACCTCGTTGCGTTGCGCAGCGCATACGGCCGAGTCCGCTGCGCGGGCGACCCCGCGGCGCGCGCGCGGCTCGCGCAGGCCCTCGCGACATTCGGCCAGACACTCGAGCGGGCTGGAGAGTGGCGGGACGCGCCGGCCCGCGAAGGTGGGTCGGCGCCCTGAGTCGACTGAGTTTTCGCGACCGCCTACGGCGGGCGACCGCCTACGGCGGGCCGTACGACACCATGCGAACGTTCCAATTCGATTTCGAGCAGCACACCTGCGCGACACGACTCCCGTTTCGCTTCGGGCGCGCGACGATGACCGCCGCGCCGCTCTTGAGCGCGCGTGTCACGCTCGTCGCGGACGATGGTTCGCGCTCGATCGGGCGCGCCGCCGATCTGCTCGTGCCCAAGTGGTTCGACAAGGTCAGCCAGGCGAGCGACGAAGTCGATCGCAAGGCGCTGCTCACGAGCGCGGAGGACGCGGCCCGCGCTTGGCAGCGCGCAGCGAGTGTCCACCCATCGATCTTCGAGCAGTGGCTCGCGGTCTACCGCGAGCGGGTTGAATCGACGCCCTTCGAGGCCGCGGACCGGCTCGTGCGCGGCTTCGGCGTCGCGCTGATCGAGCGCGCGGTCATGGACGCGACGTGCCGCGCCAGAGGGGTGTCGTTCTTCGACGCGTGGCGGCAGGACCTGTTCGGATTCCGCGCAGAGCTCGCGGCGCCAGCCCTCGCGGGGTTCGAGCCCGCGCGCCACCTGCCCATTGCCCCCGCGAGCGCCATCCGAGTTCGGCACACGGTCGGCATGCTCGACGAGCTCCGCGCCACGGACGTACCCGCGGCGCTGCGCGGCGACGACGGGCATCCATGCAGCCTCGAGGAGGACATCGCCGCGTACGGCCTCGACGCGTTCAAGGTCAAAGTCGGCGGCGACGAGGACGCCGACCTCGCGCGCCTCGACCAGATCGGCCAAGTCCTCGCCGAGTGCGCGCCGGATTCCCTCGTCACCCTCGACGGCAACGAGCAATACGCCGACCCTGCGCGCCTCGCGGCCGTGCTCGAGCGCCTCGCCGCGCGCCCAGGCGGCGCCGCGATCCTCCAGCACCTCGCGCACATCGAGCAGCCGACCCCGAGGGCCGCGACGTTCCGCTCGGAGTCCCGCCCCGGGCTCGCGCGCCTCGCGCAATTCGCGCCACTCATCATCGACGAGGCCGACCTCGGGATCGAGGCGTTCCCTCGCGCCTTCGACCTCGGTTACCGCGGCGTGTCGGTCAAAAACTGCAAAGGCGTCTTCCGCGCAGTGCTGAACTTCGGCCACTGCCGCGCGCTCGGCGACGGCGCATTCCAGGCCGGCGAGGACCTGACGAACCTACCGCGCTTGCCCCTCGAGCAGGACCTCGCAACAGCGGCCCTTTTGCACCTGCCCCACGTCGAGCGCAACGGCCACCACTACTTCCGAGGCCTCGCGCACCTGCCCCCGCACCAAGCGTCCACCGCGCTCGCGATGCACCCGGACCTCTACCACACGACCGCGAACGGCGTCGCCCTGCACATCGCAGCCGGCCGCCTCGCCGTCGCGAGCCTCGACCGCCCCGGCTACGCCAGCGCCGGGCTGTAGCAGCCTGCGTCCTCGGAACACGCGCACACGGCTGAGTGGGTCGAGACCAGAGGTACCGAACCCGACCCAAAAATGAGGCGAGAGTCGCGCGCGGAGCGCGCGCGACTCTCGCCTCATTTTTGGGTCGGGTTCGGTACCTCTGGTCTCGACCCACTGCCCAGACCGCCTCGCACGGCACGCCCCTCCCGTGAGTCCCATCTTCACCCTCGCGTTGACCGATCAGATTCGGTAACCCATACCCGAGGCACATGGGCCCAAGCAGTCCCCATGCGCCCTGCCCCCCATGCAATTCAAGGCCCCCGGTTCCTTCAAAACGGCCGACGCCTTTCGCGCGCGCCTCGCCGAGCTCGACGTCTCGATCGAGCTCGATGACAGCCTCGAAGCCGCAGCCGGCCCGTTCGGCGCGCCGTTGATCGCAGACGGACTGCACATCCCGAACCGCTTCGTCATCCACCCGATGGAGGGCTGGGACGGCACCCGCGGCGGTTCCCCCACCGTGCGCACATTCCGACGCTGGCGCAACTTCGGCCGCAGCGGCGCAGGCCTCATCTGGGGTGGCGAGGCATTCGCAGTCCTACCCGAGGCCCGCGCCAACCCGCACCAGCTGTACCTACACCAAGGGGACGTCGCCGGTGACCTCGCGCGACTCCTCGATGAAGTCCACCTCGGGCGCGCCGAAGTCGGCCTCGCGCCGAACCACGGCCCCGTCGGGCTGCAGCTCACCCATTCCGGCCGCTGGTCGCGACCCGAGGCCGGACCCTCTCCCCTGCTCGCAGCCCACGACGCCCTGCTCGATGCCCGCGTCGGCGTGAGCAGCGACGCCCCGCTCCTGTCCGACGCGGAGCTCGCGCGCATTCGCGATCACTACGTCGCCGCAGCCTCCCTCGCGCAACGCGTCGGCTTCGACTTCGTGGACCTGAAGGCCTGCCACGGATACCTCGTGCACGAGCTGCTCGGCGCCCACACACGACCCGGTCCCTACGGCGGCGACTTCGAGGGTCGCACACGCTTCCTGTTCGAGCTGATCGACAGCGTGCGCGACGCGTGCCCCGGCCTCGCCATCGGTGTGCGAGTCTCGCTCGCAGACATCGTCCCCCATCGACGCGACCCCCTCACCAACGAGGGCCTCCCTGCCGCGCGCACGTGGAGTCACGGCTTCGGCGTCGACCACGACGCGCCGTCACAATTCCGGCTCGATGAGCCACTGCGGCTCCTACGCGAGCTCGTTGCGCGCGGTGTGCGACTCGTCAACGTGACCCTCGGCAGCCCGTACTACAACCCGCACCTCCAACGGCCCGCGGCCTATCCGCCGAGCGACGGCTACCAGCCGTTCAGCGACCCGCTCGTGAATGTCGCGCGCCACCTCGAGGTCGTCCGCGCAGCCAAGGCGCGTGTCCCCGAGGCGATTCTCGTGGGCACCGGCTACACGTACCTGATGGAGTGGCTCCCACACGTCGCGCAAGCCGAATTGCGCGCAGGCCGGGTCGACCTCGTCGGACTCGGGCGCATGGTCCTCTCCTATCCCGAGCTGCCGCTCGACTTGCTCGCAGGCCGCGAAATGGCGCGCAAACGCATTTGTCGCACGTTCAGCGATTGCACCACTGCCCCCCGCCATGGCCTCGCGAGCGGCTGTTACCCCCTCGACCCGGCCTACCGCGACTCCGCTGAGGCGACGCGGGTCAAGGCGCTGCGGAGCGCGCTGCGCAAATGACGGACACGCGACGCCCGACGCAGCCGTCACACACCGTCTCTTCGATGAACGCCGACGACGACCTCGCCGAGCTGGAGGCCCTCGAGCACGCGCCACGGCTGCGGCGCTGGGGGGCCTTCCTGCGGCGCGGTGGGCCGGGATACCTGCAGAGCGCGATGACGCTCGGCGGAGGGACCGCGGTCAGCGCGATCTTCGCGGGGCGGCTCTTCGGATACCAACTTCTCTGGGTCGCGCCGCTGGCCATGCTCTTCGGAGTCGTGATGCTCGGCGCGCTCGCACACCAGACGTTGTCGACTGGCATGCGCCCCTTCGAGGCGATGCGGCGGTACGCCGGCGCGCCACTCGCGTGGGCGTGGGCCCTCGGGGCGCTACTCGCGTCGGTCATCTGGCACTTCCCGCAGTACGCGCTCGCTGGCGGCGCGGTGTCCGACATCGGCGAGACGCTCGGCGTGACGCTCGCCCCACAGGCCGCGGCCTTCGGCGTCTTGGCGGTCGCAGTATCGATGTCGCTGTTCTACGGGCGCGGCGCGCGCGCCGTGCGCATCTACGAGGGCGCTATGAAGTTCCTCGTCTGGAGCGTCGTCGTCGCGTTCGGCGTGGTCGTCGTCGCCTCCGCAGGCCGAACCGATTGGGGCGCCGTGGCGCGCGGTTTCATCCCTTCGCTCCCGGAAGCCCGCGGCGGAACCAGCAGCGCGACGCTCGTCGTCGCGGGGCTCGCGTCGGCGGTCGGGATCAACATGGTCTTCCTCTACCCCTACTCGCTGCGCGCGCGGGGCTGGGGCCGCGCGCACCGCTCGCTCGCGCGTTTCGACTTGTTCGCGGGCATGTTGGTGCCCTACACGCTCGCGGCGAGCCTCGTCGTCATCGCGACCGCCAATACGATCCCGTGGGACCCCGCGAGCGGCGAGGGCTCACAGCTCAACGCGATCGACGCAGCGCGCTCGATCGGCTCGGTGCTCGGCGCGACCCGCGGGCGGCTCGTCTTCGACCTCGGGCTCGTCGGCATGGCGCTCTCGACGATCACCCTGCACATGCTCTGCGCGGGCTTCGTGATCACCGAGCTCACGGGCGCCGAGCTCGGCAGTCGCCGTTGGCGACTCGGGATGTTGCTGCCGGCCGTCGGAGTGCTCGGCCCGCAGGTCGGCAAGGACTTGCTCTTCTGGCTCGCGATCCCGACGTCGATCGTCTGCGGGCTCTTGTTGCCGCTCGCCTACATCGCGATTCTGCGCTTGCAGACCAGCGCTGAGTACCTCGGCGAAGACCGTCCGCGCGGCGCGCGCGCGGCGTGGATCGTCGGTGTGATGGCGCTGATCACGGCGTTCCTCGCGTTCATGTTTGTGCGCGACGTCGCGACGAAGGGTCCCGAGTACCTCGACAAGCTGCGCGCCAAGAGCGCAGAGGGACGATGACCGAGCGCGCCCTCCAGGTCGACGGCCGCGAGATTCTCGTCGACGACGCGGCCCTCGCGCCGTTTCGTGCGCGTGTCCCGCGCGGCGTGCGTCCGATACGCACCGCCTATGCCGCCGCGCACCTCGTGTTCAAGGACGACTACGCCCGCGTCCCCCATACGGCGCGTCGCCCGGGCACGAGCAGCGAGCTCGCGGAGCACGTCGACTGGCCTGCCACCCTCGAGGTGCGACGCCGCATCGCTTCGCACGGGTTCGGCATCGCCGAGGCGATGGACACGGCGCAGCGTTTCGATGTCGGCTGGCCGGTCGCGCTGCGCTTGATCGAAGAGACGGGGCGGCTCGGTCTCCCGCGCGGTTTCGTCGCCGGCGCGGGCGTCGATCACCTCGCGACAGTGCGCTCGAAGCGCGACCTCGTCGAAGGAGTGCTGCACCAAATCGAGGTCATCCAGGCCGCCGGCGGCCTGCCGATCATCCTGCCGATGCCGTGGCTCACGGCGCAGGGCGCGGACGCGGACGAGTACGTCGAGGTCTACGCCGCCATCGTGCACCAGTGCCGCGGTCCGCTGCTCGTGCACTGGCTCGGGGAGATGTTCCACCCGGGTATGCGTGGCTATTTTCCCAGCGATTCGTTCGCGCGCATCATGGCGCTCGATCCGAGCATCGTGCGCGGCTGCAAGCTGTCGCTGCTCGACGCAGAATTCGAGCGGCACACCCGCGCGACCCTTACGGGCCGCGGGCAGGTGATGCTGACGGGCGATGACTTCCATTTCGCCGAGCTGATCGCGGGTGACGGCGCGCCCACTGCCTGGAGCGAGCTCGGCGGGTCGCCGCTCGCCCTCGGTCCGTTCAGCCACGCGTTGCTCGGGGTGCTCGACGCCGTCGCGGCCCCGGCGGGGGTCGCGCTGGCGCTGCTCGCGGCCGGTGACCGAGCTGGGTACGACACGCTGATGGGCCCGTGCGAAGCCCTCGGCCAGCACCTCTTCGAAACGCCGACCCAACACTACAAAGCCGGCATCGCGTTCCTCTCGTGGCTCGACGGCGGCCAGCCGAACCCGATGCTCGCAAACCACGCGGAGGTCGAACGCGACCGGGCGCACTATGCGCGTGCCGTCGCCCTCGCCGCGGCCGCGAGGGTCTTCACCGACGCGAATCGGGTGGCCGAACGGGCAGCAGCCTATTTCGAGACCGGCCAAGGATGACGGCGCGCGAAGGGCCTGCTCCGACTGATCGCTGGGTAAGTTGCAGCCCCTCGGGCCCTCGATTTCGGGCAAAATCCACCGCACCCGGGGTACACCATGCAGCCGACGAATCCGTTCGAACTTCCCTACGTCCAGCCTTCATCTCGCTCTCGTGCAGCGCGAATTCGGGGCTACATGTGGGCAGCTCGCGTCGCGCTCCTGTCGTTGTGTATCGCATTGTGTGCGGCGCCACTCGAGGCCCAACCAGTCCCCGAGGTGCGCGCCTGCTGGCTGACGCAGTACACCTACCTCGGGCGCACGGAGCCGCAGCTGCGCGCGATCGCGCAGAACATGCGCGCAGGCGGTTTGAACACCGTCTACTTCAACGTCTACGGCGGTGGCGGCGTGACCTATTGGCCGAGCCGCGCCTTCAAGGCCGCCGGCGGCAATTGGGCGAGCAACAGCTTCGACTGGACCGCGCACCTCGCGCGCATCTTCCGCGACGAGGGGCTCGCGGTCGGGGCGTGGTTCGAGTACGGGCTCGCGCTTTCGTCGCTGAGCCATCCCGTCGCCGTCGCGCACCCCGCTTGGCTCGCGCGCGACGCCGCGGGCTCGGCGGTGACAGGCGAGAACGGGGGCTTCGTCTTCCTCACTCCCGGGCATCCTGAGGTCGTCGCGCTCATGACGGCGATGGCGCGCGAGCTCGCGGAGGACTACGACCTCGACGACATCCAGCTCGACCGGCTGCGCTGGGGACGCCGCTCGACGGGGCGCGAGTACGGCTACGAGGCCGTCACCGCCGCGCGCTACCAGGCGCAATTCGGTGTGACGCCGCCCACGAACGTCCATCAAGCGAATTGGGTGACGTTCCGCGAGGGCCTCGTCGACGAGCTCGTCAGCGCGTGTTACGGAGCGATCAAATCCGCCGATCCGCTCGTCGTCGTGTCCTCGGCGCCGACGGGTTCTTACGGCTGGACCCAGCACATGCAGCGCTGGAACCACTGGACGTCGGGCGGGTACATGGACCTCGTATTGCCGCAGATGTACACAACGTCCCTCACCTCGTTCCGCGCCGAATTCGACGCGCAGCGCGCCGCTGCGGGCGCGGCAGTCGCGCGGCTCGGAGTCGGCTACCGCGCGCAGGAAACGAACGACTGGACCGCCGTGCGCAGCCAGCTCGACTACGCGCGCTCCCGCGGCGTGCCGCATGGGTGCCTGTGGGTCTATCACAACTACTCGGGGCCGATCGCGATCCAGGACGAGCTCGACAACTTGCCGCTCGCGGGCAACCCGTGGGCGATCGCGGCGACGAACCCGTTTGTGTCGGATCGGCGGCACACGCTCATCGTCGACGACACCGCGGCGCCGTCGACGGGCGCGGCCTACATCGAGACAGGGCCGTGGACCAGCTCGGCTCAGCCCGACTTCTTCGGCTTCGGCTCGCGGGTCGCTTCCGGCAGCGCGCCGGCCTCGGCGACGTTCGAGGCGTCGATCCCGCTGTCGGGCAGCTACGAGGTCTTCGTGTGGTGGACCGCCTCGTCCAATCGGAACGCTGCGACCGAATACGAAGTGCATCACGCGAACGGCACGGCGACTGTGGTGCGCGACCAGCGGACGGACGGCGGGCGCTGGGTCGCGCTGGGGCAATGGCTGTTCGCCGAAGGCGCGCGGGCGCCGCGGGTCACGGTCACGAATCGCGGCGCAGGCCCGGCCGTGTTCACGTCGGCGGACGGGGTGCGCCTCGTGCGCCGCGCCGATGCGTTGGGTCTCTGCACCGCCAAGGTGAACAGCCAAGGGTGTACGCCGGCCTTGACCGTCACCGGTCGCGCGTCGCTGACCGGCATCGACCCGCTGCGCGTGGTCGCGACCGGCGTGTTGAACCAGTACCCAGGCCTCTACTTCTGGGGCCTCGCGCCGGGCGCGAGTCCATTCTTCGGCGGTGAGCTGTGCGTCCAGGGCACCCTAGCGCGCGGCGCCGTGCAGTTCGCGGGCGGCTCGCCCATCGGCGTCGTCGATTGCTCGGGACGGTTCGAGTTCGAGTGGAGCAACGCGGCGCTCGCGGCGAGCGGTCTCGCGCCGGGCGCGACGGTCTTCGGTCAGTTCTGGAGCCGCGACCCGCTACACCTCGACGGCGCGGGCATCGGGATCACCGCGGGGCTCGGCTTCGTCGTCGAGCCTTGAGGCGGAGCTCTCGCTTGCTTGGGTGTCGGCTTGCTTGGGTGTCGGCTCGCGGGCGGCCTCTCGACGCAGGCAGAGCCGCAGCTGCGCCCGCCGCAACACCAATCCGAGCAGACCGAGGTTCGCGACCAGCGCGGGGAGACAAGGAGCTCAGACGCGCGCAGGCCACCAGGCGACCACGTCGAGCGCGTCGACGACGTGGACGAGCTGCGGCGGGCCCTCGAGGTCGAGCCCGATCAGTCGGGTCATGTCGCACGCGTCGAGTTGCACGGCCCCGGGACGCAGCGGCCACGGGCCGTGGTGGATCTCTCCGCGCAGGAGCCCGCGCGGGCCTCTGGCGTAAAGACAGTAGCGCTCGGTCAGAAAGTGCTCGAGCGAGCCGGGCGAGGCGGACTCGGGCGGGCCGAGAGGTCGGTAGCGAGCGCTGAAGCGCGCGGGCGGCGCGCCGCGGTGCGTGCGCTCGCTTTGGTACGAGACGCCGTCCGAGGCCGCGTCGAGGGTCATACGAGCGTCGAAATACGGCAGGTGGAACGTCGCGCGCGCGCCTCGGACGGCGAGGCGGCTCGCGGCGTCGAGGCTGTAGAACCACACCCCGGGCCGGCCTCCGGCTCGGACGTAGGTGCGCAGGTTCAATTCTGGGAAGCGCGTCGCGGTCGGCAGCGGCGGCGTCCAGCGGAAGCGCGTGCGGTCCATCTGGAACGGCACGAGGCCGATGTACGCGCGGCCCTCGAATGTGTCGAGCTCGAGGCCCGGGGGGAGCCCGGCGGCGAGCGCTGCGGGCGGGACGGCCCAATGCAGGAACGCCAGGTGGTTCCAACGCATCTCCATCACCGGCCGGCCCGTGGGGAGCGGATACGGGCGGTGGTCGACGGTCAGTGAGGGGCGGTCCATGGTGCGACTCCGGCGCGTGATCCTACGACGAAAGCGGGCCTGGAAGCACGTGCGGCGGGGTTCCATGAATGCCCAGGTGCCCGGCGCGTAAATCTCCGGGTAACCTCTCTCGCCCGGATCGGCATGGGCCGTTCCTCGCCCCCCCTCCTTCGCTCCCACCATGAAGCCTCCGTTCCTCATCTTCGTCGTCATCGTGGCGGCGTTCATTGCTTACCAAACAATGCCGGGCCTGAAAGAAAAGGCCGACCGCTTCGTCAACAAGCACGGCGGTTGGACCGAGGAGGCCATCCAGGCGAACCCGGCCGGATTCATCGAGCACGCTCAGACGAAGCTCAAGCAGAACATCACGACGTTCGAGGAGAGTCGCACGGCCCTCTCGGCCAGCAAGCGTTCAGCTGACGAGAAGCTGAAGGACTTCCAGAGCCAGCTCACGAACGCGGACAACTTCGCGACGGCGCTCAAGGAGCAGTACAAGACCGCCAAGGCCGCGGAGACCTTCCCGATCACGGTCGCAGGTAAGTCCTACCAAGAGGCCGATGTCATTAAGCAGGTCGAGGAGCTCCTCGCCACAAAGGCTAACGCCCAGAAGCGGATCGAAGACTACCAGGGCATCCTGGCGACGATCGATGAAAAGCGGACCCAGCTCACGGACCGCATCTCGCAGTCCAAGGTGAAGCTCGAGGACCTGGTCGTGCAGGCGGAGAAGGTCAGAATTGACAAGCTCACCGGGGACGCCGACAAGCTCCTTGCGCAAGTCAACACCGTCGTCCAGGACAACGCCAAGCTCGCCGACGGCGACAGCGGCAACCCGGTGCGTCCCCTCGAGGAGCTGATGCGCGACTTCGAGAAGTCGGCCAACGCCGCGCCGAAGACCGCGCCGAGCGCCGACGCGGTCGCCTTCCTCGAAGGCAAGTGATCGTGACGCGCGGGCCGCTCCAGCAGGCGGCCCGCGCCCGCATTACGACTCTGGTTCGGGAGCCCCACGAGTGACAGCCCTCGCCACCATGACCCCCACCGACATCGGCATCAGCGCAGGCGCGCTGCTGCTCCTCGTCTACGCCGCGCGCACGATGGTCTCGAAAGAGGGTCGCGCGCAGATGGGCTGCGGTTTCGCGGTGGCGGCGGCGGTGCTCTGGTCCCTCGCCCTCGGGCGGGGGATCCCGAACTTCACGACCCAGGACGGACTGCGCCTCGCGTTGGGCGCGCTGCTGCTCCTGCCCGCGTTCCGCGCGCTCTTCCAACACGGCAAGGGCAGCGTCGTCAGCGGCGCGGTCGGGCTCGTGATGGCCTCGATCGTCGCAGGACCCGTCGTGCAACGTTACCTCGACCAGGCAGGCATCCTTGAGGGTCCTCACACGGCCGCTGAACAGCTCGCCGCGACGGACGCCGAGATCGATCGCAAAGAAGTGATTCGTGTGGAGCTAACCGGCAAATTGCTGACGCTCAAGAGGCAACTACAAGATCTTGACGCGGCGCGTACGGACAAGAGTGAGGAAGCGATGGTCGTTGATTCAACCACCATGGACTTGATGCAGGCGTTCTCGAGAGTCCAGAAGCACCTTGCGGCTACGGACCAGCGTTTGTCCGACCTTCGCACCGAACGCGCTAAGCTCTCAGCAGTGGAGGCCGACAGCACTCGTTCATTGACAGAGATCGAGCTCGAACAGATCCGGCGCGACGTGCACGAGGCGTCGCGGAAGGAGGACAAGTCTGCGCTCGAGCTGTACACGGAACAGCAGGAACTCCTGGAGTTGTATCGACGCGAGATTCGCGCAACCAAGACCCCCGAGTGATCCTCGGTGGTGCACTACGTCATCGTGTCGAGGCTCGAGCGCTGCGCCCGTCGCGCGGCTGAGGTCGACGCGTGACAACCGAACCCGCTAGCGACGCCGAGGCGCCTCGGGTCCCCTTCCGGCGGCTCTTCGCGCTCGCGCGGCCGCACCTCGGCACGCTGCTCGCCGCGACGGCGTTGATGCTGCTCGCGAGCGGCGTCGGTTTGTCGGTGCCGCTCGTCGCGGGGCGGGTCGTCGATACGGCGCTCTCGGATGCGCACCTCGAGCAGCTCTACGGCGTCGTCGTCAAGTTGCTCGCGCTGTTCGCGGTCCTCGCGGTCGTCGGGTTCTTCGAGGTCTACCTCCTCGGCGTCGCAGGCGCGCGGCTCCTGCGCGACCTGCGCGAAGCGCTCTTCACGCGGCTCGTCGGGCTCAGCCCGGCCTTCTACGACAAGCGGCGCGTCGGCGAGCTGCTCTCGCGCCTCGGCTCGGACCTCACCGTCGTCCAGAGCGCCATCGCCGAGCAGATTCCAGGCGGACTGCAAGCGTGCCTGCGGTTCTTCGGGACGCTCGGGATACTCTTGTACCTGCAGCCGCGGCTGACCCTCGTCGCGCTCGTGGTCGTGCCGCCCGTGGTGCTCGTCTCGATGTACTTCGGGCACCGCTTGCAGCGCTTCGCGACCGAGGCGCGCGACGCCACGGCGGAGACGTCAGCCCTCGCCGAAGAGGGCCTCGCGGGGATCCGCACGGTGCAATCGAGCGGCGCCGAGAGTTGGTTCCTCGGACGGTACAAGGAACGCCTCGCTGCGCTGCTCAACGTGCAGATCCGCAATTCGCGTCTGCACGCCGCGTTCACCAGCGCGATCACCTTCGCCGCGTTCTCGGCGTTCGCGATCGTGCTCGGTTACGGCGGCCAGCTGATGCTCGAGGAGCGTTTGTCGGCGGGCGACCTGACCTCGTTCCTCCTGTACACGTTCTCGATCGCGACCTCGGTCGGCGACCTCGGCGGGCTCTACGCGGCGTATCGGCGCCTGCAGGGCGCGAGCGTGAGGGTCTTCGAGCTGCTCGACACAGACTCGGCGGTCGCCGATCCAGGCGCCGCGACTCCTCCGGCGGCGCCGTTCACGACGACCCGCGCGTCGCTCGCGTTACGCGAGGTGACGTACCGCTACGAGGGCGCGGAGCGCGACGCGCTGTCGGGAGTCTCGCTCGATGTCGACCCGGGCAGCGTCGTCGCGTTCGTCGGCCCGAGCGGCTCGGGCAAGAGCACGCTTTTCGCGCTGCTCTTGCGTTTCTACTCCCCCACGTCGGGCACGATCACCCTCGCTCAGCGTCCGCTCGACACGATCGGATTCGGCGACCTGCGCCGCGCGATCGGCGTCGTGCCGCAGGAGATCTTCCTCTTCAGCGGCACGATCGCCGAGAACCTGCGCATCGGCGCGCGCTGCCGCCCGGATTTCGAAGCGAGCGCAGAGGACCTCCATGTCGCAGCGCGCGCCGCGGGCGCGCTCGAGTTCATCGAGCGCCTGCCCAAGGGTTTCGAGACGGAGGTCGGCGAGCGCGGGGTGCGCCTCTCGGCGGGCCAACGTCAACGCCTCGCCATCGCGCGCGCGTTCCTCGCGAACCCGCCGCTGCTGCTGCTCGACGAGGCGACGAGCGCGCTCGATCCGGACTCCGAGGCGACGGTGCAGGCCTCGCTCGAGCGGCTCCTCGAGGGCCGCACGACGCTCGTCATCGCGCACCGCCTCGCGACGGCGCGGCGCGCGGATGTGATCCACGTCCTCGAGGAGGGCCGCATCGCGGCGAGCGGCACTCACGACGAGTTGTACGAGGCGAGCGAGCTCTATCGGCGTTATTGGACGCTACAGTCCCTCGCAGCGGCCCCGGATGCAGGCTCGGCGCCTGCCGGCTGAGCGTGCCGTAGACACCACGCTGCAGCTCAGTGAACGCTGCAGCCCAGTGACGTTGCAGCCCAGTGACGTTGCAGCCGACCATGCCCGTTGTGATCCCTCCTCCCATCATGCGTGACCCTCGAGACATGACGCGCGGCCGCACGGCTTGGGCCGTGGTCGCCGCGCTGGCGCTGCTCGGCGCCGGGTGGTGGGCCAGCCGAAGCCTGCGGACGCCGGACCTCGGCTCGTTCCACATGCGCCAGGTCCTGTTCGACGTCGTCGCCGCCCAGGACGATTGGATCGTCCTGGAGGCGCCGCCCGACGCGCCGCCGCGCCCTACGACCTTGACGCCGCTCGTGGACCAGCACGCGGATGTCGCCGACAAGGCCGCGATCCGCATGTCGCCGCCGTGCGCGATCGCATTCGACGTGCCGCGAGACGAGGCGCAGTACACCCTGCGTGCTGCCGCGGGTGCCGATTCGAGCGTGCCCCATGGACTGCCTCCCGGGCTGCCGAAGCTCGGTGTGCTCTACAGCGTCGAGGTCGACGGCGTCGAGGTGTGGAGCGAGCGATACGAGCACCAGTCGATGACCCGGGAGAAGTGGGACCCGGACCTCTATCGTTGGCGCCACGTTGGCGGGCGCGACGGCATCGCGGTGCGCGCCGGCCAGCGTGTCACGTTGCGCACACGCTTCGCGCCGGACCAAGACCTCTCGGCGCTCGACACACAGGGCGGCCTCGCGCTCGGTTTCGGCGGCGTTGTGCTCGAACACGAATGGACCGGAGAGCGCCGCGCCGCGACGCCCGCGACGCCGAACATCCTGTACGTGGTGATGGACACGCAGCGTGTCGATCGCCTCGGCTGTTACGGCAATCGCCGCGGCTTGACGCCGCACATCGACACACTGGCCGCGCGCGGCACGCTGTTCGAGGAGGCCTACGCGACGTCGAGCTGGACCTGGCCTTCGACCGCGTCGTTGTTGACCGGGCTCATCCCCGACGAACACGGAGTGACGGGCAATGAGAGCTGCACGCTCGCCTACCGCCTCCGGACGCTCGCCGAGGTGCTCGCGCGGCGCGGCTACACGACCGCGGCGTTCTCGGGCAACCCGCTGATCGTCGGATCGCGTCAATTCGACCAGGGTTTCGAGCACTTCGATGGGTCGGTGCCGGACTTCCGCATGTCCGACGAGCTCGTGCCGCCGGCCATCGAGTGGCTGCGCGCGAACGCGTCGCGGCGGTTCTTCATGTACCTGCACCTCGTCGACCCGCACGTCCCCCATCGTCCACACCCGGACGAAGTCGCGCGGCTCGGACTCGGTCCGCCGCCGCCGGGCTGGCCGGAGCAAGGCCACGAAGGCCTCAGGAACCTCGTGCTGGAGAAGGGCGGGCTCACCGACTCGCAGCGCGCCTACATGGAAGGGCTCTACGACGCGAGCGTCGCCACGGGCGATCGCTGGATAGGCGCGTTCCTCGCGGAGCTCGAGCGCCTCGGGCTCACCGAGAAGACGGTCATCTGTTTCACCGCCGATCACGGCGAGGGCCTCTTCGACCACGGGATGTTCGGCCACGGCCATTCGGTCTACGGTGAAGAGGTCCACGTGCCGTTGCTGTTCGCAGGGCCCGGCGTCGATGTGGGCCGGCGCGTGGCCGGGACGGTCTCGAACCGGCACGCGGCGACGACGCTCGCGAGCTTCGGCAGCGGCGCGCTCGACGTGCGCGAGCCGGATCGCGTGCACTTGTTGCGCGACGGAGCGACGTCGGGCGCCGTCACGATGACACACCGCGGCGCGCGCGGGAAACAGGCTGGGCTCGCCTTGTACGGGCTGCGTCGGGATGGACTCTCGTTGCATTGGCGCGATCGCGCCACCGAGGCGCGGTCGCATCTGCCCCCGGGGCCGGAGCGTGCGCGCGGCGCGTCGATACCGGATGCAGTCGACCTCGAGCAGCTCGCGCTCTTCGACCTGCGCGCGGACCCGCATGAGATGACCGACCTCGTCGCCGCCGAACCGGAGCGCGCGCGCGCGCTCTGGGCGCAGCTCACCGCGGAGCTGCGCGCAGCCCGCGCGCACGCGCCGCGCGTGTCGATCGCCGTCGGCGGCAGCGGCCTCGCGACGCTGCGCGCGAATGGCTACGCGGGGGATTGAAGTCGCGCGAGGGCGCTATTTCGGTGTGACTGCGGGCGACGATCGCCCGAGCGCGCCGTCACGCGCCAGGACGTGCGTGCGCACGAGCTCGGGCACCATGTAGAGGCAGTCCATGTGGATGCGTTTGGCGTCCTCTTCGCTTGCGCGGCCCTCGGCGCACGAGTAGAGGTGAAACTGGCCCACGTGCGCTTCGGCGTGGAGCGGCACGCCGCGCTCCGTGAAGCGACCCGCAGGGGACCTCACGGCCGCCACGCTCGCGAGAGCCAAGTTCGCGCATTCCTCGGTCGACGCGTACGGCGTCGGCGTCTCGCCGTGGACGAGGACAAACGTCTTCTCGCCGCGCGCCGCCGCCTGCGCGAAGCGCATGAAGTCGACCATCTGCTCGGCGTCGGGTGCGCGGACGCCATCCGCGACGACCGAGGCGTAGATCGAGTCCGCCGACACGAGCGCGTCGATGCGCTCGAAGAGGATCGGGTCCTTCAAGAGCTCGCGCACGGCGCCGTAGCCCGCGCTGAAGAAGGTCACGACGATCGGCTCGAAACGAACCCGCGTCTCTCTGGTCGAGAGGCTCGCCTCGGCAGCGGCGAGCAGAGCGTGGAAGTTCGCCGTGTCCGCGTAGGCCTTGGAGAAGACACTCGAGAGGCCCGCCAGCGTGGACGCGAGCAAGACACCCTCCTGGCCCGAGCGAACGAAGTTCTCTTCGGCGATCGCGGTGCCGCCCTGGAAGTGCACGGACAGCGGCACGACGCCGTCTGACGGCAAGGCGAAACTCCCGGGCACGAAGAGCTGCGCGTCTATGAGCGGGATTCGCGCGCCGCGCGCGAGGCGCTCGAGTTGGGCCAGCGAGGACGCGAGCCGCACGGGTCGCGCGTGCGCCTCGGCTGAAACGCCGCCGTCGGATGGAACGGGCAGGTCGCCTGGGACCCGGGCATCCAGGGTCGTCGAGCGACACGCGCCGACGGCGCACAGTGTCAGCGCGGCCAAAGCGATTGGGAGGCGGTCGGGAGACATCGTCATGTTGCTGCGTGGCGTTCGGCCCATCCGCGTGTGCTGGTGGACGGGTCCGAGCACTCGGCCCGACCACGCCTACTGGAGTGGGGCAACACACGCGGACCAAAGGGTACCCTCACCGCGGGCCGTCGCTCCGCGAGTACCCTCTCTCGCATGCAACTCGCGTTCCTCGACTGGGCGATCATCGCCGGGTACGTCGCGCTCGCGCTCGGAGCGGGGCTGGTGCTCGCGCGACGGGCGGGCCAGAACACCGAGGAGTATTTCCTCGCCGGGCGGCGCCTGCCCTGGTGGATCGCGGGGACCTCGATGGTCGCGACGACGTTCGCGTGTGACACACCGCTCGTGATCAGCGGCTGGGTGCGCGAGGAAGGCATCTGGCGCAACTGGCAGTGGTGGTCGCTCGCGCTGTGCAACGTGCTGACCGTGTTTCTCTTCGCGCGTTATTGGCGACGCAGCGAGGTCATGACCACCGCCGAGCTCGCCGAGCTGCGTTACGGCGGACCCTCCGCGAAGCTCTTGCGCGCGGTGATGGGTGTTTTCCAATCCGGGATCACCAACGTGATCATCCTGTGCTGGGTTCTCCTCGCGGCGTCGAAGATCCTCGACGTCCTGTTCGACCTCGACAAGGGCACTGCGCTCATCGCGGCGTCGCTGGTCGCGTTGGCGTATTCGGTGATGGCGGGCTTCTGGGCCGTCGTCGTCACGGACGTCGTGCAATTTTTCATGGCGTTGACGGGCGCGGTGGTGCTCGCGGTGCTCGCGTGGGGCGCGATCGATGGGCTCGAGGGTGTGCAAACGGCGCTCGCCTCCGGGGTGCTCGACCCCGAGCGCTTGCAGTTCCTACCGAGCGCCGGTCCAGGCACGTGGTTCGACGCGAGCTTCTGGACCGTCCCCGTGGCCAGCCTCGCCGTGTTCCTCGGCGTGCAGTGGTGGGCCTACGAGTACGTCGACGGCGGCATCATCGCCGTGCAACGCATCTCGGCCTCGCGTTCGGAGCGCGACGGTGTGCTCGGGACGCTCTGGTACAACGTCGCCCACTACGCGCTACGGCCCTGGCCGTGGATCATCGTCGGCGTCGCGTCGCTCGTGATGTTGCCTGCGATCGAGGTCAAGGCGCCTTTCGACGGTCGCGTGGCCGAGGTCTCCGCGGAGCGCGGCGCTGAGCGGCTCGTCGTAGCGCCCGAGGACGGCGGCGAGCCCTTGACCATCGACCTGCGCGCGCTCGAGTCGCGCGGGGTCTTCGGGGACGCGGACCAACCCTCGGGCTGGTTCCCGACACAGTCGATGGTCGCCGGCAGAGCGACCGCGCTCGACGCGACGCCGATCGACTCGGAGTTCAAGTTGGGCGACGTGATCGCCCGCACCGACCCCGAGCGCGCGTACGTCGTGATGCTCGCGGGCCTCCTGCCCGTCGGCTTGCTCGGCCTCGCGATCACGGCGCTGCTCGCGGCGTTCATGTCGACAATCGATACACACGTGAACCTCGCGTCGTCGTTTTTTGTGAACGACCTCTACCGCCGCTTCGTGCAGCGCTCGCGAGACGCGCGGCATTACGTCAACGTCGGTCGTGTGGCGTCGGTCGGCATCCTCGCTTTCGCGGCGTACCTCGCGTCCCTCGCGGATTCGATCAGCGACCTCTTCACGTTCTTCCTCGCGTTCCTCTCGGGCGTTGGTCCGATCTACGTGCTGCGTTGGCTGTGGTGGCGCGTGCAGGCCTCGACCGAGATCATCGCGATGGTCGCGTCGAGCACGACCGCGTCGTTGTTGCAGTTCGCGCCGCAGCTCTTCGAGGCCACGGGCTGGAGCTGGCTCGGTCGAATCGCGGCGGTGCAGTGGCAGATCCCGGGGCTGGCAGAGAATGGTGACCTGACGGGACCAGGCGTGCTCCTTTGCACGGTGTTGATCTCCACCACCGCCGCGCTCGCTTCGTTGCTGGTGGTCCGACCGCGGCGACCGGAGACCCTCGTGGCGTTCTACCGTCGCGTGCGCCCGGCTGGCGCATGGGGTCCCGTGCGCGCCCTCTGCCCGGACGTCGCGGTGGCGCGGCAGGCGCGCCCGGTCCTCCTCGGCTGGCTCGGCGGGATGTTGCTCGTCTACGGCGTGCTGTTCGGGATCGGCTGGGTCCTGTTCGGCGCGACCGCCAAGGCCGTCGCCGGCGGGGTCGCCGCGGCGGGTGGCGCGTGGCTCGTCGGCTGGGCCCTCCGCGCCTTGCGGGCGGAGCCCGAGCCGCGCACCTGATCAAGGACAATGTCGAATCGACTTACTCCGCGCGCCCGCGGCGCCAGGACTTGCACCACCGCTTGTTCGAGGATGACCCGGCCTACGTTCATGGTGCGGCGAGTTTGGGAGCCGCAGCCCTTGAGTTCTGTCATTCAACCTCCGGCCGCGCGGCGGAAAACGGGTAGAAGTGGTGCGACTCCGTATCGCCCCTCAAGACTCTCGGGCTGGGAGTCGATCTCTGCGTCGGCGGACCCAGCGGGGCCCGCGAGCTAACCGACACCCGGAGCCGCAGTGGACATCCTCGAACGAGCCAACCCAGCCCAGGCGCCGACTGCCCCGGTCGTCACCGAGCTCCGACCCCGGCCGCGAATCGACGGCCTCGACCCCATCGAGCGCGCGATGCGCTGGCTGCTCGCGGCCCTCGATCGAATGGAGGTGCCGGCGGTCGTGTTGCGCGGCGATCGCGATCTGCCGCAGATCCAGCGCGACGGCGACCTGGACCTACTCTGCGCACCGCGCCACGCGGCGCGCTTCGAATGGATGCTGGAGCGCGCGACCGAGCGCTACGGGGTCACCATCGTCGCGCGCCATCACGCGGGCCATGTGCGGCAGTACCAACTGCACGGCGTCAGCATCGCGCGCGAACATCGCGACCTGTGCCTCGACCTGCATACGGCGGCGACGTGTTTCGGCGTGCCGTTCCTGTCCGCGCAACGGCTGCTGCAGGGACGAACGAGGCGGCACGGGCACGCCCGCCCAGATGCGGTGGTGTCCGCGATCGTCGATTTTCTCGGCCCGTACGTCTCCGGGGGCGCCGTGCGCGACGAGCACCTCGGGCGTCTCGCGACGGTCTGGGAACAGCGACCGCTGCAGACGCGGCGCTTGCTCGGCGAGATCTTCGGCACCGGGATCGCGGACGAGCTCGGCCGCGCCCTCGCGGATCCCGCGCGGCCGGCGCTGTTCCGTGCGGCACAACGAGCGCGCAGAGCGCTGCTCTCGCGGGCCTTCGCGCGGCGGCCTTTGAGCTCAGCGCGGCACCTGATCGGCTGCGTCTACGCCAATCGCATCCGTCCCCTGTTTCGCCCGCGCGGTCGTGTCATCGCGGTCCTCGGCACCGATGGCAGCGGCAAGACAACCCTGATCGACGCGCTCCGTAAGAATCTCGCGCCTGCGTTCCGCTCCGCCGAGGGTGGTGTCGTGAAACTTCGGCCAGGACTCTTTCCTCAGCTCGAGCATGTCGACCACGGGCCAACGACAAACGGCCCAGCCGACAACGCGAAGGAACAACGCGCAGCGCCCCCTGGCACTCTAGGCACCATCGCGCGCGCGGTGTGGTACACACTCGACTACGTGCTCGGTTGGCCGCTGCGCATCCTGCCGCGGCGTCGCCGCAACGCGCTCATCGTCTTCGAACGTTACGTGGACGATTGGCTCGTCGATCCCGAGCGCTTCCGCATGCGGCAGGGTGTGAGGGCCGTGCGCTGGCTCGCGAGCCTTGCGCCGCGACCTGACGTGACGCTCATCTGCACGGCGAGCTTGCGCACGATCCGCGCGCGCAAGCGCGAGCTCGACAGCCGCGAGACGTTGCGCCAACTCGAGGCCTACGAGGCCCTCGCGCGCAGTCGCCCCGACGTGCACTTGATCTCGACGGACGGCTCGCTCGAGGTCACGCTCGACCGCGCGCTGAGCGCGATCTTCCCGACTCCTGGATTGCGCCCGCGATCCACGCGCTCCCGGAGCACCGAGGCACGCACTACGAGCAGTGCGCGGAGGGCCGCGTGACCCAAGCGGCGGCGTTCGGCGTCGAGTCGTGGGTGCCGGTTCTGCGGGGTGGCGCGGCGCCCTCTGCGACGATCACCGCCGACGATGGACCGGACGCAGTCCGAGCCGCGACGACGACAAGCGTCGACGGGGACCGCGTGGTCCTGATCGCCGACGGCGCGCCGGGCCGCGAGGCGCCCCTCGCGGCGCTGGAAGAGGCGCTGCAAGGCCGACACACGCTCGAGCGCTTCGTGGTCTTCCCGGGCACCGGCGGCGGGATCGTGCTGCTCTCGACCGCAAGCGCTGCGGCGGTGCGAGGCGGCCTGCCGCTCTTGCCCTCGGGTCGCCGGCGTTGGAGCGCTGCGCAGCTCGGGCTCAGCACCTTGGCGCCACTCGGCGTCGCGCGACGCATCGGCCTGCCGGAGCTCGCGATCGCGACCCGCGGCGAACGACGCTCGCTCGAGGGCGCGGTGGTCGCCGAAGAGCACACCCTGGCGGTCGCCTCGGGAGTCCCGGACGCGCGCCAGAAATTCGTCGCGCGTGTGCTCCGCGCCAACGGCGACCCGCAGCAGTTCGTGAAACTCGCGCACACTCCGGCGTCCGTGGCGGCGATCCGGATCGAATGCGCCGCCCTTGCGCGCATCGCGACCATCGCCCCGGAGCTCGCGCCGCGGCTGCTACAGCGTGGAGAGTCCCATGGCCTCCCGTGGTTCATCGAAGAGGTCCTCGACGGGCAACGTTCGCCGGATGTGTTCCACGCAGGGCACGCGGCGTTCCTGGCGCGGCTCGCCGCCGCGCAATACCCCGCTGGCAAGCGCAACTTGCGTCTCGCGGAGCATCCCACGCTCCTGAACAGCCTCGAGTTGCTGGATACGCTGGACGCGGGCGACGATCCGGAGTGGCACTCGGAGATGACGGCATTGGCCGAGCACCTCGCGGACGACGTCGGGGAGCTCGCCACCGGCCACGCGCACGGCGATTTCACGTCGTGGAACCTCGCCGTCGGCCCGCACGGGATGCGCGCTTTCGATTGGGAGGCCTTCCTCGAGGAGGCCCCAGCGTTGTACGACGTGTTCCACTTCCACATGCAGTGCGGAGTGCTCGTGTACCGCCGCGACGGCGCCGCGTTGCTCGAGTCGCTGGGCGCTGTGCTCGCGCGCCCTGCGCGCCAGCTCGTAGAGGGCGCGGCGCAATCCGTGCAGGACATTCTGCGAGCGCTGGCGCTGTACCTCTTGCACGTCACGGTGCGCGACGAGGCCCAACAGCGCCTCGCGCCGGCGCTCTTCGTGCAGATCGGATGGCAGCGTCGCGCGCGCCGCGAGGTCGCGCGGCATGTCCTCGCGCTACTGCGTGCCCGGCGCTCGCCTTGGACTTCGGGCGCCATCGGACACCGCGCGGCCTGAGGCAGCCGACGAGTCGTGGTGCGGTAGCGGGTGGTGGCTGCCGAATCGTCGTACGGTACCAGGTACGCGGCGCCGATTCGGCAGCCTCAGCGCAACACGATACGCAGCACGAGCTGCGCATCTCCAACCGGGCGGAACGGAGCCTGGCTCCGTTCCACCTAACGACTTGACTCGGGTCAGCGCCGGAACCTGTCGATACAAAAGGCCCAGGACCCTGTGCGAGTGGCCGCCGCCGCGGCCGAGTGACCATGAACGGCCGCGAGACGCTCCTCTTTCTCCATCCGACGCCCGACCGCTACGGTCCGGACGTCGCCCTCGTGGCGCTCGTGCGAGGGCTCGATCAACGCCGCTGGCGGCCGCTCGTCGCGATGCCGCGCCCGGGCCCGTTGGTGCCGCTCCTCGAGGCCGCGGGCGCGGAGGTGGTCTACGGACCGCTCGGAGTGCTCGATCGACGGACTCTGCGCTCGCCGCTGCGGTTCGTGCGTTTCCTGTTCAGCGCGCTCGTCGCGATCCAGTTCGTCCGCCGCCTCGTGCGCCGCCACCGACCGGGCCTCGTACACACCAACACGGCGATCGTCATCGGAGGCGCGCTCGGCGCGCGGCTCAGCGGGGCGCGCCACGTGTGGCACTTGCACGACATCATCACCGAGCCGCGATGGGCCGCGAGTCATTTCGCGCGCCTCGCAGCGCGGCTCGCGGATGTCGTCGTCAGCAACTCGCAGGCGACGCGCCGCTCGTTCGACGTTCACTCGGCCGAGTTGACCGCTAAACACCGTGTCGTTCTCAACGGCGTGGACCGGGCGCGGCTCGCGCCGGAGCGATACGACCGCGCGAGCGCGCGCGCTGCACTCAAGGTCGCCGACGACGTCCCGCTGGTCGTGTTGATCGGGCGAGTCAACACCTGGAAAGGGCACGAGCTGCTCGTCATCGCCGCAGAGAAGCTCCGTCAGCGCCACCCCGATGCGCAGTTCCTGCTCGTCGGTGACGCGCCAGAGGGACAGGGTCGCCTCGTCGCGAACTTGCGCCGGCTGATCCAAGACCGTGGTCTCACGGGCTGTGTGCGCCATCTGCCTCACATCGACGACATCGCGTGCGTCTTGATCGCAGCGGACGTCGTCGCGGTTCCCTCGACCCGGCCCGAGCCGTTCGGCTTGGTTGCGGCCGAGGCCATGGCGTGCGGGCGCCCTGTGGTGGCCGCCAGCCACGGAGGTCTGCTCGAGGTGGTCGAGCGTGGCGTCACGGGGCTCTTGTTCGAGCCCGGCGACGCCGACAAGCTGGCCTTTGCGCTGCAAGTCCTGATCGAGGACAAAGGGCGCGCTCGCGAGATGGGGCGCCGCGGCGAGTTGCGCCAACGCGCCGCGTTCTCGCAAGAGCGCATGGTGCGAGAGATGGAGCGGATCTGGAGCCAACTGGTGCAACGCCCCTTCACTCTGCCGAGCCACGAGGCCCACATCGTGCACTTCGCCCTCGGAACGTCGAGCCCCGAGCACGAGAACGGCATCGACCAGGTCGCGCACCAACTCGCCGCGGCGCAACACGCGCGCGGCCTCGACGTTTCGGTCATCGTTATCACGCCGAGCCCTGAGGCACCGCCCGCGACGTGCGCCTATCCCTTGCAGCTTTTCAAGGCCGCGCGAGGGAGGTTCGGTCTCGCACCCGAGCTGCTGCGCGCCCTCGACGAGCTGCCGCCGACGACGATCGCCCATCTCCACGGCGGATACGTGCCGACGATGCGCGCCTTGTCCAAGGCTCTGAATCAGCGCCGCATCCCTTACGTCCTGACTCCATACGGCGCCTACCGCGCGCTGGCGCGCGAGCACAGCCCGTGGAAGAGGCGCCTCTACAGCACGCTCTTCGAGCGCGCGCTCGCGCGCGGCGCGCGCACCGTGCAGGCCTTCTCCGAAACAGAGGCGGCCGAGATGGCGGACCTCGTCAGCAGCACTTCCGTCGTCATCATCTCAGAGGGGCAGGACACGCTGGAGCGGCCCGCGCCCGAGAGCACGCCTGGCCTCCGTCGCCCGTTGTTCACCTACTGCGGCCAACTGGCTACCTACACGAAGGGGCTCGATACGCTGCTCGATGCCTTCGCCTTGCACGCCGCCGCAGGCGGTGACGGGACGCTCTGGTTCATCGGCGATGGCGTGGACCGCGCCACGCTCGAGGCGCGCGCCACAGAGCTCGGCGTCGGGCGCCGGATCGTCTTCAGGGGCGCGCTCTTCGGCGCCGCGAGGCTCGCAGCGCTCGCCGCCAGTGATGTGTTCGTGCACCCTTCGCGTCACGAAGGGATGCCGACGGCAGTGCTCGAGGCCGCAGCGCTCGGCTTGCCCGTGGTCGTCGCCGAGGGCACGAACCTCGAGGACGCCGTCCGCGATGCGGGCGCCGGCTTCGTGCTGCGCCGGCACGACGCCGAGCAGTTGACTGCCACCCTCGCGGCGTGCGAGCGTGAGCTCGTTGCAGGCACGTTGCTCGAGCGAGGGCGCGCGGCACAGGTTATGGCCGCTCAGCGATTCGGCTGGGACGTGATCGAGCCGCGCTTGCGTGGCGGACTGTATGCCCTCGAGGACGCCGCATTCGACATCCACAGCGGGCCAGTCCAAGACGTGGGCGCGAGCCTCGCCGAGGCGGCTTCGCCGACGGCAATCGGCCCGGATCGGGACGATTGCACCACGGTCGAGTTGACGCCCGAAGGGCAACAACGGCGCCACTGCGCCTGAGAGCAGTGGTTGGCCGTGGGCGGTGGCCGAATCGGCGCCGCGTACCTGGTACCGTACGCCGATTCGGCAGTACCCTGCTGCGGTCATGCCTCGCCCTCGCCGATCGTCGACTGCCCGCGCGCTCTGGGCGGAACGGCGGCGCTTCACCCACGCCGCGCTCGTGCAGCACCTCGCGCTCGACGGTGATCCGCTCGGGCTCGGACCGTCGGCGCGCGAGATCTGGCGCGAACATGCGCTGCTCGCGCCGCCATCGCTGCTCGTGTGGCGCGGCGCCGAGCGCGTCGCCGCCGGACTCAGGCACAATCCGCGCGCCACACCGTGGGCCGAATGGATCGAGCGTGAGCTCCAGGCAGCGGCCCTCGAGCTCGCGACCGAGACACCGCTCGCCTGGCGCGCCGTCCCCACGGAGCCGACCCCATTCGAGCGTTCGGTCGCCGCTTGTTTCGGCATCGCGGACCACCTCGCCGCGCCGCTGATCGTGGCTTTCCACCGCGTCGAGCGCGCACGGCGGCAGCCCTTGCACGAGCTCTTACCCCACGCACTCTTCGGCGTACCGACTCGTCGCGCCGTCCGAGGATTGCCTGCCAGAAGAGCCCGCGCCCAGGCCGAATGCGGGCTCGCTCTGCTGCGGCACCTCGTCGCCCACGTGCGCACGTCGATCTGAGTCTGCGCGCGGACTGTCTCGTCCTGCACCCATGGGTCCGGGGGTTGCCTTCAAGGCCCCGGGCCTGGCCTGTCGATCGGCACTGAGTGGCGCCCGCCACAGCGGTATCGAGACAGGACCAGGAGACGACATGGTGATGAATGCTGGACGGTGTGGCTGGACGATTCGAGGCCTCAGTGCCCTCGCCCTCGCGGCAGGCCTCGGCGCGTGCGCGACGACGAGCCAGAGCGCCAGTATTGTGCGTGTGGACGACCTCGTCACACGCATCGAGGCTGTGCATTTGGAGGCGGAGCTCGCCAAGGAAACTGTGTACACGATGCTGCTCGCCCTGCGCCCCGTGATCGTGCCGACCCAGGGTGATCCGCGAGCGCAGTTCGACACATTCCTCGGCGCGCTCGATGCTTCCGAGCAGCGCGCAGAGAAGTTCGAGCGGATGCTCGCGCCGATGGAGCAGAGCGCCCGCCAGGTATTCTCGCGCTGGGAACAGGACCTGCGCGCCATCGAGAGTGACTCGATGCGCGAACTGAGCCGCACGCGCATGCAGGATACGCGCGTGCTGTACGACAACGTGCTCCGGACGACCAAGTCTTCGGACAAGCGTTTGCGCGAGCTGAACTGCGGCCTGCGCGACCTCGCGCTCTTCCTGGGTCACGACTTCAACGCTGGCTCGATCGCGTCGATTGAAGGCGAAGCCTACAGCTTGCGCGACCTCGCCAAGCAGCTCGGGCAGGACCTCGATCGCTGCATGCAAGCCGCGGAGGCGTACGTGAATCGCGCAGCGCCCCTCGGTGTGACGCTCGCACCGCACGACGCGCCCAACACCACGACGGTCTCGACGCCCGACACGATGCCCTCCCGCACACAGCGTCCGGCAACCGAGCGCAGCAGCGTCTCCCCGGAGTCGACCCAACGCAACGGCTCGAGGCGGCGCTAGGTCCGTCCAAGAGTGGGCCGAGACGCTGCGGCGCCTCGGCCTTCTCGTCCCTTGTTTTGGCTGCCCCGTGCCCTGGCTCCTTCTCGGCTGTCTCGCGACGCTGCTCGCCGCCGGGCTCGTGCTCGCGCGACGCGAAGAGCTCGCGCGTATGGCCGAGATGGTCGCCGTACGCGAGCGCCAGTCGCGCTCCTCGGCGAACCGGGCGCAGCTCCAGCACCCCGTCGTCGACCTTGCGCGATGTCTCGGCTGTGGCACGTGTGTCGCCGCCTGCCCCGAGGATGGTGTCCTCGAGCTCGTCCATGGCCAAGCTGTAGTCGTGCGCGCTGCGCGCTGCGTCGGCGTCGCGGCCTGCGAACGTGAGTGTCCCGTGGCGGCGATCACCGTCACAATCGCAAACCTCGCCGAGCGCGACGATGTCCCGGCGGTCGACTCGAACAACGAGGCCATCGATTGCCCGAATGTGTTCCTCGTCGGCGAGGTCACTGCGCTCGCCCTCGTGCGCACAGCGGTCCAACACGGAGTCCGCGTCGTGCGCGAGATCGCGTTGCGGGTCGCAGGCACGGCGCTCGGCGCCGAGCCTGCCCCAGGCGCGGCGCTCGACCTCTTGATCGTGGGCGCCGGCCCCGCGGGCATGGCGGCCTCGCTCGAAGCGCAGCGCATCGGGCTGCGTTACGTCACCCTCGAGCAAGAGTCGGGTCCTGGCGGAACCGTTGCGAAGTACCCCAGGGGCAAGCTCGTCATCACCGAGCCCGTCGAGCTGCCGCTGCACGGGCGCCTTCGCAAGAACGCATACCACAAGGAAGAGCTGATCGCGCTCTGGACAGACCTAGGTGAACGGCACGGTCTCGCGATTCGATACGCAGAGCCTTACGAGCGCTTGGAACGCGACGCTACGACGGGGCATTTCCACGTCTGGAGCAAGTCCGGGGTCTTCACCGCCCGGAACGTCGTGTTCGCGGTGGGGCGCCGCGGCAGCCCACGCAAGCTCGGGATCCCGGGCGAGGGCCTCGAGAAGGTGCGCTACAGCCTGGACGACGCCACTGCCTATGTCGGTCAGCGCCTCGCGGTGATCGGCGGTGGCGACGCGGCGGTCGAGGCCGCGCTCGGGTTGGCGGAGCAACCAGGGAATCGCGTGCTGCTCTCGTACCGCAGCGACGAATTCGTGCGCATCCGCGCGCGCAACGCGGCGCGGTTGGAAGCCGCCATCGCCGCGCAAACCGTAGAAGTGATCACCCGCAGCGAGGTCGTCGCGGTCGACGTCGCCTCGATCGACTTGACCGTCGCCGATGGGCCCTCACTAACTCGCCGCCGCGTCGAGAACGACGCGGTGTTCGTGTTGACGGGTGGCACCGCGCCGATCGAGCTGCTCGGCTCAGCCGGCGTGTCGTTCGATCCATCGCTGCGCGTCCCGCTCGATGCCGCGATCGCAACGGACACGAGCCCGCAACGCGAATTAGTGCGCGCGCTGGCGTCGGCGCTCGTGTTGACGCTTCTGTGCTGCGCGTTCGTGTTGTACCACCGCGACTACTACGTCGCCGACGCGAGGACACGCGCGACGCATCCCCTCCACGACCTCCTGCGCCCCGGGCGAGGTCTCGGCCTGATCGCTGGCTGCGGTGCGCTCGGCTGCATCGCGCTCAACCTCTGTTACCTGCTGCGGCGCTCGGGGCGACTCGGCTTCACATTCGGATCGCTGCGACTCTGGATGAACGCGCACGTCACGACTGGAGTGCTCGCATTCTTGTTATGCGCGGTGCACGCCGCCCTGGCGCCCCGTGACACCGTCGGCGGGCACGCCCTTGTCTGTATGGCGGTGCTGCTCGGGACGGGCGCGATCGGGCGCTATCTCTACGCCTGGGTCCCGCGCGCCGCGAATGGGCGCGAGCTCGAGCTCGATGCCGTGCGCGCCGAGCTCTGGAACGAGCGCGACCTACACGGCGACACGTTCGCCGAAGAAGCGCGCGCGGAGGTGATCGCGCTCGTCGAACACCGGCAATGGCGTGGACACCTCCTCGGCCGACTGCTCGCGCTCGCGGGTGTCCGCCGCGACCTCCGCCGCGCCCTGCGCCGCGTCGAGGGCCAAGGCTTCGCCGACGGAGTTGCGCGCGAGCGAATCGACGCGGCCCTAGCGCTCGCCCGGCGCGCCCATCGCCTCGCGCTCGAGGCGGCGCACTTCGAGGACCTGCGCGGCCTGCTCTCGGGCTGGCGCTGGGTCCATCGCTGGGTGACGGCGCTCATGCTCGCGCTCGTCCTCTTACATGTCGCGCACGCGCTCATGTACGGCGGGCTGTTGACCGGTGGTCGGCCCGGGTCGTGGACGAGCGCGCCGCTGACGACGGTGGACGGACGATGAGCGGCACGCGACGATTGCTCCACCCACGTTCGTGGATCGCGGCGGCCTCGCTCGGCGCGGTCCTCGTCGTCGCGTACGTCGATGTCGGACGACGTTCGCCCGGGCCCGTGTCCGGTGTACACGCACGCGTCGCCGAACTCGAGGGCGGCGCAGCGTGTGCGGCGTGCCACGGGGGGTGGTCGCAGAGCCTCAGCGACGCGTGCCTCGTTTGTCACGAGCTGATCGGCCTGCAGATCGAGGCAGCCGAGGGATTGCACGGGACGCTCGCCGAGGCCTCCGCCGCGATCACCGACGCGCGCGCTTGCGGGCGCTGCCACGGCGAACATCACGGGCTGTCGTTCACGACCGTCAATACGCGGAGCTTCGCGCTCGCAGGTGTCGCCGACGTGCTCGCCTTCGATCACTCGCGCATCGGTTGGCAGATGGATGGGCGCCACACTGAGCTGACCTGCGTCGAGTGTCACCAACACGCTGGGGCCGGCACCCTCCCCGAAGGCGCGCGGCGTTTCCTCGACGAGTCTCAATCGTGCGCGACATGCCACGACGATCCCCATGCGGGGCAGTTCGCGCTCGCGTGCAGCACGTGCCACGTTCAAACGTCATTCGATCAACACGTCTTCCCGGACCACACACGCCACCTCGCGCTCGTCGGCGGGCACGCGGACCTTTCGTGTCGTGACTGCCATGACGCCACGAACAGCCACTCGCTCGAGGTGCTCGCCGCCGAACGCAGCCGTCCGTCCGCGCGCGGCTGTTCCGACTGTCACGAATCGCCCCACACCGCCGCGATGGTCGAGGGGCTCGCGCGCCAAGAGGGCTTGCCGGTCGCGCGTGCGTGCAGCGTCTGCCACACGCAAGAGGCCGCGGCGTTCACCGTGGCGAACCTCGAGTTCAGTGTGGAGTTGCACGCGCTAACCGCCTTCCCGCTAGCAGGTGCCCACGCCGAGGTCGCGTGCAGCCAGTGCCACGGTGATGCAACGCGCGGCGCGGACGTGCATTACCTCGGCACACCGATGCGCTGCGAGGACTGTCACGGGGATGCGCACCGCGGTGCGTTCGCGGCGCACGTCGCAGACCTCGGCGCCGAGGCAGCGGGGACCTGCGCCGTCTGCCACGGGGCAGAGAGGTTCGCAGAGGTTGTGTCGTTCGAACACGGGCACTTCACGGGTTTCACGCTGGAGGGCGCGCATCGCGAGAGCGAGTGTGCGGCGTGCCACGTCACGCGTTCGGAGCCCGATGAGTTTGGCCGCAGCTTCGGGCGCGCGGACGAGCGCTTCCCTCTGCAGGCCGGAAACTTAGACGCGCCGAGCGAGCCAGGGACCTGCGCTCGCTGCCACAAAGACCCCCATGACGGCATGTTCGCGGCTCCGCCCGGCGCTCCCGCGGCGACGGACTGTGCGCGATGCCACGGCGAGGTCTCGTTCCGGGCCGTCGTCGACTCGTTCGACCATGGCGCCGAGACGGGCTTCGTGCTCGCCGGAGCGCATCGACTCGCGAGCTGTGGCGCCTGCCATGCGCCGCTCGCCGCGCCGGATCGGCTCGGCCGCACGATGGAAGCGGCGCATGGCACACGCTGCGCCGATTGCCACGCGGACCCGCACGGTGGGCAGTTTCAGCGGCCGGACGTGCTGCTGCCCGAAGGTGAGACGGATTGCGGGCGGTGCCACGATCCGGGGACTGCGTTCCGCGCGAGCCGCTTCGACCACAGCTGGGACACACGCTTCAGCCTCGAGGGCCCGCACGCCGATCTCGCCTGTGCGGCGTGCCACCGAGTCGAGCGCACGGAGACTGATCCGCGCGTCGGCCTCGTGCGGTATCGGCCACTCGGCACGCAGTGCGTGGATTGCCACGGCGACCAAGCCGGGGCGCTGCGCCGCCGCGCGCCCGGGAGAAGACGTTGATGTTCGGTGCTTCCGGTTCGGTCCTGTGTGCGCTTCTGTGCCAAGGCGGCGCTGAGGCGGCCTCGGGCATCGGCGAGGTCCTAGCTGGCAGCGGAGTGGCGCAGGCCGCCGGCGCGGCAGAGGCTCCACCGACGCAGCTCGCCCTGCGCACACTCGGCCCGCCCCGCGATGGACGGGTCGTTGTCGATCGCGGCGACCGTGATGGACTCACACTCGGTGACACGGTCACTTTCCAGCCTCGTGCTGGTGGCGAGGTCACAGGCATCGTGCGCTCGCTGGACGATCAGCGCGCCTCTGTCGAGCTCCTGCTGCGCGAGACGGCGCTGCCGGCGGGCACACGCGGCTTCGTCCTGGTCCAGCGCCAGCTTGCCGGTGCGGCCACGGGAACCGCTCCCGACGGGACCGCGGAACCAGCGGCCCCTAATACGACCCCACGGACCGCGCCGCACGCGGGGCCCCCATCGGGCGCGAGGCCCCCGTCGAACCCGGGGCATGGCCCCGATGGCTGGACGAGCGACATGCCGCTGCTCGCGAACATCGGCGCGGTGCGACCCGAGTCGCGCGCGCCGAGGCTCACCGGGCGCGTCTGGACGACGTTCGACAGCATCTTCGGCGCCGACGGCGCGCGTTCGGACTCGTTCTTCCGCACGGGCACAGACCTCACGCTCGAGAACCCGTTCGGCGCGGGTGGAGCGCTCTCGTTCGATGGTGAAGTGACCGCGCGCGAGACTCGCCTCGGGGATGACGCGGGCGGCGGCGAAGAATCGGCTGCGGGCTTCCGACTGAACCGGTTCGCCTACGAAGTCGGCGGCTCGCGCTTCGACAGCGAGCGCTGGACGTTCGGGCGCTTCGTGTCACGTGAGCTGCCCGAGGTCGGCGTCCAGGACGGCGTCGAATGGAGCCGCCGGTTGGACAACGGCCATCGATTCGGCGTGTCGGCTGCGTTCCTGCCCGAGCCGGACCAGCACCTCGATGGGAGCTCCGACATCGGCTTGACCGGTTGGTACCGCTGGGTGGCCGACACGCGCGAGCTGACGACGGTGACCGCCGGGGTGCACAAGACGGTGCATGAGGGCAAATCCGACCGCGACCTCTTCCTGCTCAAAGCGCAGCACCTTCCGCAGGAGGGCTGGACGTTCCTCGGTTCGGCCTGGATCGATCTGCACGCCGGCGATGACCTCGATGACGGGCTCGCGCTGACCGAGGCGTACACAAGCATCGGTCGCCGATTCGAGGGCCAGCACGACCTGCGCCTCACCTACCAGCACCGCGAGTACCCCGAGCTCTTGCGGGATGAGTTCCCGCCGGTCGGTGTCGAGTCGCTCACCGATGGACGGCTCGATCGATTGAGCCTGGGCGGCGCCATGACGCTCGACGGCGATCGGCGTCTCACAGGTCGGGTCGGCACCTGGTCCGACGAGCGCGACGCTGGAGGCGACGGCGAGTTGGGTGTCGAGCTACGCGACGTGTTGCTGCCGGGTGGGCGCCTGCGCCTGACGGCGTTCGCCGCGCAAGGCAAGTACAGCACCCTGCGTGGCGCGCGAGTCGCGCTGGGCCGCAGCGAGGGGCGCTTCGCGTGGGAGCTCATGTACGAGGCGCAACAGGACCTGTTCGAGGGCTTCGAGACGATCAACGACGACGCGCGCCAGCATCGCCTGCGCGCCACAACCGACTTCTTCACGCGCGCGGGGCTCAACCTCTCGGTCTACGGCGAGCTGCAGCTGCAAGACATCGAGGACGCCTACCTCTTCGGCTTCCACCTCGGGAAGAGCTTCTGATGCCTACCCCCACCCCCCACTCCATCCGCGGCGGGCGCATCGCAGCGCTCGCGGCGTTGCTCTACGTCGCGATCGTCGCGTGCGCGAGCCAGCGCGACTCATGGCGCTCCGTCGAGCAACACCGCTGGTGGTCCGGTCTCGGTCCAGTCCTCGTCCACGATTCGTTCCCGATGGACTGCTCGAAGTGCCACGTCGGCGACGGTTGGAATGATCTGGTGGCTGACTTCGCGTTCGACCACGCCGCGGAGACCGGCGTCGCCCTCGATGGCGCGCACGAACAGGCGAGCTGCCTGCGTTGCCACAACGATCGCGGCCCCGTCGCGACGTTCGCCGCCCGAGGCTGCGCGGGCTGTCACGAGGACATCCACCGCGGCCAACTCGGCGGTGGGTGTGTCGACTGCCACGGCGAGCAGTCGTGGAGGCCGACGGGCATGCTCGAATACCATCGCCGCACACGCTTCCCGTTGACGGGCGTGCACGCGTCGACCTCGTGTCGCCGGTGCCACACGGGCGCCGAAGTCGGCATCTTCGCGCCGACCCCGATCGAGTGCGTCGACTGCCACCGCGCGGACCTCGCAGCAGCCACGACGCCGGATCACTTCGCGCTCGGTTACGTCGATCGCTGCGATCGCTGCCACGTACCGTTCCTGTGGAACCGCGCCGAGCTGGGCAGTGATTGAGCGAAACGGTGCCGGGGCTGAGACCAGAGGTACCGAACCCGACCCAAAAAGAAGGCGAGAGTCGCGCGCGCTCCACGCGCGCGACTCTCGCCTTCTTTTTGGGTCGGGTTCGGTACCTCTGGTCTCAGCCCCCAACACCAAGTCTGCATCTGAGTCGTCCTCGGGGGAATCCCTTCACGGGTCATCAGGCAAACCGCCCACCTGTCGATCGGACCCCGGGGAACGGGGCGCAGAGCGAAATTGGGCGATGCAGAAGGAGTCGGTGCAGGGCAATCGCCCTCGCGCCGTTAGCGTGGGAATACGAGCGATCAGCAGTGTGTTCGTCGTGTCGGTGGCCTTGGCGGGCTGCTCGGGCGACGTGAGCCGCGCGCCAGGAGCAGCGGCACAATCGTGCATGGTGTGTCACAACGGCTCGCCGTTGCACGACTACAACGGCCCGGGGATCGAGAACCCGCACCCGTTCCCGGGCGCGGACAACCTCCTCTGCACGACCTGCCACGGCGGTGACGGCACCGCCGACGACAAGGCGCTCGCGCACGTGCCGCCGCCGCCCGAGGTCGGCGATCGGGCGTTCCAAGATCAGAACGCCGAGGCGTGGTTCAATCGCCTGACGCTGGCGGGCCTCGATCAGTATCCGGATTACGAGGTCGATGGCCGCTCGTACACCGCGCTCGACTACCTGCAGTTCGTCAACCCCGGTGACTTGCGGGTCGTGACCCAAGGCAAGAGCTGCGGCGAGTGTCACGGTGGCCACGCGGAGTGTGTCGCCGGCGGCATGCTGGCCACCGCGTCCGGCATCTTCTCTGGCGCCTCCTACGCTGCAGGCGTCGACAATCGTGTCCCGGAGAGCCAGGGTCTGTACGAGGACACGGCGGCGGACATGGCGTTTCGCGCGGTGGTCAACACCGCGTTCCAGACGTCATTGGCGCCGTTCGGCGCGGTCGGCCGCTTGCTCGAATACCCCGTGTTCAGCCAACGCACCGGAACGGGTCCGGACGCGATCCGCAACAATCCGGCCTACGACGCGCCGGGTTTGCTCGACGACCTCCTTCCGGATGGAAGGGTGATCACGGGGTCGCCGCTCGCGAACCTGTATCACGAACAGATCGCCTTCACGTGTGGTGATTGCCACCTGGGAAGCGCAGGCGCGAATAACCGCTATGGCGACTTCCGTTCGTCGGGTTGCACGGCCTGCCACATGCCGTACAGCCTCGATGGCAAGAGCGGGAGCCGCGACCCCCTCGTGAACAAGCTCGAGCCGCTCGATCCGGATCAGATCCGTGACCCGGAGCGCGCGCACGTCAAGGGTCACCGTATCGTCAGCGTCGCGAAGACGCTCGCGAACGACGTCGAGGTCGAGGGCATCTCGGACTACGCGTGTGCGGGCTGCCACCAGGGCTCGAACCGCACCGTGATGCAGTATTGGGGCATCCGCCTCGATCAGAACCAGGACGTGCGCCTCGGGAACCAGTACCCCGCGCAGCCGGCCTCGTTCTTGCGCTCGTTCAACGACGCACGGCTGTTCGATCCGGCGGTCGGCAACGATACGTTCAATGGTCGCAACGGCAACCAGTATCTCGTGCGTGAGGACTACGACGGCGACGGTCGCGATGACACGCCCGCCGACGTGCACTACGAAGCCGGGATGGGCTGCATCGATTGCCATGGCAGCCACGACCTGCACGGAGGCAATCCTGGAGCGCCGAACAATCCGCTGCATTCGAGGATGGAGCAAGGCGTCGCGATCTCGTGCGAGAGCTGCCACGGCGATGTCGAGGGTTACGCGACAGTCGCCAGCGGCACGACCTACCAAGGGGTCGCGGCGGACATCGGTCGTGACGAAGCGGGCAATCCGCTCCGACACCTGCATCGAGACGCGCAAGGCAACTACTGGATGCGGAGCCGCTTGACCGGGGCCGTGCACTATGTGCCTCAGACCCGCGACACGACGGTGAATACTGGGCGCACGAACCCGCTGACGGGAGCGGCGCTCTACAGCCCCAAGGCATCTTACGCCATGGGTCGCATCGACGGCGACCTCGGGAACGGCCTCGGCCCGATCCAGAACACCGGCGCGCACCAAGGGTTCAGTCACATGGACAACATGGACTGCGCGTCCTGCCACAGCTCGTGGACGAACACGTGCATGGGTTGCCACCTCGAGGGCGAGTACAACAACGGCAACAACTTCAGCAATATCACCGGCGAGCGCATCGTGTTCAAACAGCGCTTCGCAGAGTTCGTGTACCAGAGCCCGGTCTTCTTCCAGCTCGGCGTCGACTCGACGAACAAGATCACGCAGACGAGCGCGAACACCAAGGTCTTCTTCCGTTGGAAGGACCGCAACAATGAGCGTAGCGAGGTCTTCACGTTCAGCGACCGCAACGGCGGGGGCTCGAGTCCTTTCGCGGCTTTCCCGTCGATGAGCCACAACGCGTTCATGGCGCACTCGATCCGCGGCGAAGTCACCGCTCAGAACGAGGGCCCGCGCTACTGTGTCGCGTGTCACTTGACCGAGAACGCGATCACGAACCACGGCGCGGCGTACGACGCGTTCCGGACGGCCCTCGAGGCCGGCGATTTCGGCAGCCTCGACTACCCGCTCCTGCGGCAGCACATCGGCCAGAATCCGGGCAACCAGCTCGACTCGCCGTTCTTCGTGCACCAGGTCGCCGGCCTCGGCAGCGGACTCTTCTTGTTCGATGACAACGGCGCGGCAGTCAACCCGTTGGACCAGAACGCGAATCGTTACGGCACCGAGGGCGTCGCGCCTGCGGCGAACTTCAACCCGGCGCGTGTGACGCTGAACCTCGACCGTGTCGTCGAACCGAATGGCGTCAGCAACGGGTCGAGCAACCACGCCCTCGAGAATCCGGGTGTCGGACCAAACCTGCGTGACGGCGCGACCGATCCCGATATGGCGGGACCGCTCGGCGCGACGCTCCTGCGGCGACTGACGGACCCGGCGAACGGCCTCGTGCTCGACTCCTGGATCGACGCCGACGGCGTTCTGCGGGGCGGCGCAACGACTCACGTGCCGGGACCGTAGGCCGGTCACAGGCATCTCAGTCGAGGGCGTCGCGCGGACTGAAATTCCTGCGACGTCGTCCTACGATGGACCGATGGAGTCACGGGAGTCGGTGCAGGATCCGAGGCCGAATGCCCCCGAGCTCAGCCTCCATAACGGACCGACTCCAGAGTCCCTGGGGTCGGTCGGAGCGCTCGCGCGGCTGGCTTGGGCTGGGCTCGGGATCGGTTTCGTCAGCCTCGGCGCGGTCGGCGTCGTCGTTCCTGGGCTCCCGACAACGCCTTTCCTGCTGCTCGCGGCGGCGTGCTTCGCGCGCGGCTCGAAGCGACTCGAGGCCTGGCTCGTCTCGAACCGAATGTTCGGGCCGCTGATCAGCGACTACCGCACGCACCGTGTCGTGCCGCGCAAGACCAAAGCGCTCGCGCTGACGATGATGTGGACGTGTGTGGCCTATGCGGTGGGACCCGGCATGCCTGCGGGCCGCGTTTGGCCAAGGGTCGTCGTGCTAGTCGCTGCGTTCCTCGGCACGGCCTACTTGTTATCGCTGCGGTCGAAGCGCGCGGAGCTGGCCGGGCATTGAGCCGAACCTACACGACGGCGCCCTCGATCCGGGCATGGCGAGGCCGCTCGGCGCGACGCTCCTGCATCGCCTGCCGGACCCGGCGAACGGCCTCGTGCTCGACTCCTGGATCGACGTCGACGGCGTCCTGCGGGGCGGGACGGCGACCCACGTCAAGGGGCCGCAGGAGCCACATTTCCTCGGTCGCGCGGCGGCCCTGTGCGGACTGGATTCCGCGCAGCGGCCGCTTACCATAGCGCGATGGAGACACGGGACCCAATGCAGGACATGGGGCGCGGCATCGCCCAGCTCCACCTGCGCCTCGGACAACTGTCGGAGGCGGTCGAGCGCCTGGGTGGGCCGCGCAACGATGACAGCGAAGGCGCCCGGGCTCGCGAAGCGCTGCTCGACCTGCTCGACGCGCTGGACGAGGCGCTCGCGAGGCGCGCGGCGCCGCGCAAACCCGGCCTCCTCGAGCGGCTACGGGGCAAGAGCGACAGCGGCGAGGACCTCTGGAACGGCCTGAGCCTCGCCTCGGCCAAGGCCCACGAGGCCCTGCGCGCTCTCGGCGTCACGCCTGTTCCGACCTCAGGCCGTTTCGACGCCATGCAGCAGCGCGCCCTCGAGCGCGCATCGACCGACAGCGCCCCGTCGGGAGCGACCATGACCGACTTCGTGGAGGTCGTCGTGCGCACACACCGACGGGGCTGGATTCGTCAGCGCGGCGCTGCCCGTGAGGTGCTGCGCACGGCGTTGGTCACTGTCGGTCGCGAGCCAGCGCATCAAAATGCCACTCCAGCCGTAACCACCGGGAGCTGAGCTCCGTCCTGCCCGCGCGGCGATTCACATCCTGCCCCATCTCCTGGACCGTTTCATGTCGGCGACCATCACCAGCAACATCTTTGGCATCGACCTGGGTACGACCTGCTCGACGATCGGGCGTGTCGAGGACGGCCAACCCCGCCTCGTTCCGATCGCTGGATCGGTGCTCGTTCCGTCGATCGTGCAGTTCCGCCCGGACGGTACGACGGTCGTCGGCCGCGAGGCCGAGAACGGGATCGCGCTCGAGCCCGAGCGCACCGTGCGCTCCGCGAAGCGCAGCATGGGCACGAGCCATGTCTTCACGATCGACGGTCGCGCGGTGACCCCCGAGGACGTCGCAGCCGAGGTCCTGCGCTATCTGGCTGATGGCGCCGAAGCCGCCACGGGAACACGGCCAAAGCAGGTGGTCATCACCGTCCCCGCCTGGTTCAACCAGCCCGCGCGCGCCGCGACGCAGCGCGCTGCGGAGGCGGCCGGCCTCGAGGTCGTGCGGCTCGTGAACGAGCCGACCGCGGCGGCCCTCGCGCACGCCCACGGCACCGATGTACACCGTCGCGCCCTCGTCTACGACTTCGGCGGTGGCACGTTCGACGTCTCCCTCGTCGACCAGGCAGGCGAGCTCGTCGAGGTGCGCGGCTCACACGGCGACACGCGGCTCGGTGGCGACGATATCGACGCGGCCATCGCGCGCGTTGTTCGCAATCGCGTCCAATCCTCTGCACCCGAGGTCGCCAAGCTGCTCGAGACGTCGCGGGCGGCGTTCGAACGCTTGTTGCTCGCGGCCAGAGACGCCAAGCACGAGTTGTCAGAATCGCTCTCGACGACGCTGCGCGTGCCCTTCCTCGGCGATGTCGACGGTCGCGCTGTGCACCTCGAAGAGCGGCTCGAGCGCGCCGAGCTCGAGACCATACTGGCGCCGCTCGTCGAGCGCACGCTCGAGAGCGTCGACACGGTGCTGCGCGACGCGCGGATCGCCGCCGATGAGGTCGACGAGCTGCTGCTCGTCGGCGGTTCGACGCGCATCCCCGCGGTCTGGGATGCTCTCCATCGCCACTACGGCTGGGAAGGAAGCGCGAAGATATCACCGGACCTGGCGGTGGGCCTCGGAGCCGCTGTGCAGGGCGCGATCATCGAAGGCATCGGCGTGAGCGCGATGCTGGTCGACGTCGCGCCGCACGCGCTCGCGGTCGTGAGCATGGACGCCACCCACACCAGGATGGTGGCCCACGTGATCACGCCGCGCAACGTTCCGCTGCCTGCACGCCACACAAAAGAATTCTCGACGATCAGTAAGCACCAGAAGCAGATCGATATCTACGTGGTGCAAGGGTCGAATCCGAACCCGCTGCGCAACGTGATCTTGGGGCTCGCCGCCATGGAGGATCTACCCCCGGCACCCTCCGGCCGCCAGGGACGCCCGGTCGCGATCGAGTTCCGGCACAACCTCGACGGACTCGTGACGGTCGGCGTCACCGACGTTCTCTCGGGTCGCAGAGTCGAGACGCAGATTACGGCGAGCGGGCGCGAAGAGCGCGAGCTGCGCGAGAAGTTCGTGCTCTCGCTCGAGGACGATGACCTGATTCCTGGCGATGGCACGGACCCCGATCCGTTCCTCGAGCACGAGGTGCAAGGCGCAGGCCAGGTGGCCGTCGACGCGGGCGATGCGCTGGAGCCATTCGTGTTGACACCAACGGCGCGCCCAGACGTCTCCTCGGCGAAGAGCGCGTTCGAACGGGTGCTCGAGCGCAGCGACACACTGCTCCGTGAGCACGCGGCGTGCGCAGCTGAGCTCACCGCGCTGGCCCATTCGGGCCTCGCAGCGGTGAAGGCTGGCGACGAGGAGGCGGCCCTCGGGTCCTACGACCAGCTCTCGGACGCGCTATTCGAGAATGGCGTCTACCTGTGACTGGCCGTAAGCGGACCGGCCCTGCGCGGAAGGGCACTGAGCTGCCTGGGCCTGAGCCGACCGGCCCTGCGCGCTGGGCACATTGGCGCGCCGCCGAAGCGGCGCTCGCGGCTGGCGCCACCGTCGAAGCCGCCACGGCGTCCCTGCCTCCACGTCAGGCGGCGCTCATGCGAGCGCTCGAAGCGCTCGAGAACGGCGACCACGCGCGCATCGCGGCCGAGGCCGCGGCGACGCCCCTAGAAGAAGTGCGCGCGATTCTCGAGCTGACTCTCGAGCATCCCGATCAGATCGAGCCCACGGCGCGACACAGTGATCTGAAGCGACGCTCCGTGGACAACAGTCCCTTGCCGCGTCTCGACCTCGTCCGGACTCTCGCGACGGCGCTGCGCCTCGAGCAGCCGTTCCTCTCGCCGGCTCTCAACAAGGCCTCCCCCACGCGGCCCACCCTCGATGCGGCGCTCGACGTCTTACTGGCCCGAGAGCTCCAAGTCAGGCGTCTTCTCGCGCTCGAAAAGTGCTCGCCGCGATTGCGTGCGTACTTCAGCGCCGCGATGGCAGCCAGCAAAGGCCTGTGCGGCCCACTGCGCCAGCTCGCTGGGCGTGTCGCGCTCGACCACGACCTCGCGCCGGGCGAACTCGACCCCGAGCGCTGGCCAAAGCTCGACAACGTTCGGCCGGTACAACAATCTAAGCAAGCGCCTAAACCGACGCCCAAAGAGAAGCGACCGAAGAAGGACCCGCTCATTGAGTTCCTGAGGGCGCCGACGAAGAAGGTCTGGACGGACGCTTGTGAGCGACTGCTGGACGCTCAATTCAGAGCACCAGAGGCGGAGGTCCACTTGACCCTCGGGCGTCTCTTGGTGGCCATCCACGAGCTAGTGTCCAGCGCTCGGCCGGTTGAGGCAGCCCCGGTCGCGATGGCCGCCGCGAAACTTCAACGCCGAATCCCCCCGAGCCCGTTGCACGCGCTGCTGGAGCAGCAGCTGCAGCAGATCATGCTGCGTTTGAAATGGTGGGCTGAGCACGACCGCGCGGGGCACCTCGACTGGGTCCTCGAGACTCTCGCGCCGCTGCCGATCGAGGTCGTGCGGGGCCTCGCCTACGAGCTGCTCGAGATCGCAAGACCCGGGCGCACGCCGGAGCCCGTCGTACGGAAGCTCATGCTCTTGCATGTGACGCACCCGGGCGCGATCAGCGAAGCGGGGCTACGTGAGGTCACGTCTTCGGCGAGCGCGCTCCCACGTCGCGACCTCGAGGCCGCCCTGCGCGACGTAGGTCCCATGCAACGTGGGCTCATGGGCGCGGCCCACAGCATGGGCTGCGATGAACACTTTCGGGCGTGCGCTGAGCTGCTGGAGGGCTGGCTCGCGCTCGATCCGGAGGCGTCGCCCGCGGAGCGTCGGACGGTCGCAGAGACCGCAACGCGACTGTTCCACAACGCCACCGTTGAGCTGCCGACGACGCCTCCACGCAGGGGCGAGGATCGCAGGCGTCTCAGCGCGGCGTTGACGCGTTTCCTCGCCGCCTCAGTTCGCGGTGAGGTGCAGCCGAGCCTCGGGTTGCACGCAGACATCACCGTAGTGCTGGGGTCCGTCCATCCCAAAGAAGGCCTCGATGCGTACAAGCTCTGGTTGCGCACACGGATGGACGAGCTCGGGCCTACGCCCGAACAGGAGCTCGCGCCGGAGCGCTTCGTTCTCGCCCACTTCACGGGCGATACTGCAGGCGGCGATGCTCGTTTGAAGGCGCTCGGACGGTGGCTGCGCGAGTCGCCGCCAGCTCGCGGTGTTCCGCTCGCGCTGCGCTGGGTGGCGCGCATGGCGAACGACGATCGGGGCGCGGACGCGCAATGGAAGCGCTGGCTCTCGGCGATCTCGAGCTGGCTCGAGCATCGACCCGTCGACGAGGTCGGACGGAGCGCCCTCGCGCTCGGCCAGCAAGATCTTGGGCTCGGCTCCCAGCTCATCTTTTGGGCCACCGAGCACTGCCCGAGCGCATTCAAGAGCGAGCCGTGGCTCGAACTCCAGCACTACATCTCAGAGCAGTTCGCGGAGGACCTCGACGACGATGGTCCAGGGGGCTTCCTCAGCGCGCTCGAGGCCATGGCGCGCGAGCTCGGACCCGGTGGCATCGAAGAGATGATGGAACAGATGATGGGTTCCATGGGTCGCGGCCCTGGGCGAGGCCCAACAGGTCCCGGGAAGGGTCGACGCTAAGGCACGATCATGGCCAAGAACAAACGCAATGACGCAGCAGCGCGCGCGAGGCGCGAGAAGAAACAACGTGCACGCAAGGCGCGGGCTGCAGAGCCGCGCACCAGCACGCGGGGTCGCGAGGACGACGACCCAAGCGACCTGGTGGATCGTCGACTGCCGCCGAACGAGACCTCGATCTTTGGCAACGTACACGGCGCCGAACGCTGCTATCCGCCGGTCTTCATCGGACCCGATTCCAGGCCAGTGCCCGATCCGATGAAGGTGCTCGGGCTCGACGGTGGTCGGCGCCCGACACACGACGAGGTCGAGTCCGCCGCACGCAGCGCATTGGCGGCGCACCCACCCGAGCGTGACCCGGACGCGGCGCGTGCGATCCTAGCGGCCCGGGATCGCCTCGCGCGCCCGCAGCGGATCCTCGAGCGTGAACTCGGAGTGCTGTACGTCCCGGACCCACGCCGCTACAACCTGCCCTACGACTTGCCTCCGAAGGATCCGCCCAAGGCGCGGCAGGCGGCGCCGAAGGTGGTCGAAGGCACCGTCGAAGGCACCGTCGAAGGCACCGTCGAGACGGCCCAGGATCGAGCAGGGGTTCTCGCGCCGTCGCGCGCGAGGCTGTTCGCGACGATGGCCCTCTATGCATTGGTCGAGGACGAGCTCGCCTGAGGCAGGCGTATGCGCGGGAAGGCCGCTGTCTACGCGATGTCGAGCAACACGTGCTCGGGGTTCAACTGAGCGGCCATCCGCTTCTCGTACTTCGATTGGAACAACACCACGCGCCGTCCGCGGCGGTCGCGGGCGAGCAGTGACGTCGTCGGCGCGCGGAAGGGCTTCGACTCGTCCTCGAGCCACGCGCTGCACTCGAAGGGCAGGACCTCGAGGCGGGTGTCGACGCCGTACTCGTCCTGCAAGCGGTATTGGAGCACCTCGAACTGCAGCTTCCCGACGGCGCCGATCAGCGCATCGGCCGGGCCCGTGTCGGGCCAGAGCTGCTGGACCGCGCCCTCGGCGATGAGGCTCTTGATGCCCTTGTCGAAGCGCTTGCGGTCCGAGGTCGTGCGCGGCGCGACACGCGCGAAGATTTCGGGCTGGAAGAGCGGCAACGGGCGATGTTCGAAGCCGCCCTCGAGGGAGAGGGTGTCCCCAATATGATAGAGGTCCTTGCCGATCAGGCCGACGACGTCGCCGGCGAAGGCCTCGTCCACGGTGTGGCGTTCGCGCGCGATGATGCTCTGCGGTCGCGCGAGGCGCACGACCTTCGCGAGCCGTTGGTGCTGGACCTGCATGTCCGGCTCGTAACGACCCGAGCAGATGCGAATGAACGAGACGCAATCGCGGTGCCGCGGATCCATGTTCGCCTGGATCTTGAAGACGAAGGCGCTGAACGGCGCGGTGACAGGCTGCATGCGCTCGCTGCCATCGGGGAGGAACACCGTGCGCCCGGACGGACTCGGCGCGAGCTCGACGAAGGCATTAAAGAACGGCTCGAGGCCGAAGTTCGTAAGCGCCGAACCGAAAAACGTCGGCGTGATCTCGCCGCGCAGGAAGCGGCCGTGGTCGAAGGCGTTGCCGGCGACCTGGAGCAGGTCCAGTTCGCCTCGCACACGCGTCGCGGTTTCGTCCCCGAGCCGCAGCACGACCTCGTCGCTATCGAGGGGCAGACGCTCGATCTCGGAGCGCTGCGCGCCGCCTGAGGCGGTCTTGCGGAACAGCATCAGCTCGCGAGTGTGGCGGTCGACGACGCCCGCAAAATCACGCCCCGAACCGACGGGCCAGTTCATCGCCACCGCCTGAATGCCGAGCGCCTCCTCGACCTCGGTCATCAAGTCGAGGGGCTCGCGCCCCGGCATGTCGAGCTTGTTGATGAACGTCAGGATCGGGATGCCGCGCAGACGGCAAACCTCGAACAGCTTGCGGGTCTGCGCCTCGACGCCCTTGCTGGCGTCGAGCACCATGATCGCCGAATCAGCGGCGGTGAGGGTGCGATACGTGTCCTCGCTGAAGTCCTCGTGCCCTGGAGTGTCGAGCACGTTGATCATCTGTCCGCGATACGGGAATTGCATCGCAGACGAAGTGATCGAGATACCCCGCGCCTGCTCCATCCCCATCCAGTCAGACGTGGCGAGCTTGCCCTTGCGGTTCTTGACGAGCCCCGCGTTCTGGATCACACCGGAGTAGAGCAAGAGCTTCTCCGTCAACGTCGTCTTACCGGCGTCGGGGTGCGAGATGATGGCGAAGGTGCGCCGGCGCGCGATCTCGCGGGCGATGCGGGGATCGGACATGGAGCTGACGGAGTCGCAGTCGGAGGGAGGGATTGCGTGGCGCGCTGGCGCTCCCTCAGCCCTTCGGCAGGTCCTTCTTGTTCAAGTAGAAATCGAGTCGCTCGTACTCAGGGTGTGTCGCGCGCTCGGCGACATCCGCGACGGTCTTCGGCGGCGGGACGATGACTTTGTCGCCGGGTTTCCAATTGACCGGACAAGCGACGCTGTGTTTGTCGGAGGCTTGCAGCGCATCGATGAGCCGCACGACTTCATCGATGTTGCGGCCGACGTTGAGCGGGTAGTACACGAGGGCGCGCACCATGCGCTTCGGGTCGATGATGAACACCGCACGCACCGTGACTGTCGCGGACTCGCCGGGGTGCAACATCCCGTAGAGCTGCGCGACTTTTGTGTCGAGGTCTGCGATCAAGGGAAACGGGATCTCGACCTTCAAAATCTGCTTGAGGTTCTCGTGCCATGCGAGGTGCGAATGGATTGAGTCGATCGAGAGTCCGATCAACTTGACCTTGCGGCGCGCGAACTCACCCTCGCGGCGCGCGAACTCCGTGAGCTCGGTGCTGCACACAGGCGTGAAATCCGCGGGGTGGCTGAAGAGCACCACCCAGTGATCTGCTTGCCATGCCGAGAGGGTCAACGGCCCGTGTGTCGTCGTCGCGGTGAAATCGGGCGCGAGGTCGCCGATTCGGGGGATGCCGCCGACGCGGGGAATGCCTTGAAGTTGTGTGTGTTCCATGTCGGTCTCGCGTGACGCGGTGCTTCAGAGGTTCTGGGCGCTGCTGGATCGCCCTGCATGATACTCAGCCGCTCCGAGGGATTGTGGGCGCACGAGCCCCTGTCCGGAGCTCGAGCGCGTGAAAGGGTGGGACCACGCAGCACGGGCGTCGATTCCGAGCACGGTTTCCGTTCGGTGCTAGGCTCGGTCCACCCGGAATCCGAATGCTGCCCCCTCCGCACACACACCTGTGCGGATCAGTGAGGACAAGACGATGAACCGACAACTTGTTGTGGCGGCGAGCGCGCTCCTCGCGAGCGCGCTCGCCACGATCGCGCCCCCCACGATCGCGAATGGCCAGGACTGCACGCCAGCCTTGACCTCGGGCCACGCTCCCGTCGGCGCATTCGGCGCCGCGCTCGTCGCCAGCGGGGATTTTCTTGCCGTGACAGCCCCGGAGGCGGACCTGATGCCGGGCGCGCCCCCGCAGTACCCGCTGGGCCGCGCCGAGCTGTTCCGGTATGACCCGGGCACGACGAGCTGGCAGAGGCAAGAGACCCTCGCGCCGTCACCCTCGCCGCTGACCGTCATCAACAATCCTGGTTTCGGGACAGCCGTCGCCATCGGCGGCCCACAGGGCGCCGGCTCAACACTGGGTCGCACACTCTTCTTCGGCTGGCCCGACGACATCACGGGCGGGAACGGCTCGGTGCGCCCATTCTTCCACCAGAGCCCCGCTGTGGGCTGGGTCGAGGGTGACACCATCTTGCCACCGTTCCAGAGCGCGACGGGCCGCTTCGGGCTCGCCCTGGCCGCGTTCGGCGATCACGTGGTGATCGGCGAACAGCTCAGCGACGGGTTCGCGCACGTGTATCGGCGCGGCGCGGTGCCGGGCCGCTGGGTCTTCGACACGAGCCTGACGGCGCCCGCACCCGGCAGCCTGACCGGCACGTTCGGTCGCACCGTCGCGGCCCAGGGCGAGTGGATCTTCGTCGGCGCGCCGGGGTTCGTCGGTGCGCTCCATGGGGCAGGCTCGGTGTTCGTGTACCGACGCGCCCCGGCGGGCCTTTGGCAATTCACGCAACGCCTCGACGGACCGAACTCGAATCCGCTGACCGCAGACGGCTTCGGCTCGGCCCTCGACGCCGAACCCGGACGCCTCTTCATCGGCGCCAATCAAGAGGTGTCGCCGACGGGCGGCACCGGCGCGACGTACGTCTACGAGCTCGCCGGGAGCGCTTGGACCTTGCGCCAACGCATTGCGCTGCCGGGCATCATCGCAAGTGGCCGGTTCGGCAGCGCAGTCGATGCATTCCACGACGCGCTCGTCGTCGGCGCGCCACGCGAGCCGCTGTCGCTGACCTCGGGCGCCGCGTACCTGTTCGAGCGCGATCCCGTCTCGAACACGTGGTACTTCGTCGACCAGCTCACCGTCGCGGGTCCGCCGATGGTGACGTCCGGAGTCGGTGAGGCGGTCGCCGTAGGTGATTGGCACGCTGCGGTCGGCGCTTCCGGTTTCGAGCTCGTGCGCGCGACTCCCGCTTATCCGAATCGCGACGTCGACCGGGACCTGTACCTCGATTCCTGCGAAGCGCTGCACGATCCGACCCCTTGCCCCGCTTTGCCCAACTCGACCCAACGCGTCAGTCGTATCCACGTCGACGGCTCCGTCGACGTCCTCGCGCAGAACACCCGCCTCCACGCGGATCAGCTGCCACCGAACGTGTTTGGTTTCTTCGTGGTGTCGCGCGATTTCCAGGTGGTTCCTGTCCTCTCGCCGCTGATGGGTCAGCTCTGCCTCGGCGGCGCGATCGGGCGTTACAACGCCTTCGTCGCGAACACCGGCCCCTCCGGGCAGGTCAGCACAACGATCGACCCGCAAGTGATCCCGCTGCCGACCGGCTACGTCGCAGCGCAGCGCGGCGAGAGCTGGTACTTCCAGTACTGGCATCGCGAAGTGCCATCGGGCAGCATGCTGCGGACAACGGGCTTCTCAGAGACCGCCCGCGTGGGCTTCGAGTGACACGCGATACGGAGTCGCGATACGGAGTCGCACCACTTCTACCCGTTTTCGCGCGATACGATACGATACGGAGTCGCACCACTTCTACCCGTTTTTGTCCGCCGCCAGGCCGTCGCCACGGCGTCCCAATTCGGCGCCACGTGCGAAGGCTAGTGCGCGCACGTGGCGCCGAGGTGGGACGCAGTCGCGACGGCCTGGCAGCGGACAAAAACGGGTAGAAGTGGTGCGACTCCGTATCGCGAAAACGGGTAGAAATGGTGCGACTCCGTATCGACTTGGCAGCGGACAAAAACGGGTAGAAGTGGTGCGACTCCGTATCGGGAGCGTCCGGCGACCTCAGATGGTCCTGAACCTGTTCTGGGCAGGGCTGGGAGACGCTTCCCCCTTGCTAGTTCGGCCGCGGTCCCAGCTTGGAGCCGCCCCGGGCTGCGCAGCGTGGTATCGTCTTAGTAGAGCGCCGCCACGGGCTGTCTCAGACTGACCCAGCGGGCGCTCGGCGCGCCACTCCTGCTCGACTCCAAACCATGTTCGCCGCTGTCATCACCGCGGGGCTGGGCTTCGCCTCGCTCCTCACCGTTCAAGAGTCCAACACCCCCGCGGCGCCTCGCTCCACCGAGCGTGCCCTGCAGCTCGAAGTGCGCGAGTACTTCAGCTCCAGAGGCAAGGAGCCCGCGTACTGGGCTTCCTACGCGCGCAGCGATTTCGAGCGCCGCCCCGATGACGCGGGCGTCGTCGATTTCACCTTCGCGCTCAAAGAGATCGCGACCGTCCTCGGCGCCGAGCCCGAGGTGCAGTTCGCCGTCGAGGCCGGCAGCGACACGCTCAAGATCTCGCAGGACCCCGCGACGCAGCTCCTCAACATGGCGGGCCAGTCGCCGGTGATCGACTACATCAACGCGGCCACGGCCACGCTCCAACCCCGCAGCGGGCGTTGGGTCGAGCGCATCGTGCCGTTCGATAACACCGTCGTGCCTGGCGCGAAGGGTGGCGACCTGCCCATCGTCTGCGCGAGCGAGCCGCTCGTCATCGGCGGCATCACGTACACGCTGCTCACCTACCGGACGGACCAGCATCGCTTCCAGCTCGAGGACGCGAGCGTCGTGATGGCGTACCGCGGCATGGCGATCGTCGACGCGAACACGGGTCTCGCCTATCACGCCATCTACGAGCAGCAGGGCAAAGTGACGAGCGCCGCGGGCGAGAGCGACGTCAGCCAGCGCTCGGCGCTGACGCTCATCGACGCTTCGCAGGGCGGCGTGATCGCCCTCGACCTGCCCCAACGAGTGCGCGACCAAGTCAACTCGTACCTGTTCTTGGCTCGCGAAGACCTCGAGCCCTTGGACCCTTCGATCTACGACAACAACGTGCGTCCGGAGTGGTCCGTGGACCTCTGGCTCGCGGGCCGCATCGCCGAGGCGCGCATGGGCCTGGCGGTCGAGCAGGCCACCAACCCACTGCCGGCGGCCGTGATCGGCGGCCTCGTGATGACCGACCAAGCGATCAGCTTCGGCGCGTCGAAGCTGCTCCAGTCGCGCCTCGTCGCGCGCGGTGAGCTCGGCCTCGACGAGCAGTGGACCCAACGGGTCAAGTCGCCGATCGAGAAAGCTTACGGGCCTGCGGGCGAGCAGCTCGTCGATCGTCTGAACATCCTCGGCCCGGAGACCACGGGTGTGCTCAAGGTCGAGAACGAGGAGGCCGTGGCCGTCGGCCTCTTGCTGCTGCTCGGCGTCGATCACTTCGGTGCGGACGACGTCGGCCGACGTCTCAAATTCGCGACATCGAACACTACGGCGGCAGCGGCAGCTGGCACACCCGCTTGGTTCGTGGTCACGGGCGCCGAAACGGCGCCCCTGGTCGCGGTCGCCGGCGGCGGCGCGGCAGCGGCAGCCGGCGGGGTGGGTGCCGCGGGCGGCAGCGGCATCGGCGCTGGCGGCTGGCTCCTCTTGGGCGGCGCGGTGGCCGCCGGCGTGGAGCAGTCGAGCGGCGGCTCGGGCGGCGCGGGCCAGAACCCGGGTGGCGGCCAGACCCCCTTCACGGAGCTGCAGCTCACCGAGTCCTTCTCCCAGGGATGCAGCTCGGGCCAGTTCCAGTTGCGCATCCTCGACGAAGTGCCAGGGCGCACCTGGGTCATCCAGGGCTCGGGCACGATCACGGGTGGCGTGACGTGCCAGATCGGGAGCACCAACTGGTCCGAAACCGCCCAGGGCACGACCAGCAGTGGGAGCGTCCTGACCCTTACGATCTCGCTCCCGAACCACCTCTGCATCGGCGGCACCGTGACGATCACGGCCAACGGAGCTCCAGCGGCGTTCATGTACCGGGGGAGCACGTTCCAGGGCATGGTGAACAACACCTGCTTCTGATCGTCGGTCCGGATCGCGAATCGTCGTCCGGTATCCCATTCGCGGAGACGATTCGCGCAGCGGGGCAGACGACGTAGGGTCCTCGCTCAGAACCGCGCCACAACCTCGGTACCGCCCCCCGATTCCGCCTGCAGGAATCCCCCCAATCCGCCGATGAGTGACTTGGCTCTGTCATGACCACTCCGTCCGCGCACCTTCCGCTTCGCCCCAGCGCGCGCGCTCCGTGGTGGGTCGCGCCCCTGGTGATCGCGGGGTGCGCAGGCTCCGGCAATCGCGGCACGCCCTTCGAAGGCGCCACGAAGCAGCCCCCGCCCGCCGTGCGTATCGCGGGTCCGGTGGCCGACCTCGCGCCTGAGACGACCACCTGGCCAGACACCGTCAGCCTGGCCACCCCGCCCGCGGCCTCCGGGCGTTGGGATCTCGAGCAGTGTGTGAACCGCGCGCTGCACGCGAACCGCGGCCTGCTCGACGCACATGACACGAGGGAGGCGGCGAGGTACTCGATCGTCGCCGCGAGCTCGATCTTCCAGCTCCAGATCACGCCTTTCGCCCAGGCCAACACCACTCCGGGCGTAGGCAACGACGTCAGCTTCTCGTCCGGCGTGCAGCTGCGCCAGCTGCTCGCGAACGGCACGCAGGTCGGCCTCGTGCCGTCGATCTCGCGCAACGGCGACACCGTGAGCACGGGTTACTCGTTCAGCGTGCGAGAGCCGCTTCTGCGCGGACGCGGGGCCGAGTATGTGCGCGCGAACGTCGACAGCGCGCGCTTCGGGCTGCGCAGCGCGGAGCGCGCGCTCTACCTCGTCGAGAACCAGACGGTCCTCAACACGATCAACGCGGTCTACCAGGTCGTCACAGAGCGAGAGGCGCTGCGCCTGAACGAAGCGTCCGCGGCGCGCTCGGAAGCGCACCTCGTCGCTGCGCGTGCGCGCGAGCGGGCCGGGCTCAGCAACTCCCTCGACGTCTTCCGCGCGAATCAACAGCGGAACCGCGCCAATGACGCGCGCGACTCGGCCGTGCAGGCCTATTCGGACGCGCTCGACGCGCTGCGGGTCCTGCTGGCGTTGCCGCTGACAGCGCAACTCGACGTGGCCGCACCGCTGGCGCTCGACGACGTCGAGATCTCCGACGAAGACGCCGTCAGCATCGCGTTGGCGCGACGGGTCGAGCTCGAACAGGCCGATGATTTTGTGACCGAGACCGGCCGCGTCGCGCGTGTCGCTCAGCGCGACACCTTGCCCGACCTCGATGTGATCTTCACCGTCGGACAGGCGGGCAACGGCGACAACTTCGGGGACAGCCTCGAGCTCGGCTCGCCGACTCTCGGTCTCTCAGTAGCGACGTCCTCGAACATTCGGCGGATCGCCGAGCGCGCGCGTTACGACCAGACCCGCCTCGCCGTCGACGTCGCGATGCGGGCGCGCACGTTGCGACGCGACAGCATCGTGCAGGACGTCAAGCGGGCCTTGCGCGAAGTTCGACGCGGCCAGCGGCGCATCGAGTTGCAGGAGGAGCAGGTGCGCCAGGCCGAAGGCAAGCTCGAGGTCGCGCGGGTCAAGTTCCAGCTCGGCGCGACGGGCAACTTCGACGTCATCGAGGCGGAGGAGGACCTGCGTTCGGCCCAGATCGCGCTCATTCGCGGGGTGACGGGCACGATCGTCGCGACCCATGGTTTGCGCGCGTCGCTCGGGACGCTCGTGCAGAAACCCGGCGAGGTCCTGGAGGCTGCGCCGACGCCCGCGGCGCCGACGCCGGCGATGGGAGCCCTGCCTTGAAGAGGACGCTGCTGTTCCTGACCGCCACCGCCATTCTCGTGTGGACGTGGACGCAGCTCCCGACCGTCACTGCGGTCGCGGCGGACAACGTCAACCCCGACCTCGTCTCGGTCGTGCGCGGCGACCTCGACGTGCGCCTCGAGCTCGTCGGCGAGCTGCGGCCGACACGCTCGACGACCATCGGCTCGACCCTCGCTGGCGACAAGGGCAAGATCGTCTTCCTCGCCGAAGACGGCGCCGCCGTCGAAGCCGGGGCCGAGCTGGTCCGCCTCGATCGGGCGCCTTACGACGAAGCCGCTGCCCTCGCGTCCGAGACCGTGAGCCTGCGCGAAGGCCAAACCGCCGTTCAAGGCCATTTGCTCGCGTGGCACGAGTCCCAGGCCAAGCGCTCGGTCGACAACGCGCGCTTCGAGCTGGAGCTCGCGCGGCTCGAGCTCAGTCGCTTCGAACAAGGTGAAGGCCCACTCGAGCTCGCGCGCCTCGAGGCCGAGGTCTCGAAGGCAGAGAGTGACCTCGCGGAGCAGAGCCTGTTCGTGTCCGAGCTCTCGACGCTGCTCGTCCAGGGTTTCATTCAGCAGACGGAGATCGACCAACTCACCGCGCGACGCGACGATGCCAAGCGTGTGTTCGACCTCGCCGAACAACAAGCGAGCGCGTACTCGGAGTACATCTTCCCGACCCGCGTCGCCGCGCTGAAAGTCGCCGTCGAGCGCGCGACATCGGCGCTCGCCGACGTGCAGGTGAGCGCTGGCTCCAAGGTCGCCGAGGCCCAGGCCTCGAAGGAGCTCGCCGAGCGCGACCTCGTTGCGGCGCGCGCGCGCCTCTCCGCCGCCCTCGCGGACATCGAGCGCACGACGCTCCGCGCCCCGCTCGCTGGGATGCTCGTGTTGACCGAAGAGTTCCGCAACGGCGAGCACCGCAAACCCCGCATCGGCGACTCCGTCTGGCAGGGCCAACAACTCGCGTTCCTCCCCGACCTCAGCGCCATGTACGTCGAGACGAGCGTGCGCGAGGTCGACGTACACAAACTCGCCGCTGGGTTCACGGCGGCGGCGCGCATCGATGCGTATCCGGGGTTGGTCCTCGATGGCCGTGTGCGCTCGCTCGGCGTGCTCGCGGAGCGCCTCAGCAGCGAGCTCGGCGAGAAGACGTTCAGCGTCGCCGTCGACCTCGTCGGCTCTGACCCGCGTCTGCGTCCAGGCATGACGGCGCGCGTGACGATCGAGTCCGGGAGCGCTCGCGGAGTCTTGCTCGTACCCACCCACGCGTTGTGGGAGGACAGCGGCGTCGAGTCGGTCTGGATCGCGACCCACACGGGCCTCGAGCGACGCGTCGTGCGCGCGGGCCTCCGCGACCAACGCTCGGTCGAGATCCTCCAAGGCCTCGCGGAGGGCGAACGTGTGAGCCTCGTCGGGCCCGAGCCCAGCGCGTGGTGACCCAGCGAGGCGCCATGGCTCTGGCCGCACCCCTCATCCGAGTCGAAGGCCTCGCGCGCACCTACCGGCGCGGGGACGGTGACGTACACGCGCTCGCCGACGCCACACTCGCCTTGCAACGCGGCGCGTTCCTCGCGATCACCGGGCGCTCTGGATCCGGCAAGTCGACGTTATTGCAGCTCCTCGGCGCCCTCGATCGGCCGACGTCCGGGCGTTATTGGCTCGACGGCGAGGACGTGTTCGCCGCGAGTGACCGCGAGCTATGCCGCCTGCGCTCGCGCCGCATCGGTTTCGTCTTCCAGACCTTCCATCTGCTGGATGACCTCACGGTGCTCGAGAACGTCGAGCTGCCGTTCCTCTATCGCAGCGAATCGCGCGCCGAGGCCAAGCGTCGGGCGCAGCGAGCTCTCGAGAAGGTCGGCCTCGGTCCGCGCTTGCGGCACACCCCGAACACGCTGTCGGGCGGCGAGATGCAGCGCGTCGCGATCGCGCGCGCCATCGCGGGCGACCCGGACCTGATCCTCGCCGATGAGCCGACCGGAAACCTCGATGCCGCGACAGGGCTCGGGATCCTGGAGTTGCTCGGCGAGCTGAACTCCGAGGGCGCGACGATCGTGCTCGTGACACACGACCGCGAGGTCGCCGCGCGCGCAGGCGCCGAGGCCGTGATGCAGGACGGAGTGCTGGAGGGGCCCGCGTCGTGAACGTTTTCGACCACGTGCGCTCGTCCTTGCGTTCGCTCCGGCGCGCGCGCCTGCGCTCGGCGTTGAGCGCGGTCGGTGTGATGTTTGGGGTCGGGGCCCTCGTCTCGACGCTCGCGGTCGGCGAGGGCGCGCGGGCCGAGATCCTCGCGCAGGTCGCGCGCCTCGGCACGCACACGGTGCTGCTCCAGGCGCGCACCGAGGGCACGGGTGGCCCGAGCGGGATGGGCAGCCGCAGCAGCCTCACGGCCCTCGACGTCGAGGTCCTGCAGGAGCAGCTGCCAGGTGTGCGCCACGTCGCGCCGCTCATCGAGCTCGACGAGATCACGGTCGACACGCCGCTCGCGCGCCCGCCGCGCCTCATCGCGGTCACGTGGCGTTACTTCCGCGTCAAGGACCTCGAGCTCGCGAGCGGGCGTCCGCTCGCCCAGGCCGACGAGGCGCGCCGCGCGCTCGTGTGTGTGCTCGGCGCCGAAGTGGCGCGCGACCTCGGCCCGCGCGGGCGTGTCGGCGCGCAGCTCGTCTGCGGCAGGACCTCGCTCGAAGTGATCGGCGTGCTCGCGGCGCGCGCGGCGCCGTCGGAGCGGCAACGTGTCGTGACGGCCCGCGACCTCGACCGCGCGATCCTCCTGCCCATCGCCTCCGCGGTGAGCGTCGACGCCGCGGCGCGCGGCGCGCGGCCACAGGAGATCTCGGTCGCTTTCGAGGACGCCGCGCTGGCGGCGAACGCCACACGTTCGATCGGGCGCGCCCTCGGGCGCGCGCGTGGTGGGCGGGTGGACTACGACCTCGTCGTGCCCTCCGAGCTGCTCGCGCAGGCGACCCGCACGCAGCGCATCTTCACCATCGTGTTGAGCGCCATCGGCGCGATCTCGTTGCTCGTCGGCGGCATCGGGATCATGAACATCATGCTCGTGAGCGTCGCCGAGCGCACACGCGAGATCGGGCTGCGGCGCGCCGTCGGCGCCAGCAGCGGCGACATCCTGGTGCAGTTCTTGACCGAATGCCTGGCCCTGACGAGCCTCGGCGCGCTCGCGGGTGTGGGCCTCGGCGCGCTCGGCGCCGCCGCGGTCTCGCGCTGGGCGGGCTGGGCGACGCGCTTGACGCCGTGGAGCGTCGCGCTCGCGCTAGCGGTGGCCCTGACCGTGGGCCTCGCCTCGGGCCTCTACCCGGCGCGACGCGCTTCGCGTCTGGACCCGATGCGTGCGCTGCGGGCATCATGAAGGCGCGCTGCCCCGCGAGGCGCAGTCCTCGAGTGGTAGATCGAACATGAAGAGCAAAGACGATCCGCGCAAACGGCCCGATGGCAAGGCCGAGGGAGAGGCCGAGAGGAACGCCGAAAGAGAGGCTCTGGGCGAGGGGGACGCCCACGGTCGGGACGAGGGCGAGCAGCCGACGATCGAGCCCACGGTGATGCCGACGATCGATCCGACGCTCGGCAACCCGCCCGAGGACGTGGACGAGTTGAGCATCGACGCGACGGTGTCCGAGGGTGAGCAGAGAGGCACCCTCGCGCCGACCATGGACGGTGGGCCGTCGACGATCGAGCAGACCGTGGTGGATCCGGAGGACCGGCGGCCGCGTACGAGAGATGGCAAGAGCAGAGCTCCGAGCGAAGGCTTCAACCCAGGCCCGAGGTCCGAGCGGCGGAAAGCTCCGCAGGACACGACAGAAGGGACCAAGCTCGAGCTCGAAGACCTGAAACCCGGCTCGCATGTCGGCAACTACGTGTTGAAGCGCGTCGTCGGCCGCGGCGCGCAGGGCAAGGTCTGGCACGCCGTCAACGAGGTCGCCGACCACGACTGCGCGCTCAAGTTCATCACAGGCAAACACTCGCGCAGCGAATGGGCCATCAAGGGCCTGCGCGCGGAAGCGAGCGTGCTGTTCGACCTGACGCACCCCTCGATCGTCCGGCTCTACAACATCGAACAGATGGGCCCGCATCTGTTCCTCGCGATGGAGCTGATCGAGGGCCCGAGCCTGCACGCCGTCCTCACCGATCGGCGCAAGAGCCGCGGCAACGCCAAGGGCGACGGCGCGCGAGGCCTCGAAGTCGAGGAGTGCCTCTGGATCCTCGCGCAGCTCGCGCCCGCCCTCGACTACGCCGCCGCCGAGGGTGTCACGCACCGGGACATCAAGCCCGGCAACCTGATGCTCTCGAAGCCGGTCGCGCTCGAGACGCCGCTCCAGGACTCGGGCGCGCGCGTGAAGATCTGTGACTTCGGCATCGCGTTCGTCGCGCAGCCGTCGGCTACGCCAACGGGGCGCGTCGCGCCGTCGGGGACACCGCCGTACATGGCGCCCGAGGTGCTGTGGGGCGAGACGCCGACGCCAGCGGCGGACCTCTTCAGCCTCGCAGCGACGCTCTTCTCGCTCTATCGCGGCGAACCGCCCTACATGGGCACGACCGTGCAGGAGATGCAGACCCTGCACGACGCGGGCCCGCCGCGTCCGATCGAGACCGGCAACAAGGCTTTCGACGCGGCGATCTCGCGCGCCCTCGCGCGCAACCCCGCGGACCGCCAGCCCAGTTTCGACGAGCTGCTCTACGAGGCCAGCGGCGGCCGACTGGGCGCGCGCGCGCGTCAGCGGACGAGGGGCTATCTCGCCTTGGCTGCAGCCACGTCGGTGATCGCGCTGCTCGCGATCGGGTACGCCCTCGACCCGTTCGGGCTGCGGCGCGGGAAGGCGCAATTCGGCGCGGTTGAGGGAGGCCTCGAGCGCGACGGCGTCGTGTGGGTCAAGGACTCGCGTGTGCGTCTCGTGTTCACGCTGGCCGACCCGGAGATCGAGGCCGTCGCCGTCGTCGTCGACGACACCCTCCATCAAGAACACCCGCCGACCGAACCCGGCGGGGACGAGTACCAGGCCTGGGTGGACCTGCGCACACCGGGTCGCCACACGGTCGAGCTGCGCAGCCCCGCGAACGACGCGGTGCTCGGTCAGCTCCAGCTCTTCCTCGACGACACCGTCGCGACTCCTGCGAACCCGGTGAACTTCGCCGCGGGTCCCCACGCGGTCGATGCACCGATCGAGCTGCGCTTCGAGGTCAGCGAACCGAACGTGAAGGTCTCCGAGCTCACCGCAGCCGGCGAGGTCGCGCTCGAGGCCCGCTTCGACAGCCGCGGTCAGTGGACCCAGCGAGTCGTGCCCGAGGTGCGTCCAGGCGCCGAGACCTGGCGCGAGCTGCGCCGCTACCGATTGCGCGACGAGGTCGGCAACCAACGCGACTTGGACGTGCCGCTCGACGTCTTCGATCCGGCGGCGATCCGCGCGCGGCTGGTCGCGGCCTATCCGTTGTCGAGCGACATTTGGCACCTCTGGGACGTGGGCGGCGCCCTCGAGCGCCTCGCGGCCTGGGACGCCGCGGTGGAAACCGAGGCCGCGTACTTCACACTCGAGGAGCTGCAGGCGATCCGCGCGACCGAGGCCTCGCGCTCGTCTGGCCTGAAAGCGCTGAGCGCTTCTCCTCCCACGGCCACACTCGTGTGGACGCCGCGCGAGGACGATCGCTGGGACGAGTCCCGCGGTGGGCCGCCGGTGCTCTACACGAATCAACGCCGCATCACGTTGTCCGGCGTCGCGACGAACTCACGCTCCTCGGAGATCACGGTGGAGTCCGAGCACGCCGTCGCCGAGCGCGTGCCCGAGCTCGATCGGGACTCAGGGGTCTTCCGCTTCGAAGTCGTAGTCGATCCCGACACCGTCGCGACCGTCGAGTTGGTCCTGCCCGCGAGCGGCACGCGGGCGGCGCTGCAGATCCACCACGACGGCGCCGCGCCGGTCGCGCGTCGACTCCGGCCCGTGGTCGACCCAGATGGTCCTTCGCTCGTGGGTCAAGAGGTGCTGGCTGCTCAGTTCGAGGTGAGCGACTCCGGCAGCGGCCTCGCGACAGTTACCCTCAACACCACCGGCACCCTGAGCGCCACCGGCACCCTGAGCGCCACCGGCGCGCCCGGGGTCGCGCTCCAACGCGGCCGCGGCGAAGAGCGCGACCTCTGGAGCGCGGACTTCCCTCTCCCGAAGGAGGGCCGCAACGACCTGCAGCTCGTCTCGGTCGACCGCGCCGGCAATCAGCGGGTGCTCGAGTTCGGGGTCGTGCGCGACACCACCCCCCCACAGCGCCTGGACTCCGTGCCGATCGTCGGCCAAGTGATCACGGGCCAGGCCGCGCGTCTGCGCGTCGGATTCGACGAGCGCATCGCCACCGCCAAGGCGACGTGGCAGCTCATGGACGCGGACAACAACCGACTGCAAGGGTTCACGGTCGCGCCCAAGGACATCCAGGTCGACGGCACACGGGTCGAGTTCACGGCGAGTGTGCCGTTCGTAGTGGCCAAGACGCTCAACGCCGAGCTGACCGCGACGGACCTCGCGGGGAACATCACCAGCGTGACCCTCGAATACGAGGTCGTCCACGACGCCTGGGGCACGGTGCCCGAGTGGATCCGCGCGGACGGCGAAATCGTCGCCGACCCGACGGAGCTCGAGGCCTTGTTGGGGCCGGAGCTCGCGGCCGCGCCCGTGGTCATCGACGGCGGTCACCGCTTCCCGCGCTGCGTGCGCCACAAAGCGACGGGGATCGAGTTCGTGTACGTGCCATCGGGCACGTTCCACTACGGCCCGGGCAAGGCCTCGCGGGTCACGATGGGCGGGACCTACATCGCGCGCACCGAGGTCTCGGGTCGGCAGTTCTACGCCGGAGCCGACCTCGCGGGTTACCGACGCGACGGGCGCGAGTCATCCGATCTCCCGATCCTGACGAACCGCGACGACGCGGGCACATGGTGCGCACGCGTGGGACTCCGTTTGCCGACGGAGGCCCAATGGGAGTACGCCGCTTCGGGACCCGAGGACCGCCTGTATCCGTGGGGCAACGCGCTCGACTACGCGCGCCGCAATGGCCGGGGTGAGAGCAGCTTCGATGCCAAACCGTCGTTGGTCAAGGTCGCGGCCTTCCCGCTCGGCCGCGCTTGGTGTGGCGCGCTGCAGATGGTCGGCAATGCGAGCGAGGTGTGCCGGGACGTCCTCGAGCCAGGCTCCGACGAGGTCCGCGGTGTCGATCCGGTCGGCCGGACGGACGACCCGAGCGGACGCTTCGTGACACGCGGGGGCGCGCAGAACATGAGTCAGCTCGACGCCTTCTCGACCGAACACCGCATCGTCGTACCCGGCAGCAATCGCTCGCTGGAGGCCGCCGGATTTCGCCCGGTGTGGGAAGTCGTAGCCCGCTGAGGGCGCGCGACACCTTGGGCTAACGACGAGCGGCCGCGCACGATAGGTGCGCGGCCGCTCGATTCGGTGCCCTGGAGGACCGGGACGCCCCCTGATCCGGAGATCAGAAGCGCCAGCTGAACTCGATGCGTCCGCCGTAGAAGGTGTCGATCACCTCGTCATTGCCAGCGAATGCGTCGAGGGTCCACTCGGCCCGTTGGCCCATCGCGCGCCGATAGCGCGCGCCGCCCGCGATCGTGTTGTCCTCGCGACTGTCGGTCGCGGCGCGTACGCCGACCTCGTAGATCATCTGCGAGCGACCGTGGTTGAAGAGCTGCTGGTAACCGACCGCGCCGCCGACGACGTCCGCGCCAGCGGCCCGGATGGGCGCGCCGACGGTTCCGAGCCCCGTCGCAGCAAACAGGATGCCGATGTTCCCGAGGGGACCGCCCGTGGCCGGACCACGGGACGCGCTGGTGAAGTTGTCGATCCCGAGGAACGTGCCGACGTAGAAGTTGTCGTGGGTATGGTGCGGGACCCACGAGAGCACGCTCGTCAGCAGGATGCCGTCGTCCGCGGCAGGCCGGGGATCGTCGAGCGCCAGCGAGGCGTTGGCGCGGAACGTGCTGTTCATCGCGCCGATGCGCTGCGTCGAGCCGACGCCCAGGTACACCGCGTCACCGCCCCGCGGATTGTCCGAGAACGTCGCCAGGAGGTCGACCTCGACGAGGCCGTGCTCGAAGTCGGTCGCGGTGAGCAGCCCCACCAGCGTTGCGTCGTCATCGGTGATCGTATTGCCACGGTCGATGTCGTTGAACGCCGCGAGAGCCGTGAGACGAAAGTTCGAGACCCCGTTCCAGCGCACGGAGTTCCGGGTGATCGTGATCGCGTCGACGATGTCGTTCAACATCACGCCGTCCTGGAAGAACAGCGGCTGGCGACCGATCCCGAAGCCGTAGTCGAGCGCGCGTTTGTCCGAGCGATCGAGGGCGGGAAAAATCTCGCCAAAGTCACCCTCGATAAAGGCCGTCCGCACGTCGGTATTGAAGGCGTCGATCCACTCGCCCGCGTCGAGGTCGTACCCAGAGAACCGGCCGCGCTTGTCGAATGGTCGCAGACCGAGCACGAGGCGCTCGGTCGGCGACACCCGGGCCTCTGCGAATAAGTCGAACCGATTGGCCCACTCGGAACGCCCAGGGGCGGCGTCCGTGTCGATCGCCGAGACGCCGGTGCGGAACTCGCCCCACACCGTCAACGAAGGCGACCAGAGCGCGCCGGTCGGGATCCGAATCGGGTTCTGGACATTGCCCGGCTTCAGGAAGCCGTCCCCGAGCTCGAGGATTGGGCGCGGACGCGGGGGAAACGTATCGACCTGGGGCGGCAGATAGACGTCGGTCAACCGATACGGGTCTTCGCCCGACGCTGCCCTCTCGCCACCGTGCAACTGAGCCAAAGCGACGTCAGAGCAGTAGGTCAGAGCGATGCCCACGCCGAGGGCGCAAGCCGCTCGGCGGGCGCTGGGGAGTGCGCTCATTGACCGGCCTCCGCAGCGTGTGCACCGGCAGCCGAGATCCGGGTGTCGGATTCGGGCTTCTGCCACCACTCGATCTCGCCCGGGGGCGGGAACTGCCATTGCACGTCGACCGGACCCTTGGCGTCCAGCCGGAACTCACCGGTCGAAAGCAACGGGCGGCCTGCGACGACGCGGTCGCCGACCTGACGCGGATTCATCCCATAGTCGAAGCCCGCGATCTTGATCTCCTCGATCAGGTTGATCGGCACCATACCAGCGATCAGCCGCACCTTGGCGGTGTACGGACCCGCGCCCGTCAGTTGGTCGCCATCGATGTGGTAGTTCGCCCAACGGTCGCCCTTGGGCGGAAGGCCGACGCGGTGGATCCGGTTCGGGATCGGTCGGCCGGTACCGATATTGGGGGTCTCGGCTGGACGGTTGAAGGGCAGGGGTCCGCCGGAAAAATTGATCGGGAGCACCTGCTCGCGCTCGCCGCCGCGGAAGAGGCGGACGATGAACTTCGACTGCAAGCTGAAGAGATAGTCGTCGAGGGGCAACGCGCCGTTGTGCACGTAGATCGAGTGCAGGTCGCGCACGTCGCCGTTCGGGTCGAGGTCACCGGAGCGGAATACGACCTTGCCGTTCGCGTCCTCCACCGTCACTTCGACGAAGAGCGTGCGCTCCGCGATGAACCCCGTCGGGATGTTGTGGCCATCGGTGCCGTTCCTGACGTTGATGCGGAAGTCGATCCCACTCTTGCTGACTTTCTGCACCTCGACTTTGCCCAGCTGGTAGCCAGCGCGTAGCACATCGAGTTGCTTGTGGCGGTAGATCTCGAGCTTGTCGATCTGCCCGTTGGGCCCGTAGATGATGTGGTGCGCCTCGCGCCGGTTCTTGGCCCCGCGCCAGACGGCGTGTTTGAAGTCGACGTTCGCGGGGAGGTTGTCTTCGAAGTCCGGCGTGCCCCAAGCGAGGTCGAAGTCGACCCACTCCCCCATGGTGGCGAGCTTGGCCTTCTCGCCTTGCATGATCGGGAAGATGCCTGGGTGCACGATCGAATAGTCGGGCCCGGCGAAGAAGTGATTCGTCACCGGACGCGGCCTGGTAGTCTTGCCGTCCGGGAGGATCGCGACCGGCTGGATCTCTTTGTAGTCAGCCACCTGGCCCTCGGTCGGGCTCATATGGCAGTCCTGGCACGACACGCCGTTCTTGGCCGCCGGTGAACTCTTGTACTCACTGAAGGCCTCCTCCAGGCGGAAACCGGAGGGGAACGTCACGTCGTGGCACGTTCCGCACATGCTCGACTCGGTGAGGAAAAACTCTTCGCGGATCTCGGCGTGGACCGGAAATTCCCCGCCACTCGGCTTCAGGGCGAGGTCTTGGAAGAAGCCATCGGCCTTGCCATTCTCGTCGAGGACACGCTGGAATTCAGCGCCATCGCTGGGGCTATTGACCGGCGCGTGAATATCACCCTTCTGGAGCTTGAACCGACCGCTGATCTTGCCCGCGTCGCCGTTCACACGGTGGCAGACGATGCACGTGATGCCCTCGACCGAGGCCTGCGCTCGATTCTTGTTCTCGGTCAGGATCGGTTCGCCCAGCGCGATTCCAACAGGCGTGTGACAACGGATGCAGAAGTCCGCGTTCGTGCCGTTGGTCAGGATGTTCGTCGCCGCTTGCATGGCGTTGAACACGGGGCTGATCTGCGCATAAGCGTGCGGCGACGTCGACCACTCGGCGAAATGCTTCGGGTGGCACTCGCCGCAGGCAGCCGCTGTCGGGTACATCTCGTCGACGAAGAGCTTCGCGTGGATCGCGTGTGCATCCTGGAGAGAGGCAGACGTTTGACCGTCTCCGGCGGCCATCGCCATGTGGACGTCTGGGGCGCCTCCCTCACGGGCGACGCACGCAGTAGCGGCGCCCCACGCGACGAAGAGTACGAAGGTGGTCTGCCAGGTTCTCGGGAGCTGGCGCCCAGGGAGTCTAGGAGTCATGAGATCACTCGTTCGATCAGAGATGTATCCGTCTGAACGCGGACGGCCCAGACGCTTTCCTTCGACCTCGGCGTGCGCCGAGTGGTGTACGACGGGGGCACGATCAGTCTCCCCGATCTGGGGCAGGCCCGCCCGGGAAGTCCTTCATGGTGTCGCCGATGCGCCGTCGGTTCGGACCCAATTCAGGGTCGGTCATTCCCGAACCAAAGGACGCAGAGTCCGCGACGGTTCGCGTCCAATGGCACGAGAAACAGACGACGTCATCCTCGATCTTGCGCGTGTCGCCGCGGTGAATCGCTGATTTCTTGCGACCCGAGGAATCCCCGGCATAGAAGCTGCGTCGCGCAAAAACGCGACTCACGCTGCGGGCATTCGCGGAGCCCGTCGCCGTCACGGTGATCGCGCCGGGGAGGTGGCACGTGGCACAGTCGGCGCCCGGCGGATGAAACTGACCGACATTGCCAACGAGGTCCGCCACCCGCGCGACCGGTATGTCGAAGACCTGCTCAGGCTTCGGGATCCCCGCGCTGTGGCAGGTGCTGCACGCGCCGATCTCGGCGGCGGTCACGCCGCGCCCCGTGCGCGCTTGGACGAGCGCGAGGTCCGCGCGGTCGCCCGAGTGCGCGTGGCACATCGAACAGTCGAGGGCCGTGGGCAGGGTGAGCATGGCCGGGAACTCCCCCGCGGCGGTCTCGAGGCCATGGCATGTCGTGCAGCTCGCGGCGGTGCCATCGCCGAGGTCACGCCCGACGTGGTCGCCGTGCGCGAACTCAGGGACGACACGCGCCACCGCCGCCGACGCTGCGGCCCCGGCCGAGGAAGTGCCGACCGGCACAGGCATCGAACCCAAGTGACACTGAGTACAGGCCGCCGGGTCGTAGGCGAGCCGACTCGCTCCGAAGGCTGCGGTGTGGGCCGCGACCGGCACCGCGCCGAGCTCCGTCGAGGACTTCGAGGCGGTGACCGCGGCGTCATGGCACTGCGCGCAGCTCGCTGCGTCCGCGTCCGGCGCGAGGTGGCTCGAGTGCCGGAAACGCGCCTCTTGGATGCGGCTCGGCAACTCGGAGACGGGCTGTCGGTGGCACTTCGCGCACGAGGCCTCGAGCGCCTCGCCGGCCGCGACCGTGATGTGCGGGTGGGCTTGGTGCTCGATCCGGAAGCGCGTCGCGCCAGGACGCGTGACGGTCGCCACGGGGCGGTTCTTCAGGAAGTCGCGCTGTTCGAATTCGTGGCAACCTTGGCAGGACTGCCAATCCCCGTGGTCGCGGTGGGTCCACCATTCTCCGTGCACGGCCGGCGCCCAGGGCGACGTGCTGTGACAGGTCTGGCAACCCTGGAAACCCTCGGGACCCGCGAGGCCCCCACCATCTCCGAGGCCATGCAGCAGGTCGAAATCGTCCGCGCCGTTGGCAGGCGCGTGGCACGCGGCGCAAGCCTGCTGCTCGATGCGGTCGTATCCCTCGGCAGTGCTGGCCGTCGGGCTGCCCGCCGGGCGCTCGAAACCCAAGTGGAACGTGTGCACGAAGGTCCCGGCGGTCTGGCTCGGCTGCGTGCTCGCTTCGACGCGGAACTGGAGCGGCGTGCCGGCCGCGTCGGCGAGGTGGCAGACACCGCAACTCTCGGGGGCCTGATCGAACGACACGTCGGGGAAGGCGCCCACACCACCCGTCGCGCCGCTCGCGCCGCCGGTCAACATAGGGCCGTGGCACGCGCCGCAATTGGCGTCGCGGGCGAGCGCCGCCGTCCGGCCGGCACCCCGCACGTCGGCGAGGCTGTGCGCGCCCGCCACTCCGCCGGTCGCGTTCAAGAGCTCGGACAGGATGTGGTCGGCGTGCCGGAAAGGCCCGACATTGCGCTCCCCAAGCCGATTGGGGCCCATTTCAGCGCTGCCATTGAGCGCCGAGGTCAGCCCGCTCCGGACCTTCTCGAGGGCCCTGGATTTGTACGCGTCATCGATCGGCGCGCCACTCGGGAGCGTCGCCATGAACTTCAACTGTGCTTGGCGGGGCTTGTCGCCAACGTGACAATCGAGGCAGAGCTGCATGCCACCCTGCTTGGGCATCAGGATGGGCGGGAAGACCTTGTCCCGATCCTCTTTCCCCGGCTCGTGACAGCTCTTGCACTCGAGCGCGGAGTGGTTGTAGTGCTGGAACAGCGACCCGGCCTGCCGCAACGCGTCGAGCCCGACCAGGAAGTCGGGGTCATCCGCCTGCAGATCGAAGGTGTACTTGTTCTTGTCGTCGTGGAAATGGCACTCGCGGCAGACCTGCTGCGGGTCACGGGTGCCAGCCTTCGAATAAGAGTGACAACCGCGGCAATCGCGCTGGCGCTCGCGTTCCTCGGGGTTTGTCCACACCCTCGGCACGTGTTTGGCGTGCGTGAAGGGGAGCCGCGCTGAGAGCTCGTCCTGGGGTTCTGCAGGCGCGTTCCGCCCGCCCGACGCTGCAGCGGGCAGCACTCCCATGATCGCGAACAGCGCCGCCGCAAGGACGAGCAAGGCCGGAGCCACAGGACGCGGATGACGCGGCAGGCGTTTCATGGGCACAGGCGTGAGACAGACTACGGCGGGCAGCAGCGCAGTCGGTGCGGGCAGGACGGTTGACACGGCGCCAGCGTCGGCCCGTTCAAATTATTGAAGGGCGACCAGTCGTCGCGGGGCGGAGTGTAACATGGCCATCCACTCATGTAGTCAAGAGTCGGAATCAACTCGCCCCCCACACCTGTCAGGGGCGAGTCCGGATCACCGCCACGGAATCTGCATCCGAATTCGCTCCGGCGCTCGACCACCCGCCCACTGTCCGCCCTGCTCCGTCCATTCCGGACTCCCCCAACTCGCCGACACCCCCGCAGACCTCCAGGATCTCGCTGGCGGACCATCCGCCGGTTGTGAGCGCCCCCGCGGCCCCGTCCCGCGGCAAACTCTTGCAGAGTCCTCTGGGTCACCGATCCCCCATGGCCAAACTGATCATCCGCCGCGCCGGCGGCGCCCCTCGTGAGGTGCCCATTCAGCCGACAACGACCATCGGTCGACTCCGGGACTGCACCGTTCAGCTCGAGGACCCCCAGATCAGCCGTGTCCACGTCGTGGTCACGCTTTCCTCCGCGGGCTGCACCCTGACGGACCAGGGCAGCATGAACGGCACGCTGCACAACGGCGAGCGCATGGAGCGTGGCCAAGCGGTCGACCTGCTCGACGGTGACGTGTTCGCGATCGCCGACTTCGAGTTGCGCGTGGCGCTCGAGGCGGCGCCCGAGCCCGAAGAGGCGCTGGGGTCCGTGCCGCCTGTTTCCAAGCCGCAGGAGGCCGTTTCAGCCGATGCGGTGCTCTCCGCGCGCGAGAAGCCGCCGGCGTCCTCGGTGCTGCTATCGCACTTGGTGGACTCGCGGCACGTGGTGCCCGTGTGGTCGCAGGGCGACACGATGCTGAAGGTCGTCGACATCATCAACGAGACCTCCGACACGAAGACGTACCGCTTGACGGGTCTAACGGACACGCTGTTCTCGTACAAGCCCGGCCAGTTCATCACGATCACGCTCGCGATCGATGGGCAGTCGATCAACCGCTCTTACAGCGTCTCGTCGAGCCCGTCGCGGCCACACACGCTCGAGCTGACGATCAAGCGTGTGCGCGGTGGCCTCGTGTCGAACTGGATGGCGGACCACATCGCGCTCGGGGACGAGATCCCCGTGCGTGGACCGTCAGGCAAGTTCTCGTGCTTCAACTACCCGTCGCGCAAGATCCTGTGCATCGCGGGTGGCAGTGGGGTGACGCCGATCATGTCGATGTTGCGCTGGATCGTCGACACCGCGGCCGACGTCGACGTCGTCCTGATCTACTCGAGTCACACGCCGGCGGACTTCATCTTTCGCAAGGAGCTCGAGACGATCTCTGCGCGGCACAGCAACCTGCGCGTGCTGTTCACAGTCACGTCGGGCTGGACGGGCAGCGAGGCCTGGACCGGCCTCGCGGGTTACATCAACGCCAAGATGATCGAGCTCGTCGCGCCCGACGTGCTCGAGCGACACATCTTCATGTGCGGCCCGAAACCCTTCAGCGAGGCGATGAAGGAGCACCTCGGCACGCTCGGCTTCCCGACCGCGAACCTGCACACGGAGAGCTTCGGCGAAGGCCGCGTCGCCAAGGGCACCGAGGTGCCCGTCGACGCACGCCCCAAGCCACAGCAGAAGCCCAAGGCCGCCAAGAAGGCGACCCAGAGGTCGAAAAGGCTCGAGGAAGCGACGCCAGAAGTCGTACTGGAGTTGATCCAGGAGGCCACTCCCGAGCTGGTTGCGGCAGCGAGCGCGGCGGGCTTCCGCGTGCGCTTCGCGACCTCGAACGTCGACGCGATCGCCGACTCGGAACAGTGCCTATTGGATCTCGCCGAGACTCACGGCGTCGAGATTGATTACGCTTGCCGCGCCGGGAGCTGCGGCTCGTGCAAGACCCGCTGCGTGAGCGGTACGGTGACGATGGACGACAACGACCTCGACGCCGATGAGATCGCCCAAGGTTGGATCTATCCGTGCATCGCCAAGGCCACTTCCGACGTCGAGCTCGAGGTCTGAACCATGACGGATACTTGGATCCTTTACGTCTCGGAGCCCGGCGCAGAGGCGCTCGAGATCGAGGTCATCGACGGCCTCACGATCGGTCGCCATCCGACCAATGGGTTGGTGCTGCAGGACAGCCACGTCTCGGGGCATCACGCGCAGATTCGCTTCGAGGGCGAGCAGCCGATCATCACCGATATCGGCAGCAACAACGGCACGCGCATCGACGCCGACCTGGTCCTCGAGAAGGGCGAACGCAGCGTGCTGCGTCACGGCATGTGCATCTATCTCGGGCGCGTCGAGCTGCGCGTCGAGGCGCCGGCCGCGTTCGCGAGCGGCGAAGGCCAGTCGGGAGACTCGACGCACGGTGGCGAGTTCGACGAGGTGCGGACCGTCGCCAACGAGATCATCGAAGAGAGCGCAGAGGCGACGATCGCGGCCCAACCGCCTCCGGCACCTCCCAAGGCGCCGGCACCTCCCAAGGCGCCGGCCGCCAAGAAGGCACAGGCGAGCCAGCCAGCCGCGAGCTCGAGCGAGCCGCGAGCCACACCGGAGCGGATCTCGCGCCGCGCCACGTCATCCGACTCGAGCCACGACAGGCTCCCGGACCTTCACGATAGCACCTTTGACCAGACCATCGTCGGGGACACCAAGGACTCCTTCGGCGCGGAGGCCAAGCTGGAGCGGATGCAGGCGCGGCTCCTGATCCTGAATGACGCGGACCTGCGCGCCGTCGAAGTCGACCAGCTCGACTTCACGATCGGTCGCGGGCCTGAACAACAATGCCGGTTGCGCAACCAAGGGGTGTCGAGTGAACACGCGCGCATCACCTTCCAGGCCACCCAAAACCTGTTCCTAATCGAGGACCTCGGCAGCGGCAACGGCACCCAGCTCGACGGCGCGCCGGTGCTGCAGTCCGCCCCGCGCGAGCTGCGCTGCGACGCGTATCTGCGTTTCGGGACGATCGAGGCCCTCTTCCTGCAGGGCCTCGATTCGGAGCTGAAGCCGCTCGAGTCGGCGCGCCATAGCGAGGCCGCCAAGCTGCTGGTCAATCGTGGTCAACTCAACGCCGCGGCGCTCAAGGAGGCCCTGAAGTCCGCCGAGCAGCAGCAGCGGAGCTTGGGCGAGGTCCTGCTCCTCGGCCAGCACGTCAAGCCGCGCGAATGGTCGCGCGCGGTCGAGGACGCACGCGTCGCGACCACCCTGCGTGACCTGTCCGGTTCTGGTTCCTTCAGCCGCGCGCATTGGCTCGTCGCCGGCGCGGTCGTGCTCGTGATCCTGTTGGTCTTCCTCCTCACACGGTGATCCTGCGGCGATGAACGCGACGCTTTTCCGCTCGAGACACGCGCTGGTCGCCGTGGGCCTCGTCACGCTATTCATCGCGTTCGCCGTTGCGGGCGGCGCGCCGCTCGGCCGCGCGCCGGGCCACGACCGCTGGTACCTCATCACCACCGGCTGGGTGACCCTCGCCGCGATGGTGATCGTCATGGCCTACGTGCTGCGCAAGTACGCTCACCGCGGCGGTTACTCGCCCGAGTTCCGCATGCGCGTCGACCACGCCGACATCGAGCGCGCGGACGCGCGCATCCAACAGCTGCGCCAACGCATCAGCGCCGGCTCGCATGCCTCGAAGAAGGTCGTCCAGGCCGAGGCCGATATGATCCTGCGCGAGGAAGGGGTGCACAAGGTCAACCGCGCCCTCGTCACCGCGGGGCAGTCGAGTGGAGAGCGTTTCGTCGTCGACGTCGTGCCGACCGAGCCCCTCGGGCGCGTCGCGAAGTGGATGCACGTGCACGCGTATTACGGCGCGGCGTTCGGCGCGCTGCTCGTGCTCCACAGCGGCGTCACACCCGGCTCGGGTTTTGGCTGGGCCCTCGCGGGCCTCGGTTACGCCGTGCTCTTGACGGGGCTCGTCGGCATCGTGCTGTGGGCGTACGGCCCAAGCTGGTTGACGGCGCGCGAGCGAGACCTCTCTATCGAAGAGGCGAACGCGCTCAGCGCCAGCTTGCGACGCAAGCGCATCGCCGCGATCGAGGCGCTCGAGCCGCCGTTGCGCGGACCTGTCGAGCAGCTCGCTTCGGCCAAACAGCTCGAGCCGGGCACGGTCCAGCCCGTGCTGCAACAGCTCGCGCGGTCGGCCCCGGACCGCGCGGACGAGCTGCAGGACCTCATGGCGCTGCTCGCCCAGGAGCGCGCCGTCGTCGGCGAGCTGCGCGAGCTGCGGCGCGTGCGAGCCTCGTTCATGGCCTGGCGCTACGTGCACATCCCGGCGGCGATCCTCCTGTGCGCCGCGGTGCTCGTGCACATTCTCTCGGTCCTCCGGTACTGACCCTGCGCTCCGCCTCAACGGCTTCACTCTCTCGGCCTCTGCGCTCCGCCTCAACGGCTTCACTCTCTCGGCCTCTGCGCTCCGCCTCAACGGCTTCACTCTCTCGGCCTCTGCGCTCCGCCTCAACGGCTTCACTCTCTCTCGGCCTCTGCGCTCCGCCTCAACGGCTTCCCTCTCTCTCGGCCTCTGCGCTCCGCCTAAAAGGCTTCTCTCTCTCTCGGCCTCTGCACTCCGCCTAAAAGGCTTCTCTCTCTCTCGGCCTCTGCACTCCGCCTAAAAGGCTTCTCTCTCTCTCGGCCTCTGCGCTCCGCCTAAAAGGCTTCTCTCTCTCTCGGCCTCTGCGCTCCGCCTAAAAGGCTTCTCTCTCTCTCGGCCTCTGCACTCCGCCTAAAAGGCTTCTCTCTGCCGCCTGCCATGACGCCCCCCCCGCAAGATCGCTCGGTGACCGAATCGGCACTCGTGGAGCGGCTCGTCGAGCTGCCGCTGTTCGCAGACCTGTCGAAAAGACACCGCGAGACCCTGGTCGCGTTCGCGCGCATCCGCGAGTTCCCGTCGGGCGAGGACTTCATTCGCCAAGGGGACTACACGAAGGATTTCTTCGTGGTGTTGTCCGGCATCGTCACGGCGTACCGCACCGATCGCGACGGGAAGACCGAGGTGCTGGAGCAGCTCGGCCCGCGTATGTGGTTCGGCGAGCTGTCCGCCCTCTCGAATCAGCCCTCGATGGCGCGCCTGAAGGCCGACACGGCCTGTGTGCTCGCGGTGCTGGATGGCGGTCTCTTCAAGGAGCTCTACCAGTTCTCGCCGAAGTTCAAGCAGCAGGTCGATGCCGAGTACCGCAAGCGCTCGCTCGTCCAGCACCTGCGAGTCGTGCCTCTACTGCGCGGCCTCGATCGGGAGAAACTGCGTGCGCTGCGGGCCGTCGCGCGTTTCGACAGCCACCCGAAGGACCACGTCGTCGCGAGCGAGGGCCAACCCGCGAACGAGGTGATCCTCGTGCGGTCGGGAGGCATGGCCAAGACGCGCAAGACCGTCGACGGCCGCGAGGTGCTCGTCAGTTACTCGATGGCCAACTCGTCGATCGGCGAGCACGGGTTGCAGGAGGGCAGCGCCACGTGGGCCGGGACCTTCACGACCCTGATGCCCACCGACACCTTGGTGTTGCCGATCGCGGCCATGCGCGAGGCCTTCGCGGACGCGCCAGAGGTGCTCGAAGCGCTGCGCAAGACCGCGCGGCTCATTGTGGCCGAGGACCAGGGTTCGAACACCGGTTTCTACGACGACCAAGCCCGTGACAAGTCCCTCGACGAGCAGCTCGAGATCATGGTGCACTCGGAGTCGATCAAGGGCGGTGAAGCGCTCGCGATCGACCTCGCGAAGTGTGTGCGCTGCAACGCTTGTGTCGAGGCGTGTGTATCGGTGCACGAGGACCGCGTGCCGCGACTGTCGAAGAAGGGCAACCGCATCTCGGCCGAGGGCAATCGACTCGGCAAGGAGCTCACTCTCTCGACGTCGTGTTACCACTGCGAGACCCCGGGCTGCATGGCGAATTGTTTCTACGGGGCGATTCGACGCGACGCACAGGGGTTGATCCGCTTCGTGTGGGACAACTGCGTCGGCTGCGCCGAGTGTGTCAAGGGCTGCCCGTACGACGTCATCCGCTTGACCGCGCCACCGGAGCCGGAAGGTGTGGAAGAGCCGAGCTGGGTGTCGAAGATCCCGGGGCTCGGCGCGCTCTTCTCCAAGAAGACGCCCGCGCCCAAGGTCGAAGTGGACCGCGGCTACTTCAAGGAGCAAGAGGTCAAGGGCAAGGCCGTCAAGTGCGACCGCTGCGAAGGCCTCCCCTTCGAAGCGTGTGTTTACAACTGCCCGTGTGGCGCGATCGAGCGGATCCCGCCGTCGTTGATCTTCGCCCATGCCCTGCCCGGGTTCGCCTCGCAGGCGAAGGGTGGTGACGCATGAGCGCGGCTGACGCGACACGACCGAGCGGCGACCCGAAGCCGGGCGCGACGCGGTTCCGCATCGAACGCCGAGAGGTGCTCGAGCAACGCGCGCAGGAGAAGAAAAAACTCACGGCGCCGGTGGCGATCAGCGGCAAAGAGCTGACGATCGGCACGCGCTCGAGCTGTGGGCTCGTGCTCGACGACCCGGTGGCCGCGGAGCGCCACTGCGCGATCTCGTTCGAGGGCGGCAACTTCGTCCTGCGCGACCTCGACAACGCGACGGGCACGTACATCAACGGCGTGCGCCTCGGGCGGCCGACGGCGCTCGACAACGGCGACCGCATCGCGCTCGGCGTGACGATCCTCGAGCTGTCGATCGACCGCGCGGCCGGCGGCACACTGGTCGTCGGTGTGCGCGAGGGCGCGTTCTTTCACACCATCAAGAAGCGCGGCGAGTTCCAGAGCGACGCCGACGAGTGGGTGCGCAGCGAGGTCACATTCGGGCGCTCGCCGCGGCTGCGGATCTTGAACGGGGTCGCTGGCGTGGTGGGTCTCGTCGGCGCTGGCTGGTTCGCGTTTGCGGCGAGTGGGCGTGAGGCGCTGCAGCCCGGGCCGCTCGCGTCGCACCACGCGGCGCTGTTTGCAGGTATCGCGCCAGCGGATCCGCGGCTCGGGTTCACGCTCGAGATCGCCCAGCAGCAAGGTTGCGCGGCGTGCCACGAAGGTCTCGGTCGGCCGGGGGTCGTGACGTGCGGCAAGTGCCACAGCGACCTCGTCGGCGACGCCGTCGCCGGCCGCGCGCATCCCTTCGGGGACAAGGACGACGCCCTCTCCTGCGTGGAGTGCCACCAGGAGCACCACGGCGCGACGCCGCCGGCGGGTGCTTTGATTCCATTGAACGCGGCGAGCCTCTGCGTGGACTGCCACGGCGATGAGTTCAAGGACGATGCGGGACTGGCCAACGGCCTCAAGCACGCCTTGGAAGCGTTTGAGCTCGTGCCCGCGACGAACACGCAGAAGGCGCGCGTCGTGTCTCAGGGTTACGAGGCCTTCGACCACGGCCAGCATGGCGCGCTCGATTGCGCGACGTGTCACGTGCAATCGGACGCGGTCGCGGGCCTGGACTTCGGGCTCGTGTCCTTCGAGCGCTGCATGGAATGCCACGGCGAACAGAGCACGGTCGCGGACGCCCAGCGCCCGAAGCAAGAGCACCGCTGGAGCACGACCTGGCACGGCGCGGGCGAGGACGGCGCGAACTGCCGTGCGTGCCACGGCGAGCCGTATGAGGCGGACTTGAAGCAGGTCGCGCGTGCGAGCCTGGCGGCCGTCGTGTTCGATCTCGCTGTGCGCCCCCACGACGAGTTCCATCGCGGGCTCGGCGCAGGCGGCCGCGCAGAGGGCCCTGGCGACTGCAACCAGTGCCACAAGAGCGGCAAGCTGCTGACGGTCGAAACGCCGCGCATGGCGCGCCCGTTCAGGCACGACCAACACCTATCGGCGCTCATGCCCAAGGACGAGAGCGGGCGCGCCCTCGTGAACGGCCAATGCGCCACGTGCCACGGCGAGATCGCGGCCAGCATGGCCCTGGTCGCCGCACCTGCGACCTATCTGGGTCCGGCCATCGGCTCCTGTGCGACCTGCCACGTCGACGACGAAAAGGCGTTGATCACCACTGCGGGCGTCGCGATCCCGGCAGCAGCCGGCTCGAAGCCCACGACCGCAGCCTTCCCCCACGACCGCCACATGGGCGTCGAAGGCGGCTGCGTCGCGTGCCACGAGTTCTCGCGCAGCGGGCAGCACTCGCTGAAGGACGCGACCCCGATCGACTGGGATCGCCCGAGCACACCCGAGGACGTCGCATCGTGTGTGCGCTGTCACGTCGAACAGAAGGACGCCGTGCAAATCGGCCACGCAGCGATCGGCGGCGGTGACTGCAGCGCGTGCCACGGCCCGCGTATGGACGGGACCGCGAGCGCCGCGATGGCCTCGGTGTTCTACGCCGCCGCGCCGAACCGGGCGCGCACGAGCGCGTTCCCGCACTTCACCGAGGGCCACCGCGGCGCGAGCTGCGTGGAGTGCCACACCGACCCCAAGGCGACGGGCGAGGAGGTGTCATCGCCGTCGGAAGGCGCGAGCAGCTGCCGCGATTGCCACGCTCGCAATCGGTTCCACTGGCGGTGACGCGGAGAGGTTCTGAATGCCGGCTGGGTTGCCGAATCGGCG
>Ga0163144_10000624_pt1 | contig 82840 bp, 67 predicted proteins | sample OliLak19BULKMAT1_FD_123175 | JGI IMG/M metagenome (GOLD analysis project Ga0163144, IMG submission 123175) | Freshwater microbial mat bacterial communities from Lake Vanda, McMurdo Dry Valleys, Antarctica - Oligotrophic Lake LV.19.BULKMAT1 | ecosystem: Environmental > Aquatic > Freshwater >... | reverse complement strand
ACGACGTATGCGCGGACTTTGAAGCGGTGATTGTCGAGTTTGACGGCGAGAAAGATCATGTCCACGTTTTGATCAATTATCCACCAAAAGTTTCAATTTCGAAACTGGTCAATAGCCTTAAAGGCGTCTCTTCGCGGCTTTTAAGAAAAGAATTCCCTGGTTTGGCCAATAACTTCTTTAAAGGCGTTTTGTGGTCGCCAAGTTATTTTGCAGCCTCTTGCGGTGGCGCTCCGATTTCGATAATCAAACAGTATATTCAGCAACAACAAACACCCCTTTGACCGCCACGGCGGTCGCACCTTATATCACCGCCCTAAAGGACGGAGCTTTACGGTGCATGTGGTAAATCGGTCGCGAACAAAACCCCAGAATTCGGAATCCGTTGTTTTGAACCCTGGTGTTATCAAAACAAATTGGTTTGTCGGATGTATGTTCTGGATACCCACTTGTCATGCGGAGCTTATGCGATGGTATGAAATTACGCTTATCTCTTTATATGGAAACTCCCTTGCAATGCATATGCGACAATAATCACCATATCTGAGCTGTAGATTCGAACCATCTGTCGCGTTTGACACGCGATTTGTCTGGGTTTGCACCGCATCGAAAGATAAATCACGCTCCTCCAGTCGACCCGAAGCGCGCGGAATGAGCCGAGAGTACCGAACGACGAAACGGACGAAATAATGTTTGCCATAAAAAGTACGCGTGTGGTCACGGCCGACGGTATCAAAAAAGCCTGCGTGGTTGTTGATACCGGAAAAATTTCCGAGATTTTGGAAGGCGACAAAACGCCCGAAGGCATAGAGATCTTCGACGCCGGGGACGCAGTGGTCATGCCAGGTTTGGTGGACAGTCATGTTCACTTGAACGAGCCTGGTCGCACCGAGTGGGAAGGTTTTGAGACCGGATCCAGAGCTGCGGCTGCTGGTGGCACGACAACAATTTGCGATATGCCGTTGAATTCAATTCCGGTGACCACGACTCTAAAGGCGCTGGGAGAAAAGGTCGAGGCTGCCGAGAAAAAGCTCGAAGTCGATTGTGGCTTCTGGGGCGGGGTTGTACCTGGTAACGCGGATTCGCTTGTGCCGCTGATTGAGGCTGGTGTCAAAGGCTTCAAATGTTTTCTCACCCACTCGGGAATCGATGATTTTCCCAATGTAACTGAAGAAGATTTGCGGCTGGCCATGCCGATTTTGGCGAAGTATGGTGTGCCACTTTTGGTGCATGCTGAGCTGGAATGCGCCGACTCTCATCAAGAAGATTGGAGCGGAAGCCCATCCTCTTATAGAGCGTTTCTGAATTCGCGACCGCGTAAGTGGGAAAACGATGCAATCGATTTGATGATCAAACTTTGTCGCGAGTTCAATTGCCCGGTTCACATCGTGCATCTCTCGTCATCGGACGCCATTGCCGCCATCAGTGCCGCCAAGGATGAAGGTCTGCCATTTACTGTTGAAACCTGTCCTCACTATTTAACATTCGCTGCCGAGGAAATTACTGATGGCGACCCGCGCTTCAAATGCGCGCCGCCGATTCGAGAGCGCGAGAACCGCGAAAAATTGTGGGGAGCGTTGATGAATGGAACGATTGATTTCATCGTTTCCGATCATTCACCTTGCACTCCGTCGCTGAAATTTTTGAACGAAGGCAATTTGCAAAAAGCCTGGGGCGGAATTTCGTCGATGCAATTTGTTTTGCCTTCGATCTGGACTCAAGCGGAAAAACGTGGTGCCACCATCATGCAGGTCGCAGATTGGTTGTGTGCAAAACCAGCGCAATTGCTTGGTTTGGAGAATCGAAAAGGTTCAATCAGCGTCGGTCATGATGCCGACTTTGTGGTCTGGAATCCGGAAGCCGAGATGCAGATCGAACCGTCGATGATCCAACATCGGCACAAAGTTACGCCTTACGATGGCATGCAGCTCATGGGTAAAGTAGAACGCACCTATGTGCGAGGACAGATTGTTTTTCAAGATGGCCAACTAACAAATGGAACTGTTGGTCGGATGTTATTGCAACAGCGAGTGGAGAGTAAGTCATGATAGAAAGAAATTCCAACCTTGATGCCGAGGTGTTTAGCGGCTTTATCGATCTGGCTGCTGAAAAGTTTGGCGGCAAAGTCTTATCCTGCAGTGATGATTTTTTTGCTGAGAAAGAAAATTTGATCAAGCCCGGTCGCGGTGTTTTCATCGCCGACAAATATACCGAGCAAGGCAAATGGATGGATGGCTGGGAGACTCGCAGAAAGCGAGTTGCAGGCTACGATTGGTGCATTTTGAAGTTGGGCGTGCCTGGTATCATATACGGTGTCGACATCGACACTAATCATTTCCTTGGCAATCATCCTCCGTACGCTTCCATCGAAGGGTTATATCTGGAAGGCGATGTCTCCGAAGAGAAATTAGAGAAAGCTGACTGGACTGAAATCCTTCCGAAATCGGCTTTAAAACAGGGTTCTCAGAACATCTATGCTGTCGCCAGCAATACTCCATGGACTCATTTGAGACTGAACATTTTTCCAGATGGCGGTGTCGCACGTTTGAAAGTCTTCGGTCTGGTTCATCGTAACTGGGTCGATACGCCGAAAGACGAGCACATCGATCTGGCTGCCGCTGAAAACGGTGGACTGGTTGTTGCATGCAACGACATGTTCTTCGGAAACAAAAATAATATGATCATGCCGGGTCGCGGCATCAATATGGGCGACGGATGGGAAACCAGGCGCCGTCGCGATCTTCCAGGACACGATTGGTCCGTGGTTCGACTGGCGCAACCAGGTTTGGTGCGCAAAATTGAAGTCGACACCAATCACTATAAAGGCAATTTCCCCGATGCCTGTTTCATCGATGGTTGCTTTGCACCTGGTCAGGAAATTGAAAGCCTCAACGCAAACAGTTTTGATTGGCAAAATATTTTGCCGCAAACAAAATTGAAAGCCGATAATCGTCACTACTTTGAAAAAGAATTGACGAACGCCGGACCATTCACGCACATTCGTTTAAACATCGTTCCGGATGGCGGTATCAGCAGATTCCGCGTGATCTGCAAAGTAGTACAGCAGGACGAAGCAGTCGCAATGAGTGGAAAAAACAATGCAGTTAAGTCTCCTCAACGAGCTGGAATTTAACGACGCCCGCGACGCGTTTCTAAAATGCTGTGGTTCTGAACGCTGGGCGTATGCTCTGGCAGCCGCTCGACCGTACGAGAGTGATGATGAACTACTGAAAATGGCAGACGCTGCTTTCGCGGAGTTCGGTCGTGATGATTGGATGGACGCGTTTGCCGCTCATCCAAAGATCGGCGACGTCGATAGTTTGCGGCAGAAATATGGCAACACTAAAGACTGGGCTCAGAGCGAACAGGCGGGTGTGAACGGCGTTTCCGATGACGTGATTGAGAGGCTGGCTTCCGGTAATAAACTCTACGAGGACCGTTTCGGATACATCTTTATCGTGTGTGCGACAGGGAAAAGTGCAGAAGAAATGCTCGCGATTTTGAACGGCAGAGTTGATAACGATCCTGAAATTGAACTTGGAATCGCGGCCGAAGAGCAGAAGAAAATTACCCACATCCGATTAGGAAAATTGTAGTTCCTAACATCGTTTGGGTAATTACCGTTGGCTTTAGAAGCTGATATAAAATATTGATTGGTTGAAACATTGGCAGGTATAAATGAGCGGAATCACAACACACGTACTCGATACGAGCAAAGGCAAACCAGGCGTTGGAGTTTCCATCACGCTTGAATTTCTCGGCTCAGACGGATGGAAGGAAATCGGTAGTGGTACCACGAATAGTGACGGTCGGTTACCTACACTTTTGGCCGACGATCATAAACTCGAAGCCGGAACGTACCGATTGAATTTTGATACTAAGAACTACTATCAAGGCCAAAATTTAAAGTCCTTTTACCCGACAGTTCCAGTAACGTTCGAAGTCGAAGACACCGCTCAGCACTACCATGTGCCGCTTCTACTCAGTCCCTTCGGTTACTCGACTTACCGCGGCAGTTAGTTCCAATTCGCCTGAACAAAATCACGCGGTCGGCGGGTTTAAATCTTCTTCGTCCTCGTTTCCATGCAGCTGATTCGGCAGATGCAGAACGTGGAAATCGTAGAGTTCGTAGACGCTCACGACCGTGCGCTCGCGCGCGTCGATTGGATCGAGGTCTGGTTCCAATGTGAATGCTAGTGGTGGCACAACGGAGACGGCTTGATCGCCGGTTAGTAAAACAACGTCTTCTTTCCAGGTCTTCCAGCGCATCGAACCGTAGTATTTCTGCAGATCTCCGTTGAAACAGAAGTCGATGAAATCGGTGTAGCCCTGATCCGTGTCTTCCCATTCCAATGTGTCAGGCGAGTAGTAAAACACGCTTTCGGCATTGCCGAGGATGCCTGAGTCGAGTGCATAAAATCCACCAATCACATCGTCGGCGATTAAATAAAACGGATAGTCTTCGTCCTCGTCACCCCAAACGGCTTTATTCCACTCAGTCACTGACCGCGTTAATCGCTGGTGACCGGAACCCAAAATTCGTAACCAGCCGTTGTCCACCAGCAGACCGCCGGTCTCATATGCGATTGAACCAAGTGTTGACTGCGTCGATATTTGCAAATCCAGCAATGTTGCCGATCTACCGGGCTCTGATGGCGGAAGCACCACCACCGCATTGGAAGCCGAAGCAAGCCATTCTTGAACGAGGGGCCAGGCCGGATCGTCAAGGTCAATAAGTTGGTCGAGTTCTTGTGTCATTCGTTTTCCAGGTAATCGTAGGCTTTGACGGTGAGAAAGTCGATGAACTCATCACTTTCGACTAGATAGTTGAGAACCTCGGCCGCTTCTTTATAACGACCGGCACCACCTGCGGTGAGGTCTTTCAGTTCTTTGTCTCTGAATTCACGATACAGTTCTTTAGTCACAGGGCGACCGTCGTCCAGTTTTGCCTCTGTCTTAATCCACTGCCAGAGCTGGGCTCTGGAGATTTCAGCAGTCGCAGCATCTTCCATTAAGTTGTGAATTGCAGCAGCGCCGACGCCACGAAGCCATGATTCAATATATTGCAGCGCGACGTTGATGTTGTTCGCGATGCCGACTGCAGTGATCTTGCCACCAGCAATCGCCACATCAAGAAGCTCTTTGCCAGCCACTTTCACGTCGGCTAACTGTTTTTCTTTCTGGTTTGGTTTTGTACCGAATGCCTGATCGAAAACTTTCTTAGCGACTGGAACCAGATCTGGGTGAGCCACCCATGTTCCATCGAATCCGGTTTCTACTTCCAACTCTTTGTCTTCAGTAACTTTGGCAAGCGCCACTTCGTTGATTTTTGGATCTTTGCGGCTCGGAATGAACGCGGCCATGCCGCCCATCGCGTGAGCGCCGCGTCTGTGGCACGTCTTCACCAGTAGTTTGCAGTAAGCGCGCATGAATGGAACGCGCATCGTAACTTGAGCGCGATCTGGAAAAACAAAATCTTTGTCACTGGAGAATTTCTTGATCGTGCTGAAAATATAGTCCCAACGACCGGCGTTTAATCCGGACATATGATCTTTCAGTTCGTACAAAATTTCTTCCATCTCGAACGAAGCGAGAATCGTTTCAATCAAAACGGTAGCGCGGATGGTGCCTTGCGGAACGCCGAGGGTTTCTTGCGCGTATTTGAAAACGTCGTTCCAGAGCCGAGCTTCGAGATGACTTTCCATCTTCGGGAGATAGAAGTAAGGTCCGGTTCCACGTTTGCCGAGTTCTTCAGCGTTGTGGAAAAAGTACAGACCGAAGTCTAACAAACTTGCAGAAACCGGAGCACCGCTGATGAGGACATTGTTTTCCACAAGGTGCCAGCCGCGTGGACGAACCAGAAGCGTTGCCAGTTTCTCGTTTAGTTTGTAGGACTTTCCATCAGGATTTTGAAAGGTCAGCGTTTTTCTAACCGCTTTTTTTAAATTGATTTGTCCATCAATTACATTTTTCCAGGTCGGGGAAAGCGAATCCTCGAGGTCAGCCATGAAAACATAGGCGCCCGAATTGAGCGCATTGATCATCATTTTCGCCTCGACCGGACCAGTGATCTCAACGCGACGGTCGAGAAGGTCTTTGGGAGCGGCTGCGACCTGCCATTCGCTGTCGCGAATCGAAGCGGTTTCTTCTAAGAAATCCGGATACTTTCCTTCGTTGATATCTTTTTGACGCTGCGTTCTTTTTTCCAAAAGTGCTTCGCGCGTCGGATTGAAGCGCGTGTGCAAATCGGCGACGAAGGCGAGCGCCTCAGGACTGAGTATTTCTTTAAAGCCATCGTGAAGTTTGCCGCGAACTTCAATTTGCCCAACTGCTTGTGTCATGAGAAATCTCCAATTGACCGAGCGCTGCCGTCTGTAAGGAATTTAGACTCGCATGAGTTCCGTCCGGAGCTCATTCGGTTGAACGATATTTATACACCTTGATTATTGTTAGGTGATTGATTGGATGAGAAAAATGCAGAAATATTTTTCTGTTGTCAGGTGTCAGCCGTCTAAATTTGTTTGGTCCTAAACCCAGAAACGTTCATCAGTTCTTGAATTCAGACCATTCGATTCATTGTGAGAGAAATTAAACCGAGTTTGATTGCCGAGATAATTTCTTCAACAGGCAATGTCTCTTTTCGAGCGACAACGATAGTAGTAATGGTTTTGATGACATATGCAAAAGCGCTATTAAAGACAAATCAGCGCTGATTGATGAGCGCGCGTATATATTTCTCTTTAGACAAAACTTGTGAATTTGTTTCGCGAGACTATAAACTTACAAGTACGATTCCGGAGGAAGTATAAATGGCCAAGAAGGTAGACGCAGACGCGCCACAAAGCTTGATTGTTGAGTTTAAGACCAAAGACGGCGAAGTCTGGGGCAGTCTGATCGCTGACCACAGAGAATTCAAAACCGGTTCAACCGGCTTCTATTGCAACGGCAAAGTGAAGAATCCTAAGAATGGCTATGCATATCAAGTGGGTTCAAACATCATCTTGATCGGCAGCAAAGAGTAATCGCCGGGTAGAGTGTCCAATCAAAGCAAGTTTCTAATCGAGCCGATCAGTCGGCAGGCGTACGCGCCGTATGGCGATCTGATTGCTGCCGATGACGCGTTGCCGTTTAACTACGCCAACTTCAAAACGGCGAAGCGCTTCAATTTCCTTGCTAATGTGGTCAATCTTCGACCTGAACGCGCCCGGCTCAACCTGTGCGTTTTTCGCTGTACACCGCTTGAGAAGTTGCCGCTCGAAATTAAACTTCTCGAGCGGCATGAATTTTCAACGCAAGTATTCATGCCGATAAGCAGCGATGCGCGTTTTCTTGTAATCGTCAGTTTGGGCGGAAGTAAACCTGATCTGACGACCTTGAAAGCTTTTGAAGTTACCAATCCGTGCGGCATTAGTTATAAACCCGGCATCTGGCATTACCCGATGACGGCGCTCGACAATCAAGTCGACTTTTCTTGTCTCGTCCATGAAGATGGAAGCAGTGACGACTGCGAGGTGTCTCAGTTTGATTTTCCGGTGGAAATTACAATTGGGGGATAAGGGGATGACGTCATCATGCCCTGTTTGCCGTGAGGCTACGCTGATAAAGACAGAACTGGAAGCCGATCTCTCTGCCAGGCAATGCACTGAATGCGGTGGCACTTATATAAGCGCCAATGATTACGACCACTGGTTAAGCAGAAGCGAAGAGAATCTTCCGGAGAAGCCGGACCAGGGCACGATCAGTCTGGTATCAGGCGAAGCGGCGGGTCCGCGGTTTTGCCCGGACTGCAAATTCGTTTTAATTAAATACAAAATTGGACATGGCACCGGATTCGCGATTAATAAGTGCGGAAATTGTGGTGGCATGTGGTTAGATCAAAACGAATGGCAGATTTTGAAAGCTCGCAATCTGCATGATGACTTGCACTTGGTCTTCTCGGATGCCTGGCAGTCAGGCGTTCGATCCGAAGAACATAACACCGCGATGTCGGAAATTTTTCGTGAGCATCTTGGTGAAGATCTCGAAGAAATTACGCGAGTTAAAAACTGGTTGAAGAGTCATCCTAAATCGGAAGCTTTGTACGCGTACCTTTTATACAATCCGTGAGCATCACGTGTCATGTTGTTCTTTGGGCAAGCTGTGCTGTTCTGACGAATTGGATTTCGTTTGATTTTAACGCCGCGTAAGTTGACGTTAGCCTTGTGTTTAGAGATGGATAAAAAACGCTACGGGCGCTGGCGTTGGGAAAACCTCCGCCTATACTAGATTGACTATTTGCGGAACGTCGTGGGGTACGCCTGATGAAGACTTTGATCTTTGCTCTTTGTGCTGCATTCATTTTCTCCAGTTCAGGTGCGCTTGCGCTTGAATGGCAACCGGCGGCGGGATACAAGCAAGTGCCGATATGGCCGGGAAAGGCTCCTGATGCGGTGCCGACGGGACCAGAACGCGTGGAAACAGTCAGTGACAAATTGGTCGGCGGTAAAACCTGGATTTATTCTGCTCCGGTTTCGCGTCCTACGATCACTGTGTATTCTCCGAAGGGAAAAAATACCGGAGCTGCGATGGTCGTATTTCCTGGTGGCGGTTATCAAATTTTGGCAATGGATCTGGAAGGCACCGAAATTTGTGATTGGCTCACATCCAGAGGAATCACTGCGGTGTTGCTGAAATACCGCGTTCCTGGTGTGGATAAATTTCCGAAGTCAGGGCATTATCCAAAATCCAAAATCGCATTGCAGGACGCGCAGAGGGCACTAAGTTTGGTGCGCGCTCGCGCTGCGGAATATCATATCGATCCGCACAAAATTGGAGTGATCGGTTTTTCAGCCGGCGGACATCTGGTGGCAGCAACCAGCACGCAATTCGGAAACCGCCTTTATAAACCTGTAGATGCCGCCGACAAAGTGAGCTGCCGTCCCGATTTCGGTGTCGCTATCTACCCGGGACATTTGTGGGTCGACCAGAAAAAATTCGAGTTGTTTCCGTACGTTCCGGTCACTACAAAAACGCCACCACAATTTTTGCTCCAGTGCGAAGACGACAAAGTCGATCCGCCGGAGCACTCGCTCGTCTATTATCGTGCGCTCAAGAAAGCAGGAGTGCCCGTAGAAATGCATCTCTATGCAAAAGGCGGACATGCCTTCGGGTTGAGGCGCACAAAGGAACCAGTGACGCGATGGACGGATTTGGTTGAGACCTGGTTAGGCACCATCGGCATGACTCCAGAGAAGTGACATTGTAGAAAGACGCTGAGCTGGTGAATGTCTGAGTGGACAAGCGCATCCCAACCACGTAATAATGCCACAATGAAACACGGAGCCCTTTCCTACACTCCTGCAGATCCAAGCGTCGCGGTACAGACTTCACCGGCATACTACGGGTTTGTAAAAGCGGCAAACACTGTCGGCTATTTTTTGTTGCTCTGGTTGTCCTGGAAATTTTTCACGCACCAATTGGACTGGCATTTGTCTACAGGATGCGTCGTACTGAGCGGATGCTGGCTCCTGCTGACACGAGTGAAGGTCAATCATCTGCTGCAAACTTATTTCGATATTCTATCGAGAATAGAGTTGCAACTACCTGTGGTGCTTGGTATCACACTGAGCGCGATCGCTTTGATTGCAAAAGTTTTTCATCCATACGTCAGAATACTGGCTGTAATAGAGATTCTTGCCTGGGTCTACATTTATGTTTTGTATAAACTAAACCAGAGCAAGTATAAAAAACAAGGATACGGTCCGGTGCCACTCAACACCTGGGTGAATCCTCCGGCGTCTGCACTCAGACCAGGAGACTTGCTTTTGACGAGCGGCAACATTGCAAAAGGACTCCACGAGAGCGTCGGCCATGCGGAACTAGTTTTAGAAATGCCGGATGGAACCAAACAATTGTTTAGCTCATATATGGCTAAAGGAACGATAATCCATCCGATAGAAGACATGATGGGGCCTCATTATAAGGGATACTTCATCGGACTCCATCTGAAGAAACCTTGGTCAAAAGAAGAATCCGATCGTGCCACCAAAATGGCAGAGGAAATGGTCGCGACCAATCAGAAATGGGCCGCCGAAGAAAATGTTCGAGTGACAAAACGGATTGATTTCATTCCGCTGCCTGAGAAATGGAAAAAACCACTTCGCGATATTTTTTATTCGACCGGTTACGATTGGTTCGGAACATTCATGGGGCGCATAGCAACACACCGCTGGACCTGCATTGGAGCAGCTGTTGAGCTCTACAAACGCATGGGTGTGAAAACAAATTACTATGGCACCGGCTTGCTCGGATTCGGCACCACTTTGTTTGATCCAATTCTGCCGGTGCGGTTTCTTGCCGATCCTGCCCTTGAATTGATAACAACCGCAGAAGAAATGCCGATTGCCGCGAGCACGGAAGAACGCTAAGCGAAATCTCCTGACGATCCGCGTTTCGCTGCATCTAATATGCAGTGAAACTACCGAATCGTTCAAATCACCGTCCAGCGACCTGCACGGGGCAGGCGAAATCAGTTCGGCGAGGAATGGACGGGTTCCAGCGCAGGTATAATCGAAAAGTTACCGATGAGCAATTTATGGTTTTTAATCAGACGCGCATATCACATTCTAAGAAATTCAAGTCGGCTGTAGCGCTGGCGACGTTGGTTGCGTTTTTCAATTTCCAGCCAGTTCAAAGTTCTCTCGAATCCGAATTTACGGCGGGTCTCAAAGACTACCAGAGTCGCAATTATCGACAGGCGCTCGTTCATTTCGAAGCTGCTCTGGCGCAAGGAAATGGATCCGCCGAATGTTATTTATACATAGCCAACTCTCAAACGGCGCTAGGCAACACTAGTGAAGCAATCAAACGATTTCGAGAAGTTGAGCGAATCTTCAAAGGACTTCCGGCCGAGACCACAGCCAAAACGGCTTTGCGACGACTAGATCCACTTAATAAGTTTGTTGATAAGACTGCAAAGGCGGCTTCCAATCCATCGGCTACCAGGGACAAATACATCGAACAAGGATTGCTTTTGCTGAAGCAGCGAAACTTTGCCGACGCTCGCAAATGTTTCGAGTATCGATTGTCAAAAGTTCCAAACGATGAAGAAGCGCTTTACTACAAGGCTTTATGTCATCACTACGAAGGCAATCGGACGAAAGCAGTCGAGGGATATTCTTATCTCGCGACAAACATGCGTGATACTGAAAAGGGCAAACTCGCGCTTACTCACCTTGAAAAATTGAGTCCCGCAGACTGGAAGAAGGTAGCGAGCTCATCCTCTAATGCGCCGAGCGATTATATTTCTGATAGCGGAAAGTATAAGGACAAACGGATCGTACTTTCAGATAAAGAGTATAAAAAAGAGTACGCTGCCATTCCTAAGCAAACTGAAATCGCTCTGACCCATGCAGTGTCGGCAGGAGAGAATGCCCTTCCAGCGTCGATCAACGGGCAGCCGTTTCTCATGCGTGTGCGAGCGAGAGAATGGGAAACCCTGATATCACTTCAAGACGCGAAGCACGCTAGATTGGTTGTGCCATCTGGAAATCCGAATTCATTCGAGACCAATGAATTTTCAGAAAAAAGTATTCCTGTTTGGAAAAGCGCCTGCGAAATTGCAGTCGGTGGAATCAAACGAAAAGTACCGGTTGCCATCACCAGCGATACTATAGGTGTGCCCAGGCTAGGACGTGCATTTTTCGAAGATTTGAAGGTCGATGGAATGCTCCACAAGGTAACTTTTTCCAAGAAGTCCGACATGCTGGATCTTGGAAAAAAAGCTCAGATAGTTGCTGAAAAAGGCGACTATGAAATACTCCCGGAAGCTGCCGAGATCCGCTTCCGAACTGGGGATCACAATCACATGATTATTGATGCGCATATAAATGGCAAACCTATGCAGTGCATGTTTGACACCGGCGCAAATGAGTTTTTCAGTGTCGATCAATTGTCGCGATGCGGAATACATGTCCCGACAGATAAGCCCCCGGATGGTGCCGCCACCGGATGGGCGGGTAAAGGTATTCCGGTTTGGAAGGTGACTGTTCCAATCAAGGTCGGAACAATCACAAGAAATTTGGAAGTACGAGCAGCCCAAGACGGAGTTAGCATGCCGTTGATCGGACAGGGCTTTATTCGCGACTTCCAGTATTCAATCGATCGAAGTGGTGGCAGAATGACACTATTTAAGAAGACGTCCACCGTCGCCAAAGCACAAAGTACGGAGAAGCACTCGCTCTACGACGTTCCATGTAAAGTTGAAAACGATCGGGAATATGTCAGTGTCACAATCAATGGTCACAGGATCGGACCAATATTGGTTGATACCGGCGCTTCCACTTCTATTTTTTCCAAAGGTCAGGCATCAGCTGCCGGCATCGTGGTGCCTGCTAATGCGGCGTATTACACTATCGGCGGCGTTGGAGGCCAGCTTGAGGTCCGACAAGTTTTTGTCGATCTAAGCCTCGGACCCGTCCTGAAGCAGGACTTCCCGATCTACGTCGGCGGCAACGGCATGTCGGCGATAGGACAGGATTTTATGTCTGGTTGGCGTTTTACCGTCGATCGCGACCGCGAGCAGCTGCGCTTTTTCCATTGAAAAACGATTTCCTCTTGAGTAGCGTTAAAATCACGACCATGTAATCAACGGGCTGGGATGGCAGTTTGTCTACCAAACAGCTCTATTTAATATTTTCTGCTAGATTGAAATGATTACGCAGTACGAATGTCGGTCTGGAACTACTGAGGCTTTATGCGAAAAAATGCAATATTGAATATCGTGATCGTTTTGTCTTTTCTTGTCCTCGGTTTTCAATTTAGACAGTCGGATTCAATCGCTTCGCCAGAGGGAATTGGCAACGTCGGCAGTTTTGGAGCAAACAGCAATTGGTTAATCAAGAAATACCGGAAACAGTTGGTTCTTGAATGTAGTTCAAATTGGAACGGTTGGCCAGTGTCCAACTTGCTGGATCAAAATTCCAACACGTCGTGGTTCTCTGCGGCCCGGGATGCCGCCGCTTTTAAGCAACAGCCTTGGGTCATCATCACCTTTCCGCAAGATGTTGAAGTATCGCGCGTGACGGCCCTGGGTAATCGAGACGCACGATGGTCGACTGGTTTTTCAATAAATAGAGCAAAATTTGAGCTTTTGGACAGCGACAACAAAGTCGTTTACACGACGATTGAAAGCGCAGTTGGTGATTTAAAAGACTTTGATGTGCACTTAAAGAATCCTGTCGTTCATGTTCGCAGGATCAAGTTCACATCCCTGGTGGATGAGGGTGATGCCAATGGATATTCTGACGTCGCGCTTGGCGAATTGCAGATCGAGTAGTTTTTTGCAGACCGCTAATTGATGCCGAGCGGATTTCTGGCGGCGGTAGTCCGAAACTGCAGCATCGTAAAACTAAGACCATCCTTTTGCAATGTGGACACTTTGAGTGTTTGACGGATCCTCAGTGGCGAGAATGGGCGAAAAATTTCTTCTAAATGCGAGTTAAGCCCCGCACCAATGGCGATGGCATCATTAAAATTAGACGCCGACACCCTATTCAAAAAAGAATTCCGCAACAACATCATTCCGACCAGGACGGTAGAAGCAAACATATTGCCGGTTTCAACCAACCTACCTGTAGACAATTTTGTGCCACGCTTTAAAACCAACGCGCCCAATTTGAATGTCAAACTCGAGACGAAACCGTTTCGAAATCACACTTTGCAGATCAATGACGCCGGCAATGTGGTCAGACTGAAAAGCGGCATAGATCTGGATTTGACTTCAGGATCAAGAAGTATTGTGCTCGGCAAAAACTTATTCCAAGATCGCAATTCAATTGAAATCACAGCTGGCGGCGAAACGAAGACTCTCAGCGCCGGAAGCCTTGTTTCAGCTGCCTAATACATCGCAGTCAAGCAAGTGCTGTCGGGCGGACAAAAACTGACAATCGACCACGGCAAAGCGGTAGGCGGCGAAGTTAATCTCGACGCCATCACAGGCGATCATGACGTCATGCGCGCAGCCAATTTTGTTATCTCAAAGAATGTCACCATCACTGGTGATTTTTCTAAACGGTCCGATTTTAAATTACTCGGCGATTTAAACAACTTTGGCACCGTGCTCGCGACATCCACGGACGTAAACAAAAGAAGTGGTGCGATTCGCGTCGACGACATCAACAATTTCTCAGGCGCGACAATCAAATCCACAATCGATTTGACGCTGGATGCTGCAGGCAATCTGAACAACGACGGCACAATTATTTCGTCAGCAGGACTGACTCTTGTGGCGGGCAATGCCATTAATAATGGTGGCACAATCAGCGCCAAGAACGATGTTTCAGTTTTGTCCTCGAAGGTTAACAACATCAAAGGACAGATCACTTCAACGACTGGAAACGTCAATTTAGAAGGCACCTCTGATGCCGCTCTGATCGTCAACAACCATGGCGGCACTATTAGTGCAGTGAATGGAGCCATCAATGCGAGAGACGCAGCGTACGGTGGCGGATACGAAGTAAATGCAGATATCGAATCTATTGATTCGATTGAGCTAGTTACGGAAAGTGCCAAAGGTAAAATCGCCTTTGCGGCGGACGTTGTTGTCCGCACCAACTCGACGACTAACGGTGATATCGATATATCCGTAGAACCTTTTAATCCAGCCATACCTGCACCGTTGCCGCGTTTCAACGTGAATTTTATTACGCAATTAGCAGGGACGGTGACGCTCACGGGCTCTGGATTGAAAGCAAAGTCACCAACAAGTACGATTGAGGGATTAGATGCCGATTTGACCGTTAACAACGGCCTCAAGACCGCGAACATCACGTTTGGCGGCAACAATACAATTCGAGCCCAAAAACAATGATCAGCCCGCATAATTCATCTCAGATCCAAGCTCAAGCGATCAGCGGACTGGACGCCGCGCAACACACGTGATGCCGTTCTTCGTGTGACTTTAAGCAAACTAAGGCCAAAAAGATCAAAGAGGATCAAACTGAGCGGATGTTACTTCAAGCACCGCCGGTAGGGTCATGAGAGATAAAGTCGCAGAGGCAATGCCAAAATGCTTCGAAAGTCGGTGTTCAAAGTTTGGTGATTCATCGCCAGCCGAGCTAAAAGAAGGTTGTTATCCGTGTGAACGGAAATTTGCACCACACTCCTCAACTTGAATTAAAGACTTGGATGGACCATTCTTGCGGCGTTTCAGGGGTAGCCAATCCGTTCAATCCTTCAGGGTACCAAAAATTCACGAAATATCAGAATAATATCCGAACGCCCCTTTACTAGTACCAGGCTGGATTGATCGCCATGACTGAACAGAATTTTGCTGCGCCTTCAGACAAACCGGCCTCGACTCGGTCGGACGGAAATGATGGGGCGACCCTCAGTACTTACGCCACGAGCTTGTTCTCGCCAAGCACTAGCGGACCCGGTTTGGAAAGCCCAAGCACATTTGATAATCCGTCCTCGCCTTACGACCGCAGCTCAGTGTTCAATCCGTTCTCGACTGTTGGCGAGCGGGGCTCAGGCAGTACCTGAAGCTCCGGCGGCTGCCCGGACTCCTCAGGTGGTGGAGAAAAAAGAGACAGACTGTCAAGACCTGACGCACCAGCGGCACCGAGGTCTGATGCCCCAGCGTCACCAGGTACTGATGCCCCAGAAGCCCCCAGATCGACTCCTCCCGAAATAGCTCCGTTCAGAGGTGATCCGTTTAGACAGAGGAGAGGCTGAGGTGGTGGCCCTTGTGGCCCAGGCTCCACCGGTGGTGGAGACAGTAGACCAAATGATCGACCTGCGAAGCCTCCAGGCGGTGGCTGAGGTGGGGGCCGCTGTGGCCCAGACTCCACCGGTAGTGGAGCAAAAGAACAAGAAAATCCCGAAGGAGAGAATGAAGACAAGCGCGAGAATAATAAGAAAAGACTACGCAAGATGCTGGCCGCGAGGATGAACCCCTTTAGTCGTCGGAGTGGACACGACGATAGTATTTATGGCTAGATGTGGCTAATTTCAAGTTGGTCGTTTTGCGCTCGTGTTGCCTCCTCGAGAACGCTGGCATCAAGACTGACCTTCCAAGTCTGATCGTTCTTTTACCAGATATTGGATTGCTCTTTTTTGCAAAGGATATCGTTTCGGGGATCGCAAAGTAAAGTTGATTCAATTTCGACTATCTCATAACTTCGAATATCGAGTGCGGTTAGCCACGATTCTAATGGTAGCAATGGGAATTGCTTTTTCCTGCACTGCCTGCGATTCGGACTCCGATGTTTTGGTGATGGGGCCAAGAGACTCATTTCGAGCTTATTTCGAAAATCCATTGTCCGACACAGAACGATTGGAAGGCTCCATAAGTACATTTCAGGAAGTTAAAGGAGAGCTCACCGTCTCAACCAAAAGTGAGCATATAAAGTTGCAGCTTCGAGACAGGGAGAAGTACCGCCTGTGTGAACGTGGCAACGGCACTAAGAATTTTGAGAGACCCGGTATCACGGGCATCGCCAGTGAATCCGACGAGAAAAATATTGACAAGAATGTCGGGAATCCCTTCGGTCCTTCCGAAACAAGTAATCCAGTCGTCACTGAATACATGCGAAAATTTCCAGGCGAAATCGGATCTCAACGCGCTCGGGATGAAATTCAGATTTATGAGATGATCGATAAAACCGGATCCGCTAGAGTGATATGCGTCATGGCAAAGAATAACTCTCACGCATTTTTGAAAATCTTTTGATTAAACATGAAAAGTGACACCAGCACCATACGTAGCCTGAACTGTTGAATAATGGAACTTCTTATATGATCAAATCATTTTGCGTTCTCTTTGCTGGAATTCTAATTCTGACTGGTTGCTCACCAGCACCAATCGACCAAGCAAAAGTAGAAGACCCCACCACGTCGAAGAAAGCATCATCCGCGGTGCCGATAACGATCGCACAGTACGGGCACATTTTTTTATACATGCCGCTCTATGTCGCGCAACGCAAAGATTTTTTCAAGAAGCACGGTCTTGACGTCAAATTGGTCAGCACTGGTGGAGACGAAAAAACATTCACTGCTGTCGTAACAGGAAACGCACAATTCGGCGTCTCAGATCCAACGTTTGTAGCCATTGCCCGTGAGCATGGACAGAGCGGAAAAGTCGTTGCCGCCGTGGTTCGTGGTGTTCCGTTCTGGATTGTAGCGCTCAAGAAAGATATCGGCGTGTTCACAAAGCCGGAAGATTTCGAAGGCCATCGTTGTGCCGCATTCACAGCACCTTCAACAAGCTACGCCGTCATGAAGAAAATTCTAGCAGACGGAAAAACTAAAAAGGCAAGCATCGTTCAAGGCGCGTTCGGCACGCTACCGGCTTTGCTTAAATCCGATCAGGTTGACCTGGCGCTTGAACTTGAACCAACCGTGTCAATTCTGGTCGGCGAAGGCGCTCACGTGGTCTATTCGCCGAAAGATGAACTCGGCGATTTTGCTTTTACAGGTCTTGAAGTTTCCGATAAATTCGCAGCAGAACATCCAGATCTAATTAAGGCTTGCGTCGCCGCGTTAAAGGACGCGATGGATTATATCCACCAAGATTTTGATGGTGCCGTTGAAGTTGCCAAACAGGAATTTCCGGAAGTGAAACCGGAAATTGTGAAAGATGCGCTTGCCCGTTTACGGGATTCCGGCACAATTCCGAAAAGCCCAATGCTGCCTAAGAGCGCCTGGGATAAAGCAATCTCAATGCGAAGAGATCTTGGAGATCTCGATTCCGCCGGGACTTACGAGGAAAACGTGGATATGAGCTATCTCGATATGATTTACCTTGATAAGCCTGCAGGGACGGCTGAGACTTCCGGAGATAAAACGAGATCTACCGACCCGGGTAGCGAAACTAAATCAACTTCCAGTCCAGATAACCAGTAAAATATTTGGTGCATCCTGGACAAACCCGGCAAAAATCGTTGTGTCGGAAAAGATAAACCGCAAGCAAGCGAACTGAGTCGAGGGGGCCGAGCGACGGCGCTTACTAAAAATTTGCGTCCAGGGGATTGAGCGAACGGAGCGGATTACAATTGGTGTCAAGCGATTTTCAAATCGAAAAACCAGCATCGGCTCTAACAATTTCCAGTCTCAGCTTCGGATATAAAAAAGAATCTAAACCTGTGATTAACGATCTGTCGCTGTCGGTAGAAGCCGGCGAAATCGTTTCCATTCTCGGGCGCAGCGGGTGTGGCAAGAGCACACTATTGAATCTAATTGCAGGCTTGATGACACCACTTTCCGGAGAGATTCGAATTGATCAGCACCATAGCCGGTGCAACATCGGTTACATCTTTCAAGAAGACGCGCTTATGCCCTGGCGTACGATCAAGAAAAACTTGGCGCTCGCCCAAGAGATCGGCAATGTGCCAAAAGAGTTATGGCAAGCCAGTTTGATGGAATTGCTGAAAAGGTTTCACCTCGATGAAAGCATTTTGGACTCATACCCAGCGCAACTCTCCGGAGGCATGCGTCAACGAGTCAGTATCATTCAGTCACTGCTTTTCAATCCGCACTTATTGTTATTGGATGAACCATTCGCTGCACTGGACTTCTTTACCAAGTTGCGTCTCGAAGGTGAATTCTACAGTTTTATCAAAGACACGTCGAAGGCTGCGGTGCTAGTGACGCACGACATCGAAGAAGCGATCGCATTATCGGATCACGTTCTGATTCTCAACAATCGAGGTTCCATCGAAGCTAACATACCAATCGAGTTCGAGGACAGCCAACGCGACCCGGAGGTTATCAGAGGCGTAAATAAATTCGGCGAGTATTACCAGCTAATTTGGCAGCAATTGAAATCGGTGATTTCTCAATGACAATCGATACACCGCGGAATATCGAAAGACCAGTGCACTCACGAGAACCATTTCCACGCTCTAAAATGCTGTTTCTGTATCCGCTTCCGTTGTTGGTTTTTGTAATCGTCTGGCAGGTCTATACCATGACTGACCCACAGCGTCAGTTCATATTCTCGAGTCCGCACCAGGTATGGTGCGCCTTTATCAGGCTAGCCGGCAATGGTGAATTGTTTCGAAATTCCTGCGTTACACTAGTGGAAGCTCTCGCCGGATTCACCTTGGGCACTACCTGCGGTGCCGCTATCGGACTCTCGCTCTGGTACTCAAGACTGGTATCGACAGTTTCAAAGCCCTACATCACAGCATTGGGATCGATTCCGATATTCGCTCTTGCCCCAATGATTATCGCCTGGTTTGGTATCGGCATAGTCTCAAAAGTCGCACTCGCGTTTCTATCGACAGTCGTTGTAGCCATTGTTCAGTCCTACCAGGGCGCTATGACAGTTGAGCCGAAATTCTTCCGACTTATGCAAGTCTTTGGCGCGAATCGAGTGCAAACTTTCAAGACTGTGGTTTTGCCATCGTCTTTGATTTGGGTCGTCAATGCAATGAAGCTAAACATCGGACTCGCGCTTCTCGGTGCCTTCATCGGCGAGTTTATCTCAGCAGAGCAGGGACTCGGTCATATGATTGTTCGAGCTTCCGGCTTATATGACATGGCGACGGTTATCGTTGGTGTAATAACACTTGCGGCGCTTGCCCTCGGTCTGAGCTGGTTAATTGAACAATTTGAACGAAAACTTTTGCCATGGCGAACAAGCGATTGATCGTCGGGAGGTACCAGCGTAATCGCTCGTGCGCTTGACACTTCCGGAAATTCTGATGGTGCTGATATTTTCCTTAACGCGTTTGGCGGGAAAGGTACTAACCTCAGGCGATCAACGGACCGGACGCCGCGCACCAGTTGTGATGCCGTTCTTAGCCTGTCTTCTCATGCGTCGACTATCAGCCGATCGATGGGCGGCGCAAGGCTGAAGGCGGTCATACGAGCATATGACTGGAGTCATGGAAATTGGAACGGCCGCGCGGAGAACTACTGCATTTTGAAGAAGTTCTTGATTCCGTATAGCGCCATGTTTGGATTCTCTTTCAGTCGGCGGCGGCAATAAGCGCCTGAGACGTGCCCTTCGCCGAACGGAAGGTATTTGCGAACGACCACACCGGTGGTGGCAAGTTCTTGCAAATGTTCTGCGTTTGCGGCTGGAAATTTTTCTTTATTGAAATACGATCCGTTGATCAATCCGTGTTGAATATCATCACGCGGAACACCATGCAAATATTGCGTTTCGAATCGCGTGCGCGAGATTTTGCCCGGCAGCACTACGTTTCCGAAGAATTTGTCGAGACAGTCTACATCGTGAGTTGCGATCTCGACGTATGTTCCTTTTTCGAGCAACCTCTGCGCGTACGATACAACCAGATCTTTCATCACCGATTTGTTGGTGTGAGCGATGTCGTTTGGTTCGTTGTAGATGCCGATCACCAGCCGTGTTCGCATTCTCTCGTCAAATCGACTGATATCATTGGCGGTTCTAAACAATCGAGATTGAATCACGGTACCAAGGTTGGTGTAACCCTGATTGATCAATTCCACATAGGTGTCGAGATGAAAGTCGGTCCAACGATTGTCTTCGGCTTCCAGTGTGACGTTGACGCCGAGCCGTTTTGCGTAGTCGGTTACTTTTTTGATTCGTTCAAACGCTTTATCAAGTTCCGGATCAGAATAACCCGTGCCCTTTGGAGCCGTGGTGCTGAACATCGATGGCTTAAACGAAATCGTAATCTGTTCTTGTGAGGTCGTGACCGGCAGCGGATTGCTGATGATCAGGTCAACAAGATTTTTGTAGGCTTCGACCGAAGCATCGCAGTCGGCAGCCGACTCCATGTCTTCGCCGAGAATATCCAAAGTTGATGTGTAGCGATCTTTGGCATGCAGCTTATGCGCCAGCTCAATCGCCGCATCAGGACTCTCTCCTGCCAGGTATGGCGCGGCGAGCATCAAAACTAGTTTTACGGGAATCCGATCGATCATTGAGGATGGAGCTACTTGAGCCTTTCTTGGTTCCGGCTTTGTGGTCGGAGCAGTTTTCTCAGGCAATTTTACCGGCATCGGGCACCTCGTGTTTGTCCACTCGATAAGTAATGCAGCATTCGGAGAGTCATTCGCCAGTGCCGCTTGTGCCCCATCGCACAACCGAGGAATGTCCCCGGGTATTTTAACGGCAATTGCTTCGGACGTTAATACTTACACATCCAGAAAACTGGATCAGGTTAAGGGAAACCGCAAAGAAAGAAACGCCTGATTTTTGATTCTCATCGCCACATGCTTCGAGCGAAGCTCAAACACGTGTCAGGTTCTACGTTTCCTCGACGCCGGTAACCGGAGCCAGGAATCTCAATAGTTTAGCTCGTGGCGCCTCCTGGCGCAAAATATTCAGCACATTTCCAGGCAATCGTGTAACAACTACGATAAATGAATTGCTTCCACCAGGTGATTCGCCCGGTACAAAGTAGACGGCGCGGTAGTTCTTCGCGGACAGCGTGCCGAATTCCAGCCGTCCCGATGGGAGATAACGGACCGAGTGATTTGGAGCAGTCGTTTGTTCGCTTCTAAACTTTCCAGCAATCGCTTTGGCTAGATCGGTGATTTGCTGTTCACCTTTTAGCTGGCTTGGCGGGACTGTGGCAACAATCAAATCGGCTTTGCCGGTCTGTCCGCGGGATCCGACGATCAGCGAAAACTCGGGTGATTGATTTTGATACCGTGCCCATGTCCAATCTTTTGTGTTCGAATCAAACTCAGCAGGAATGCCGAATTTTTTCTCAAAACTATAGAAGTCATCGCCCAGTCCAGGAAAAGCGGACGACGAGGTAAGAAACTGACCCATAGTCACTTTCGGCTTCTCTTTGGCGTTCAGTGAACCAGCCATTGCCACCAACGGTTTCTCCGGTGTCGTTCTGACTGGTGGGGCCGCTCTTCGGCGCGAAACTCTGATATCTGGTTGTTTGGCCAGCAACGTCATTGCGTCGTCAAAGCTCATAGTCAGCGAGTCGACCTTCGAAATCAAAAGCGTTTGGGTGCCTGCGCTATCGTCATCGCCGACTTTGCACATGACTTTGCATTCCATTTTCGGCCAGAGATTTTGATCGATGGGAAGCTCGAATGCGCGCGGACCTTTGAGGAAAACATAAATCTGTTTCTTGGGTTCGAGACTGGCGCGAACCTCATCACGAGCCACGTTGACGTATCCATCGCGCAGGTTGGTGAACCTGGCCTGGTACTTGATCAACGTGCCGGAAAGGTTCTGTCCACTGGAGTTTTCAACCTTCATCAGAATCGCTGGATGATATCCCAGGGCTGAGTGAAACCACCAGCTCACATAGCTAGCCGCATCGAGTTTGTGAACCGGACCTGCTCCGCCGCCGCCACCATCGTCTTCCTGCGCTGGAGCGGGCAAAACAATGCTTGTGCTGATCAGGCAGATCAGCGACAGGGCTGTGGTAAGTAGGTACTTCAATCTCATTTTAGTTTCTTAACTTATCATGTCTGAGACCGGAATTTGTAATTACGGCTTGAAGTGATCGATCTATTCTCATATTACTTTCGATTTAACTCGACGCCCGCTTTTTGCCGGCACCGTTCTTGACGACGTTGGATTTCCCTGCGAGTTTCTTGGCGGCCGGTTTCTTTGCGGATGTCGAAACGGAACTGGGCTTTTTCGGCGCCGGTTTCTTCGCTGACGTTGCAGTCGAGCGGCGCTTGTCTGCTGCCGGTTTCTTGGCTGATGTTGAAGTTGGACTTCGCGTTTTTGATGTGGTCTTCCTCTCGGCTGTTGGTTTAACCGTCGGCTTTTTCTTCCCGACCGCCTTGGGAGCCGCCGGTTTACTACTCAACTTCTTGTCTGTGGGCTTGTTCTTTTCTGCTGATTTTTTCGTTTCCGGTTTCGACTTCGCAATTTTCTTCACGACTGTCTTGTTTTCCGGAACCGCGAATAGCTTGTTGATCTCGATGGCGCGCCACATAAACCAGCTGCCCACGCTGCGATATGGACGCCAGCGTTCTGCATGTGTTTCAAGTTCGGTCGGCGAAGGCAAAGTGACACCGTCACCGTATGTGATGGCAAAGCCTTTTCGAACTCCGTAATCGCCGGATGGCATAACGTCGAGTCGTCCTAAACGAAACATCAGAAACATATGCGCAGTCCAGGTGCCCACACCCTTAACGGCGGTCAAGCATTTGATGATTTCTTCATCCGACATTTGATCGACTTCAGAGATCGACGGAATCTTTCCTTCAATAGTCTTCGCCGCCAGATCTTTAAGTGCTACCGTTTTCGCCCCTGATAAACCGGCAGAGCGCATCACCGTATCTGGTGTCGCCACAATCTGCTCAGGCGTCGGAAATGGCGCTTTGCCGAACAATGCGATGAACCTTCCCAAAATTGTGGCGGCTGCCTTGCCGGTTAATTGTTGGTAGATTATCGATTCTGCGATTGCCTCAAATGGCGAATGCGCTTCTTTTATTGTGAGCGCGTACCCACCGTCAACCTGTGCGATTAGTGATTTCAACTTCGCGTCTTTTCGCGACAGCTCGCCAAGCATATCGGCTATCTGAGCCGGACTCATGCTGGATAGCGAAACCTGTTTTGTTTGCTTCTTAGACAAGATGTTTCCTCGACTTCATTGATTTTTTCGAAAGGTCACAACCTTCCATTTCAAGCAAGTGACGTTTGGACAACGGTCCTTCCAGTGCGGAATAATTTCCCAGCAATCCGTCTGATTTCACCACTCGATGGCAGGGCACCACGATTGGAATCGGATTGGTGGACATCGCTGTTCCCACGGCCCGAGCGGCTCCGTGAGCGCCAATCAGGTCCGCTAATTCTCCGTAGCTTACCGTCTGACCCGGTGGCAATTTCACCAGGCGACGATAAACTTTCTGATGAAACGCCGGACGTTGAGAAAGGTCGAGCGGAATGTCATCCATAGTTTGTGGAGTGCCATCGAGGTGTTTTCCGATCTTGGCTAGCGCTTTTTCCAACCATGGTGGCACATCTTTTGCTGCCTGTGGCACTTCGTGCTCTTGCGAAGACGAGCCTGGTATGCGAATCTCCGCGATGCCATCATCTGTCCAAATTACGGTAAAAACTCCGAATGCCGTTTTGAATTTCGTACTTTGCTTTTTCACGGATTTTTACCTCGCCAGATGGTGGCACCAGATGTAGTGACTCGCACTTCAGTTGTTGCGTAAATCAATTTGTTCGGACCGTGAGAAAGACATTTGCATGCACATACATCCGGCAATCTTAAACACAGGCTGCGCCCGGGTTCTCTAAGATTTGGTTTCCAGCATTCCTGGCCAACCCGCCCTATTGCTGAAAGTTTCGCTCGATTTTGTCGGCGAGTAAGTCAGTTTCTGACCAGTCTTTTTATAGTACGCTTCTGGAGCGACTCGACAAATTGCCCGGAAACCAAGATCTTTTGGCATGTTTTCCGCAGTATCGACGATGTCGTCGAAAAGGTCTTCGCCATTGGCGATCGCACAGCATCTGACGTTTAAAAACCAGCTCTTGGAAAAATATTCTTGCTGGCTGCGATATGATTCGCGGCCGATGTGTCTGGCATATTTTTCTGCGTCGAGTTGAAAAAGTTTGTCGTGCAAGGTTTCTTGGAACCCGCAGATATCTTCGTCCGTCAACGCGGAGAGCGCGTCTACGCAAGGTTCGATCACCTTGGTGTCATTTCCTTCTTCGTCCCAGTTGAACAAATCAACCAGCTGCCAAAATCGATCGTCGTTCATCGGCTTGACGTGTCGAGCCTTGCCGTTAGATCCGTTTTCAACTTCATGGTCTGCGTCGAACTCATCGTCGAGCGACAAACTGGCTTCGTCCGCGAACATAAACTCCGGGCGCTGAGCCGCTGGACGCTTCCATTTTACGCGGCACTGTTTTACATTTTGTCTGAACTCATCGGCAGTTTTTTCATCGAGAGAGGTGTTGAACATGTAGAGGCGGAGCAATCCTTTTAGATTGTAAAGTTCCGCCAGTCCCTCGCTTGTCACACGCGTGCTGCTCAGACCAAGTAAAACCAGCTTGTCGAGCTGCTTTACCTGCACCATACCTTCGTCATCAACCAGCGTTCCGTTCAACCACAACTCTCTTAAATCTGTGAGCTTGCAGATCTCACGCAATCCAGTATTCGTGATGGCGGCGTGAGTCAAACCGAGCGTGTGCAAATTCTCGAGCTTCGAAAACAGCATCGCGCCTTCGTCGGAAATCGCTGTATAAGCCAACTCCAGAACCTTGAGTTGCTTCAAATGCATAATCAATGGAATCGATTCGTCGGTCACGCCGGTTCTACTGACGTCCAAAGTATGGATGGAATCAGGCGGGAGCTCGGACAAGCAATCGAGACGAGTGCTGGCGCTGTTGTTGATCTTGAGCTTGACTTTGGAATTGGCGGGAATCGTCAGCGTGCTGCGCGCGTCGTCCAGCCAATCCCAGTTGATTGGCTGATTCTCCGGCTTCGTCACCAAACCCTGCGGAACCTGCAACAGCTCCCACGACTCCGGTTGTGTCGCCGGAGCCAGATACACGCTGCCGATTGAGTAGCGGGTTGGAAAATTGAGTTTGATCATCTCTGACATGGCTAACAATTATCCGCTATTTTTTCCAAACGCAATCACAATTACTGAGCACATTTTGAAAATCGATTGGATAAACATGGAATCGATTTGGTTTCAAACAACAATGCAAGCAAAGCGTTAAGCGGCATGTTCTTTGCTTCTCCACTTATCGCTGTGACAATGCTATTCTGTTGTTTCTCGATTTAGATCGCAAGTCGGTTGAAGGAGTCCTTACCAATGGATGAAATCGATGCACAGGGACGGCAGATGCTCATTGACAGACCGGCGCTTACGCGCGGTCGGCTGAGCGTCTTTCGCGAGTCAGACAGTGATGATCACTGGTTCCCGCGCCTCAATGTCAATTTGAAAAAGGCAGGGTCAGACTTGGTCCTGTGGCAGTGGACGACTCACGATGACCCGATCGATTACGGTGAACCGCCTCCGTATGGCGAAGATCTGATTCTCGAAAAATATTTTGAACTGGCAGAACCCGTGCGGTCGCCAAGGGGCGTAGAGGTTGTTTTCCACCTCGGACCAGGCGCAACCAAGCACGGTCGAGTCTCGCAATTCTCCGCGTCACTCTACTTATATCCGCAGTCCTTCGAGGATCGCGGCGTGCAGATTGGCGTTATTGACTTCAGGCAAGGGCTGACGACCGGCGGCGTGCCGTTGTTCGCGCGATACAACTTTCCCTGGTAGTCGTTCTTTCTAATAGCTGCAAAACGTTAGCAATGTCGCTGCGCAAGTTTCGCATTGGTGATATCAATGCGCTCGGGCGGATTTGTTGGTGTTGAACGAACCTGCGCGCGTATGGAAGCGGTTTGAACGCACCTTCCAATCCGAAACACGCGGAGATGCAAGTCACAAATGTCCGTGAACTCGCTGATATTTACTGGGTTCTAAAAATAAAAATGGATCCGCTGCGACTCGAACGCAGGACCGATCGGTTAAAAGCCGAGTGCTCTACCAACTGAGCTACGGATCCATAATGCACGAAAATCAATCGTAGCAATCGGCTCCGCGCTCCGTCAAGAGAAATTGATGATTGTATAGAACGATGTGCAACTCTTGAAATGGATTGTTCAGTTTTGGTGTGAAGAATTTCATACGGTGAGCCGATTCGAACTGCCACGCCAACCGGTTCCAACCTAATGAGAAACGGAATTAGCGCGCAACCAGACTCCGGCTTGCTGATAAGACTGACTTTCACTGCAAACTAATTTGTTCTGGAACGAACTTCCAGTAACCGAACGTTCCACTGAACAGAACTGTCCATGGAAACTAACTCGCCGCTAGCGCGGACAACTTCGCGTAAAGCTCATCAGCCAACGATTGCTCTTCGCGCGCGAAAAACTCGGCGGCGTGCGACAGGATGATCGCGTCGTTCGGATGGCTGCGCACTTGTTCGAGCCACGCTTGTTTTGCGCTTTGATAGATGGTGTCACCATCCATGGTGCGGTCTACGTGCGCGTATCGCGTGCCTGAAATCTTATTGTCAGGGAACGTGCGTATCGTGAAGAGCAAGTGTTCATGGAACTTTTGCAGACCGGCAGGCTCGATAAATCGATTGCTGCTGTAGTGACCCAAAAGTTTGCAACGAATCTCTAGATTCATTGAATCGGTTTTCAGTTCCTCTTCAATTCGTCGTGCTTCGGTCGGTGGCATCCTTATGCCTTTCCAGGCATTTCGCACTTCATCTGCCACTGTCGACGCACTCGCTGGTGAGAAATGGTGCCAATTGATCGGCTATGAATTTGTGTCCGGGAGGCGCCAGGTGTAGCGCGTAGAACATCTCTTTGCGTTCCTTCTCAGTGTGTTGAACAGCAGGTGCCAGCAGGTCCTTGAACGGAACGTTGAGCTCCTGACACTTGGCTCTGACCAATTCAACTTCACCGGGATAATCAAGTCCGTACATAGTAGTTTCTACACCGGCGATAGGAGAAACTCCCAGTCTCGCCGGCATTGAGATAACAACGAATTTGACACCGCGCTCTTTGCACATCCCGTTCATCTCGGAGATCAGCGCGCCTAATGTGCGACTCATCAACGAGATGTAATTGCGCTCTCCCTCGGTTGGTGCAGCCTTCACTACGGCTGGTTGCGCTACGGCAGCGGCTTTCGGCTGTTGTGATCCATGTGATGAACTTGGTTGCTGACCCACACCCAATTCGCGAATCTTCTTTTTCGCTTTCTTCAAACCAGTTTTTTTATTGATTTGTGCGTTTGGATCTTTGCCTTCAAAAAATTGGATATGGAATGATGGTCCCGAATTGCTGGCTGGCAGCAGCTTTTGGATGTTCCAAAATTCCGGCTGAGACCATTCTCCCCACAAGCGCACGATCGTTTTCTTGGGCCGAGTCAACAAATCCATAATCGTTTTATATGTTTTGTTGTTGAAACTCAATTCGGTTTCCATCGCCGAAACCAGGCCCCAGATGCGACTGTTCTGACGAATCCAACTTATGCTTTGCAAAAATCTGGCGCGCGGTGATTTCATCCAGCGATCGATTGAAGCATTGCTGACGACCAGTGGCTGTCCTGGAAGGCATATGGCCGCTGGACGGATGTTGGTTAGTGTGGCGTCGGGCGGCGACCAGTTTTCAAAAATGTCGCGGCTGTTATACGAGAGCAGCACCATATCCGGTGAGTACTGAAACACTTGCTTTTTAAGCAGAACATACTCTTGAGCGGTTGAATAACCTGAGGTTCCGAAGTTGACGACTTGAATGTTTTTGCCGTTCGCCAGTTTGACCATGCGATTCAACATTTGTGTATAGCGGTCTTTTGCATGCACTTGCAGGCCTTCGACAAACGAGTCTCCAAGGACCGCGACGCGATATGTGTTGGCTGGTTTTGCGACTGTCAGACCTTCATCCTGCATGCCGTTGGCGTCGAAGTATGAGTAGCCGAAGCCCTCACTGCGCCAGGTTACGTGTTTGTTGGTCATGTGCTTAGTGCCGAGATCAGGGTCGAAGGCGAAGATTTCTTCTTCGCCCAAACCGGCTACATATAAGACGAACTCAGTGACCAGCAGTGCTGTGACCTGCAGACCCAGGCAAAGCAAAACTATGGCAAACCAGTTCCGCCGTTTTGCAGGCGTCGGCTCTGGTTGTACAACCTGGTTTTGCTCTTCGCTAGTTTTATCTGGTGCCGAAACAACCATCTAAAGTCTCCTGGGGTTTCTGTTCAACGTACTGGTTTATTCGCTTGAGCTTCTTTTACTTGGGCTCAGGGTGCGCTCCTTGGGATTCAGCGCGTGTGGTCTAATCACAGTTAAATTGTCGTTGGCATCGAGAATGCGTTTGCGTTTTTTGAGTTGACGCTCTCGGGGATTGGATGGCCGCTCTTTCGGCGTGATTGTTCTTGTTCGTGCCTTCATCTGTCAGTCCTCAGCCGATTAGAATTGGAAGTAAAGGAATGGTACCGCAGACATTGGCCGGGCGGCGATTGTCAGGATCACTGCCGCTGTCCAGGTTGCCATTTTGAATGGCACCGTGTAACCGAATTTTGGATCTCTGATGAAGGAGAATGGCTCGGGATATTTCTTTGCGAGCTCAGTAAACAACCAGGCAACAACATAGATTCCCATAATCGGAATCAGCCCGGCTTTCAAGATTGGCTCCCAGAGCGTGCATTCGCCTGGTCGAACCAAACCTTCCAGCACATTGAACGCGCGCGACATGGTTGGTGCGCGGAAGATGATAAAGGTCAGCAGCAGGAAAAGCACCAATAGCGCGTGATTGACGAGATGCATCGCGGTGTTGTCGAGCGCTTTGTCGAGCCATGAAACTTTGCGTACGAAAGTTCGCCATTCCTTATGAATGATCATGCCGACGCCCTGGATGGCGCCGAAGATGATGTAATGCCAGCCAACGCCGTGCCAGACTCCGCAAACAACCATCGTGATGAATAGCGCGCGCCAGTTACGCAGCCGGTCTTTTTTAGCGCCGCCACTTGGAAGATAGACGTAATCCCGCAGCCAGAACGACAATGACATGTGCCAGCGGCGCCAGAAGTCAGAGATGTCGCGTGCTAAATATGGGAGCTGGAAGTTTTCCGGCAACCTGATGCCGAGCAGCATAGCGGAGCCCCGACCCATGTCTGTGTAGGCGGAGAAATCACAGTAGACTTGAACGGCAAAGCCGGCGGCAACCAGCCAGGCATCAGGACTGCTGATTGCTCCTATCTGACCGTAGAACGGAAAGATCAACGAGCCGATTGGATCGGCAATCGCCACTTTTTTGAACAAGCCTTGAATGAAGAGCCCAATGCCTTCGACCGCGAGACTCGATGACAGTTTTTCCGGCTTAATTAGTTGTTGAACAAATTCTTGATACCGTTTGATCGGTCCGGCTATTTGCGACGGGAAAAATGAGGAGAAGACCATGAAGTGGGTAAACGACTTGGTCGGCTGATCGCCTCTATAGATGTCTGCCAGGTAATGAACGAATTCAAAAACGAAAAATGAGATAGCCAGCGGCAAGAGGATGTCGAAAACGGGAACGTCCCACGGTTGCATCTGCGCAAACTGTGGAGCGACTACGCCGAGAGATTCAGCAACGTAGTTATAGGCGCCGCCGAGCGTCTGCAAAGCGAAGTTTGTGTATTTGTAGTAGAACAAGCTGCCCAGGTTGATGGCCAGCCCCAGACCGAGAATAGTTTTGGCTTGTTTGCAACGCTTGCCATTCTTTTGGATGGCGTCGTACAACACATTGCCGAGCCACCAGTTGATGCCGGTCATGGCGAGCAAGAGAACTCCGTACACCGGCATCCAGCTCATGTAGAAGTAGTAGCTCGCTGCAATAAGCAACCACATTCTGACACTACCTTTGGTGCGCCAATAAAGAAGCACAACCAGTGGCAGGAAGAAAAGGTATTGCAGACTGCTGAAAATCATGGGAAACCTGGAAGAGTGCCAGCGCCGACCAGTATACAAGTGCCGGGCGCAATCAATAAGGTGTTGTCATTAATGTAAGCGTATACGACCGTAGAAACATGCTTATTTCTCTGCATTAGTAAGCATTAAACTTGAAATGTTGACGTTCTTAACATTTAGTGAGTACTATTTTAGCCTAGGCATATCCGGGTTCTATACAGTCAGTTGTTATTCCTTGTTGCGCTTCCTGTGAGGCGAAACGAGGGGCGGCTGTGTGTCACTTTTTGTGACCGTCTCGACAGTACCGGGAAGTCTGCAGCCAAGCTGTCTGACGAGTGCCTCCGATGCGTGCGGCGATTTTGATCGCGCTTTGCAATCGGGTTCGAGGCAAAGGTTCGCATCAACCACGCCGAAAGAAAACTGACCAGGCATCACAGGCAGTATCAACGCAAATCTGATTCCAGGAGGATCGCCGCGTGGGAGCTACACTCAATAGAGAAGAACTGAAGAAGAAACGAGATAAATATCTCTTCCCGAGCGTCAAGCAAATGTACGCAGATCCGCCGCACTTCGTTAAGGGCAGAGGTCAGTTTCTCTACGATGAAACCGGTCGCGAATACCTCGACATGTTTGCCGGGATCGTCACGGTCAGTGTTGGACACTGCCATCCCAAAGTCACTCAACGAACCGTCGAGCAGATCCAAACGCTGCAACACACTTCGACGGTCTTCATGACTCAGCCTATGATCGACCTTGCCGAGAAGCTCGCCGAGATTGCTCCTGGCGATCTGGACCGTTCGTTTATCACCAACTCCGGTACCGAAGCCAACGAAGCTGCGATTAAGACAGCGCGTGTGGCGAGCGGTAGGCACGAAGTAATCGCGCTTCAGCATTCGTATCACGGCGAATCACATTTGGCCAGCACTCTGACCGCTAACCATAATTATCGTCCCGACACCATGCCTGCATCAGGCATCGTGCACGCGGCCAATGCCTACTGCTATAGATGTCCTTTTAAAAAGACGCCCGATAACTGCAATTTGGAATGTGCCAAGGACGTCGAACGCGTCATTCAAGGCTCAACCAGCGGCAAGCCGGCTGTGTTTATCGCAGAACCGATTCAGGGCGTTGGCGGAACCATCACACCTCCTGAGCCATACTTTAAAGAAGTGAAGAAAATTTTGGAACAGTACGGCGTTCTGTTTATCGCAGACGAAGTGCAAACAGGCGTAGGTCGTACCGGACAACATTGGTTCGGCATCAGCAGCTACGGCGTTGTGCCTGACATGATCACGATGGCAAAAGGGCTCGGCAACGGGCTGCCAATCGGAGCCTTGATCACGACAACAGAGATTGCTGAGAAAGCATCTAAACAACAAATCAATACCTTCGGCGGCAACCCGGTGTCTGCAGCCACTGGCGTTGCGGTTCTTCAAGTGATCGAAGAAGAGAAGATCATGCAGAACGCTCACGAAGTCGGCGCATACATGAAAGCTGGAATGGAAGATTTGCAGAAGCAATTCCCTGACATGATAGGCGATGTGCGCGGCAAAGGGCTGATGCTCGGAATGGAGCTGGCTGACAAAAACAAAACTCCACTCACCAAAGAAGCGGCAAGAATTGTTGAACTAGCTAAAGATGATGGTGTAGTGATAGGAAAAGGCGGCCTCTGGGGCAGCGTTATTCGTATCAAACCGCCAATGAACATCACCAAGGAAAACGTCGATACGACACTCAAGGTAATGCGAAAGGCCATTGAAGCGACCGCGAAAGTGGGAGTCAAATAGTCTGGTTTGATGACCGTTTCAAACGATCATTAGGCACCACATTTGGTGATAAGACAGAAGTGGTGCCATGAGTTAAATATCGATCTCATTGGTATCACTCGAATAAACTCATTGGTACCATCGAACAAAAGTAATTAGTTGACTGTTAAGGAGATAGGGTAGTTATGGCCAATATCGTCAAATGCGGGCTCATACAAACCAAGAACGAAATCGTTTCCAAAGAAGGTGGAACTGATCCGGCAGCGATTCAAAAGATCAAAGACGCCATGCTGGAGAAGCATCTGAAGTTTACGAAACAAGCGCATGAACAAGGCGTAAAGATCTTGTGCTATCAGGAAATTTTCAACGGACCTTACTTCTGTGCTGAGCAAGAAACCTGCTGGTATGAATCGGCTGAGCTAATTCCGGATGGTCCGACTATCAAGAAAATGCAGGAAGTCGCCAAAGAATATCAAATGGTTTTGATCGTTCCCATTTACGAAAAAGAGCAAACTGGAGTTTATTACAATACCGCGGCAGTGATCGACGCTGACGGATCTTATCTTGGGAAGTACCGTAAGAATCACATTCCTCACGTCGCACCGGGTTTCTGGGAGAAGTTCTATTTCCGTCCAGGCAACCTCGGCTATCCTGTTTTCAAAACCAGATATGCCACCATCGGTGTTTACATCTGCTATGACCGTCACTTCCCAGAAGGCGCACGAGCCCTCGGTCTCAACGGTGCTGAAATCGTGTTCAATCCTTCAGCAACTGTGGCTGGATTGTCAGAATACCTCTGGAAATTAGAACAACCAGCACACGCTGCGGCCAATGGATATTTCATCGGGGCGATTAACCGCGTGGGAACGGAAGAGCCCTGGAACATCGGCCAGTTCTACGGAACCAGCTACTTCTGCAATCCTCGTGGTCAAATCATCAAGGAAGCAAGCCGCGAAGGTGAAGAACTCGTTGTCGCCGATCTCGATCTGGATCAAATCAAAGAAGTCCGCAACACCTGGCAATTCTTTAGAGATCGCAGACCAGAAACTTACGATGAATTGGTCAAGCTATAAGATGAATTGGGCATTCTTTTAAAATTTGCCTTCTCCCAAGACCTGCTACTTTGACAGTTAACCAGGAAAGTTCGCAAATATTTGGTCAACCAAAATCCCTATTAAGAGTGATGTGAAATGGCTGAACACTACAAACCATTTAAATATATGCCCTGGGAAATGAGTCTGGAAGAGCGCTTTCAGGAATATCATCCACCTTATTCCGAGCGTGAAGCTGTTCTCGAATCCAACCGTTGTTTGTACTGCCACGACGCACCGTGCATGGTGGCATGCCCAACGACAATCGATATTCCGACGTTCATCCGCAAGATCTCGACAGGCAACGTCAAAGGCTCCGCCAAGACGATCCTGGAATCGAACTTGATGGGCGCCAGTTGCAGTCGCGTTTGCCCGGTTGAAGTGTTGTGCGAAGGCGCTTGCGTTCTTCAACACGATCATAAGCCAATCACGATTGGACGTTTGCAGCGTTATGCGATGGACTATGCCAACGAGCGCAACATCGATTTCTTCAAAAAAGGTGAGCCGAACGGATTTAAGGTTGCCGTAATTGGTGCCGGTCCGGCTGGACTTTCCTGCGCGGGCGAATTAGCCAAGCGCGGATTCGATGTGACCGTACTGGAAAAACGCGAATGGGGCGGCGGTCTGGACACCTACGGCATCGTAGTTTTCCGTGAGCCGGTCGAAGTATCACTTAAAGAAGTGACGATGATTGAAAAGCTCGGCGTTGAATTCAAATTCAATGTCGAAGTTGGAAAAGATGTCACCTTCGAAGATCTGGTCAAGCAATACGATTCTATTTTTGTCTCCGTCGGACTGGGCGCTGTGCCGGAAATGTCGATTCCTGGAGAGGAACTGCAAGGCGTTTATGATGGTCTTGCGTTTATCGAAGAAACCAAAATCATGCCGCTCAAAGACATCAAGTATGGCAATCGCGTTTGTGTTATCGGCGCCGGCAACACCGGAATCGACTGCGCGACGATCGCGCGCAGATTGGGTAGCGAGCGGGTTTCGATCATCTATAGACGTTCAGAAGCTGAGATGCCTGCCTATCATTTTGAATATCAATTCGCGATGAACGAAGGCGTGAGCTTCATGTTTTTGACGCAGCCCGTCGAAGTCGTCGGCGAAAACGGTCAGGTCAAAGCGTTGAAATGCATCCGCATGGATCTGGGGCAACCCGATGCATCGGGTCGCAGATCGCCTGTGGAAGTGGCTGGATCCGAATTTGAAATTCCTTGTGACATGGTCATTAAAGCGATCGGTCAGAAGAAACTGACCCCAATCACCGATAAGCTTGGTGAGTTTGGTGTCAAACTGATCAAAGGATATATCGAAGTCGATAATGCCACCAATCGCACTCACCATCCCAAGATCTACGCTGGTGGCGATTGCATTCGCAGCAAAGGCGAGGCATCAACTGTGATGGCAGTCGAAGATGGAAAGATCGCGGCTAACGGAATTCACGTTGCACTTTGTGGCGAAAAAGCGCACAAAGTTCCAGCCTTGACTTCAAAAATGTAAACGGTTTTGCCGCTGAGATGCGGCTTATGGAGCGGCTTGGCAAAACCTGCGCCGTGACCATAATGAAATTGAGTCGAGTGTTCCGAGTTTCGGAACGGACCAAATATATGTGGAGTACATAATGGCTAACTTAGAGATCGACTTCTGTGGTATCAAATCACCCAACCCGTTCTGGTTGGCATCAGCACCGCCGACTAACTCCGGCTACCAGGTGCAGAAAGCCTTCGATCAAGGGTGGGGCGGCGTGGTCTGGAAGACAATCGGGGCGCCGGTTATGAACGTTTGTAATCGTTATGGAACGATGGATTACAAAGGCACCAAGATCATCGGTTTAAACAACGTCGAGTTGATCAGCGATCGCCCAATTGACGTCAATCTGCGAGAAATTGCCGAAACGAAAAAATTGTTTCCGAAGAACACCGTGATTTGTTCTGTCATGGTTGAATCGAAAAAAGAAGCATGGCAAGAAATCATCAAGCGCGCAGAACAAACCGGATGCGATGGCTTCGAACTCAACTTCGGTTGCCCGCACGGGATGTCAGAACGCGGCATGGGCTCTGCCATGGGACAAGTGCCTGAATACACCTGCATGGTCACCGAGTGGGTAATGGATGTTGCCACCATTCCTGTAATCGTGAAGTTGACACCGAACATCACAGACATTGTGCAACCTGCACGCGCTGCGATCAAAGGACGCGGTTCCGCGCTCTCTTTGATTAACACCATCAACAGTATCATCGGCGTCGATATCGACACATTTGAAATCCGTCCAAATGTAGGAGGCAAGGGCGGCCACGGCGGCTACGCCGGACCGGCTGTAAAACCAATTGCGCTGCATTTACTCAGTGCCGTCGGTGCCGATCCTGAAGTTCAAAGAAGCGGCGTGCCGATCTCCGGCATGGGTGGAATTGAAACCTGGCGCGACGCGGTCGAATTCATGCTGCTCGGCGCAACCAGCGTTCAGGTCTGTACCGCAGTCATGCACTGGGGTTTCAGAATCGTAGAAGACATGATCGATGGTATGTCCAACTGGATGGATGAACGCGGATTCGAATCACCGCATGATTTCATCGGCAAATCACTGCCACGCATCTCGCACTTCGGCGACTTCGATCTTGGCTTCCAATCAGTCGCTCGCATCGATCACAACAAATGCATCAACTGCAACCTTTGTTATGTCGCATGCAACGATGCCGCGCACCAGTGCATCGACCTCAAGAATGTTCAATTGAAAAACATCGGCAATGGCGAAGGCAAATTGATGCCGGTTGTCCGTGAAGAAGACTGCGTCGGTTGCGATCTCTGCAGCACAGTCTGCCCGGTCGACGACTGCATCTCGATGGTTGAAATCGAAACCGGTCGACCACATGTAACCTGGAACGAACTCTCGCAAAAGCGCCCCGAAATCACACAAGACTGGGGCAAGATGGAAGAGTATCGCAAAGAAATCGGACTGCACATTCACTAATCCGACAGTTCGAACGGACACGACATTCTTGCCGGAAGGATGTTCTAATCGCTGCGGCCAATTTGAACGACGAGTTGAGGTTCCATTCGAGCCGGGTCAGCCTGTTATTTAGGCGGCGCGGTAGGTGACGGTGGCACGCCGGCCGGAGCATTGCCTGGTGCTGCTTTGTCGGGTACGTGGACGCTGCCGAATGGCTTCACGATCATTACCAGGCCCAAAGCGACTAGAACAAAAATTATGGTGAGGACGATTTGAATTTTCTTCCCCGGAAGTTTGGATTCGTTATCGGACATAATTCCCCACTCCACGACTTATTCACCTACTACTACATCACGACATGGCGATAAACGCAATAGACGATTGCGCATTATATGTGGTGCGGGTGTTTTCAGCGCTGACTTGATATCGTATGAAATCTCTAACTGCATCATCCTTATTTTCGCGATTATCATCTTCAGGTAGTGAGCATCATCGCCAGTTTCGACCGCATCGTCAGTGCGGACTGCGACATCCCAAGTTCCGACTGCGTCGTTTTCAGTTTCGAATGTATCGTTTCCAATTTCCGCATCGTTTCCATTTCGACTGGTTTGGGATAACATGGAGTTGAAATACCGCAGTTGGGTGACCAGTGAACGATAGTCGCCAGGGTTTTTACGAGCGCTACCTTCGTCCGTTGTTGTTCCGAATGGATCCAGAGGAAGTGCATTTGCTTGCGCACCAAATGTTGCCGGCGTTGTCGATTTTGAAAACTCAAACGGAGTTTTGGTACAACGACCAGTCAACTCGTCTGTCCACCAACATCGCCGGACGCGTCTTGCGCAATCCGGTCGGGCTAGCCGCGGGCTTCGATAAGAACGGGACTTTGACCGAGTATCTTAAATTGATGGGATTCGGTTTTGCTGAGATTGGATCGGTGACAGCAGTTTCGACAAAAGGAAATCCGAAACCGCGAGTTTTTAGATTGCCTGAAGACGACGCTGTAATAAATTATATGGGCTTAAACGGTGATGGCGCACAGCGAGTGGCAGAGCGGCTTTCCGCAGCCCATGCCAGTGTGCCCCTGGCGCTAAATATCGCCAAGACTAATCTTCCTTCGGTTGTCGGGGACAGAGCAATCGAAGACTTCGTCGCCAGTTTTCGAGCAGTAAAGGATCTGCCGATGATTTACGCGTCTATTAACGTGAGCTGTCCAAACACGCATGAGACCAAGCTCGCCGAAGTTAACACTATCGATTCAGTGCTCTCTGAAATCATAAAAATCAATCACAAAAATATTCCATTGTTTGTAAAACTGTCTCCGGACAGTGATGACGTCTTGTTGAACAACGTTGCAGAAATGGCTTCTCGTCACGGTCTAGCCGGATTCGTTTGCGGCAATACTTCCACATCGCGCGCGGGTTTAAAAACGCCGAGCGATGTCGTGTCCAAGATCGGCCCCGGTGGTTTGAGTGGACCACCCATTCGTGAAAACGCTCTCAGGCTCTGTCGTCAGATGCATCGAATGAAAACCGCCGACCAGCAAATTATCGCCTGTGGTGGTATCACTGGCGGTGCCGAGGCCTTTGAATTCATCGCGGCTGGTGCCAGCGCTATCGAGATTTACACGGGGCTTGTTTACCACGGCCCGTTTCTGCCGTTCACAATTAACCGCGAATTGGGCGCTATCCTGGACGACAAACGGCTAAGTCTGGAGGACGCTGTTGGTAGCGCTGCAACCGCATCAAGCAGTGCAGCAAGGATTTCCTGAGGCGATTATCTTGGCCTGACTGAACTGTGTCCGACTTGTCTATTATTCCGACTCGTCTGAGACCGGCTTGTCTGTGTCCGACCTATCCTCCGACTTATCTATGACTGGCTAAATCGTTGTCTGACTTTTTTCTGGTCAGACCGTTACCTGATGTCGGGCGGTTCTTTCGGATCTGGCTGTTTGAGAGCTTCTTTGCTTTCAATATCTTCTCGGTTTTTGTTTTCGATCGTTGACGAACTTTTTCCAGACTCCACTGTCAAAGTCTTGTCCGGCTCGCTTCGACTTTCAGAGAGGATCGTGGCTGCGTGCGCGAATGCATCGCTATTGTCAAAACGGTCGGCGTTTTGTGCGCTCAATCTTTCCTTTTCTCTTAGCGGTTTTAAGTAGAATTCCGTCGCCAACAAAACTCCTGCAGTGGCGAGAGGCACAGCAATTAGGGCTCCGGCCACTCCTATCAATGACGCGCCGATTAAGATAGAGAATAGAACAATCAATGGATGAAGCTCGACCTGTTTGCCGAGCAAGTTGGGCACGATCACATTACTTTCCGCCCACTGTTCAGCTGCGAAAAGCAGAAAAACTGCTCCAGCCAATTCCGGGGATTGGTTGAATGCCACCACTAGCGATAGCACTGCCGTAATCATCGAACCAACGAACGGCACCAGGTTGAGCAGCCCGGAAAGCGCTCCTAGAAGAAGCGCGTGTTCGACTTTCAGTAAGCTCAGACCGATAGTCAGGAATGTCGACACGGCAAGACAAACCAGAAGCTGTCCGCGTATATAACCGCCTAATCGGGATTCCAGTGGGCGAATCAAAGTCGCCGCACGTTCTCGTTTTGCACGCGGCAGCCATTCTAATAATTTAGGCCATATGTCCTTTGCTTCGACAACAAAAAAGGCGGTGAGGAACATAACGAGGATGGCAGTGGCAAAAACAGTGACGAGGTCCGACGTAAAATGAATGGCATGCCCACTCGCTTTCGAGAGAATGTTCTTAATTTCAGCAGTGCTGACTGCAAACGTTCCGACGTTGTCACCAAGAGAGATGCTGAGCTTGCTGTACATAGCCGCGATTCGTTCTGCATAGCTCGGAAAGCTGCTGTAGAGGCTTTGTGCCTGCTCTTTCAACGTAGGAAAAAGTGCCAGCACCAGAACAGCATAAATTACTCCAACGATTACAAAGATCATAGCGACAGTTGCCGCTCTGGGAATCTTTTTGTTCAGTTCTAAATGCTCTGCTACAGGCGCGATTGAAGAAGCTAGAGTGATTGCGAAAACAAGAGCAATCAGGATGATCTTGATCTGGATCAGGATCCAGATCAGGATCACCGCGCCGATTAAGACCAGTGGACCTTTGTAGTAATCCGAACTCTGGGAGTGGATATTCACCGACTTGCTGTCAGAATCTGACTCTTCTTTTCTCATTATTTTGCACCGCGGGTGGTTTCAATCGATTTTAAAACTAAGCCTTCACTGCCTGCGGGCAGTTTGATTCCGACAGCCGAGATGGCGCTGTGTCTGGTCCATTCACTGGAGCCTCGAGTGCTCGCTTCCAATATCATGTCTTCGCCAATTTCCGTGTGGCTCTGCGCTAATTCAATTATGCCGGGGTCGTCGCTGTCTTTCCCTTTGAATATTAGATAAACAGGCGAATCTTGATCGCCGACTCGCTTCGAACAACGCACCTTCACAATCTTACATTTAGTTGGATCAAGCGATTCGTGTGGAAACCAAACATATAAATCGTCTTTATCACCAGCGTGTAAACCCAGTCCATCCGCCAGTTTTTCGATGTATCCTTGTCCGACTGGAAGTTGCTCCCATTCGGTTGCTGGAATTTTTGAGATTTCCCGGGGATCAGTTCTCAATCGTTTTTTTAAATTAGAATTGACATCAATTTTGACCTGGTGAGCCCCAACGTAGTATAGCGGCATGAGCTGTCCTAATTCTTTGGACCAGGCGTAAAAGTCCGTCACTGCCGTGGCTGGAACGTTGGGATCCGGGGTGGCATGCTCTTTCTTGGACAACCGAACGAACGTGATATTTTGCTTTCTTGTGGTCGCAATTGGTATCACGTGGTTTGCAAGTGGCGAATTCAATAGACCGATTAAAATCGCTTCTTCGCGTTCTCTAATCAATGGGAGTTCGGATGTTTTTTCACCTTGCTCCAGGTTTTGTTCTATTTCTTTTGAACTATCAAACGGCGGATTGATAACGACCAGTTTGCCTTGCGTTGTTTGCATGCGGTGCGTAAGTTGGATTTTGAACACCTGCAGTTCGCGCGCTCTGGCATTGGCATCTCGCACTTGTACCATCAGCAATAATCCCCAGCAGAGGATGATACCGGACAAAACTATTGCGCCGATCGCAGTGAAAATGATTCGCGATTTTTTAGTCAAAATATCAATTGCTGGAAGCGCCGACAATGACAGCAGTATGCAAAGTGGCGGCGCAATAAATATCGCGCCGACGGCTGCGGAGTCATCCCCGGATCCGGTAAGTTTTAAAACATGCAAGGAAACCAACAGCGCCGTAAGCCAGCTGCCTGCGAAGAACAGCGGTCGTAGCCAAATCGAGCCGATGAACAGCCGGATCGTTGTGATACTGAATACGGTGGCGAACAGAATAGGCAGGGCGCGTTGCATGCCTCTGCCGAAGTCTTGAACGCCGATTGTTTCGCCTGTAACCAGTGGCGAAAGGAACTGTGTGATTACGCTCGGAGAGTCGGGCGTGGAGCCAGCCGGCATGATCGACAGGTGCGGACCGACAAACAACAACGCCGTCAAAAAGAACACCGTCAGTCCCATGTACGAATTTAACGGCTTGATTCGCATAGGCCGGCCTTGTTCGGTAATAAACAATCGGCAAAGCGCGATGCCCACCACCGTTGCCACCGCGCCTCGCGCGTCGAGAGCGCCGGACAGAATCAGGCAAAGCAGAGAAACCCAGAAATACGGATTTTCGTTCAGGAGACGAAAACGCATATCTAAAAAGATCGCGTACAACGCAAGCAAATTACTCACGGCAATCGGCAGCATATTTGCCGGCAACACAAGGCTGCTGCATAAAGGCATCATCATGTAGAGCAGGGTCGTGAAAACGGCTGGTGCCGCGCCGATCCGGTTACCGTATCGGATTGATATATCCAGCGCTATCAAACTTGCCGTCAAGGCTGTCAGAGATGTGGCCAGGAAAGTCAACGCTCTGTACCACCAGGTGTGGTGCCCGAATACGAATACCTCAAGCGCGAGCAGTGGATTGTTGGACCAGTTTGCCTTAGTGATGTAATCAATTGACGAAGTCAGGTGCGGACCGAGCTTTTCGACTGCAATATATTCTTGCGGTAAAAAGCGAGTGGCAAAAAATTCTTGCACTACCAGAGCGACGCAGATCATCGTCAGTGAGAAGCCGAAGAAGAACTGCACTCGCATCGAGCGCCAGTCGAAGACCGCCGCTTCGAGAGTCATCTTGAAGGGCTGAGCTGTTTGTGCGAGTGGCAATTTTGTCATCGTTATTATTGCCCCAGCTGAAACATAATCGGATCAGAGAAATAGCCAACTACATCTCCGTTCTTTCCGGTTGCCGCAATTCTCAACTCGTAGAACCCGCCTCCGCCCAACTTCTTCAACCCGAATGGTATGTTGTCACCCTTCAGCGCGGTTGCCGTCCACGATGTTAGTGCCTTGTCGCATTTGGCCGCGTCGCGATAAGTATTCGTGTAATGCTCGAACCAGGCGTTCGGTCTGGAAATTTCGAATACTACGCCGGTAGCGCCACTTACCTGGCTGGCATCGTAATTGACGTGACCTAGCTTTCCGCCTGCTCTAATTACGCCGCTCTCGTCTTCGACGAAGTTCTTGCCGACAGGTTCGAGCGTGGGAATTGCATTGCGACCATTCAATAGTCCGACGCCATGAACGGAAATCGCGACGTCAGGTGACGGTGTTGAAATTCCTAATCGATGAATTTTGCCTCGTGCAAGCCAGCGTTTATGTTGGGAAACGTGGATTCGCATCCGATAGATTTTTCCGTCGAGTGGAACGGTGGTAACCAGTCCCTGTGCCGGATTATATCGACCCGAGGCGCTGCTGTTCCAATCTACTACGATTGGAATAGTCGCTGTCGCAGTGCCACTGCTTGCAGTATCGGCACTACTGGCGCTTTTTTTGTTATTTTTGGACTTTTCGTTGTCAGAATTTTCTCGATCGGAATTGTTCTCAACGGTTGAATGTTTTTGTTCTGCCGACAAGCACAAGTCCAGGAAATCCACGAAAGCAGGATCGATGTCTAAAACTGGTGGCATCAGGCGATTGTTGTTTTCGATCACGTGAACAAGACGCTCTGCGCCTTGCTTCGCCGCAGGAGGTGTGTTTGCGTTTGATGAGCCTTGCTGTTGACCAGGGGCGGGTGGCGTTGTCGTTTCGTTCGCAAGCGGCACAGTGGCAGTTCCCGGCACCGCGTTGCCGCGTGCGTCGATGTCCGTTGGCGGCAAGGCCTGACAGATCGCATCCAGTTTCATCTCCTGTGCGCCGGGCGTCAGGACGATAGAACCAAGCTTCTGGTCGTCGCGATTCCAATAGACGAATTGATTGTTTGCACCGGGTGCAATCATTTTTCTAACTCTCGAGATCCGGATCAGATCGTCGTCTCCGAAGAGCACGGGTTCAAAAGTGGCGACTCTTTTGACAATGTCTCTCTGATTTAGAGGAGGCGCGAGCAACACCGATAATGTCGCGGCGTTGTACAGCATATGCGCGCCTTTGTAGCGGTGCGGCAAGTTCAACAAAGCCAGATTTTCGGAATCTTTGAGCGAGCTTACTTTGCGATCCAGAGAATCTCGTAACGCTTTCAATTCTTGTCCGGCGTGGGTCCAGGCGCTATTGTTGCCGATTACCAGATAGCTGTAATAGCCAACTAAAGCAACTGCGACGATTGACGAGAGTCCACTTAGAGGCACTATATATGATGGCAATCGATTTTCTGCAGGCGTGCCCTTTGCGGCAGCTTCGCTTTCACTATCTCTTAGACTGTCGATGTCCGATTTGCTCCAGACCGGTGCGAATAGGGCGGCGAAGAACAGGCACAGCGGCGCCGTTCCCATATAAATGAAGCGTGAGCCCTGCAGGGTTTCGGTCAAGTTCCAAACCGGTATCGTGGGAACCATGACCAGGAAAAACCAGAGTGAAGCGAACGCCAGAATGCGAAACTGCAAGCCCCGCGCTTTAGTTAAAACGAATCGGCATGCGAAAAGCAGCAGTCCAATGGCGTATATGAAGAACAGCGGCCTGACTAAACGTTTCAACGGAAAGAATACTTCAGCGTTGAGCGGGAAGATAACGCGTTGTGCCGACGCTGTTGAGAACACACGTTCGAAGGTGGACGCGGAAAGGCCTTCGCCGATCGAGCCTTGATAGCCACCGGTCAATGAACCAAGTGCAACGGCGCGAAAACCCAGGTATACAACGAGTATGAGCCACATTTGCCAGGTAGCCACGAATGCGTTTTTAACTGATTTGAAAAGCGATGCACTCGTCGGAGTTCCGGTTTGAGTTGGAAACAGCACCATCAGCAGTACCAGAGCCGGCGGAAGCGTAACGGCCATCTCCTTTGAAATCAGGCTGATGACGAACAAACAAAGCGCCGCGATTTTACAAACGTGCTGCTGTTTTACGTCGGTAACTCTTCCGGCTCGAAGAAATAACCACATCGCCAATAAGTAAAACGCACAGCAAACGCTGTCCACGCGCGCGATTATCCAACTCACCACTTCTGCATGAAGAGGGTGGACTGCAAATAGCATTGCCGAGAGCAGCGGCAGATACGTCAACGCGTAAGCATTCCGATCCGCAAGGAATGGCTTGCATTGCGTTTCTTCATCAGGTTTAGTACTAAAAAGAAAAACAAACTCTCTGCCGACAAGATATAAACCAATCGTCGAAACGCATTGATAGATCAAGTTGGTCAGGTGGTATCCGGCAGCAGTACCGCCGAAAAGAAGTCGGTCGATCACAAGAGTGACGGAGATGAAGGGGCGATAAAAATTCGTTCCTTCTGTTTGTAGCCAAGTGGTGTAGAAATTTTTGAGCACCATTTCCGGATGCCCGTTGAACACTTCCTTGAGCCAGGCGACGTGAACGAAGTCATCGGCAAGGAAGTAACCGTCAAGGGTTTGCCAGTGCACGATTAAATTGAGCACGACGAGGACGGCTATGGCTGCCGACGGGAAATTATTCAGCCAGGTTAACCACTCGAAAAGCGAGAGTGGGCGGACGAAGCGAGTTTCAATTTTGGCTTTGGCGATTGTGTCGCAGGTCATGGCGATTGCTTTGAAGAGGCACGCTGACCTCATCGACATCATACATATGCGGGAGACCGCGATAACTTTTAGATGTTTTAGGTTATTTTGTTGTGTCGTGTTATAACGACAGTTTTTAGAGTCCTGTAAGCTTTAGAGCATTGTGATCAAGAATAGTTTGTGTTGGATGCAATCCTGTCCTGACCATCGGTCAGCAACAAGTTTTGATTGAAAACTAGCAAGATTGAAACACTTAAAAACGGCAGTACGACATTGTCTCAGGATTCCGCTAATCGAAATTTTCCGCCCGGCTTCCTTTGGGGCGCCGCCACTTCGCATTTTCAAATCGAAGGGTACACCTCTGAGATGCAGTCGCGCTTGTCTGACTGGTCAAGCTGGATGATGAGCCCGTCGAACATCATAGACGGTAGTAACGCTGAGCAGGCCTGTGATTTTTTGAATAGATATCTGGATGATATCTCGCTGATGGAAAGCCTGAACCTGAACGCTTTTCGAATCAGCATCAATTGGCCCGCCATCCTCATAGATGCACCGGGAACCGCTGGAGTGGCTCAACAGCTTGATCCTGAAGGCGTCGAATATTACAGAAGGGTGCTCTCGACGCTTAAAGAACGAGGCATCAAGACGTTCGTCACTCTCTTCCACTTCTGCCTGCCTACCTGGCTTGCTGACCAGGGTGGTTGGAACAACCCGCTTTCAGCCGAACAGTTTGGAACATTTACCACTCTTGTCGTCGATGCTTTCGGTGAATACGTTGACTACTGGCTGACTATCAACGAACCGATGGCGTACGTTTATCAGGGCTATGTCTCCGGGCAATGGACGCCGGGGCTGAAAAATGACTACCTGGCAGCGTTTGGAGTCGTGCGCAATATGCTGGTCGGTCACGCTGCTGCGTACCAAGCGATCAAAGCGAAGTATCCGAATGCTCCGGTTTCCTTCACCAATCACTGGCGACCATTCATTCCCGAGCAGCCGCTGAGCCCGCTTGATCACGCGGTTTGCATGGTGCGTGACAACATCTTCAATCAGCTCTTCCCTCAGAGTATTCAAACCGGCGTGTTTAAAGTGCCGCCTCCTCTGGGACTGTACAAAGTGCTGCGCTTGCTCGAAGGTCCGATCCCAGGTTTGAAAGGCAGCATGGACTACCTTGGAATAAATTATTACACTCGAGAATTATCTAGATTTAAGGCAGCCTGGCCGATCGATCCGTTTGGTGAAGCGTCTGATAAGACGCAGTTCAAAACCAATGCATTGGGCTGGGAGACTTACCCGGAAGGGCTCTATCAAGTTCTCACGCGTGACATTCGCCCATATCGCTACAACACCGACGGCAGTCTCAGAGAAATTTTCATCACTGAAAACGGCTACGCCGAGAAATTCGAGCGCCATCTAGACGAGGGCGATTGGTCGCTGGAAGACTCCGAAAGAGTCGATTATTTAGTCCGACACGTCAAAGTGATTCACGATGCAATCGCAGCCGGCGTGCCGGTTCGCGGCTATCTGCACTGGTCTCTGCTCGACAATTTCGAATGGGCGGAAGGTTTGCAGCAACGCTTCGGATTGGTTCGCGTGACTTACCCAAATCAGACCAGAGCACCAAGAAAAAGCGCTTACGTGTATGCTGATATAGCAGCTTCAAATGCCCTGAATAAGGACCTGCTACTGAAGCACCCGTCTTAAAATCCATAAGATTTGAGGATAAACAATTCATGATTTTTCGAAACCGGCTCGTCGGAAATTTGGTTTTTCCAATTGCTCTCAAAACGAGTCGACAGATTAAGTTGGTACTGAATGCGGTGGCAGTCGCGTTAGTGATCATCGTGGCAGGCGTGAGTGACATAGGAAGTGGAATCGGCAGCGGTTCCAATAGCTTTCTCTCGATGAATGCCGCGAGTGCTCAAGCGCAACCGGAAGTCCACGTCAAAATGGTAATGGTGCCGGAAAGCAAATCGATTAAGCCGGGCCAAGAATTTCTAGTTGGTGTCTCTTTCGAGATCGAACCAGCTTGGCATATCTATTATAAAGATGCAGGCGAAGCCGGCATGCCTACTTCGATTGAGTGGAAGCTGCCGCCCGGATTTACTGCCGGAGAATTGCTGTGGGAAAAACCTCACAAGTTTATCGACGCCGGGATCACCACATACGGTTACAAAGATAAAACTATAATCGCGGCGAAGATCACACCACCGGCTAATCTTGCCGTCGGCAGGACGATTAAGATCGAAGCTAATGCTAAATGGTTGTCGTGCAAGGAAATATGTTTGCCGGGGAAAGGAACGGTAGCGGTGAATTTGCCGGTATCTGCAAGCGAGCCGGACAAGGCTAACTCCGCGGCATTTTCGGCTATCGGCTTTAAAGATCCGGTGACATCATTGCCGGATGACGCGGGACATTCGGAACAAGTAACTCCGATCTCGTCATCAGGAACCGGGGGCGGCACGACATCAGGCGATTCGACCGGCACCGCCGGCACGTCGAGTGGAACGACAGCAGGAACGCCGAGTGGAACGGGTTCCACGACCGGAACCACCACGACCGCAACTAAAGCGAGTGGAACGTCTACAACTGGAACGTCTACATCCGACGGCGCAACCAGCACCACCGGCAGTGACTCTGTCGCCACCGGCGCCACCACGGACACTGACAAAATTCTCGATCAAATTTTCGGCAAGAACGGAGAGGGCGACTCCAAGCCCGAGGAAAGCGTTTTTTACTACTTCGGCTTCGCTCTCATTGGTGGCTTGATTCTGAATGTCATGCCGTGCGTGTTGCCCGTCATCGCAATCAAAGTGATGAGTTTCATCGAGCAAGCAGATGACGAACCCGCCCGAGTTCGGCAACTCGGGCTAACCTTCTCAGCCGGCATCATCAGCGCTTTTCTGGCCCTGGCGCTGATCGTTTTAGGCGTACGCGCGGCGGGTCAGTCTGTGGGCTGGGGCTTCCAGTTTCAGTACCCAGGTTTCGTTATCCTCATGAGCACGATTGTTTTGTTGCTTGCTCTAAGTTTGTTCGGTCTGTTTTACGTTTCGTTCAACGCCGGTCAAGACGGACTCGACAAACTGGCGTCCAAAGAGGGTTTCGTCGGCACGTTTTTTAAAGGCGTGTTAGCCACCACATTATCGACGCCCTGCACCGCACCATTTTTAGGCACCGCCCTTGGTTTCGCTTTTGCTCAACCGGATTGGATTGTGCTCGGAATATTTTTTATGAGCGGACTGGGAATGTCGCTCCCCTATCTATTGTTCACTGCGTTTCCCAGCTTAATGAAGTTCTGCCCCAGGCCTGGCGTGTGGATGGAAAAGTTCAAAGAGTCCATGGGTTTCGTCCTCATGGCCACCGTGGTCTGGCTTTTGTTCGTGCTCGGTCAACAAGTCGGACCGGAAGGACAAATGTGGGCAACATACTTTCTTTTGACCGTTGCTCTAGCGTCCTGGATCGTCAGTCGCTACACGGATCTCACCAGCACGCAGGACAAAAAAATCAAGGTCTGGTCTATCGCTGCACTACTGACAGTGGCAGGCGGTTATTTCTTTATCTTCAATCAACCATCGATTGCACTTTCCTTTGGCGGAATCAAATCAAAATCAGAAACTGCAGCCAACACCGAATCCAGTGACGGCACAGTCTGGAAGCCATTCACTATCAAGGCTCTTCAAGATTCTGTTGCGCAAAACAAAACAATTTTTCTCGACTTTACTGCCGATTGGTGCCTCACGTGTAAGTCGAACGAGAAACTATTTCTCAATACGCCTGAAGTTAATAGCAAGTTTCGAGATATGAAAATCGAGACTATGAAGGCTGACTGGACAACACAAGATCCGGACATCACAAAAATCTTAAATCGTTTTGGAAGATCCGGTGTGCCACTATATGTGGTGATCCCATCGGGACACCCGAAAGATCGAATTGTGTTGCCTGAAGTGATCAACCAAGGACTTGTTCTGGACGCTTTGGAAAAAGCTGGTCCAAGCAAATAGCGCTGAAGCTCAGGCTGCGTGCAACTGGCGCCTTGTTAGAAAGCTTTATGCTGGCGTTTAGATTGCTGTTGATTGGAACGATGTTGCTCAAGCAGACCGTTCTCGATTAGAACGGTCTGCTCGGAACGGTGTCGATTAGAACGCTGCCGCGTCTTGTGAATGAGGCGTAAACAAAAAGGCGGAGCATTGTGCCCCGCCTTTTAAATTTATTTGCTGTCGAGATTATCCGTGAATTGTTTTGTGGATAATTTCGAGCATTCCGTCGATTTTGGAAACGTCTGTTTCTTCGACGAACACGGCCAGAATGCCGACATCCACGTCCGTGAGGACCGTCGTCTTCTCCTGGTTTCCGATTTTGGTGAGCATGATCATTTGTCTCAGCTTACCGATCTCGAGTTTCTTGGTGGTCAGATTACTAGTCGAGAGAAGCGCTGTCGACAGGGCACCCATGATGTCCTTGTCCCAGCCTTCTTTAAGTGTTGATGCCATCACCAGACCATCGTGTCCGACGATGATGCTGCCGACGACGCCTTCGTATTTGTCGATTTTGTGGAGCAATTCCATGATGCCTTGACCGCGCGCGCTGCTGATGATGCGAGCGGTTGAGAGGTTCTGACCGAGCTTACGCTGTTCGCCGGCTTTGATGATGTTTTCAATTGCTTGATTGTCGATTAGAAGTTTGCCGATCGTCTTCATCGTTCCGACGCTATCGCCAGTCGCTTTAGGCGCGGTCGCAGAGCGTCCGGACAGCTTACCGAACTCTTTCAACTCTTTCTTGAGTTTGGCTGCCTCTGGAGTGTCAGAAACAGCCTCTTGGACTACTTCCTCTTCGTCTTCATCTTCGCCGTCTGCGGCTTTCTTGATGTCGTCTTTGATTTTGGCTGCTTGTTCTTTAGACATCGCCGGCATGTCGCCGGTTTGTTTTGCGGTTTTCTGCGCAGATTCCGCGGTGATGACTGGAATGCGATCGCCTGTCTCTACCAGCGATGCCGGTATTGCAAGTTCTGGTTCCTCGTCGCCATCTTTGACCTTCGCCAATGTCTCAGCGTTGACATCGAGTTGTTCGCCGGCTAGTCCGGCAAAGATGTCGTCGACGTCGGAGTCACCAAGTTTGAACAGGCCCTCATCTTCTGCGGCCTCTTCTTCATTATCATCACTCTGTTCTTTCGCCGCGTCAGCTTTCGACCCGGCCGTGAAGTCGCTGGTCGATTCTTGATCGTCAGCCGGCTCGGCTTCCTTCGCTTTTAATTTCACGTCGGCAACATTCAGTTGTGCTTCGGCTGGAGCGAGATTGCTGAACAGGTCATCGAGATCTTCATCGACGCCTTTATTGAAGATGAGCCCATCTTCTTCAGCTGGCTCTTCTTGTTCTTCAGCAGGCGCTTCAGCTTTGGCAGGCTCTTCTTGCGTTTCCGCTTCGGCCTCTTCGTCTTCTGGTTTAGGTTTGAAATCAGCGATGGTGCGCTGCGCTTCGGCTGGTGCGAGATTGCTGAAGACATCGTCGAGATCGTTGTCAATGCCTTGGTTGAAGATTAAACCTTCAGATTCTTCTTCAACTGCTTCGGTAACTTCAGGTTCTTCCGCCGGTTCGCTTCTCACTTCAGGCTGCTCTTCTTCCGGCTCTGGCAGCTTCGCTTCTTCTGGTTCTGGTTCCGATTCCGGTTCTAATCCTGGAACTTCCTCTTCTTCGGCTTTGACCGCTGCTTCTTCCTCGGTCGGCTCTTCGTCCGCTACTTCGCGCTGAGCCTCGGCAGGAGCGAGCGAAGAGAAAATGTCGTCGATCTCCGTGTCTACATTTTCGGCGAAGACTTTCTCGTCCTCTTCTTTAGCTTCAACTGGTTGTGCTACGACTTCCTCGTCCTCGTCGTCGCCGGATAGCGCCATGAAGCGCTGCGCCAGCAAGCCGGAATCGGTGTGTCCAGCAACTTCTTCAACTGTTGGTTGCACTTCTGGTGCGGCAGCCACGGTCGGTTCTGGAATGGTTTCGTCGGCACCGCCTCTGCCACCGGAATTTGCTTCGGCGCGGTCAAGTAAACTGGACAGTCCTGGTGAACCACCTATTGGGGAAGGCGGCTTGTTCTGCTGCATTCGACCGGCAAGTCCGCCCGGCTTTACATCAGATTTTTGACCGATCGGTGCGCCAGCACCACCTGCGGTGGCAGGTGCAGGTTTGGTTGGAACCAGTGGTTTCGGTGGTTCTTTGCCTACTGGTTTCGCCTGCCCTAGCGGTGTTCGTTTTGTTCCAATAAATCCTTTGGGCTTACCGGCGTCAGCTTTGCCAGTCACAGTTTCTTCACTGAACAAAATGGCGACGCGAATTTCTTCCGGAGTCGGCAGTGATTCGTAATCGACATCTTCCGGTTCTGAATCCAGTCGGTCGAGAAGGCTGCGTAAGTCTCCACCACCGGCGTGATCTTGTTGAACCGTAGTTGGCTTCAACGAGCCTGTGCCGCTGGCAGAGAGGGCTTGCAGTTTAGTAAATGTGCTTGTGTCGCGGCGCTTCTGCGCTTGCAGTCTGTTGCTGGTCGCGTTGGTAGGCGCTGCTGGAGCCGGAGAACCCGCGCGAGCGGCTGGTGCAGACGTGGTCGGCGATGGGTTGAGCGGACCGGAAAGCATCTCGTCGGAGGCATCAAGATCAATTTCAACCGGCGGCGTCATGATCGCATGTACGCTCTCAGCGCTGGTTGGTCCGCCTTTCTTCGCCATGACAGCTTCTTGAGGCGAAACCACAGCTTGCAAATCGGTCTTGGAAGAAGTCGTCAGTCCTCTCAGACCGCCTTTGGATTTCATGAAATCTTCGGCAGACTCAGCGGCTTGAAACCCGGGAGTGAGGTTGGCTTCTTCTGAACCAGGAAGCGCTGCAGCTTCAGGAGCGGCATCGTGATGCTTGCCGCCCTTCTGGAGTCGCTCCAAACCGCCGGCAGCAAAGTTATCGATCTGCTCGAGCTTGAAGAGTGCCATGGCTGCGCACAATCCACCCAGTTCCATTACACCGAGCTGCGCATAACTAAATCCTACGAAGCCGCCTGGCAGAAATTTCCAGAAGTTGAAGAAGAAATTGCCGAGAGCGCCATAGAGAGTCGAGAAAGCAATGATGGCGAGAAACGCTTGATACTTGTGGAGCAACGTGCCCTTTCCATAAATCACCGCCGCGCCGAGCAGCGCCACCCCGACGATTGCCAGAATCAGAACGCTCCAGTGGAAGGAGTTTCCCCCCGCCAATGCCGCTTGATCCGGAAGCATTACTGCCGCGATCCCGAAAATGATTATTGTTATCAACCCTAACGGCGAAAACTTGAATGACAACTTGTACATCTAACGATTTCTTGCCTATTTGTGACTGCCACGTGTGAGCTATATACCCGACCCAGAATTGATCTAGTAATTTCACTTACACATTATGTCAAAGAAGGAAACCCGTTGCTGTGTGTTGGCAACCCGAATCAGGCTCGAAACTTGGCTTTGACCCTGGATGCCAAGGAGTCTCTGACTTTGGCGAGCGATTTGTCCAACTCGTCGGCGGTCAGTGTTTTTTCTCTGTCTTGAAAGGTTAAACGGTAAGAAAGGCTCTGTACGCCTTCCTCGAGTTGATATGTACTGACAAGCTCGACTTCCGTCAAGGCGGCGCCGCCGGAAGCTTCAATCACTGAAACTACGGCTGATTGCGGCACTTCCTCTTGCAAGTCGATAGTCAGATCTCGGGTGACCGACGGCGTCTGAGCCGGCTCTTTGAAAGTTTTCTCGACTCGATTTTTCGATATCTGTTCGATATCGAGCTCGAAAACGAAAGCTGCTTCCCGCATGTCGTGTTCTGCCAGATATTTCGGGTTTAACTCACCGATGAAACCGAGCCTGACAACTTTGTCTTCTAATTTTCCTTCGATGTCTCGCGGAAATTTATCAGCCGGAGCTACTGCTATCTGACAGACCCGATAAGGATGCATAAAGGACGGATTAGAAGCAGTTTTGTAGAATCTCAGACGCTTGGTCGGGATGCCGGCGGCTTGGAGGACGTTTTCCACGACGCCTTTCATGCGAAAGAAATCGACGGTTTCTTGCAGCGTCGGTTTGCTCACCACTTTGTCTTTCTGCTTTTCGCTCTTGGTCACCTGATTTGCCAGCGTGCCCGCGATTATTCCGCCGACCAGATGCTTTTCTTGGACGCCTGTATTCCACTTGTCGCGCGCTTTGTCGGCGGCTTTCTCGTAAGAGCGTCCGGTTTCGAACAGCCAAACATCTTTGATGCCGCGGTCATGATTGTACTTAACAGCGTCGACCAATCCTGGAATTAAACTCTGGCGCAACACCTGGTGGTCTTTGGAGAGTGGGTTCAGCACTCGGATTTGGGATGCATTGGCGGCTGTTGATTCGGATTTCTGAGCACCGGAACCATTGTCTTTTGAGTGTTCAGCGCCGTTGCTGCTGTTGATCGCTGACGAAAGGTCTTCGTCGCCTGTGAGACTTCCTAACCAGGCTTCAGAGAGACCCTGAGCCGAAAGTCCGTTGCGCAAGTCGTTGATCAACCGATCCTGTCGCTGCGGAGAAGTTGACGAACGCGGCATGGCCTCAGGTAAATTGTCGTATCCAAACAGTCTGCAAACTTCTTCGATCAAATCAATTTCGCGAGTTACATCCTGGCGCCGGAAGCTCGGCACTGACACTGTGATCTGGTCTGGCTTGACGTCTTGCGGGTCGGCTGTGAAACCGAGACTGGCAAGAAATTTGACCGAGTCTTCTGCGGAAATTTCGACATCGAGCAATTGTTTGACGCGGCTCATACGCATTGAAACCTTGGTAGGCTCAGTCTTTGGGCTACCTGACTCGAAGAAACTTTTTACGACGGTGGTGTCGCCGCAGTATTTCGAGATCAGATAAGTGGCGCGGTCAGAGGCGTTCTTCACCGATTCGACATCTACTCCGCGTTCAAAACGCAATGAGCTGTCGCTGGAGAGTCCCGTCAATCGGCTGCCTCGGCGCACTCTTGCCGGAGCGAAAGCGGCCGCTTCCAGGGCGATTGATGTTGTAGTTTCGCTGATTTCAGAATCTTTGCCACCCATGATTCCCGCCAGACCAACGACATCTTCGCCGTCTGTGATCGCTAGAATTTCGTCGTTCAAATCACGCACTTTGCCATCAATCGACGTCAATTTTTCGCCGGACTGGGCGCGCCGAACTGCAAGAGTCTGAGCTTTTACCTTCGCTAAATCGTAGGCATGAAGCGGCTGCCCGAGTTCCAGCATGACATAGTTAGTGATATCAACGACGTTGTTGACCGATCTCAAACCAAGCGATTCCAGACGGCGAGCGAGCCATGCTGGTGATGGACCGATTTTGACGTTCTCAATCAATCTAATAGAGAAGTACGGACAATCTTCGGTCGATTCGATTTTAGTTGTGAAACCTGAGGCTTGAGCCTGGTTATCGGCGCCTGCGTTTTTCAAATCCCAGTCGGGAAGTTTGAGTTGGCGACCCATTAGGGCTGCCACTTCGCGGGCCAAACCGACCACACTCATTGCATCGCCGCGATTGGAACGGGAGCCGACGTGAAAAATATACTCGGGTTTCAAGGACATATGTTCGATCATATCGACACCGAGCGGAAAGCCTTTCTCTCCAGGTTTCGACAAAATGTAAATGCCTTCGCTGTCACCGTCGGTGATACCAAGCTCAGGTGGCGAACAAAGCATGCCGTTGGAATGAACGCCGCGAATTTCTGACGCTTTGATCTCCAACTTATCGCCGGTCTTGCGATTTAAAACAACCGCACCCGGCAAGGCCACCGGGATGCGTTGACCGACTTCAATGTTTTGCGCTCCACAAACAATCTCTACCGGATCGGCACCATCGGCGAGGCGGACTTTCGTGAGCCTGATTTTATCGGCATTGGGATGCACTTTGATGTCGAGAATTTCGCCGGAAACCACAGGACCGGTGATATTCGGTCCGGAAGTTGAAATTTCCTCGACTTCGAAGGCGCCCATTGTGAGCTTATCGGCAACTTCCTGAGGAGTGAACCCGGTCAGATCGACATAGTCGCAAAGCCAGCTGTATGAGAGTTTCATTTCAAATCCTGATGAATTGTGGTTCTGTGTTTGGTGATTCGCTTGCGATGGAATGAGCGATTAAAACTGTCGCAAGAAACCCATTTAAAACTGTCGCAAGAAACGCAGGTCATTGTTGTAGAAGTGACGGATGTCGTTGATGCCGAACTTCAGCATGGCGAGCCGTTCTATACCCATACCGAAGGCGAATCCGGACCATTCTTCCGGATCGATACCGGCGCCGGTAAGAACGTTAGGATCGACCATTCCGCAACCGAGCAGTTCCAGCCAACCTCTGCCGCCGCAAGTTCTGCAACCGGAGCCCTCGCAAAACGGGCATTGGCTGTCGAGTTCTGCGCTCGGTTCTGTAAACGGGAAAAAGTCCGGACGAAAACGAGTTTTCAGAGGCTTGCCGAAAAGCTCACGGATAAAGGCGTTTAGCGTTCCCTTCAATTGACCGAAGGTGACATCTTTGTCGACTAACAAACCTTCGACTTGATGGAAAAGCGGGAATTTACGTGCATTGATCTCTTCGTTGCGATAAACGCGACCCGGCGAAATCACTCGCAGTGGCGGCTTGGAATTTGCCATCACGCGAACCTGGACGGTCGAAGTCTGGCTCCGCAAGAGGACGTCCGGACGAACGTTGGTATAGAACGTGTCTTGTTCGTCGCGAGCCGGGTGGTCTTGAGGTGTGTTGAGGGCGTCGAAATTGTAGAAGTCGGTTTCGACCTCAGGTCCGTCGGCGACTGTGAAACCCATGCCATAAAAAATCGAGATGATTTCTTCGGTCACTTGCGTGAGCGGGTGAATATGACCGAGTTCCAGCCGAGTGCCCGGCAGCGTCACATCGATCTTCTCCAGCGAAAGCCGCGCCGTCAGCGCCGCTTCGTCAAGAGATCGTTTGCGCTGATCGTGGGCGGACTGAATTTCGTCCTTCACTTCATTGGCGACCTGACCGACACGTTTACGTTCGTCTCCTGCCAATTGGCCGAGTCCGCGCAAAATTGTCGTAATCGCGCCGTTTCGGCCGATAAATTTCAGACGCAATTCTTCCAGCGATTCCAAATTTTCGTTTGCAGCTATGTCCCTGACCGCTTCCTGCGCCAGATCTCTGAGCTGTTGCTCAAGTGTCATAACAAAGAGCCTCCATATGACCTTAATAAAGTATCAGACAGGCTAGCTCTTTAACTCGATTCGAGCTTGAGTGTTTGCGATTTGCAATATGGGGAGTTAGGTCTTAGTTGCCGTACAATTTCCTTTTGGTGGCCATCGACGAAGTGATTGATTTGATCAAAAGAAGGTTTACGCCTAAGAAGAGAACGATTCCGAACACCCGTATATCGGTTGTGGTTCTCAACAAGGACGGCGAAATCCTGCTTGTCAGGCATAAAAAAGGAAACCAGCGCTACTGGGTATTGCCGGGCGGGCGCCTGGAATACGGCGAAACATTCGAAGAGTGCGCGGTCCGCGAGGTCAAAGAAGAGACCGGACTGGATGTCGAGATGGAACGATTTCTCTATCTCTCCGAGGCAATCGCGCCCGACCGCAGTCGCCACATTGTAAACATCTTTATCAAAGCCAAAGTGACCGGCGGGACCATGAAACTGGGGGACGAACCAGTGCTTGCCGGAGTCGAATTCGTAAAGCTTGAAGAGCTGGCTCAGATAACGCTCTTCCCGCCTGTCAGCGACGAGATTATCGAGACCCTGTCGCGAGGTTCAAACGGCGGAATTCAATTCCTTGGCAACCTGTGGGTATAGCCAAATCTGGCGTGTTGACGGTATCATTGGACATTCCAGCCCCCCAGGTCTGTTTCAGGCAATGAGAGGGGCGAGATCACGCCGAGATGAATTCTTTTCGTCAAGCCGAAAAGACAGTGCAGGATGTCGTGAGACCCAGCACGGTTAGACCGACGCAGTGAGTCGAAAGACCGGGCACAAACGGTTCTCATAGAAAACAACGGAGATAAGCCAATGGCTGAGCAAAGAGGAATGAAGCGCGCTGCTAAAGTGCTCAAGCGTTCACGTCGACTGAGAAAGAAAGCTAAAGACGCAAATTTGAGACGTCTGGAACGGCTGCTCGAAGCTCCGGCTTCCGCACCTGAAGAGACCAAAGAGTAGTCCTTCAAGCATTTAAAACAAACCATCGCTGGTAGCGAGCCTCACAACTGAGCTCGCACCGGCGATTTTGGCTGTTCGCCCGTTCGCCCGTCCGCCCGTCCGCCCCGCCCGTCCCGTCCCGTCCCGTCCAGTCCAGTCCAGTCCCGTCCCGCCCCGCCCCGTCAAAACAGCCTCAAAACAGCGTCTTTCTCAAACTCCCGGAAAGAACCTTTTCTACTACCCCCTGTAATTGGGGCAAAACAGGCGTTTTTGGGAAGTCGGGTTCCCATTCGAGTTGTCGAGGTGTGCCCAAGTGCGCCAAATTCGCGTTTTTCTGGCGAACTCGGTTTCACCTTGGCAATCTAGCGACATTTCAAGACCATTTTTGATGCTTATTTTGAAGAATCAGACTCAGAAAATGAATTTGAAATGTGATTATGGTCCGCCTAGCTGTGGCGCCCGTCCGAATGCGCGCCTGTCTATGGTGCCGCCTAGTTAGCGTCGTCGGATAACGCGCGGATCAAGTTCTGGTGCCCGTCTAGCGTTAGCGCGTCCAGATTGCGACGCCGCCGCCGGCCTACCACTCTTCGCCGAAGATGAACTCCACACCTGCGATATTGATCGTGCGGCCCGGCTCAATGCCTTCTTGTACGAGCGCGTCAATCACGCCCATCGAGCGCAGCGATTTATACAAGTGCGCGATCGAGTCAGGGTCTCGCATATTGGTCACTGCGACGAGCCGCTCAGCGCGGTCACCTTCGACAGTGAAGACATTTTTCGATCGGAAGATCTCAAACGTGCTTGTGCTTCTGGTCTCCGCATAAGCATCTTCATCCGGTTCTAAAAATTCGTCTTCGTTGTCGAGGTCAGGCTCTTCCTCTCTCGATTTCGCCAGTTTCACCGTCAAAAGATCGATCAATTGTTTGGTACCTTGTTTGGTGGCACCAGACATCGTCAGAACTTCCGATTCCGGTTTTAACTTCTTGGACAAAGCGATAGCAGCGGCGGTGGCATCTTCCTCGACCAGGTCAGTTTTGTTGAAAACCATAATCTGCGGCCTGGTCTTGAGCTTCGTACCATAGCTGTCCAACTCGTTATCGATTATTTTGATATCGCGTTCGAGGTCATCGCTGGTGATATCAACAAGATGGATCAGCATTCGTGTGCGCTCGAGATGCCTTAAAAACTTATGCCCGAGACCCAGTCCCTGAGCGGCGCCTTCAATAAGCCCCGGAATATCTGCCATGACAAAACCGGCGCCATCCGATAATTTGACCACGCCCAGTTGGGGCGTGAGAGTCGTAAATGGATAGTCAGCGATTTTTGGTTTGGCTGCTGTAAGAACACTCAAAAGCGTTGACTTGCCTGCGTTTGGCAGACCGACGATGCCGACATCGGCGAGCAGTTTCAGCTCTAATTTCAGCGTTCGCACCACACCCTGAAGACCTGGTTCGCAGTAGTGCGGGGCGCGTTTTTGTTGCGTCGCGATCGACGTATTGCCGCGCCCGCCTTTGCCGCCCTGTGCCACCATGACCATAACGTCGCCGCGGGTCAAATCGGCGATCACGTTGCCGGTCGCGGTGTCATAGGCAATCGTTCCAATCGGAACCTCGATGATCAAATCCTTGCCACCCTTGCCGTGACAGTTTTTCGGACCACCGCGCGCTCCCGGCTCCGCTTCGTACTCCGTCCTATAACGAAAATCGAGCAAAGTACTTTTATCGAAGACGGCCTTCAGATAAATATCGCCGCCTTTGCCACCGTTGCCCCCCGCAGGACCGCCCAGCGGCTCGTATTTCTCGCGCCGCCATGCCACCATGCCGTTACCTCCGTCACCGGAGCGGACAACTATTTCTGTTTCGTCTATGAATTGAGTCATTTAAATCGTGGTACTTATAACTTGTAATGAGATTTGATTTTATCTCTGAATTACTAGGTTTATATACTTGATATAAGCTCAGGAATTTAAAACTTATAAGTCACTTAATAATATCTAGGTCGATTTAGCGGAGGATAGCACCTTGGAAGAGAGAATTACGGTTCACGAAAAGGCCAGAGGCGAAACCATAAACGTCTACATTGGCGAGTACCGGGGCACTAAATACCTCCACATTCGCGAGTGGTATGTCGACAAGGATCAAGAAGAGAAGCCGACCAAGAAAGGCGTCGCCATCCCGATCGACAAGATTGAAGCATTGCAGGATGCCATAGAGAGGTTGGTTCCGAAATCTGCTAAAGAGGAGTAATCTCTTACTGGCAAACGGAGGCCCAATCGATTGAAAAGTAGGTCATTAGCTCGTCGAGCCGAACGGCTCTCGTTTCTCATTTTTCTCTCCACATCTTTATCAGTCGCCCTGACAACTAACAGCTTTGCAATTAATTCGAACTCGCCTGGTGGCAAAACAAATGACCAGGCGAGTTTGTTTATTCATTGTCCGATCACCCCTGCCTCCACGGGTGGTGGCAAGAGTTTTTTGTTAGAACAAAACGAAAAAAGTCTTTTGGTGGCACAAAGCGGTAAGAGTTCTCCATTGGCGACTAAAGCCAACCGATTTTTGATGGCAGGAAACACCAACAGACCTTCGGTGGAAGCAAATACCGACGAACCTTCGGTGGAAGCAAATACCAACAGACTCTCGATGGAAGCAAATACCAACAGGCCATCGATGGAATCAAATATCAACAGACCTTCGATGGAAGCACATACCGACAGATTTTTAGTGGCTCAAGACACTGATAGATTTTTTGGAAGAGAGAACGAAACGAATGATGCGATGTTGATCGCGGAAGCTGTTTCGAACGGCATCGTTCTATCAAACCCGGCTCCGGCTCAGGGAGAACCGTTCAAAATTACTCTTACCGAAAGCGCGGCAAATTCGGCTGACTCAGTTACGTTCAATGGCGAAACGGTCAAACTATTCTCTGACGAAGTTGACGGCAAGCCGGTTAAGACAGCACTAATCGCAATCTCGCCCTTGATGAAACCGGGCGTTTACAAACTTGTAGCCGGCGATCTCCAGGCGACAATCAATGTTCAGAGCGCTCGCTTCGGCACTCAACGTTTGACTCTGCCGAAGTCAAAAGACAATTTCAACGCCTCGCCCGGCGAAAAAGAAACAATCACTAAGGCAAAGAATATTGTTTCTGATGAAAAACGTTGGACTGGCACGTTCGAAAAACCGGTCAAGGTGGGAAGGCTATCGACCCGCTTCGGCGTCAAACGTGTGGTCAACGGCAAGCCTCTGAAGGACTATTTTCATTCCGGTCTAGACTTCGCGGCACCGAGTGGCACGCCGATTTATGCTGCCGCTCCCGGACGAGTCGTCGTCGCCCACACCGGCTGGAAACTGCACGGTAACGTCGTCTGCATCGACCACGGTCGAGGCGTCGTGTCCATCGGCATCCACATGACCACAGTCAAGGTCAAAGTCGGCGACCAGGTCGAAGCCGGACAAGTAGTCGGCACCGTCGGCAAAACCGGGCGCGCAAGCGGACCGCACCTGCATTACGGCGTCTACGTCAACAACGTCGCATCGAACCCCGAGTACTGGTTCCTCAACCAATATTAGGCCCAGTGGCACCTGAGGACAACGCTTTAACTACAATGACGTCGCCTTGCACCCGGAAACGGCGCGGCATCCATCATCAAGGCCGCCGGTCACACCAGTCTCCTTTGGGCTCCGTTTCGAACATGATAACCGCCCCGTTGTCCGAGGTCTAAATCCATTTTTCATCCGTTTATTGCCAAGGTGAAACCTGCTGATTCGGCATTCGTGCCTGTTTCGCTCGGCTACGACATCACGTCAAGCACTGAGACGGATTCCGTCCGATAGTGTTGAAACGACCAAATCCGTGTACATTGCAATGATACAGATCAAGGTCTGCCTGTAATGCGAACACCGACTCCCAGCGGCGAACGACTCGACGCCACGCAGCGATGGTGCCCCCAATGCAGTGGCGACAGCCGCCTCGAAAGCAATTGTCAGCACACCGATATAGTCACGATCGAGTGCCCAGAACCCGGCACACTGATCGCGCCCGGGCTCGAGTACCTCTCCTTGCTTGGCTGCGGCGGAATGGGTGTGGTTTACAAATGCAGAAACGTTCACCTCGACAAAGTGGTGGCAGTCAAAATGTTGGTCGCCCGGAGATTCGGTTAGGACGACGTTGTTCGATTTCAAAAAGAAGCTAAAGCCGCGGGTAAATTCAATCATCCCAATCTGGTTTTCGTTCTCGACTTTGGTATCGCGGATGATGCCCAGCCTTTTATGGTCATGGAGTATCTGGAAGGACAAACGCTTGCTGAAACAATCGCTGAGGGCGGCATCACTCAAAGTGATTTGCTCTGGCTCTTTACTGAATGCAGTATCGGACTCGCATATGCTCATGAGCACGGTGTTTTGCATCGCGATCTGAAACCGGCGAATATCATGATCGTCAATTCGGGCGGAGAGTTGACAGTAAAAATTCTAGATTTTGGAATCGCAAAAATTGCAGATGCCGGGAAGTTCGATCACACCTTAACCTCCAAAGATATGATCTTCGGAACCCCGCCATACATGAGCCCCGAGCAGAGCGTCGCCGACCAACTCACGGACCGCTGCGATGTCTATTCATTGGGTTGTGTGATGTACGAAGCGTTCACTGGACGCCGTCCGTTTGAAGTGAATTCGGCGATGGAATTATTGCGATTGCATCAGTTCGAAACCCCCAAATTGATCGGCGAAATCTCGCTGGACAAGAGCTTCTCTGAGGATCTGGAAGCGTTGATTGCATCGATGCTTTTAAAGGATCCGCAACTCCGCCCTTCCATGAAAACAATTTCCGCTGAACTCGCAAAGATTTCGCAAGAAGAACAGGAGAAAGTTTTAAAAGCAGAGGAAGCTGCGGCTCAGGATTTGTTGCAACAGCAATCAGCGCACGTTGACGCGCCGCCATGGCAAAAGCAGAAAATGATCATTGTCGTTGTTTTGCTTCTCATGGCTGGTGTGATTGTGGTTTGTTTTTTTATTCAAAAGGAAAATGAAGTCAAACCCGAAACGAAAACTGCGTCGGATTATAAAATTAAAGACAACAAGAGCCCGGTCGATCGGCTTGAGATCGACCCTGTTGATCAGACTCGTATGGCCATGGATGTTCGTAGACGTCTGAATGATCGCGAAATTGGGCTTCACCATCTCCAATTAGATCCGGAGCAACTTAAGGTGCTGGCCGAAAAGGCTCCAAATCTGCGACGCCTGCGCTTAGTCGGCTGCACCGGATGTAGTGCGGAAAATTTGAAAATTTTGCACAAAACAAAAATTAATTCAATGGTTCTTGCGCGATGTCCGGACGTTTCAGCTGACAGTCTCGAGGCGATCTCCCAATTCGAAAATCTTCAAGCCATTGAACTCGATGAACTTACCGAGCCGGAGAATGCGAGTGTAGACAATAAAGCGATTGCCGGACTTAGACGCGCGCCGCTGCTTCGTGAGGTCTCTGTGCGCGAAATGCCAGTGGACAAAGAATTGATTCAAATTCTCAGCGGTATGAAACTGAGAATGCTCGAACTTGGAGGCGATCGAAAATTCGACGAAAAGAATCTTGCGCTTTTGCAAAACTCGCAAATTACCGAGCTTCGGTTGAAGGATTTAGACGTAAGCGATGTTGGTTTTGAAATGGTATCGAAAATTCCGACCCTGGTACTTCTGAGTGCCACCAATCTCAAAGTCACCGATCGCGGATTTATGTGTCTAGAAAAGGCGCCCAAGATTTGTTCATTTACCGTCGCTGGAAACAAAGGCATAACCGATAAGTCGACAAAAATTTTGCGCTCGATTTTTTCACGTTTCCCGAGACCCGAAATAGTCGAATACAGGTTCGATCACACATCCGTGACACCTGCCAGCGTTCCCGATCTGAAAAAACTGAAGGGCATCAAGACGATTGGATTAACCGGCTTACAGGGCTTCGACAAAAACGTTCTTACAGACTTGCAACGCGCACTGCCAGGCACCGTGTTGGAGCATTTCCATGAGCCAACTGAAGAAGAAATCTCACGGCGCAAAGCCGAGGAGTTCGAGATGTAGTCTTTGGTTCACGTTTTGAATCGTCGTTGTTAATCTTCGTTGAATCGTCGTGGCGATTTTTCATCCTGAATATTCATTCTGAATCTGTTCGTGCTCAAAAAGAAACGGTGACGCTGTTAGCATCACCGTTTAAGATTCTAAGCCAGGACTACTCGCGATGCGAGTGGGCGCCGATTAGAGTGTTTGAGCTTGATTCCAGAATGCTTCTTTGAGAGCTTTCGAGGAATTCGACTCGGTACTGATTTGCACCGAAGCTGGTGCAAATAAGAAGACACCATCGCCGATGCGTTGTTGATGTCCATCAATTGCCCATGTGGCGCCTGAGAGGAAATCGACTACGCGTTGCGAACCTTCGTTGTCGAGCATGTGGAGGTTTAGTAAAACCGATTTGCGGTTGCGCAGATGGTCGACGATTTCAATTGATTCTTCGAACTGTCTGGGCTCGATAACCAAAACTTCACTTGCTGGAGCAGCGCTTGGATGCTCTAAAACTTTTCCGCGTGTTCCGATGCCCATCGAGAGCGACGGAGCTGGGGCTGCTTCCATTGGTGCTCTATCGAGAGCGAGTTGACCATTGGTCGCGTAAACGTCATCTGTAGTTTCGAACAAATCTTCGAAATCTTCCTGATCGTATTGATCGGTAGGTCCGAACCAGAAACTCTTAAATTTTTGTACTATGCTGCTGCTCACCACTTTCCTCCTTGCCGGCTTGTCCTGCGCCTATTAAAAACCTTTGATTTACCTTCTCAACTTCTTCTTCATTCTTCTGCGAACACAAAAAAAACTTTAGTTACTTACTGGAAAATTGCTCTTCCGATTCTTACCATCGTGGCACCACAGGTGACGGCATCTTGCCAGTCGTTAGTCATTCCCATGGACAGCTCTTTGAGCTCGATTCCGTACTCTTTGGAGAGTTCGTCTCTCAATTCACGCAGGCGGTTGAAGCATTCCTTCCGAACCGCTCGGTCATCGGTCAAAGGGGTGATGGTCATTAACCCTTCGATTTTGATTCCGGGCAAAGCGATCAGTTCATTGATCGACGATTTTAGTTCGTCTACATAGAATCCGCTTTTTTCCGGGTCGGGAAGAACCATTACCTGCAAGAGGATCGATTGAATGAGGTTCTTCTTCTGGGCAGTCGCTGAAATCTCTTGAGCGAGTCTCAACGAATCGACGGAATGAATCAAGACGAAGTTTCCCACAACTTGCTTCACTTTGTTGGTCTGCAGGTGACCGATGAAATGCCAGTTCGTATTCTGCACCACCTGCGGTGAGAGCGTCTGGATTTTTTTCAGTGCATCCTGGACTCGGTTTTCACCAAAGTCGGTGACACCACATTCGATTGCTTCCTCTACCTGAGACAGGCTTGCAGCCTTCGAAACGGCAATGAGTTTAACTGGCTGCTCGCCTAGAAAATCTCTTATGAGGGCTAGTTTTGCAGCCACGCTCATGCCTTTTGAGTTGAGGAAATGCAGAGCCGGGAATACCGCCTGCATCGGCTACTATTAAGCCTCGTGAAGCCTACCTTTGTCAAGTCTACAGAGTGAATTTCTTGAATATATTCCATATGCGTTTTGGTTTTCCGTGCAACCACATTAGGTGCCTTTTGAGTCGATGAATGTTACGCTTTACCTGTCACTGTATATGGTTTCACATGTCTTGTGGCTATTTTTGATTGTCGCATAAAAATTCTCCTAAACTAGCCACCAGAGCGGCTGCTACCGTAGCGGCCGTCTCTGATCTCAGAATGTTGTCTCCTAGTCGGCATGGTAGGCATCCAAGCGATATCGCTTGATCTATTTCCTGTTCAGTAAAGCCACCTTCTGGTCCGATAACGATGCATATATCGGACAGTGACACTGCCGGTGATGCCTCCCGAAAGTACCTGCTGTAAACGATAGTAACCAAATGCGGTGCTTGACTTCGTTCGGCGCATATAAATATGGTGGGTGGATTATCAGTATTGGTTAAATCATTCAAAGCTTTCTTGAGCGATTGAATGGCAACCACCTGTGGTGACCGAGCGCGTTCACATTGCTCGACCGCTTCTTTGACAATTGACATCCAGCGCCGCATCTTCCCGTCTGCTTTTCCACCTGCTTTCCCGTCTAATTTCCGATCTAATTTCCGGTCGGCTTTCGCGTCCACCCTGCCAGCTGCTGTTGCGTGCGCGTTCCCATCTGCTGCTCCGCCCGCGTCCCCATCTGCTGTTGCGTGTGCGTCCCTATCTGCTGTAGCGTGTGCGTTCCCATCTGCTGTAGCGTGCGCGTCCCCATCTGCTGTAGCGTGCGCGTCCCCATCTGCTGTTGCGTGCGCGTTCCCATCTACTGTCACGTCCGCGTTCCCATCCACTCTCCCATCTAGTCTCCCGCTGTATGAAGATTGCTTTTCGCTCATCTCCACCTTCACGACGGTGCGCTCCGTGATCACGGGCATGATCACATCGACGCCAATCTCAGTGAGCTTGGTCAACGACGACTCGAAATTTCCACCTTTCAATAAGGCGAGAACCACGATGATCTTGAAAGGTTTAGCAGCGCGAGGCTCAGTTACCGAAACAATCTCGCCCGTAATCGTGCCCGGAGACAAGCTCGCGAGGCGCAATTGATAAACCTTGCCTGAATGATCCACTACATCTATGCGGTCCTCGAGACCAAGCCGCAGAACCCGCGTGATTTGTTTGATCTGCTGGGCGTCGACAATCTCGACCGTGCCGCCAGCCAGGTCTATCTTCGCGTTTTCGATCAAAAATCGGTGAATAGTCATGTTTACCTTAGAGTACACGCCTCTATTCTATGATCTGACAATGATATAATCTTCCCCTGCTCAGGGCTGAAGGCTCGAACGCTATCGAAGGAATCTCGCCTGGCGAAATCCTTCAAAGCCGTCACGACGGCGTTACGGCATTATTAGCCGCTACTACTCTCAAAGGAGCGCCCTTCATTCTTAATCGGGTTGGGCGTGTGCGCGATGGATCTCAAGGATTGGTTTGCCAGCCGGCAAAAACGCCGTGAAAATGAAAATTCGGCTCCGAAACCACTGCCGGCGTCCGATGACGTCTGCGCGCTCTGGAAGCAATGTTTTCAGTGCCGCGAGATGCTCTATGTGCGCGACCTTCGCACCAATATGTCGGTTTGCCCGAAGTGCAAATACCACTTCCGCATAGGCGCCGATGAGCGTGTCGATCAGCTCGCCGACGAAAATACCTTCCAGGAACTCGACGCGAACATGACTTCGTCGGATCCTCTGGGCTTTGTCGACGTTGATAGTTATTCAAATAAGCAGAAAGATGCAGAACGCAAGACCGGTTTGAAAGACGCCATCCTCACGGGTCTGTGTAAACTCAACGGCAAACCGCTTGCACTTGGAATTATGGACTTCGCATATTTCGGTGGCTCCATGGGTTCCGTCGTCGGCGAAAAGGTAACGCGCCTGATTGAAAAAGCGATTGAGAACAGAATGCCAGTCGTCATCATCTCCAGCTCCGGCGGCGCGCGCATGCAAGAAGGCTTAATCAGTCTTATGCAGTTAGCCAAAACAAGCTCAGCTCTAAAATCACTGGCAGACGCAAAACTGCTCTACATCTCAATCTTGTGCGAACCAACCTTCGGCGGAGTCACCGCCAGTTTCGCAATGCTAGGTGATGTAATCATCGCAGAACCCGGTGCACGGATCGGTTTTGCCGGTCGCCGAGTCATCGAAGAAACCATCAGACAGAAGCTCCCCGCCGATTTCCAAACCGCCGAATATTTGCTGAAACACGGACAAGTCGACATGGTTGTCGATCGCCTCAAACTCAAAGAAACGATCGGAAACCTCATGGAGTTTCACCAAGCCCCGTCGCCAAGCGATTCTTCATCCTCGAAAAAAAAACATCAGGATAAAGTCGGATCAAAATCTTGATTCTTTAAATTGAATTTCGCAAAAGAAATTCGCCCCAAAAATCAAACCCGATTTTCAAGAACGAGATTCAAACACCACGGATTAAACACACCACGATAATCAAGTACGAAATTCACGCCCGAAATTGAAACACGAAACTCAATCACGAGATTCAAGTACGGAATTCAAACACGATACTGAAACTAAATCGCAAAATCGTGACGGACACTGGAGCTTAGAGGACAATGGCAGAAAAGGATAAGAGACCGATACCTCTGGAATTTGAGAAGCCTCTTGAACTTCTTCGTCAGCAGATCGAACGGTTGAAAGATCAGCTTTCCAATCAGCCCGAATTGGAAGGTGATGTTGAACGTCTTGAAGAGCAATACACACGCCTCCAGAAGTCGCTGTATTCGAATTTAAAGCCGTTGGACCACCTGGCTATCGCTCGCCATCCACACAGACCTTACACGCGCGATTACTTCGATCGATGGGATCCGGATTGGGTTGAATTGCATGGTGACCGCAAAGGCGCCGACGATGACGCCATGGTTTGCGGATTGCTGCGCCTGGACAATGATATGAAAGTGATCGCAGTCGGTACACAAAAAGGCCGTTCGCTTCGCGACAAACAACAATGCAACTTCGGAATGCCACAGCCCGAGGGATATCGCAAAGCCTTGCGCGTATTCAAGCACGCCGACAAATTCGATCTTCCCGTCGTTACTCTGATCGACACACCCGGTGCATATCCCGGTCTGACCGCAGAAGAACACAACCAAGCTGAAGCAATCGCCGTCAACTTATTGGAATTGTCAGGTCTCCGCGTTCCTGTCGTCTCTATCGTAACAGGCGAAGGCGGCTCCGGAGGCGCGCTTGCAATCGGCGTCGCCAATCGCATCTTGATGTTGGAACACTCAGTTTATTCCGTGATCTCACCCGAAGGCTGCGCATCTATTCTCTGGAAAACCAAAGACAGAGCCATGGAAGCCGCTCAAGCAATGAGAATTACCGCAAGAGAGATTCTAGAGCTTGGTGTCATCGACGGTGTCATCGATGAACCACTAGGTGGTGCGCACCAAAATCCTGACGTCACTGCCGCGACCGCAAAAGGCGTGATCATCGCTCAACTCCGAGAACTGAAGCAGCTTTCCGGCGACGACGTTCGCAAAGATCGCCAACGCAAATTCAGAGCCATCGGCGCCTTCAAAGAATAACTACAACAAGTCGATAGTTCAAAAATTCACGCGCTGAACCGCCTCGCTGAACCACCGCGCTGAAAATCACTGTGCTGAAATTCACCGGGCTGGAAACCACCGCGATCCTCTATTCATCAGCTTTTTGACATACTCGCGCGTAGTGTACTTCGAATTTCGGCCTTCGGTTGAATCCATATATCGTTGATTTTTGAATTGTCTCGGAGAGAATGTACTAAGAGCATAGATTGGCTTCTCATGAGGCTTTTCGCGATTCCAACTCAAGCAATTTTAACCAGCTATCGGTATCAATAAACTGTTGTAACAGCCGAGGCGAAGCCGGAAAGCTAGTGTTTGCGTTAGCCGCGGGCGTACCGAGGCGAAGGTTGAGCCCGCAAACCCATTGCCTTCGTTCACCTATATTGAAACAACGTATCGACTAAAGAATGATGATCGCTGTAATTCGTTCGAAGAACCGCATCAGAGCGGCGCTTCACGACATTGCTTCGTTACCCACGGATCAACGGCCCGTTTAAACAATAGAAGGGATTGGATGGGACTTGTTCGACTCGCGGCTGCCGCCGAACCTAACCCCTTCGTGTCGACGCCGGACCCCTTCGTTTCGACGCTGGGCCCCTTCGTGTCGCTCACCGACCGTTCTAGTTATGCGCGGGCCTGCGGCGACGCGGGCCTTTTTTCGGTGGCTTGTCTTTGATAGGTTCTGGATCGTCGGCGACGCTTGCCGCTTTCTCCCACTGACCAGCTAATGTTTGGGCAGTTTTAGTCTGCTTCGAATCGGCAGGCACTTTTTTCACGGTCTCAATGGCTTGCGGAAAATCGTGCTTGCTAGCCTGACTTTTTGCTACCTTGATATAAAGATCGCTTACGACTTCTTTGTTCGTGTCGTTTATCAGATCGCCGAGCATCGCGATTGCTTCGCTGGTGTTGCCCTTCGCGATCAGCGCTTTGGCGTCTTCAATCGTCGGATCCTTTTGACTGAACATTGGCACCAGCCCCTGGCTGGAGAGCGTGAAGTAGAGAAGCGCAATTGAAACAAGCGCAACAACTACGACCAATGCTTTTTGCGTCGCACCGGATCCGCCGTTGCGTCCGCGTGAAAAATCTCCGGCTTTGAGCGCGTGAGTTTTCGCTTCATCACTTTGTTCGTTTCGCATCTGCTGACGCATTGAATTGATTTGTTCTTGAACAGCATTCGATGGAGGCTCATTTGGTCCGCGCGACTGGAGTTCTTCCAACGCTCGACTGGCCAGATCGCGCGATGACGGTCCACGTGGTGCCGGCATCTCCTGGCTCTGGCTGCGCATGTGCAGGCTGTCTTGCTGAGCCAGTGGACCTGGTTCCAGCGATTTGGCTTTAGCGGTGCTGCTCTTCGATGTGATTGGTTCAACAACTTTTTGCTTCAGCGATTCTTCAAGCGCGTTGGCAAAATCTTCCATCGATTGGAAACGTTGATCCGGATTTTTTGCGAGCGATTTATAGACAACTTCTTCGAGCATCTCAGGGAAGACAAGCCCGGGCTTGACCTGGTTGAGGGGCGTCGGAGGATCGGACAAATGCATCGCCATAACGCGAACTAATTCATCGGAATGGAACGGCACTTCGCCGGTCAGGCATTCGTAAATCACCACACCAAGCGAATAAATATCGCTTCGATGATCTACTTTAGATGATGTGCATTGCTCCGGACTCATGTAAGTCGGGCTACCACATACGGTGCCTGTACGAGTGATTTTTGCGGCGTCTGATTCTTCCATCAGCCGCGCGATACCGAAGTCCACGACGATCGGGAAGAGTTTCTGCCCACTGCGTTCAACAAGGACGATATTTTCTGGTTTGACGTCTCTGTGCACGACGCCCTGTCTATGCGCTTCTCCAAGAGCGGAGCAAACTTGTGAGAAGACTGGAATTGCTTCATCGAGCGACAGACGTTCTACCGAAGAGAGCAAATCGGAAAGTGGTGTGCCGATCAGCAGATCCATTGCGATGTAAGGACGCTGTCCTTCAGGGATCAAACCGAAATCATAAATAGTGATGATGTTTGGATGCGACAGGCGGCTGCTGGCTTTGGCTTCTTGTCTGAAGCGTTTGATGAACTCGTCATCGGAAACCAGATAGTCGTGCAGAACTTTGATCGCCACTTCGCGGCCGATCAATTCCTGAACCGCTTTATACACGGTACCGGCAGAACCCTGCCCGATCACCGACTGTATTTTATAGCGCCCTTCCACGACCATCCCCAATAAGGGATCGTCGCCGACAGTAACCATTGACGATCCGTCTCGGGGACAAATGTCATTTTCTTCGGCAGTTTGGAAGTTGCAAACCAGGCAAAGCTTCATAGGAGTTGGACAATCTTATTGAGCGAGCGAATGTAGTAAATGCGTTTCTGCAACGGGGCGCCTCTCTTATATTACTTTTAATTACCACTTATGACCAAGACCAAACCTTTGAAGAAGAATAGTCTTAATATCAGGTCCAATAATGGACTACTGCGCGCCCTGGGCTTATTCCCAGCATTTTGTAGTCATTTGCAATCAAGCGCACAGGCGGCGGACCCAGGACCTGGAAATGGCAGTTTTGGACAAATTGCCGCTGGAGTTATCGGAATCTTGGAGACATATGGATAGTTCACAAAGCTCGGCGACCGAAGAAAACCAGGCGACAGATAAACCGGATAAGAAATCACTTCTGTTGATAGGTCTAACCGTTTTTATCGATCTGATTGGCTTCGGATTGATTATTCCCGCTATGCCGACTTATGCACAACAGTTTCACGCTGATGATTTTACTATCGGTCTTTTGATTGCGATCTATTCGTTGATGCAGTTTCTATTCATGCCCTTCTGGGGGCGGCTTTCCGACAAGATTGGCAGAAAACCGGTGCTGCTGATAAGTCTTTGTTTTTCATGTATCGGGTATCTCACCTGGGGCCTGTCAAATAGTTTGATTATGCTTTTCATCTCAAGAGCGGTGGCAGGTTTCGGTAACGCAAATCTGGCAGTGGCGCAGGCGTATATCGCCGACGTCACCACTAAAGAAACCAGAGCGAAAGGAATGGGGCTGGTCGGCGCCGCATTCGGTCTTGGTTTTGTTCTTGGTCCAGCCATCGGCGGTGGTGTCAGTGCGGCCGGTTTGTCGCTTGCTCATCTTGGTTTTGTGGCGCTTGGCTTCAGCTTGATCGACCTCATTTTTACAGCTATGTGGCTGCCCGAACCAAAAAAACGAACCAGCGCCGGAGCCGAGCGCTATCCAATGGGTTTGGGGTTTTATCTTGATACGCTTTCCGATCCGAAATTGCGCGTTTCTTTGATCATCTTTTTTATGGCGACTTTTGCGTTCGCCAACATGGAAGCGACGCTGATTCTTTTGACGATCAAGAATTTTCACTTCGGTACTTTTGAAAATTCGATGATGTTTACCTGGATTGGCGTGCTCATGGTGTTCGTTCAAGGACGGCTTATTCACGGGCTTTCCAAAAAATATGGCGAGAAGAAATTGATCACAATCGGGGCTTTGCTAAACGTCGTTGGTTTGCTGTTGACACCATTCAGCACCGCTGTGTGGATGCTGGCAATCGCGCTTGCCTTCCTCGCTTTCGGCTCCGGTCTAGCCACTCCGGCCAACCAAAGTTTATTATCAAAACTGGCACCACCAGACCGCATGGGCGGTTCGATGGGAGTCGGGCAATCTCTGTCGACACTTGGCCGCATCATCGGTCCAGCTTTGGGATGCTATTTGTTCCAAAACGTCGGTGTAGCTAGTCCATATATTGTGGGCGCTGCCGCCATGCTTGTGGTGGTCGGACTGAGTTTTGCTGTACCTGAGGCCTGAAGCCGGTTTTAAACCTATATCGATCAGTCCGCGATCGCGACATCTTTTAGGTATTTGCTTGTATTAACTTGTGCTATTATGAATTTTGGTCAAGGTCTTATAAGAGAGACCAAGTCAGAGAAAAGTTTTTATGTCGGAGTACGTAGTCATGGCAATTCTAAAAGAAGAAAAGATGCCAGTTCCCAAGCAGGTTCAAAAGCGATACCAACAGGATTTTAATCGCTACCTGAAGCAGATTCAAAAGACCGAAAAGATCCAGAAAGATCGAAAAGCGGCTTAGTCCACTTGAATTCAAGACTGTTTGTCTGATCCACGCTGTGCTAAAACTTTAGGCATGGAGTCTGACGATCAATCAAATAACGGTTTCCCCGTTCCTACTCGTGTTTCGCGGATGAGGCGTTTTCCAACTCCTCCGGATCTTGAGAAAATTTTGCCGCGCTATCAACTGGCGTCGTCTGCCGCTCACGCCAGAGTGCTGATGGCAAGCGGTTTGATCAAAGCCGAAGTCGTCGATCAAATCGTCACCGGGCTCGAACAAATCGGCCAGGAATTTGCCGCAGGCAAACACTTCATCAATGATGACGACATCGATTTATACACGGCGTTAATTCGTCGACTCAGTGAACTGACAGGCACGGTCGGCGAACGTCTCAACCAGGGACGCAGCGACGAAGACTGGCTGGCTACCGACGTGCGCCTCTGGGTGCGCGATACTCTGCTCGATGCACTCTTGAAGTTGATCGAATTGCGCACCATGTTTTTGCAACTGGCAACCGCCCACGAAGATGTGTTCTTCTCGGCGTACACGCACATGCAACCAAAACGCCGAGAGATGTTGTGTTTTCACTTCCTCTCGGTTGAAAGCCGATTGCGGCAGGATTGCGAACGCTTCCTCGATTTGTTCGGACGCGTCAATTTGATCTCGGCCGGTTTGGATAACCAGATTCTATTAGAACACCCTCTGGATCGCGGTCTATTGGCGCGATTGCTGGGGTTTGACGGCATCCAACATAACACTTTTGATTCAGTATCCGAAGTCGATTACGTGATCGAGTTTGCATCCTGTGCTGCAATCTTTGGAACTCACCTTTCGCAGTTCGCCGGCGAAATGCTCTTGTGGTCCACCCAAGAATTCGGTTTGGTCCGCCTGCCACGCCAATTTTCATTCGAGAACGAAACTTTCCCCGATCGAAAAAGCTCTGAAGTCCTGGAAGTTTTGCGCAGCCGAAGCGCGTCACTCGGTTACAAACTCACCGAAATTTTGAGTCAGCTTAAAGGCATACCGTCGGCGTCGAGCCACGAAAGTAGTGAGGTTCTCTCAGCCTTGAATGAGCTGATTTACAACCTTGATTTCGTTTTGGAGCTCACAAAAACAATTTTGCCTGCTTTGATTTTCGACATCAAAAGAATGACTGACCTGAGCGAAGTCGACATGGCAAACCGTGCCAACGCGATCGATTATTTGATCGAGAAAGGTTTTGCGCCAGACAAGGCTGTGTCATTAGTTGAGCCCTTAGTCGAGTATTGTCGCAAACGCAAACGCACGATGAGCGACCTTGCGCCCGGTGAATGGATGCAGTTTTCGCCGGCCTTCGACCGCGACATATATAAGTATGTCAGCAAAGATGAGTCCCTCGGAACGTCCGGTCCGCGCTATGAATTAGTCAGCCAAGCAATTGGCTACGGTCGCCAAAGGCTCGCCCACGATCATGAGCAACTGGCTGCGCTTTCCAGCAAAGTAAAATCACTCACAGTTGAAGTTCCGACCACGACTGAGTAAGCTTCTGTTGTTCTGCGGAGTTTTGCCCACTTGACTATGCGGTGTTGTAGCAAGATTGGCACTGCATCGCGCTAGAATAAGGTTTCCTGGGAGGATGGTTAGTAATGAAGGCAATGGTTCTGGCTGCAGGCGTAGGCTCCCGGCTCGATCCCCTGACTGCAAGGGTGCCCAAACCGCTCGTCCCAATAACGAACACGCCGGTTATCGAGCACATAATCAGGCTCCTCAAAAAACATAATTACACCGATCTGATAGCGAATTTGCACCATCTTCCCGAACAGCTCAAAGAGCATTTTCAAGACGGCAAGCGCTTCGGCATCGATATCCAGTTTCGTCATGAAAGCGAACTGAGTGGTGACGCCGGTGGTGTCAGATCGTGCGCCGACTTTTTGAACGACGGCACTTTCCTTGTCCTGATGGGCGATTTGCTTACCGATTGCGATCTGACTCGCGTTGTTGCCGAGCATAAAAAGAAAGGCGCGCTCGCCAGTATCGCCGTTAAAAAAGTGCCTGACGTCGAACACTTCGGCGTTGTCGTCACTGATGAAAACGGCTTGATTACAGGGTTTCAAGAGAAGCCAAAAAAAGAAGAAGCGCTTTCTAATTTGGCATCGACTGGAATTTATGTTTTAGAACCGGAAATTTTTAAGTACATGCCCAAAGATGGTGTGTACGGTTTTGGTCGCCAGTTGTTTCCGATGCTCGTCGAGAAAGGCGCACCGGTACTCGGTATAGAGTTCGAAACTTATTGGTCCGATGTTGGCACCATATCGCAATATCGTCAATCAAATTTTGATGCACTCAACTGTTTGGTCAACGTCGATATTCAAGGCAAGAAAACCGACGTCAACGGACACACCGTGTACATGGGCGATAACGCGGTTCTCGACAAAGGTGCAATCGTCGAAGGCAATGTTCTGTTAGGTGCTAATAGCGAGATCCGCAGTGGTGCTCGATTGCAGGGCAGTGTCGTAATCGGCGACAACTGTGTGATCGAAGAAGACGTCGTTTTGAACAACGTTCTAATCTGGGCCAACAGCCGAGTTCAGCGTGGTGCTCAACTGGAAAATAGTATCGTTGGCGATTCATCCGTGATAGCGGCCAACACAAAGCACTTTGAGGTGACGACTATGGATCAGTCATCACCTCAACTATTGTGCGCCAAGCCAGCCAATTAGCTTTTGCAAATTACATCTGAGGCTCGTTTCCTTGCCTGCAGTGCAAAAGCTCTGCTGTGCATCCCCGAATTTTAGGTCAATTGTGTGCAATCGCGTCGGACGTTTTTGCCAGCTTCTTTGCGAAGCGCGGCTGTAGGTCTGTTCGAAAAGCGTACCAGTTCAACTTCAGCAGCTCTGTGAAGAGCGGCTGTTCATCGGACCCTACCTGGCTTTGCCAACCGGCACCACTGAAGGTTCTTCAGTTTGTGCTGCTTTCCAAATTTCCATCCACAACCAATAGTGAAAAGGATTCACATCGGAGGCTTGCTCAACTGGTTGCAGCAAAGAGAGCCATGTGTTTGGATTGGGAAAACGCTTGGCAAGGCTGTAGCAGTCCGCCATCCAGAGAATTTGTTCGTTGTTGTCCTTTCTGGCCATTGTCCTTTAACCTCTAGACAAGCGGTTTGTGCGACGCCTTCCGGCTAAACCGGAAATTTGTTTCGAGTCTCTTTTTTTGTCGTTGCTTCGGCAAACGGCCTGAAGCTCGCACACAGTTGTAATACCCAGTTTTGATATTTCGCAAACCGGAAAATATGTCGATAGACTACAAAACGAATCGGTGCCCAGCCTGGTTGCGATGCCGCTTTTCGAATGACATTGATCGTATATATTGCGCTGAATTGGATGGTGTGAAAAATTCAGCCCGGCGACCAGCCAGATCGTTTTCCGGGCAGAATGTTCGCTGCAGTTGATGCACACGGTGTATTGCAAAACACAATTTGATAGTGCGAAAACTCAGTCTACTGCCAGCGTTACTCAGTCTACTGCCAGCGCGTGCCGCGCAGAACGTGCGCTTTCAGGCGATCTACAAGGTTTGTCACGGCGCTGAATTCGATGTTGCCAGAACTTAGCCCGGCGGCCAACTCAACCGTCTGCCGCCCAGGATGTGGACGTGCAGGTGATGCACGGTTTGTCCGCCATCATCGCCCGTGTTGACGACGACACGATAGCCGCCGTCCAACTTCTCCAGGCGCGCTACTTCACAGGCTTTCTGGAAGAGTTTGCCGAGCGCTTCGGCATCGGCAGCTTCGCCCAAGTTCTTCACGTGTTCTTTGGGAATAACTAATATGTGAGTCGGGGCCTGGGGATCAATGTCTCTAAATGCGACGAAATCTCCGTCTTCGTTGACGATGTTGCTGTTTATCTCTTTTCTGACGAGTTTGCAAAACAAACAATTCGGTTCAGATGTTCCACTTGGCGACATATATCAACTCTCCTGTGTCATTTCTGGAAAGATGGGGTAGTTTCTTTCTAGATTCAAGTTATGCTTATTAGTCGACAGCTTGCTGCAGACTACCCCGAGTGGAAAGTGTGGACAGGCGACTCGGGGTGACTTCGAACCATACCAGCTTGACAGTAGTTGGGAAAGCGCTTTTCAACGGATGGAGCATTGTAGCAATGGCAAATGACGGCAACCTTCTGCAAAGATATATCGCCCTGCAGAAAGCCCTTCTTTCTTCGCTGAGACTAAAAGACGTGCTTGATTCTGCCGTGATCCAGTTTTCAGAACTGGCTGGCGGAGCCAAGGTCGCCTTCTTTCTCTCGGACAACGAGAGTATGTCGTTCAAATTAATGGCTGCCAAAGGTTACTCGGAAAAGTCGTTGGAGCAATTGCGCATCGTTCCGTTCAACCTCGACGGATTGCTCAAGTATGTCGTGCAACAGCGCAGCCCTGTCAGTTCCAGCGATCCGGATTCGGCTCCTGATCTTTCCGCCGCCATCATGAAGCGTGAAGGAAGCCAGGGTCAAATTGCCTTGCCGCTAATTTCCGCAAATCTTCTTGTCGGCGCCGTACTCATGGAAGTGAGTAATGCCAACATTCTTGCTTACATCGATTTCTACAAAGAAGTGGCGGACGTCACCGCACTTGCAGTTGCAAATTCAATTCTGTTCGGCAGAAGTGAATACGAACGCGAACGTCTCAACACTCTGTACAAGACATCCTGTGCGCTTTCCGGCAGTATGCTCCAGGTCAACGAAGTGTTGCAAATCGCATCCGACACTGCGGTGATTTTGGGCAACACGCCATGTTGTGCAATTTTGATTTTGAACGAAACATCAGATCGTTTCAATCTAGCTGCTTTCAAAGGTCTTGAAGGTTCGAGCCTGAATGAATTCGATATGACCTACGCCAATTCGGTAGCCGGATCGTGTTTGCGAAATGGCAGAACTGAATATCTTGGGGAAGGCAGTCGCGAACCATACGGCATGCCAAGAGCCACTGGCGGTAGCACTTTTGTCAGTGTGGTTGCTTTGCCGATTGTTTATGGTGAAGCCGCCATCGGTGCCATGCTTGTCTTCTCGACTGAGCCCCGCGCTTTCCACCGCGAGCAAGTGGAACTGCTCGAATCGCTCTCTTCGCAAGTGGCGACCGCGCTCAACGTGGCGCTCACGCACCAGTCCGCATCCAATTCTTCAGCGCTCGATGTGCACACTGGTTTATACAACCGATTATATTTCGAGGATGCATTACCTAAAGAGGTAGAGCGTTCCGATCGACACAAACACGAACTCGGGCTTCTACTGATAGATATCGATCACCTCGGTCAGATCAACGAACATCTGGGCCAGGAAAAAGGCGACGAAGCAATTCGGCACGTGGCCTCGGTTGTCAGAGGTACTCTGCGTGACATCGATATCGCCTGCCGTTATGGCGGCGAAGAAATCGCAGTCATACTGCCGGAAACGCCGCAAGCGAACATCTATGAAGTGGCCGATCGGGTGCGACAAAAGGTGCGCGATAACACGGCCCCTGGCATTGGCACGCTCACTGTTTCAATTGGCGTGTCGGCTTTTCCAGGCATCGCGGGCACAGCAGAAGAGCTGCTCATGGGCGCCGAGCAAGCACTAGATATTGCGAAATTCGAAGGACGTGATCGCGTCAAGGTCGTCAGATTGAATCAAAACCTCAAGCCCGGCGAAGCGGCCTGGGGCGATCTGGCCAATCAAGCCAAGCTTGCCGTGATCTCCGAGCGCCAAACCCGCCTGCAAAGCCGACTGACAGTCGCTCCGGAATACGCATCCTGGTTGACCGCCGGACCATCAATGGTCGGCAAGAAAAAGAGTCCTGGCAAAGACGCTTAACGTAACTTGTTAAACTAATCCCTTGAAAAGCCCATTGTGTCCGGTTTCGGCTTCAATATTGCTTTGAGCAGATCATTAAGAAAAACCGCAGAACTCAGGAAAGACCTGGCTTCCTTTATACACTTTGGAAAGAGAAATTACGCAGCTACCAAAACCATTGGTCTGCGTTGTGCTCGGTTTGTACACAGCTATCTATGAGGGATAAGGCATTGGCTACCGCTACAAAGCTTCAAATCAAACCGTTGGCTGACCGTTGTGTCGTTAGGAAACTTGACTCCGAGGAAAAAACTTCCGGCGGAATCGTGCTTCCAGATAGTGCTAAAGAAAAGCCACAGCAAGGCGAAGTCCTGGCTGTTGGACCTGGCAAACTTGACGACAAAAGCGCAAGACAGTCAATGGAAGTCAAAGTCGGCGACAAAGTATTGTTCGCCAAGTACTCCGGTACTGAAGTCAAAATCGAAGGCGTAGAGTATTTGATTCTCTCTGAGCGCGATATTCTCGCAATCATTGGTTAAATTTTTTGCTTCGGATTCGCGTCTCTGAGAGGCGCGGTTCAATCCGATTCGCCCGGTTAGGGTCAGTTGACCCAAGTGTTCTGAAATATTGAAATAATCAATTAGGAAAGAGGTTTTACTCGAATGGCAAAGCAAATTGTTTACGACGAACAGGCCCGTCGCGCATTAGAGCGTGGTGTGGACCAGGTCGCAAATGTAGTTAAAATTACCTTGGGACCAGCTGGTCGTAACGTAGTTCTCGAAAAGAAATTCGGCGCTCCACAAATCGTTAATGACGGTGTCACCATCGCCAAAGAAATCGAGCTCGAAGATAAATTGGAAAACGCAGGCGCACAACTCGTTAGAGAAGTCTGCTCAAGAACCAACGACGGCGCTGGCGACGGTACAACTACCGCTGCAGTTCTCGCTCAAGCAATGGTCAAAGAAGGTCTCAAAAACGTAGCTGCCGGCGCTAACCCAATGGTTCTCCGCCGCGGTATCCAAAAGGCAGCAATCATGGCTGTTGAAGAGATCAAAAAGATGGCTAAGCCTGTTGAAGGCAAAAAAGAAATCACCCAAGTAGCCACCATCTCCGCCGGCAACGACGAAGAAATCGGCGAAATCATTGCAGAAGCAATGGCTAAAGTGGGCAAAGACGGCGTCATCACCGTTGAAGAATCCAAAGGTATCGCTACTGAACTCGAAGTAGTCGAAGGCATGCAATTCGACAAAGGCTACATCTCAGCCTACTTCGTTACCGATCCAGAGAAAATGGAAGCCATCCTCGATGAGCCTTTCATCTTGATCGTAGACAAGAAAGTCAATCTTCTTGCTGACATGGTTCCAGTTCTCGAGAAAGTTGCTCGCGCCGGCAAGCCTTTCCTCCTCGTCGCTGAAGACGTAGAAGGTGAAGCTCTCGCCACCCTCGTGGTCAACCATCTCCGCAAAGTTCTTCCTTGCTGCGCAGTCAAAGCTCCTGGCTTCGGCGATCGCCGCAAAGAAATGATGAAAGACATCGCAGTTTTGACCGGTGGACAAGTTGTTTCCGAAGAAACCGGTTCGAAACTCGAAAACGTTTCAGTCGAAATGCTCGGCCGCGCTCGTCAAGTCATCGTCAGCAAAGACAAAACAACTGTTGTTGCTGGTAAAGACACCAAAGAAGCTGTCGAAAAGAGAATCTCGACCATCAAAAAACAAATCGAAGATTCCGATTCCGAGTTCGATAAAGAGAAGCTCCAAGAGCGTCTCGCTAAGCTCGCTGGCGGAGTTGCCGTAATCAAAGTCGGCGCTGCTACCGAAACCGAACTCAAAGATCGCAAGTATCGTTTCGAAGATGCTTTGAACGCTACTCGCGCAGCTGTTGATGAAGGTTATGTTCCAGGCGGCGGTACCACGCTCCTCAACGTAGCTTCCAAAATGGAAAAACGCAAAGGCGAACTTCAGGGCGATGAGCGCACTGGATTCGAAATCGTAGTTAAGTCCTTCGAATACCCTGTTCGTCAGATTGCTCACAACGCTGGCCTCAGCGGCGAAGTAGTCGTCGAAAAGATCAAAGAAGCAAACAAAGAAGGTTATGGCTTCAACGCCATGAAGTTCGAATACTGCGATATGACCGCTTGCGGCATCATCGATCCAGCTAAAGTTGAGCGCTTCGCCGTTCAAAACGCTGCTTCGATCGCTGGTATGTTCCTCACTACTGAAGCACTCGTAGTTGATCTTCCAGATGAGAAGAAATCACATGCGATGGCCGGTGGTGGTCACGGAATGGATTTCTAATCGATAAATCGATTGGATGAAACATTAGAGAGGGAGCCGAAAGGCTCCCTCTCGTCGTATGTGGGGAGTGATTGAATTTGATGATGTCACGGTGAATGGACTTGATGTTGTCGCAGTGAATGAAACTTGATGACGTCGCAGTGAATTTGCTGGCTTGCTTGGAACGCGCTTTTTCGGGTAAGGTTAAACTGATGATTGGAAGCGTCCAGCAAAACAATGAGCGGGTGTGAATCGCGTGAAGTTCGAATTGATTGTTAGTAAACGCGCAAAAATGTTGGCATCACTGGTGGTGAGTGCCCTCGTTGCGTCGATGACAACTGCAGCATCACCGGCGATGGCAGATGATTTTTCATCTGATTTCACATTAGGTTCCGGTTCTTCATCTAGTTTGTCCACCAACGACGACCAGAAGCTCGAGAAAGTGGAACATCGCATCGAAAAGAAGCTTGCCACGGCGCAAGCCGATAGCGAGCTGTACGAACAAATGGTGCGCATCGCGGCCTGGGTAAGTCAGTATTGTATTTGGAACAGGCACTGGCCGGATCCGGGCGATCAAGAAAATGATTCGGTCCGGCAATTAAACGAACTTTGTCCGAACAATCCCTATCAACCTGGAAAACTTCAGCAGGCAGAAGGGTTTAGCACCGATCCGATTTATCAGTATTACTCAGGTTCGACCAATGTAGTGAATGGTGCGTCGTCAGGTTTCGAAGGCGACAGTATAGAGCCTACCACCACATACGGTGCACTGGGCGACAAGAGAATTCGCCTTGCATTCGATCCCAGTCTCACGGCAGAGCAAGCAAGAGAGTGGGAAGATGATCCGCCCGATGAGTGGGAGGCGCCTCCCGGCACGATTACGGCAGTTTGCAATGGAACGGATCTGGTGGTGATCTGGGGTGCGGGCATCGACAAACATCCTATCCGAATTTCCGGTAGCAAGAAGATTCGACTGTTTGTCGCCAGCGTGAAATTGAACGCTACGGAACGAAGCAACTATTGAGCTATTGGGCTGTTTAGTTGTTGGGCTATTCAGCTATCTAGTGATCTTGTTGATTTCTATCCAGATAGTTTCTGGTTAATTCCTCACCGTTTACGCCTGGTTCTACGTCCTCTTCCGTTAACACACTCAGTTTCTTGTGTTTAAACTTGAATGCCATTATCTCGGCTTTGGTTAGCAATGGACAGGATTTGATATCGAGTACGGCTAAGCTTTTGATTCCAGCTGCTTTTTCCAATCCCGCCTTCGTTATTTTGTTGAGGCTCAGATTTAAATAGTTGAGATAGGGCAATGCCTGGAGTACCTCGAGATTGTCGTCTGTAATATCCAGATCAACTAGCGCTAAACCGGTGATTTTTTTCAGCGGTTTCAGAACTGTAATGTCCTTGCTACTAAAATCGAAATTCATAATTTCCAGGAACTCAAGATTTCGCATTGTCGCTATCGGTACATAGTCCACGTGCAATTTTGTCGATGCCAGGTTTCGTAAAATGAGGCTCTTGAGCCTTGGCATTTTTGCGATTTCCGCAAATCCGTCATCGGGTACGGGCATACTTCCGAACTTCAATTCGCGGATTTGACTTCGCCCGATTATTTTGTAACTCCCCAATGTGAGTTCTTTCGACTTTCCTAATTGGAGGTCATAAAGCCTCGGAAACAAATGCAAATGCTTTATGGCTTTGTCGCTTAAATTCGGAGAATCGATCTTGATCGATTCGAGATTTAGTCCGCGTAGATGCCGTAGTCCATCACCGGTCACTGTAGAATGTTCGACTACCAGGCGCTTGATGTATTTCCGATTCGGATCAGTTTGAAGGAGTTTGAAATCCTCATCCTTAACATCCGGACCAGCTTGCGCTTTGGGACTTCTTTCGCGAGTGAGCCAGGTTCCCTCTTCGGGCATAGCATGGGTGATCGTGGTAGAGTCCTTGACAGTTACAGCTGGTTTCACCACTACTTTTTTTAGCAATGATTCTGTTTCTTTCTCAAACGATATTCCACCCATAATCAATGTAACAACCGCTAGTCCGACAATCACTAAACCAGCGAGCATGAGCGGTACGAGGGTCCGTCCGAGCGGAGTTGTGGTATCACCCGCGGTTTGCTCAACCTCGCTTGGGAATATTTTTTCGAATGCTAATCGCAGTTCGTGCATCTTCTGAAAGCGATCTTCAGGCTTTTTTTCAAGGCATCTATTGATGATTTTTTGAAGATCGTCCCGAACGGTTTCGCTGCAATCAAGATCTTCGGGGAGCAGCGGCGGCCGCCTGCTCATATGCATGTTGGCAGTTTCTAACGCGGTCTCTCCGAAAAATGGGGGAGCTCCCGACAGGGTTTCAAACAGTACGCAACCCAGAGAATATATGTCCGTTCTAGCATCCACGTGACCGGATTGAAATTGTTCCGGGCTCATATAGAGTGGGCTGCCCATGACCATTCCGGCTTCTGTTTTGAACTGATCCGAGTTCAAAAACTTTTCGATTTTCGCCAGACCGAAATCAACGAGTTTGACCTTTTTATCTTCGGTGATGATTACATTGGATGGTTTTACATCGCGATGCCGAATGCCAGCAGCGTGCGCGTGTTGAAGCGCTTCGCAGATCTGAATCGCAATACTCACTGCGAAATCCACAGTTCGATTTTCTTCGTTGCTAATTACGACGTTTAAACTTTCACCGTTGATAAACTCCATCACCATATATGGTGCGCCGTCTTCGGACACCGAAAAATCATAGATTTCGGGAATGCCTTCATGTTTCAGTTCTGCCAGCGCCCGTGCTTCATTTTGAAAACGGATTTGCTGATCTGCGCTCAGATTATTGGTGTTTAAAACTTTGATCGCCACGATTTTCGACAGCGCCGGATCCATGGCTTTATAAACGACGCCGATGCCGCCCTCACCCAACCGCGAGAGCAATTCGTATCTGGAAATTTTGCCGGTCGATTCCATCGAACCCATTTGCACACCTTGCCTTGTAAATCATACCCATTTGACGGGGATGTCTCTAGCGTAGTTGAAATTTGATGATCATGGCTCTGGGTGCTCATCTTCTTATTATGATATCAGGCTGCTTTAGTATTGCAAGTGGTGGCACGTAAAGTTTTTATCTTGGATT